>OBHU01000026.1_pt1 | contig 131427 bp, 230 predicted proteins | sample 1519071 | NCBI WGS metagenome assembly OBHU01 (sample SAMEA2452135, study PRJEB22498) | human gut metagenome
ACCGTATGTAGTCTGGGTGTTTCCGTAAATGTTCTGGCTTGTGCCATATTCGTTCTGGTTATTTTCGTTCTGTTCGTTAAAATTTTCACTCATAACTCTTTTTCTCCTCCGTGTGTGTATTTGCTACCACTTTATTGTAGCAAATTATGAAAGTATTGGCAACATAAAAAACTGCTGTCCGGCAGTTTTTCTACACCAACAGCAGTTTTTCAAATTGTTTTATATGAAGGATTCAGCAATAAACATTTACTTCTGAAAAAATCTTTTATTTTATCAGAATTATCCGTCTCATAAAATTCAACCAACAATTCCTTAAAATGATCAATTTCATCATATGGAACAGAAAAAATTCCAATATCATTTTCCATCATAATTTTATTGCACATAAGCTGCGCTACTCTTTTATTGCCATCCAAAAACATCTGAGTTCTTGCGACAAAACAAAACATTTCCAATGCTGCTTCCAATTTATCTGACATACCATTAATCAATTCTAAGTGTTCAATGATAATTCCTTCCTGCGGAAGTTCCGGTGCCCATGATGTACCACCAATTGTTACCGGCACTGTCCGTAATCCTCCTGCATCATAGGAGAGTTCTTCCATGCAGATTTTATTCAGTTCTCTTAAAAAGGCTAGGTTGTTTGGATAATCAATATTATCAAACAAAAAATACCACGCTCTTTTCATATTAACAATAAACAGAACTTCATCCCGTCTTGTCTGAACTGGTAAATTAGAAAGGATTTTTTCTGTATTTGGAAATGTAGTGCCAAGACCTTCGATTCCAGCGCTTTTCCAAATGGAATCTACCAATTGCCGCTTTCCCAATGAAATTGACAAATTATTCATCCTAACACCTCAAAAATATATTGGAATAGAAAAGTCATGGGGCTTTCCCATGACTTTATCTATTGTAAATGTGCTATTTAGAATTTACCAGCTTTGTGAGCTTCCTCAACGCTTACAGCTACAGCTACAGTAGCACCTACCATTGGGTTGTTACCCATACCAAATCCTTTTGTGCTAAATTTGATTTTTTGTGCTATTTCATGTCTATAAATGCCTAAAAACTAAGAGTTAACATTAAATGGTGTGTGTTGTTTTGTGTTATTTTATGTTACTCAATATCTAACATTGTTTTTAGCAAATGTGGACGTAATGTGGACTTGATAAGTGTGTTAACTAAATATTATTAGAAATTTTACAATAAATATTAAAGCTATGGGTTCCTATTTACTTTTCTATGTGCAAACTAATTAAAAAGTTACAAATTGTTACAACGTTTATAATAGCATTTATATTTTAACTATGCAATACTATTTAGTTCGGAAATATTATTGAGGTCAGTCAAATCCATACCCTCATATTTTTCAAGAAACAATTCTAATGTTTGTTTTCTTACTTTTAGACTTCCAAGTTTCATAGCCGGAAGCAAACCTTTTTTAATGAGGTCATATACAATATGTACGTTTACTCCCAATGTAGAAGATACTTCTTTAACTGTATATAGCATTTTATCTTCTTTCATATTTACGCCTTTCCTGTAGAACCAAATCCGCCTCTACTTACATCATCTAAGTACTTAACTTCTTCAAATTCAATTTCTGGCTGAATCTTATTAATGCGGAACTGACATACTCTATCATTCTTGTGAATAATTGTATCTTCCATAGCGATTACAGGATATAACCACTGATCATTATCTCCACTATATGAGTTGTCAATTACCGCAAAAGAATTTGTCTGTAATACTTTAAAATTCTTATATGTGCTGCTACGAGGTACAATATTTGCCTCATATCCGTCTGGTAACTTCATTCCAACCCCCAACGGAATCAAATGAAACTCGCCTTTCTTCAGGTGTACAGTTTCGGCTGAACGAAGGTCAATCAAGTCGCCTTTGCTTATTTTCTCGACCTTATCTATCTCATTATCAAAATATTTAATCTTAATTGTTTCCATTTATATATTCTCCTTAGTTCTTAATCACAATATAAAACCATTTTGCTTTGAGTGAGAGATTGTTTTACATCAATTACCCTTTGGTTCTTTGAACCTCTGAATTTCAATGTGAGATCTTTCTGCTCATCTATATATTCCCCGTCAACAAGCACATCTACATTAGAAATTATCTCCCAACGTGTAAGCCACTCATCTGCACTTGCTGCAAATGGAGTGTACTTATATTCATTATATTTGGAATTTAAAATGTCAAAATCATATCCCGTATATAACCAAATTGTTTTGTCAGGAAAAGAATTACGGATTTGTTGGGTTAATTTTAGGACTTCATCAAGGTTCTGTTCAGCTAAACATTCTCCACCAAGAAACGAGACACGCTTGATATACGGTCTATCAATGAGTTCCATAAATTTATTTTTTATTTTTTCTGTCCACTCTTTCCCACCATTAAAATCCCATGTTTCAGAATTAAAACAGTTTTTACAGTGAAATGGACAACCTTGGACGAAGAGGGAGACTCCAACTCCCTCCCCATTAGAAATATCCATAGATCTAATCTGTGCGTATCTCATTATAAATCCTCCGCAATATCTGTCATATGAACATATCTCTCCTTAATTTCCTGAGTACGTCCTTTTCCCCAGTAATTAGTTCCAATATATCCGCAAGTCCTTCTTGCTACATTCATCTTGTCTTTATCTCTATTGTGGCAATTTGGGCATTCCCAAATAAGTTCGCCACCTTCATCAATAATTTTGATTTCACCATCGTAACCACAAATCTGACAGTAATCAGACTTTGTATTTTCTTCTGCATACATGATATGGTCGTAGATGAATTTATTCATTTCTAAAATAGCGTCTACATTATTTACTAATCCATCTGTCTCAACATAAGATATCGCACCTCCAAGCGATAACGCCTGAAATTCCGATTCTTTAGCAAGTTTATCAAATGCATTAATTTGTTCTTTTACAAATGTATGATAACTGTTTGTGATATAATTTCTATCTGTAATACCTTTAATAATTCCAAAGCGTTTCTGTAGACACTTCGCAAATTTATACGTTGTGTTTTCAATTGGAGATCCGTAAATTGAAAATCCAATATAATGTTCTTTATTCCACTGGTCACATTTATCGTTCATAAACTGCATTACTTTAATACCAAAATCATGACCTTCCTGTGAATCAATATGTGATTTACCAGTCATATATTTTACACATTCATATAAACCTGCATATCCAAGTGAAATACTTGCATATCCATTATGAAGTAATCTATCAATCTTCTCACCCTTTTCAAGTCTCGCAAATGCTCCATACTGCCACAATAAAGGTGCGACATCAGACAACGTTCCTTCTAATCGTTTATGTCTGCAAAGTAATGCTTTATGGCATAATTCTGTTCTCTGTTCCATTAAATCCCAAAACTTTTCATAATCTCCTTCAGATGACAATGCTACATCTACAAGATTTAATGTGACAACGCCCTGGTTTAGTCTTCCATAAAATTTATAATTACCATTTTCATCTTTATAAGGTGAAAGGAAACTACGGCAGCCCATACACGGGAAACAGTTGCCCTCTTTATATTTCTTCATAATCTTCTCTGAAATATAATCAGGGTTCATTCTCTTTGCAGTACACTTAGCTGCAAGTTTTGTTAAATACCAATAAGGGGAATTTTCATGAATATTATCTTCTTCTAAGACATAGAGAAGCTTTGGAAATGCCTGTGTGACATATACGCCAACTTCATTTTTAAGACCAAGTAATCTCTGATTAAGAAACTCTTCAATAATCATTGCAAGTTCTTTCTTATATTCTGTAGTCTCTCCAAGATACATGAATACACTCAAAAAAGGAGACTGTCCATTTGAATTAGACATAGAATTGCACTGATAGTTAAACGTCTGAACACCATCTGCTACTTCTTTTTTGGTATCAGATTCTGCATATCTCTTACAATTTTCATCAGAAAATCCCCATGACTTATATTTCTCATAGTATTTGTTGTAACTATCTCTTACAAATGGTGCTAAATGTGTAAGAGTAATTGTAGCCCCTCCATACTGAAGTGACGTAACACCAAGAATAATCTGAGTGGCGATTGTACAAGCAGTAATAAATCTATGTGGTTTTTCAATCATTACCTTGTTAATACAAGTACCATTCTGTAGCATATCTTCGAGATTAATAAGTGAGCAATTACTCATCGCATTCATACCAAAATAATCAATATCATGGAAATGAATAATTCCTTCATCGTGTGCTTGTACAACTTCTGGTGGAAGTAAAAATCTACGAGAAATATCTTTGCTAACAATTCCTGCCATATAATCACGCTGAGTATTTAATACTTTTGAGTTTTTATTGGAGTTTTCAGTATTCCAATATTCGCTTTCACCATCTAACAGTTCATCAATCTCGGAATCTGTCGTATTCTCGTTTTCTCTCTGAAACTCACGAATACTTCTATATCCTTCGTATGCTTTTGCAGTAAGTCTCTGTTTTTTGGTGATTAATTTATCATAAACCATTGATTCAATATCAGAGACACTTACTTCGTCTTTATCCTTACACTCTTCTTCAATTTCGTCTGCAATATCTTCTGCAATCTTTGGTTTTATAATACCTGAGCCATTTTTCATTGCTTTAAGAATTGCAGTTGAGATCTTAGACTTATCAAAATCAGCTTCTGAACAATCTCTTTGAATTACTTTTACTTTTGTCAATATGTATATCCTCCTATAGTTTTATGTCTAAAAAATACAAAATTGGATGTTTTTTCTTGTATTCTTTATTATAGTTTTCTTTCTCTTTTTCTTTGGTATATTTAGATTTTTCTGCCAAAAATCCACATATTGCATTTATAGCTATTGTTTTATCATCTACATTATTGCAACTACCAACAACAAAATAATACCCATATTTTTTGCTTGTTAATTTTAATGTTTCAGCAAGAGTTATATGATTACACAACCGATAATTACTATAAGTATCAATATTTTCAATGCTAAATGTTATTTCAATATCATTATAGTCAATATCAATTGAGTCCATATTGCTACACATCTTGATAAAATCACAAATAAATTCTTTATTAATCTTTCTTCACCTCTTATTACATAAGAATTCAACCTTTCAATACCAAATTTTAGTCGTTTTCGCCATTATTTTTGGAACTTATTGCGCATAACGCAGCACATACGACTCCTCCGCAACTGCCCACAAACAATCCACAAACAAATGCAATTGCAATATTAATCATAATTTTCCACCTCGATTTCTTTAATTTTAATTTTTAATACTTCCAAATTTTTATACTTTTTTGAATGATACTTTGTATGATCTTTCACAATCATACGTGTTTGTTCATCACAAATAAGTTCTATCAGCATCTTTTTATCTTCTTTTGTGAGACGAACACTCTCATCTTCGCAGTCTTGATGATATACTGGTTCTTTTCTCAAAATATTTTACCTCAAATTTCCTTTCATCTTTTTACATACAATAGTTTTATGTGCTACACAATCATCATAATTAGCATGTGTTTTTACTGTTTTTACTTTTTCAGCCATATATTCGTCCTCTCTAACACAAATTGTTATCAAACTATCTGGTTCAGCAAGAAGTGTTTTTGCTAATTCGTGCGATGTTCTGATTCCATTAAAAATTCCATCCATCTTCTTTCTTATTTATTCTTTATCTCATATAGAAATCTTTTATGTATTCGCAAATATCAATTACACATGAATCTGCTCTAGTAATGCAACATTTTAACCAAGAATGAATTGTCTTATAATCTCCATTTTCATCATAAGCAATGACTGGAATATCATTTTTCCATGCTTCGTATACCTCGATAATAGATCCTATACTACTACTAAGACCATTTGTATTTACAATGACAATGTCGCTATTTTTTACTAAAGACAAATCAAATTTCATAATTTCTTGTTCACTTTGGTATCGCTGCTCATTAAAATTAAAATAGTCACAAGGAGACACAACATTTGTTTTATAATTAGCCATGTCAGAATATTTTTCTAATTCAGATTTAAGTAAATTTCTCCACTTTTTCATCTCCGAATCAGATAAACCGCCCATCTTACCGGCTAAATAAATTGTCAAACCATTTCTTCCCATTCTTTTAAAACCTTTCTATATTGAGTAATTACATTATCAACAACTTCGTTAATATTTTCACCATCGTTGTTGTACACTATCTTATCCGCCAAAAGGTCTGCATATTTGAAATCTTTCGCGTCCCTCTTAATACGATCTTCTGCTTTATCCTTATTATCATTGCGCTTAGAAAGCCTTTTTCTGATAGTATTAATGTTTGAATACAAATAGATGACAACTGGTTTAATGCTGTCATATTTTAAAATATCTCTAACCCCATCTGGCGTAAGAATAATCACAGACTTTTCATCCGCATCTTTAATATCTTCTTTTGCTGTCCCATAATACCAAACACTTTCACCAACTCTATATTTCTCCCATTCAACAAAAAAATCTTCGTCAATCTTTTTCAAGAACTCTTCATTTGAAATATAGTGATATGTAACATCAGAAATTTCACCTTTTCTCATCGGTCTAGTTGTATAAGTTACGATACTATGAAAACCGTGTTTCATCGTCAAAATATCACGAATTGTGGTCTTTCCAGACGCAGATTTGCCAATTAATATCAAGCACATTAATTTATTTTGCTCCTTATTTCAAATATTTTTTATAAAAATGACGATCAATATCATTATTGCCTTCATTAACAAAACCTTCGATCTTGCCATCGCTAATTATTGGTCTATTACCTCTATAACAATAATCCTCAACACAATCTAAAATTGTAATATTATTCATAGTGATTGGATAATAATCCATGACTATTCCTCCGTTTTCACCTCATATTTCTTACAAATGTCATTAAAATTAATCAAATCTTCTTTACATGTCGGATTATCAATAATAGCTTTGACATCATGACAGGATAATGACATAACCCCCATAAGTGACTTTGCATCTACACAATGTCTTCCATAACTCACATCTACATCACATGCTACCATCTTTGAAATCTCTGATACAAAGTGGCTTGCATCTGTAATACTGTTTAAATTCAAAACAAATTCTACTTTCATATTTTTATTCTCCTTTTAAATCTGATTCTGTTGCTAATTTTGCGTATTTCCAACTACAAGATACATTTGTTGTCCACGATGTCATACCAGTTTCAAATGCATATATTTCTCCATTCTTATATTTGCAAAAATGCCTTCTTTCCATATTTTCAAAATCTTGATTATCCGAAACAAGGATTGGAGTATCAACAGCCACTTTTGACCAATCTACGGTATAGTCAACGTATTCACTATTTAGCCACCATTTTCGATTTTCACATTTTTCATGTTCTCTATCGTAAAATAAACAATCTTCACATCCTTGTAAATCATCACATGCGACTGGTTTATGAGTATTTTTTTCTACAGCCAAAACTTCGCCATTACCTATGATATCTAATATTTCATTTACATATTTTTCTCTATTTGTCATAAAATCCTCTTCCTTATCTATAAAAGCTATGACCAACACTGTCTGTAAAAATATATTCTCTATTCCTATCAGCCCAAGAATTACCTCGTGTTGAATCAAACCATAACGCTCCGTTTGTTGTATCTGGGAATTGAAAAGCATATTCACAAGCCAATATTGTTGTTTCTGTAACAGTGACATTCTTATAATCACCACTTATGTAACTTGAAAACTGTGGTCTTTCCGTTAGAATTTCAATTAAATTCATCGGAAAATCTTCATGATCGATTCTATTAAAAATTACACTTGCCACATTTACTTTCTCATCAAAGTTATCTTCACCACGGACTTCTGTTTCTACAATATGGAATAGTAAATCCAACTCAGATCCATCAAAATAATCATAAATTGTTTCATCTTTATCTATCCATTCTGAATATTCATCTTGGATTTCTTTGTATTTTTTAAACCATTCCATTGTATCTTCGCACTCCAATGCATTGATTCTTTGCTGCGCTTCAAAGATTTTTTCTGAAACAATATCTATTTCATTTTGCTGAATATCATTACCTGTTGAAACAATGCTGTTGGCATTTTGTTCAATACTGATTTCTGTTTCCATTATCTGTTCTGTATTGACAGTTAGAAGCGTTTCTGTCTGTTTATTTGGTTCTAAATTATTATTTGCCCCTAATGGGGCGACACATAAAATAGAACCAAAACATAAGACAATAAATGTCTGTATGACTCTTCTTTTCATATGTTCTCCTTATTAAATTGTGTTGTATATGGATTTTGTTGCATAGATATATTCTCTGTTTGAGATAAGATTTTTAACTATATTTCATCATCAGGAATTGATTTGTCAAAACGGATACCTAAATAAATTGGGAATTGAAGACTTTTAAGATTGTTTTTTTTGTCTGTTGTGATTTCTTTATATTTGACATCTACAATGTGATCTAGCATTTTATCTTTATGTTGCCAATAATAAATACGCTGTGAGTCAGTAAAACCGCTACCTACATTTACTATATTATCATAATATTTACATACGATTGCCCCAAGCTTTCCTTTATTACGACCAGTTCCCTCTTCGATATCTATAACACTAAGAGAAATATCAAAGAACTTCTTTACCTTAATTAACGTTTTTACACGTTTGCATTCATACGGAGTGTCAAGATTTATCATACAACCTTCCCAGTCATGCGCCTCTGCATAGTCTAACCATTTCCAAATTTCAGAATGATCCGTTCCTTCATATACGATTGGCACAATTTCAAGATTTTCTGTTGGATTATATTTAAGATTGTTTTCAAACTGCTTTAGATATATACGCTTTCTATCAAAGTATGATAAATTTGATTTGCCTGTCCAAAATTCAGACAAAGGGAAAATATCAAATACGACAAGTTTAAGTTGCGATTTGTCACTATCTTTACTCATTGCAATACCAGTACCCTTTTGGAAAGCTTCTGAATCAGACAAGCCTTCTTTGTTTTTATAGATAAGTTCTCCATCAACAAACATATTTTCATATCCCATATTTTTCAGATCACTAATAATATGGTCTAACCCCTTGTACTCTTTACCTTGTCGTGTCATACATCTGTTCCCAACAAATGCTGTACGAGTTCCATTAAGTTTTCTACTTATAGAAATTGGCTCATTTGGATTTAATTTACACTTTTCAATTGGTGTGCCCAGCATTACATCAAACGTTGGGATCAAACCTGAAATAACACTATTTACTACCTTCTTATCACAACCAAGACGAAACTTTTTCGTAACCATCTGTTTGTAAAAATCTTGGTATTCTTCTGGTTGATTTTCGATGAATCCTTGCACAGTTCCAATATTCATATCACTACCCGAATTAAAATCTGATAAGTATTTCATCACTTCTTCAAAAGAGTTCAGTTCTGTTCCTGACATACCAACAAATTTGTTTAATTTCTTATCACTAATACCAGTCACTACATTTGAATCAAGCAGAAATACTAGACATTTTTTGAATAGCTCATTATCTTTATTCGCTGCAATAATGGCTTTCTTTTCATTTGTGCTACTTGTATTTTGAATTTGTTTAAAAATTTTAATTACTTCTTCCATTCTACCTTTCCTCTCCGCAATATTCTTTTAAGTATGTAAGCATTTCTGACTCTTCTGGGAAGAACGGATCACGTTTCTTTTCATTCTGTACCCAACCTAAAAAGTTCATCCAAAATTGTCCTGCTCTCCAATCAGGCATGTATGTCATGTGTAATCTGGTTACTTCGTTATAAAAATTATATAATCTATTTGGATTTCTCGTATTAATCACCTCCTAAGAAATGAACATTTCTTCTGTTTTTTCGTCCTCTAAAACCCTTATAAATCAATGGTTTTCAGACTTCCCATCATACATAATCAGCTCTTTTGCATACGGAAGCGACTCTACCCACTTTATAAATGACTTTGACCACTCTGTAAGCTTATGATTTTTACGCTGAAAGTACATATTACTAATATTTTCATAATTCATTGTAATTGTTCGCTTCTGTAACCAGCTCTCAGGAAGCCAACGCACAAGCTCTTTCCAGTATCTCTTATCTTTCGTCTCAAGATACTTCTGACGAATATTTTCTAATACATAAATAATATCCTCTTCAAATGTTGAAAGATTATCCAATCCGTCATCATCCTTTGGATTATCAGCAAGAGATAAATTCCTGTCATAATCATCAATCTCAAAACAATCTAATGTAATTGGTGTTGTAGCAAGCTTGTGCATTGTACTCGTTGAGTTCGCAACCGTTCCTACTTTATAAGTATCAAATTCTTTCCACCAATAAAGAGGTGCTGTAATATCAACCGATACAAAAATCTGTCGCATAAATTTTCTATGCTCATTCCCTGCTTTAATAAGAGTCTGTGCGAGTTTCATATCGTTTGCTCCAATAATGTAATTATTTTTATAATTGATGCAGCCCTCATCGTTTGTATTACATTTTTCGCAAACTATATCATTATCACATCCATAATGACTATCATTCTTATGCCAAGAATTCTTCGGATTTCTCATCCCACGGAGACTGTGCTCAAATCCCCATACCTCTGTATTTTCAAATTTCAAATCTTAATCCTCCACTTCATAATGTTTTTCTAATACACTTAATAATAACCACACTAATATACCACCCAATAATGGAGCTACTTGTACAAATTCATGTAGTACAATTGCTTTATATAACACATTGATTGTATAGGCAATTCCAATAATTCCAAAGAATAATATTAGATTCGTTAGTGCTATATATGTAAAACTCTTCTTATTCATATATTCTCTTACTCTGTCACACTTTCTTCTTCAATATCTGTTTCTAATACAATTCCATCACCTGAATCACGAGCAAATCCTGTAATTTTACCAATATGAATTCCTTTCCCATCAATTGAAGAGATAATATATACTTCTGAATTTTTATCAAAATGATTCATAACTTGTAAAATATCATTAACTATATATGGTCTTTTTCTTGTAACATTACAAGCAAGTTCTCTTCGATTATAAAACCACATGTATGCTAAGAAATGATTCCAATTGTTTATTATCTGTTCATATACATTTACTTTTCTATTGATATTTAACCCGTCAATCCATGGTTTTACAACAACTTCATGTTCTGTCTTACTCCAAAAGTAATACATAAGAATCTTTTTTAACTCTTCTGAAAATACTTTTTTTGAATCAATTTTCTTTTTCAATAGACTTTCTACATCTTTCCGAAAACTTTCATGATTAAAAATATTAAAAACTTCGATCTTATTTTCATTAAAATTATACCTATAAACATTCCATTCCATGTTTCATATCTCCTATAACAATACTCTTCTCTTTATTTCTTCCGTATAAATGTTTGCAGAATATCATCTTCTATTACACAAGAAAGTTTAGTTTACTGTGTGATTCTACCAATTAAAGTATTGTCTATTTTTACATACTGGACATTTGATATTGTAACTACCAAGACCATCATGCATTACACCCATTTGACCAGTTACATCACATTCGCTTTTCTTAAACTCAAATATCGAGCCACATTTATCGCAGGTTAATCTTTTAGTTGGTGTTATTGGTTCGTGTCGCTCTATAATATTCATGCCTTATCCTCCTCTAACATTTATTATCCCACCTGATGCTACAACCGCATTTACATTTAAACTGTTGCATTTGTATCATGCTTTTACATTTAAGACATCTTGCCGATACACCTATGCCACCTAAAAATGGTCTTGTTTCTATAATTGATTTATACATTAAATGCCTATTCCTATTCATTATTCTCTCAACCTTTACATGAAATAATGGCTTCTTGTTACTTTTAATTATCATCTTTACTGCTTCCCAACAGTCTTAGAAACAAATTGATGACATCAAGATATAAAGCAACTGCACTATCTATAGCATTATCTAAAGTTTTTACATTATTTTGTGCTTTTGCCCAATCATATCATATATCCGCAGAATAACAATGCGACAATCCAATCCCACCATTTAGGTACATTACCAAATAAAATCATAATAAATTCAATTACTATAACTGCTGATAAACAAATAAATAGTATTTTTCCCATTGATAAAAATATTTCTGGTTTAATACTTGATACAATGATAAGCACAATGGTAATCAGAGTAGTCAAAATAAAAGCTTGTACAATTGATGACATATAATAATCCTTTAAGCAAATACTTAAAACTACACCAACTGGCAATACAACTAAGTTATATCCTATAAAACTCACAATTGGGTTGTCTGAAAACTCACTCATGCCAATACCTGCTAATGCAACTACAAAGTAGCCAATTAATACCATTGTTGGATTTAAGTTGCAAAATGTGTCCTGAAAAAATACACACATTATGGTATTCACCAAAAATCCCCAAAGTAAAATAACACCAATGACAATGTTGTACTGTTTGTCTGTTAATTTGTTATACATTATACTATTCTCCTTATCTTCTACATCTCACACTTCCACCAGCATCTATATCGCCTGATACGTTACCACAAGTTACAGAACCACCTACATCTAAATTTCCCTTAACATCCCCACTAATCTGACAACTACCACCGCAATCAATACTTCCTGAATTGCCGTGAACTTCTACTGAACCACTACAATCAATTTTGTTTACATCTCCTTCGATAGTGACTTTAATATCACCACTATTACACTCTTGAATTGTTTTACCATCTACAATAACCTTTCCATTATTGATGACAACATTAGTTCCTGAACATGTGATTGTTTTACCGTTAATAGTTATTCTGTTCATTTTTTACCTCCTTAATTTTCAATGAATGACTGACATATAATGATTTATTTTTCTTCGCTGTCTTCACCTTCATTGCTCGTACTAACTTTAATACAAGCAGGAAACAATAACGCACAAAGACACCAAGCAGATCCTGTATATTTAATTGCAAAAATTACTGCTGTTGATGTTGCAATCCATGCAGATGCATAAGCAATTGTTATTGCGATATTTTTCATTAATATATTCTCCTTTCATCTTCCAAAGAAACTGTCGTTTATTATAGTTCAATGTCTGCATCTCTTATAGACATTTTTTTACCAATATTAAACTGATTTTTATATGATAATTTATATAACTTCTGCATTGGCATATCTAATACATCTTCATAAGAATACCCTGTATCATTTAATTCATTTTCTTCTATAATACACGCTAAACTATTATTATTAGTATCTTTATAGAAAGATTCATTTTTAAAATTTGTTGCTTCATCGTTCACACTATTCCAAAGTCTTGTTTTGAATTCTTTTAATTGGCACATATACTCTGCGAGAAGTGTATATGTTTTAATATCAGATAGAAAAGAATCGCCATATGTATTTGGGAATAATACATCATCTTTTAAAACATCTTGCACACAGATTTTATATTGGCTTGATAAAAATGTTTCTAATTGTTCATTATTAATATCATTACGTCCTCTTAGCCAAAATATAAATGGAATGCTATTTATAATTGACTCATTATAGTCAATATAATCTTCACCTGTCTCCTCTATAAATTTACGAAAAACACAATAGCATAAAAATGGATCTTTTAATTCATCTGCTGATTTAATGATATATGACATTTTAATCTCCTCTCTTTTATATAAATGACGGACAAGAAATCCGTCTTTCCTTGGCTTTTTGAGTCTCTGAAACGCCCTATTTATGGGCATTCCAGAAATCCAAATTACTCTTCTGCTGTATTATTCTCTGTTTCTAACATCATCCAAGTATTTCTATTGTTATGACTTGTTCTAATGCACTGTAAAAATGCTTCTGGCTCTGCTAACAACAAACACCTCTTCTTTGCTCTAGTCAATAATGTATAAAGCATACAGTTATCAAGAAGCTGATGATGTGTATTGTCAATAATACCAATTACCGTCTTTCGACCAGCACCCTGCAATTTATGTACTGTCATAGCATAAGCAAGATCCAAAGCAGCTAACTCTTTCTTTGTGTATTCAATAATTTTGTCTTTTCCAAAAATATCAGTGTAAGTTACTTCACAATACTCTTCTTTTTTCTTACCATCATATCTTTCACTGATTTTTGTCACATAACCAATCTCACCATTAAATACATTTTTGTCATAATCATTAACTGTTTGCATGACTTTTGCACCAAGTTTGAAAGTTGTATCAAAACCTTCAATACTCTCTAAAACATCACCAAGTAATTCATTTTGAATAACTTTGTTAATTTCATTGGTGCTATTCAAACAATCTTTTCTACGAGGTACTGCAATAACCACATTGTCGATTCCATCTGATTCAACAGATTTAATAAATGTCTTAACAGCAATATTGAATAATGACTGTCGATTTGTACGGAACATATAATACATATCCTGTAACTCACCATGAATAATTCGTGGCTGTAACTTCTCAGATATAGGATTTATATTCTCACGAATCTTATTTGCATCAACAAGAATGCCTGATTTTTCAGCCTGTCTCATAGGTTTTACTAACTTACTCACAACTGATTCATCGAACATTTCAATTAAATCTGAGAACACATTGCCAAATCCGATAGGTGGTAACTGTTTATGATCTCCTGAAATAATAATTCTTGTATTATCTCCAATTGCTTCAAGCCAATGCAAAAACAAACTGGCATTAACCATACTTCCCTCATCAAGAAATGCAACATCTGTAATCAAATGATTGTCTTTATTGTATGTAAAATCATTTAAACCTTGGCATCCAAGTGTTCTATGAATAGTCATTGCAGGAAATTCTGTTGCTTCTGTAATCCTTTGGGCTGCCATTGCTGATAGTGCTGAAGCTGTCATCATATAATTATTCTCCATATAAACTTTAACAATTGCTCGCATTATTGACGTTTTACCAGTTCCTGCTTTTCCAGTTATCAGACTAACAGTTCTATGTAAACTCTTATGAATCGTGTCTAACTGTTCTACTACATAATCAAATCCTTGTTCTTCTTCCGCATGTTTAATTGCTTTATCAATCGCTTCATTAGAGATATTGATTGTTGTTTCAATTTGAGATTTATTCAGAATCAAATGATAAATCTGCATCTCAATATCGTAATAATATTTCAGACCAATTCGACCATTATCAATATGAAGAAAGTCATTATTTTCTAATAACCAATCAACCTTATTACAACACTCGTATATGTTATTACTTATGGCTGCCTTTAAAATCTTCTCAGAACACCATGTATGACCTTTACTTTCTCCTAAGTCTTTGAAATAGTATTGGATAAAAGCTACAAGTCTTTGTGTAGAATCAATCAGTTCAGGTTTTAACTTCAGTGCTAAATCATCACATTTACGAAACCCAATCCCATCAATTTTTATCATGATGTATGGATTTTTTTCTAACTCTTGCTTTAATAAAACTGGATTTGGTTCTTCTGAAAGCAATTTTTTAATCATTGCATAAGTAACACCAATTGGTTTTAGCATTGAGATAATGTCAGAAATAAGATAGTTATTGATGATTTTTTCCTTGATTTTATTCCAAGTAATTTCTCTAACACCTTTTACAAGACTGTAATCAATAGTTTTTAATGTACCATTCGCTACATCATTAACTACATTTGGATATGCGTTTATTAAATTATCCGCCATCCATTCAGGAATCATTGACTTCAAAAATAATAGCTGTGTTTCTCTGCTTTGTGGAATAATGGCGTATATGGCAATCGGTGTATATTGATCGCCATATTTTTTATCTTTTTTATATTTCGCCTTAACTACATATTCTCCACCCACAACTAAATGTTGCATCTTTCCTGCTAACTTACTCATTTTTCTATCATCAGTATCATTTGCAGAATTATTATCACCAAACGGATCGAATGTTTTTGTAGATTTTGTAAAGAATGGAATATCATCTTTTGTTGAAAATCCAAACACACCCCACGTTGAATCATCCGAATAGTATTGCTCATATGTAATTATCGCTGTGAATTTATAAATCTCATCTTCATCCAATTTAGACTGATACTCCTTTCTTTCTCACATATTCAAGCCATTTACTATATGGCTTTAATTTTTCTACAATTACCTTTTCTTCGCTATCTTTCTTACAAAGAATTGCTACTTGCTGTCCTTTTTTTACTAAATCTTCATATTCTTTTAATTGACTATGCCATACAATTCCTTCAACAAGTCCAAAACTTGAATAGATGTTTATATATGCGAACTGCTTACCATTCTTATCTTTCTTCTTTTGAACCTTTGCTATAATTCCAACTAAAGTACATTTCTCACCATCAGGTACATCCTCAAATGGTGTCAAGAATGTATAAGCTGCATCAAATGGATTATCATTGATAAATACTTGTAATGTTTGGAATTCCCAAAACTGTTCATCTTCAAGATATTTTTTATTATCATCTATGTACTTTTGGAATCTTACCTTCTGATTTTCTTCAAACTGTATCTTTTTCAATCTGTTATATTCAGTAAGTAATGCTTCCTTGTCATATACAATTCGTTTTCCAGATGAAGGAATCACGTACTTCTTTAAGTTAATGTTCCAATCTTCTTCGAGTTTCTTATAGGTAGGCAATGATTGAACTTCTGAGAATTTTAATGGTTGATACTCTGATTTAAGATATGATATAAGTTTTTCACGCTTATTTTTACAAGGAATTGCACCAGATTTTATCAGTGCAATAACAGATGCCTTACCTAAAGAAAGTCTCTGAATCAAATCATTAAACGATTTGTATATACCATTATTCTCTCTTTCTTCGATAATTTGCTTAGAGAGTGATTCACCAATTCCACCAATAGCAGATAGTCCAAAAAGAACCTTATCTTTATCAACTGTGAAATTCATTCCAGAATGATTGATATTCGGTGGCATAATATCCACATTAAAATACCTTGCATCAAGAATATACTTATTAATTGCACCTGCTTTATCTTTATTCTGATTGAACAATGCTTTGAAAAAGTAAGTTGGGTAATGAGCTTTGAACCAAGCTGTCTCGAAACAAAGAACTGCGTAACTGTATGAATGCGATTTATTGAATAGATAACCGCCTTTTTGTGATAATTCATTCGCAATTTTATCAGCAATTTCTTTAGAATATCCGTTTGCTACAATTTCACCACGAAGAATTTCTGACTCTTTCTGTACTAATTCAACTATCTTTTTTCCAATCGCCTTACGGAATAAGTCAGCACCACCGTATGTTCTTCCACCAAACTTCTTAACAATATCAAGAAGCTGTTCCTGATAAATCATACAGTAATTTGTGTCTTTTAAAATTTCATCCATATCTGGATGAATTGATGGTGGTCTACTTCCACCTGTTGCCATTTCAACATACTCATCAAGTGCTCCCATACTATCAGGTCTATATAATGCCAAGATGACAGATATAACCTCAAAGTCCAGTTGTTCAAGTTTTGGTTTTAACCGAATAAGCAAATCTTTCATTCCTGCTGATTCAACCTGGAATACGCCATTAGTCTTACCACTTGCTAATAATTCATATGTAGGTCTGTCATTCTCAAATTCTGGGTTATTGATATCATAATCCCAAGGATCTAAATGCAAATCATCCTTAATTTCCTTTACAAGATTAAGTGTTGCCACTCCAAGAAGGTCAAACTTTACAATTCCAATATCTTCTACATAATGTTTATCAACCTGAATTACATGCTCACCCTTCGTTCCTATTTTCATTGGCATATAATCATTAATTGTTGTATCAACGATTCCAACACCACCAGCATGAATAGAAACTGTTTTAACACGACCACTTAAATGCTTTGCAATATCAAACAAATCAGCATATTGTGGATTGTCTGCGAGTAAATTTGGATTTGCTTTCATACAGTCATCCCATTTATCGAATGTGAATTTCTGTGAAAGTTTTTGCATCTGATTATATGGAAATCCAAGTATCTTACCAACGTCAGTAATTGCAACTGTTGGAGTAATATATGAGTAGTTAATAATCTGGCATACTCTTTCTTCTCCATATTTGTCTACAAGGTAATCAATGATTGCATCTCTGTTACCAACATCTGTATCAATATCTGGAAGTCCTACTCGTTCAGGATTTAAGAATCTCTCAAAAATGAGTCCATATTTAATCGGATCAATATCCGTGATATGACAACAATAACAAACTAAAGAACCTGCTGCACTTCCTCTTCCCTTACCAACTTCAATTCCAAGTTTCTCAGCAGCCTTAATAAAGTCCCATACGAACAAGAAATAACCATCGAACCCCATCGAATGAATAATACCCATCTCGTAGTTCAATCTAGTTCTTCTTACTTGCTGTTCATCTTCGCTAAGATTATCATATCCTCTATCTTTCCAACCTTGTCTCACTAAATGCCATAAAAATTCATTATTATCTCTATATCCATCAGGCAATGGGAATGTAGGTAACTGTGGCTTCTGAAATGGCATATCTACATTTTCAATTAAATCTGCTACCTTATTAGTATTCTCCAATCCAAGACATACATTTTCATATCCAATCTGACTATCCATAATTTCATGGATTTCATCTTCAGATTGCATATAGCAACCTTCATATACCTCGCTATTTTCGATAGCATTTTTGTCGTTGTTACTACTTTTTCTACCAATCTGAATAAGTTTGTCCTGATAATACAAATCTTCTTTTTTAGGTGTATGACTATCTGTTGTAATGATAAATGGGGTATTTGTTCTTTTTGAAAGCTCTAAGATTTTCTGATTATATAAACATTGATCTTGGTGTGAATGAGACTGCATTTCAAGAAAGAAATATGGAAAGGCTTCTTTATATTCATTGATGTATTTTACACATTTCTCAAAATCTGATTCTCTTGCTAATTTGCTTGCTAAACAAGCAGATGATATAACAAAATTGTCAGCATAAGGCTTAATATCTTCGATTGTACACCTTGGCTTAAAATAAAACCCTTCAAAATTACTCTTTGTAATAACTTTGTTTAAATCTTTTCTGCCCTGTTCATTCCTAATCAAGCAAATCAAATGGAAATATTTGTTGTCTTTATCCTTAATTTCTATATCTTCACACTCATATAACTCACATCCATATATCATTTTAATTTCTGGATAATCCTTCTTGATTAAGTCAAAATAAATGTGGCTATATACATTTCCGTGTTCTGTTATAGCAAATGCTTTTAACCCTATTTCTTTTGCTCTGTCCAACATTTCTTTTGGACTACCATATCCATCAAGTAATGAATAATATGTATGGTTATGTAATGAACTATACATAACTCACCTCCTACCAATCATCGTCTTCATCGTTACTATTTGTACTAATAACAGCTACATCTTCGATAATAATCTGTGGTGTTCTAATACCGTTATATTCGTTTATTGAAGGTTTTCCGACAATATTAAATGTAATACTATCGTTATCATCCCATGCGTTTTGAAGAAAATCATATAGCTGATTACCTTCTTTACATTTGAACTGAATGTATTTAATATCATTCACCATAAAACTAATAGTATCCTCATTCTTGCCAAATACTTCAAAACAATCTCTTGTCAATGATATATTCTCTATTGCAAGCATAGGTTCATCAATTCCTTGACAAATAATATCTTCAAACTGTGATAACTTAATAATTAAAGGGATTGTGACATGATTAATGTCTAAGATAAAATCTACACGATATGTAGAATCATATTCAGTATTTTTAAGAATACTGTTCATCATATTAATTGCTTTTTCTTTATCATCAACTGGTAAATCTACAATACCAAAAGCATTTGCATGACCTTTACCATTAATGAATCCTGTTGAATTAACAATATCTTTAAAACTATCAATTGGACTATTATCAATATTTCTTGCACTACCACCAAATACAGTTGTTTTTGTCTTTTTATCAAAATGTTTCTTTAGCAGAATGCAAGGTTTATTATATTGCTCTGCAATTTTAATTGCTACAACACCAGTTAATCCACTATCAAGTAAGTCAGATACATCAACCATAATAACTTTATCATCAATTGGAAGATTATCTACAACTTCTGAAATGGCTTTTACGCCTTTTTCTTTCATTTTATCTTGTCGTGATTTTGCATTTTTACAAAGTCTAGCAGTTCTATCATAAATGCTTTCTTGAATTGTTTCTGCTGGTTTATTCTTTGTGGCTCTTTTTTTATATTCAAAGAACTCATCTTTTTCAATAAAAGCTCTAAATAATAATTCCTTTTCATCACTTGAACCGATACGGATCATTCCGTTCAAAATAGGTGTTATATACCATTGGATATTGTGAATATTAACCTTACCATTTATACTGTAATCTTGTGCTTTAATAAGTGCCTGAAAACATTTATTTGTAATATTGAGTAATCCAAGATTTGTAATATATCTTGTCTCAAATGAACGCATATCCATAACATCGCTAATATTTGCTAATGCACACAAATCTAAATAGTCATCTGCAAACTCATTCCAGGTCTCAGCATCTAATGCTTGTAAAAACTTATATACAACACCTGCTCCGCAAAAATCCTTATTAGAATAATTGTTACTCATTTGATTATTTACAATCAATGCATATGGATTTTTTTCTTCTGACTCATGGTGATCAAGAATAAGTATATCAATACCATTTTCTGAAAGCTCTCTGCACTGTTCTGTGTCATTTGTACCAGCATCAGGGATAATCAATAATCTTGTATCATTAGATATCACAATATCATCATCTAGTCCATGTGCCTTTGCTCTTGCATGTAATATGTAATTAACTTGATAATCAGCATTCTTTTTCTTAATATAAGAATACATCATAGCTGCTGAACAAAATCCGTCTGGATCTTCATCAACAAGTATTTCAATTTTATCCTTGTTATTAAAGTGTTTCATAAATAACTCTACTGCTTTATTTATATTGTCCAAATTCTCATATGGAATTAAAACGCTTTCATCTAAGTTGAGATATTTTTCATAATCGTCAACTCCTCTATTTCTTAAAACTTCCTCTAATACATTAGAAGTGTTATTGTCGCTATTTTCATATAATTTGTACTTCAAATACACACCTTCCTATCTTAATCTATATATATTATTCTCTACCAAGTGCTTCCATTTAATAGGATCATCTGTTGGGGATTCTTTCTCACTAAGAATATTATCTTCGTCAAACATATAATAAAGTGGAACACCGTCAGGAAATCTTTCTGCTAGTTCCTCCAATTCTTCTTTTTTTACATCTTTGTCTAAACATAAAACTATATCAACACCAAGTCGAACCAACATATCAATTTGATATTGTGAAAGTTCCTTCCCACCTGTACCACCAGTGTTTTGATAACCATAACTCCATGCTTGTTCAACAAATTTTTCAGATTCACCAACATAAATCCTTCCTGTTCTTTTTATATAAGGAAGAGTTTTATACAATCCATATATAATTTTTGATTTTGCACATGGCTCTAAATAAATATATTTATTCATTCCATCAGGTACTTTTCTATCAAAATATCTTGCTTTTACACCGACTAAATCTCCTAATTCAGAACGAATAGGAATTGTGTATCGGTTTGTTTCTTCATCAAAACCTATCTCAAACTCTCTTTGTGTTTCATAATCTATATGGTCTTCGTAGAATAAATCATTTACATAAGGTTTATAATACGAAAGTATTTTCTCCGAAATAGGTTGTAATGGTTTTTCTTTCTCTTCTGATATATTAGAATCCATATCTTCTAACATTTTCAGTATTTTAAAACTATCTGGAATATCCTCTTCAAAATCGTGATAATAAGACATTCCTATTTCTGAGCATATTTCCTTTAATCCTTCTGGAAATGTAAGGTCTTTGACATAACACACAAGATCAATAATATCTGTTTGTCTGTTCCCCTTTATCATTTGTCGAGTTTTATTCAAGCAGATAAGGGACTCATTATTGTATAAAATAATTGCTCCTTTATTATCTCCATCAGGATTACCAGCAGTCCAATATGCTCCAACTGAATGATATTTGATATGGTGGCAACCAACGGATTCTAATATCTGTTCACAATAATTATTTTCATATATATAATTCTTCAACTCTTTTACATCCAAGCTGCCACCCTCCAATTAGTCACTATTTTTTGATTTTTTAATGATATAACCTATATTTCTCCAAATATTTAAGTTCAAATCAATCTCAAATAACATAATCTTGTCCTTACTACCTGCTCTGTTTTTATCTGGTTTGATACAAAAATATTGTTTACTTAAATCCAAATCTTCCGTCACTGGCTCACCCCAAGAATCACATTCTAAAACAACTTGATATTTATGGTATTCTTCCTTATTTAACTTTTTACCAATATTCAGAATATCAGCTACATGCTTTATCTGCTTTGCATTGGCAATGTTATTACTACTCAAACTAAAAATATCAGTAAACACCGTATCATCACTTAACTGGAATACTGCATATCCACTCATACGAAGTTCTTTTGTTAATTCTTTCAATTTAGTTGCAAATTGTTTAATTTGTGACCAATCATCAGTGTTATAACCTTTTAACGTGTCATAACCATAATATTTAATGTTCTGAACCATCTTTGCTTTACGCAATTCAAATTCAATTCTCTCAGGGCTATAATCATCTCCAACATCTTTAAACATAACTTTGCCCTTACGATCACTACTATCAATCCAATCTGTAACTTTTTTTACATTCCAATATTCCTCTGACGTATCTTTTATTCTCTTTATGTAATCTTCATTACTTTCAAGATAAACACCATTATCATCAATTTTTCTTCTGATAATGTCACCATTTTTATCATGATAAACACCTAATACAATCTCTTTCTCAGGCTTTGTAATATGTACACCATGCAACTCTTGAAATTCTTTGTTATTAATAACAGTCGTAATAAGACAACTACGAAGATCTTCTTCGTCCATCTCATTACTCATAAGAAAAAAGTTCTCGTTCTGCACAAGTGCTACATAAGCTGCTAAAAGTACAAGTTTTCTTGTTTTACCCTCATTAGAAAGGAATCCTTCAAAGAGAACCTTTGTTTCTCTAAGACCAAGAAAAAATTCGTTATACATATACCAAGGGAAAGGTAAGCCGAAATTTGGCTTTTCAAGATATTTGTCGATTTGAGATGAGTTTTTATCAGTAAGCTCAACAGCTTCTTCACCAGCATTAATTACTGTATTTATTTTATCTGCTTTTGTACGAATAATTCTGTAAATGTCATTTGGTGACATTTTATCAAAGTTTCTATGAGATAATATCTTCTCAACTGGAAATCCATTTCTTCCATATTCTCTTACTAATGAATATTTCTTAACAGTATCAAAATAATTTTTCACATCATTTTCATCTGCCAATGTCATAAACCTTTGAAGCGTTTTCCAACCTTTATACTGCTTATATAATTTAAATCGTTCTTCATTCTGACTCATAAACACATTCATTTTTGCTTCATCTAATGTTTGTGAAAATGTAAGAAAATAAGTTTCAAGATTATCATAAAAGAATTTTGTCGCAGGATCAGAGAAATCATACTTGCTTCTCATAAATGTGCTGTAATTTACAATCAAGTCTAAATCCTTTGCTATAGAACCAACAAATAAGATTTCTGCTTGCACATTACAGTCTTTTAATTCATGTTCATTATCCAATATTATCTCCTATCCAAAAATATCATCCACCAAGCCTGAAATATCATCTGTATCAGCCTTACTATCTTTGGACACATTAGTATAACCAATTGATTGACTGACAATATTCTGTGATTTTTCTGTTTCTTTCTCAGCTTCAAGTATTTTCTGTTTTTCTTTCCACCTTAAATAACTGTCATATTTATTAACCAAAATGGATAAATCATACGAAAGTCGTTGTTCTGGCTGCATATGAATACCTTTTACTTCATTCTTTTTCGCAATACCATTAAGCATATCTATTTTTCTTTGCCACATATCAAGTAAGTCTGAAGGTGGAATACCTACCGACATTCCTTTAAAAGTTCCATTATAAATGTTACCCAACTTCTGCCATACGGTAGTAGGAATAATTGTCAAATCATATGCTTCTTTAATAAATTCAAATATCTCGTCTTGCTCTATTGCTACTGCGAGATGCGAATATGTATCTTTTTTTATAGAATCAATGTGGTCATATATCCAAGTCCATTTTGCTGATACGTCTGCCCTTTTATTAGCAATACGCTTCTGACATATATTAATAAAGCAACTACTATGATATGTTTTTTTATCATAGTAGATTGCATCGTCAATATTATTCTTGTTTATATAAAGGTTTTCTCCGCAACAACCACATTTTCTTTTAACACCATTTTTGTTATTGCCTGTGTATCTTGCCATAATCCTACCTTTACATAAGCCAAATTTAATCAAACATTGCTAATACTTTATTAAGAATCTCAACATCAGTCACATTCTTGTATGCTGTAGGAAGTCCTGCTGCTTCAAGTTTTTCCTTCATGGCTTTCTTCTCAATTGGTGGAAGTGCATTTCTTTTAGCAATGATTTCTTTCTTAATCACTTCAATATCTGCATGCCCATCATTAGATGTAGTATCCTCTTCAGTTGGTTCGCCAACCTGACCAAGAATTTCCTTTCTATAAATATCCTGCTCAATATCAACAGCTTTTGTTAAATCATTCTTGAGAACGAATTTTGATTTTCCTGCTGTTTTATCAATAACTGCCTGCCAGTCAACCAATGTTGGATCTTCAATAGTTACATAATCATCATGTACATGGGTTCTATCCTTTTCAATCCATGCACAAACTGTTCCGTCTTCATTTCTAAACATACGAATCTCAGTCTTAACATTGTGATCCATTCCTTTAAATCCATCTGGAATCTTTCTTCCAGTAACCACACTCTGAGTTGTTCCATCAGGTAACTTAATTGTTTCCTTCTCATCTGTTTCTCTTGCAGTTACAATATAATGAACACCAGATGACATTAAATCAAGAATTAAATCCTGACCTTTAAAATTAACAGTCTGGTAATCCTTTAATTCCATTCCAGCACCTTCAATTTTTACGAGCCTAGCATCTCCTACAAGTCCATCTTTGTCAGCTTTAACCTTATTTCTCTTTTTAGAGAACTCTACTAATCCCTGTTTTGTTGTTAAATTAAGAATTGTAGTGCCATCAACAACGATTGCATCTGCTCTAAATGGTTCTCCATCCGCATCTACAACAACATCATCTGTTTCATTGCCATCATCGTCTAACTCATAAAAATCTTCATTATTCTTTACCTTTGCAATATACTGTCTTACTTCTCCAAGAGACTGTGTATAAACAATATAAATATTTTCAAGATTTACACCATTTGCTTCTAAATCGCCAAGGTAATCATCAATTGAACCAGACTCAGGATCAAGATATAAAACTCTGAAAGGCTTTCCATCAGGACGCTTAAAATACGCAAGTTGCATTGCCATAGTTGATTTACCTGTAAATGGTTTACCATATAAAATCATTCCTAATTTACTTTCTGTTACTGACGCTTTTCTTGCTTTTGCCATTAAATAATTCCTCCGTAATTCTATAATATTGATTTATTGGAACGCCATTTCTGACGTTCCACTTAGTTATTCTCTGTTGTGAGAATTAATCCCACGCTTCATCGTCTCCATCATCAAGATCTGTTCCATCTCCCCAATCGTCATTAGAATCAGAACCAAAACTCTCCTCTGCCTTATTTGCATTCTTAATCTTTGCAATAGCCTCTGTTACATTCTCCTCTGTATAAAGTTCCTTATCAATTGAAGAACCCTTTGCTCCTGTGATAATAAACTCTCTCTTTGTAGGTGCAGATACTTTCTCCATGCTGTCCTCTTCACCCCAATTGTCATCATCATCTGTTGCAACTGTCTCTGTCTGAGTAGAAGAAACCATATGTCCACTTACCTTAATTGCATTGTAAGGATTAAGTGACTTCTTAAACTTATTAGCGAGAGCCTTATCCTCGATGATAAACTGAACATCCTCAATATTGCTGTATGTAACAATCTTTGCAAGGACAATAAATCTGCCTGTTGGCTTATCGTTATCATCCTTTTCCTGCTCGATTCCCATGAAAATAATTACCTGGTTGAAATCATTCTGCTTCTCAAACTTCTCATCATCAAAGTTTACCTCTGAGCAAAGTGAAATTTGATTTGGAACAAGCTTTGTAGATGTTCTCTTATTACCCTTATCATCTGTAAAACTGCTATAATCAAGATTTCCACGAATAAATACGCTTGCACCATCCTTCAGATTCTCTTTAACTTCCTTACAAGCATCAAAATCTGTAAGAACCTTCTTGTCATTAACTGTCTTACCCTCAGAATCAACCTTCTTCTTTACACCGATATTCTTACCAATCATGCGATATCCTTCACGGTTATAAGAAAATCTATCAGCCCAAGGTACTTTTACAGTATCAGCCTTTTCACCCTTCTTTTCAGCCCTCTTAGAGAAATAAACATATTCCTGTTCCATTCCCTGAAGATTGACATATAATGTCTCACCGCCAAGATAACTTGTACCAAAATTAAGCATTCTCATAGGTTTCCCACTTTTGGTCTTAATTTCCTTAAATGCCGTATCCTTCTCCATACCAGATACAACTCCCTTTAACTGGAATGCACCCTTTGTCTCAGGTAAATCAAATAATCTTCCTTTTTTCTTTGTCTCTGCCATTTAAAAAATGTCCTCCTTATAATATGAAATAAAATTTTTTGATAACTATATTTGAACAGTCTTGCGACTGGAACACAGAAAATAAATTTATGTAAAAATCTATCTTCAACAGTGATTTTTGAGCGTAAAAACCCAAGGGTATGCTGTTCTTCCACCCATTCATATATTCACTATTCAGTTTTGATTTTTGGAATTTTTGAACTGAATCGTTCAGACTAATTACTAAGCAGTAATCTTTACTTTGATAAATCTATATGGCTGATAAGCATTTGGATATTTCTCTCTATCCACTTTACTGATAAACATATCATATGGTCTAATCCATACTCTCTGATCCTTTAAGTTCTGATACGCAACCATCTTTTCTTCTGTTTCTGTATTAGTTCCAATGGCAACAATCTTATAGAAACCACCTTTGAAATGTTGTACTGTGTCTCCTGGCTTGAAATCTCTGTCATACACAAATAAATCATCTACGCCATTTGATTCCATATGTCCCAATATCTGAACATTCATTGTGATAAATTCACCATGTTTTAAAAGTTCGTCCTTTTCAATAAGTGCAGCTTTATCAATTAAATAACCATCTTCTTTTTCTTCACAAGCAACTATCTGACCTGACTTCCAATTATTTGCAAAATCTTCATTAAATCTAAACTGTGACACTTTCTCACCTCCTCAAAATCCGAATGAAACAGTGATTTCTTGTCCATTTTGTTACTATATATAGTAGTTTTATTTTATCTGACTACTATATATAGTATGTATTTTTATGAAATATACTACCTATTGTATTATTCTCTCTTTTATTTCAATAAAGCAGCAATCTCATCAATTTCCAGCTCTGTTTTCTTATCATCAGAAAGTAACTTGTCCAACTTGCTTTCCATTTTCTTCAAATCAGACTCTTCTTTCTTCAGACTAGATACCTCTAGCTTACTCTTAATATCCTTAATCCAAGCTGTTACACTGTAGCCTGAAATCTCAAAATCAGGCATCCCAAGGTCAACTGCCGACATAAGGTATGAATTAAGTCTGATAAGTAATAACACTAATGCATCATCTGAACATACATTAAGGTTGATAGTCATTCCATCCATATTGAGGACACAATTCGTCTCAGGAATAAATCTAACCTTCCTCGCAGAAATTGATTTCTTCTTGGCTTCAATCTGTTTCTTTAATTCTAAAATTCTGTCATCGTTTTTACTCATTTAATTTCGTACTCCTTTTTATATTCTCTACCATTTGCTAAATATTTTTGAATATACATCGGCTTCATCACTTCAAAAATCTTTTCTAACGTAACTGGAATCATATGCTTTTCTTCTATGTCTTTATATGGATAACGGTTTGATTTAACCATTTTAGATGTAGTCGGAAAAATATCGGTTACTTCAACATATTCTGTATAAGAACCCCAATAAGTATTATTTGATATGTTCTCCTTTTGACGAACAATAAATAGATCTTTACCTTTTTCTATTGGCTGAACATCAAACTCATATTTACAACCATTGTAATATTCGCTTATAAAACTCCCTCTTCTCCAATAGTCTGTGTTTGGCGTTTCCTTAAATTCATCAAAGGTGAAATATTTATATTCATTTTTTGAACTGTCGTATGGAGAATACTCACAGTTTCTTTCTAAATTATTGTAGATATTTGCATATTTTTCACTGCATTTGTTATCAATACATTTGATAAGTTTATTCTTTGGTAAAGATTTATAATGTTCAAAAATACCATTATGCCAAAACCAAAAATGTTTACCTTTATTTGTTCCTTCCCAATAGTCAAAAGCTTCAAATTTACCCATATAAATCCAGTTCTCATTATCTTTTGTAAGATATGTAGCACCGATAATTAAATCTTTTGCTTTAATGGTTTCATTGTTATGAATAATTTTATTAAACTCACTAATTTGCTTATAGTCAGGTGACTCAACTGGCATAAGAACCAAATCCTTACCATCCCATCCATATATAAATTCTCCTTCAAGTCCATTACCCTTGATACAATTCGCATTTTCGAGAATGTATAATAAATTTTCAATGGTAATTTCAAACTCAAATCCTCTTGGATCATATACTCTACAATAAGCATGTCTGTGATCCCATCCTGTAGAGTAATCGCCAGCTTTTTTATTAAGTACAAATCCTTCTGTTGGGACATTATCAAATTCATCATTTGGAATTTTATCATCACGCCAACTATTCCATGATGCTTCTTTTCGCAACTTACCTTTTTCATCATAGTAAATGACATAGGCAAGTTTTCCTGTATAAGTTCCTGAACGATTTTGATATCCAACATTTATCGTTTTAGGAACAAAAATGCTACTGTTCATTCCGTTACTCTCTCCTTTCTTTGCGTAAACCTTACATATACAATCTACTAACATATAGTAATTATCTGATTGATTACTCTTTCAGAATACTTCATACTCATTTATTCTCTGTTCTTAGAATCCCATTTAACAAAATCTTCTAAATCATATTCACCAGATTCTTCTTCCTTAATCTCATGAACAAATACGTTATAATTACCTTCGTTGTGATCATGCTCAATAATTTGTTTCAACATTTCATACATGTTTGTAATTCCTAACTGATACGCTCTCTTTTCGACATAAGTCATTTCGTCACAAATTTCATCATTTTTGCTTTCTAATAGATTCTTATATTTTTCTAAACTTTCTACGATTAATAAAAATTCTTCGTTCATTTATATATCCTCCTACTCTTCCTCATCAAAACCACAGATTTTACTAATATCTTCGAGGAAATCTTTTTCGTCAGGAAGATTACCAAGACTATATTCTGTAACAAATTTAACAGGATAATATTCTTTGGGATTTTCTCGATACTCTTTCTCTGCAATTGGTGTTAAAAAATAAAATCTTTCAGATTCATCTAGTGGCTCTTTATTAAAACCTTCGTATACTTCATAAGTATTCTTATCCAAATCAATAACATAAGCCCACTCACAGAAAAGGCTATCTGCTGCAAAGTTTAATGAGTTTTGCAACTTTGTTTTATTCTTAAACATAATTAGCTCTAAAATATCTCCACATGTATCTCTTGATAATTCTGGATAAAACTTCTGCCAAGAAAATCTTGGGTTATCCTTCCTTGCTTCATCAATATTCTTATTTATCTCATCAAAATCTTCCTTAGACAAATATGTACAATCATTCACTGCATTTCTTAATACGTTAATATTTATCCCTTTAAGATATTTAAGCAACTGTACGCCTAAACCTTCAGGATATCCATCCCACTGTCCATACTGTGCAACTTTATATTCGCCATTACTATATACAATTGTTAAATTTCGTGTTCCCATTTGTACCTCCTGTTCTTATATTCTCTGTAAAAATTTTCAAAAGAAACGAATCTTTACTTCGATTCTTCCTCTTTCTTAAACCTATTGAATACTTTGTTATGAATATAATTTTTAATATCTACATAACATTCAGAACACAAATCTCGTACTTCCACCTTTTTTTTATCATATTGTCCTCTGTCAACGAAATCTGATGGGAAGACATCAAATGTATCATCCTTAATTTCAAAACAATCTTCACAATACTTACCACAAACATCACATTTGTATGCTCTCATCTACTCACCTCACAAATACTTATTCTCTTATTGGCTCAACCCTATATCGTTCATTCCAATCTGCTCTCTTCTTTAATAATGGAATCCAAGGACAGTGTAGGTTTTCAGATTCAGTTCCTATCAAGTCATCTTGATCGCAACCAAGATATTCTTCATGACCACAATTAGGACAAGTTACTCCATATTCAGGAACTTTATATTTAAAACTACAATAGTTAGGAAATATCATCTGAACATTCCAATCATCCTTTGATTCAACTTCATATACACAGTTGCAGCATCTACATACAAACTGAATATTTTTACCGAAATAATTACCTGCTACAATCTTCATATTCACTCCAATCAATTTCTACATACTGCTTATAACATGGATAATATGTAGTAGCTCCTGTCTGATCTTTACACCATGTATCTAACAAATTTTGCAGACCACCAATATCACACTGTTTATAAGCATCTTCATGTAACTCTTCGCAAGCATTGTCAACTACATTATCAGCATCAATATGAATCTTCTCCACGCTGCACACCCATAATCTCTCAGGTCTGCCATCATTATTAAATTCTTCATCTGTATAACGCCCAAAATAATCGTCAAAGAAATCATCAACAGTATCGTAATACTCGTCAAACTCTTCACAGTACAGCATTGTATCTACATCTTTTTCATCAACAGCTACTGCATTTGCTACTTTCTCATTCCACTTCTTTATTCTCTCTTCTTCGTCAGCTTTCTTCTGTCCTTCACAATCACAATGCATATATCCCTGATTCTTATAAGACTGTCCACAATAAGGACATAATTGCTGTACTCCAAAACAACTCTGACAAAATGAAAGTGCTTGATGCTTGTATGGAAAATGATATTTTCTACCAGCTTCAGAACTATCGCCTTTGATTCCATAAATATTGTCTTCTATTTTCATTCCAAGACCATTGCAGACAGGACAAATTCTTTCATGCTCTGTAAGATCCTTGATAAGAATTCTAGGGAATGATTTTTGAATTGCTTCATGAAGATTTACTTCTTCTCTGCGTGTTAAATTATCCATATTTTTATCTCCTATCTATTATTCTCTCAATCCATCCAACACTTTCATCAAAGCGTGTCTTGTAAGATTCTTAACATCACCACTGTACAATCCGCATTCAATATCACAAGTCTTTAGAACTTCATCAAGTGTTTTATTTCTCTCTTCACTTATCAAGCTCTCTATCTTCTCAGCCACTTTTGCTTCACATATTCCACAAATACAGCCATTTTTCTCATCGTATTTTTTAAGTTTACTAATAAGATTGCTACAACACCAACTTGATTCATTAAGATGAAATTCAATCATGTCATCATCCCACTCTGAAGGAAAGTCCATTGGAAGATTTATTGTCCACTGTATAGTTTTGGTTTGTCTGTCTGCCATATAGTTATTCTCCCATTTCTATCTTCTGACCAACGAATTTCCGAAGCTGTTCATTTACATCATCAGGATAAGTTTTTACAACATAATCAGTACAAACATGAATTTTAGTAATAACACTATTCTCGTCATATTCAATACTTCCAAGTGTTCCACCTGGAATTCTGATAGGCAAACAACCATCCTCATAATCACAAAGCACATAATGTTTCCAATGCCCATTCGGATCAAGTCCAGCAAGTTTATCCAACTCTGTTGTGATTTCACAATAATATTCATTCATTTTTGAATATCTTGAATTCGCATATTTGTTAATCAGCTTCATGATACAGTTCTCCTATTTCTTTTATGCTCTTTATATAAAGTATTTAATTCCTGCTCTAATTTCTTTTTCTCCATAGGATTCTTACAATACTTTATTCTCTTCTTAAGAGTAGGTATATCTTGTTTTGGAGGTTCAAGGCATTCAATAGGAAAATTATCACCAAAATGCATTTCATTAATTGTTTCAAGAAGCTTTGCAACTGGATCTTCTTGTACCTGTATGCCTAAGTCTTTATATTTTTGTTCAAGTTCATTTTGTATTTGAGCTTCTGCCATTGCACTTATCATTTTTCCTATGGCATCTATCTGTTTACCAACTATTAAGACTTTTGTAGCATCACTTATTTTTTCAAAAGTATCATGTAACTCTGAAATATCAATCACCTCGTTCTACTCTATGTCGCAACCTCTATATTTCCCTTCATATCGTTATTCCTCTAAATTTTTACCACATAACGGACAAAATTTTATTTTTAACATTGCCGATGCATATTCACCACCTGAACTATCAGCAAATAATGTGTTATTATAATAATGTCTGTCAATAGAAAAATTTCCTATTTGACAAATATCTCTATTACTTTCCCAGCTAATCTTTTGTCTCTCTTCACAAAATTCACACATCACTTACACCTCCAATCTGTCCAAAAGAAAGAAAAATTTCTTGCTATGATTCAAACTGATAATTTTTGTTACTTACAAATTTGTCAATTTTTCCATCTTTGAAAAATACAAATTCTGCATAAAAATCATCTGTATTTTCTGACATTGCACATGAAACATACTCATCAGATTCTTCATCATATTTTTCAAACCATCTCTCAACGCCATCATCAACTGTTGTATTTTTAAAAACAAAATATGGAAATTCATTTTCGTCAATTGACAAAATATCATTTGCTATTTCGGTAAATCTTTCAATAATATGTTCTCTTTTTAAAACTGGGATATTATCTTCTTCTGATACATCATAAGTATCATTTTGTTTTAAGAATTGCATAATAGAATTTGAAATAATCTGTTTATCACAAGTATGAAAAATCTGTTGATTTGACATCTCCCAACAAACCCTATCAGGTGTGTTATCGCACTCATTAATGAATTTGTTAGTTCTTGTCCATACATCGTTTCCGTCCATTCCAATAATTCCCTTTTTAAAACCAAATGGTGTTTGAATGTAATCATGAATATATTTATCTGGTAAGACGCCCCAAATTATAGGAGAAAACCACCATGAGTTTTTATATTCAAATATTTCTTCTCCTGTATAATCTTTTCTTATTCCATAAATACTACTACTGCTCATTTATTCTCTCCTTTAAATCAAAATCCACCTCGAAGACCACTCCAATCAGTATTACATCTGCTAAATTCTTCATGCTCTGCTTTCGTAATAGCCTCGTTCACGAAGTTCTTTTTCAAAATATTCTACAAATGCCCAATTACAATCTATGCCATCTCCATCCGTAGAACATTCATTTCCACATTCTTCACAAATGTTACAATCATATCCATAAGGATAATTTTTATTAACTATCGGAGATGTTCTGACAATATCTGCAATTAGCCACAAAATATCATGACGCCAAGGAATTGTATCAAGAATAAAACATTTTGGATTTTCTATATTATCTTGGTTCAACGCCTTATTTATAATTGATAATTTGTACTCTAAATTTTCTTTTTCTTTTAATAATTGTTTCTTTGTCATTATATCCTCTAACCTCACTTGAAAGAAAAATCCTAATTTAAAATCTCCTTTATATGTAATATTTTTATATTTTGAGGTTCTAAAAGCCTTATTTTTCAAGGCTTTCGTAACCTCTCAATTTGTTATTCTCTACTTTTTATTCATATTCTTTACAAATTCACGATACTTCCTTGTATATTCGTAAGAATCTCCAAAAATATTATTAACAGCCTTATAAAGTTTCGGTTCATACTTTTGAATTACTTCTAATTCGTATTCAAAATCTCTACCAAATGGGCAACCTGCACAACCAGTTCTTTTCAGTCCATATTCTGTATAACACTTGCTGTGCTCAATGTCATAAGAATTTTCATAGTCTATTTTGTCTGAGTCTTTATACCAAAATAAAGGTCTATAATTATCACAACCAGAATCATTTTCATCAAAACAACTTTTATATGCAGTTGCTCTTGCTCCACCTTCGGCTTTTCTTACACCTACAATATTTAGGTCAAATGGTATTTTTCCATCGCCATATACACCTTCTCTTAAAAGCTTATGTGAGACATCTTTCTTCGCATATTGACAGCATTTGTTAGAAATTTTAAATGTTGGTGGGTTTTCAATCATAAATTCTTTTAGCCATTTATTATGAGTGATATTAAATTGACTACCATTACCTTTTATTCCACACCACCATTTCAATGCAGATTTGCACTTCGGATACTTCTTATATAGCGTATCAAAATCCTCGTCTTCCCATTGGAAGTTATGTTTTTGTAATCTTTGGATAAATTCACTGACTTGCTTAGATAGAAATGGTTGTCCATATCGTTTACACGATAGTGGAATTGGCTTAATTGCTTTATATGAATCAATTGTTATATCATATTTATTTTCTAAATATTTGAGATGCTCTTTTGTTGCAGAATATTCTAATCCAGTATCAAACCAGACATACTTCACTTTATTGCTTTTATCGCATCTATAAACAATATCCAACATATCATCACTATCTGATCCACCTGAAATAGAACATAGTATATATAAATATTTGTGGCTGTTAATTTTTGACCACGCTCTTATTAAATTGTCTCCTATTATTGAGTTTACAGGACAATCCTGTAATAATTCTTCAATTGTATTAGCTTTCTGTACCAATATGTACTTTCCTCACTGAAATTAATTTCATTTCAATGAGGTAAAGCCATACTTAGTGAGTGTCTTTTTACGTCACTATCACATTACTTTTTCGATTCATATAAACCAATGATCCGTTTTATGAATCATTGTGACAACCTTTGCTAATCAAAGGCATTAAATACATATGGTGAAAAGCTAACCAAGTGGCAGCACAGCCTCGCAGATTCGTTCAATACTGTTGACTTCGCATTTTGTCATTTTATGATTTGGATTATCTTTGTTATAATCCTGAATAAACATATCTATCCAAAAATCTACATACTCATCATCTGACTCCGAATCCATTACAGTATATCTATCAACTGTCTTGTAATTTCCTTTTTCTGTCACATAAGATAGATTTATCTTATAAACTGGTAGGGTAATTTTTGTTTTTAAGAAATTTTTAGGATGAATACTTTTTAATTTTTGTTTCAAATCTTCATCAAAAATTTCAAATGTATCAATTCCAGTCCTCAATGAGCAATTTTCAAAAAAATCACTTGGATGCACTACTTTTCACCACCTTTCTGATATTTTATTCTCTTATTTACTGGGATTCCCATAGCCGAATGGCTTAGATATGATTAAAAATTTTCCAATGAAAGATTGGTTTACTGCGACTCTTCTGAATCATTAAATTCTCTACCTTCAATGATATTCTGAATACCTGTTTTACATTTTTCTAAAGCAAAAGCATATGCGTTATTATAGATAAGTTTGTCGTGTTCTGCCGTTGGATTGTCGTATACGCTATCAATAGCTTCATCAATACCATCTATAAACCTGTTAAGTCTTTCAATAATTGTTGAATCTTCATATATATTGTAACCTGTTGGTTCTGATATGCTTTCTAAATACTTATCAACAGCTTCGTTTTCTTCTTTTGTTGCTTCTCTCATAGAATGTTCAAAAGCTCTCAATTCATCTTTACCAAGCCATTTGATCCATGCGCCGCAATCATCACAATAAAGTCCTGTGTTATTGCCTTTTACTTCTGTATGTAGTGAAATGCTTCCACATTTCTTACAACAATTCTGATACATATTTTCACCTCCAATGTATTATTCTCTTAAAATCCAAGGATATGTTGCTTTCCTGTGAAGTTACTCAGATAAAATCTTCTGGAACATATCATCTACTGAATCCAATAAGTCATATCTCTTATCAAATGCCGCCGTTGAGCTTTTTGCAAATTTACGCTCAACCATGTCGATGTAGTAAGTCATTGTTCCATCATCGCCCATATAGAACTCATTCCATTCATCATCAGACATCAATCTTCTAACATTCAATTGGTCGATGGCAAGATTATCAAAGCTAACTACCTTAAATTTCTCAATAATATCTGCAAGATTTTCATATAGCCAATTCTGCTTTACAATAATGTTTTCATGATCTTCTGAATAAAAATCATCACCACGTCTTAAATGTTTATAACCAAGAATCAGCATCTTCAGATTATTATTCTCCAAAGCTTCTACGTCTGATGGCTTTAATACCCCGTTGATTACATGAATAACCGCATTTGGATATTTCTTAATAAGTTCGATAAATTTTTCTGTGGGATTTACAAGTGATACACCAAGACCATAGATAAGTTTTTCATCAACAAGCTTTTTAATAAGTTCTTGTTTTTTCTCAAAATGAATCTGATTTACCGTCATGTTTACAATAACTTTTCTATCTTTGAGTTTCTGTAAAAATGGAATTAAGTCAGGATGACTTGTAGCATCTCCGCCACCAAGAGCAACTTCCTGATACGGATGAAGTGTGTTAATGAATTTCTCATTCAAAATATCTCCAAATTTTCCATCTGTTGTGCTACCTTCATGGCAGAATGGACATCCCATATCGCAAAAATTACAAATTTTTATATCCATATTCTCTGCAAAAGCTGGTACAAACTCATCATCTTCTGTCTCTCTGATCTTTGTTCCATCGCTCAAAATTGTAGTTTTAAAGTTTCCATTTATGTATCTTCCTAATAATTCCATTCTTAAAATCCTCCAATTTTTATTTAATCATGACCATAATATCCAAAAGCCACGACTCTCTCACCATTTGGTGTGGTTGTTGTCTCTCCAAAAGTCTCATAATACTCACAATATTCATTCCAGAAATATTCATAATCATAGAATTTGTTTTCATGAAGAATTTCATTTACTTCCTCTTCATCTGTCCAATTAACATCTTCTCTTACATATTTGTCTGTCTTCTCAAATTCAATTGCTTCTTCTCTAGTATAGAAATGATTCTTTTCAGGTTTGTTATTATCTGGATAGCACCAACCTGAACCTGTAAAAAGATATAAATTATCTTCCTGCCATCTATCATAATCTGATTCCATACACATAGTTAAGCTGTGTACAGAGCTACTATTAGTTTCAAATACTCCACGTCTAATCTGTCTCTTCATAAATTAATCCTCCGTTCCATATGCTCTTGGATACTCATGATCAATAGCATCCATATTTACTAATCCAGCTTTCTTCATATCTGACCAATAACAATATTCGTCACCATCCTGAATAACAACATACTTCTTATTTGTCAGATATTCCTCTAATGATATATTCTCTTTTTTAAGGAATCCACTAAGCATGTCCACATCAACATAGCCTGTATATGGTTTCTCAAAATGAAAATATCCATTTACACTTTCCCAATATTCGATTGTACCAATTCCCCAATCTTTTTCTTTCTGTTCAAGCCACTCGTTAAATTCATCCTCTGTCTTGCCATATTCCTGTGCAAAATCACTATCTTTATTCTCTGGATGATTTTTATCGGCAATTGAATCTGAAACCATAGGAATAACAATCTTTTTAAGACCAGGAACATATTTTAATGCAAGTGTTTCAAGCTTTTTGTAGTTCTCGTCATTATACTCTACCACCAATGAAGCACATGCATATAGCCATTTGTCATGAAAATTACCTAATGCTCTAAATGGACTTCTGCCAAACTCCATATCATGATCCCAAATATGCCATTCACAATCTTTTTCACCAGTTTTCTTGTCGTCTCGCAAATAAAAATCTTTTACAATCTCATCTGGTGTATAATGCTCATCCTTCTTCATAATACAAAGTGAATGCTGACTTGATGAATTTGTTTCGAAAACACCTCTACGAATCTGTCTCTTCAATTTTTCTTACCCCATTGCTTTAATATTCTCTCTTTGTGACCAAAGAAACCTGAATTTACTGTTATTACATATCACTTAATTCTTTATTAATATCTTTCTCAACTTCTCTTCTATGCTTCTTTTTAAATAATCTACGATTCTTCTTTTTCATCTTTCTCCAACCATTGTGATTATTTGCCCAACAAGCATAATCATGGGAGAACCAAGATTGATGATTTTCAGAAAATTGTCGTCTTTTAATCTCTAATCTCATAAAGCTCCTCTACTTACCATTCCCAAGTCCAACTTTATAGTCGTCCTTTACATCAATGGTTACTTCTCTCTGAAATTTTCCTTCCTTATCATAAAGTGATAAATAATATCTGTTACCACGTTGCTCTAAAACAACATCCTCATTCTCAAATAGTTGAACTCGTTTCTGTTTCTGCATTGGTTCATTCTCTACCTTCAAGTTATTTAATGCGTCTTTTGAACCTACAAAGACTGGTGATTTTAATTCTTCAAGAATACAGCTAATATCAGCATCAAGTTTACCATATTCATCCATATGTTTGTCAATTGCTTCGATTACATCACTTTCAAACAATAATCTGTTCTCCATTTTAATATTCTCCTTTCCACTCACCTAATTCATAGAAGTCGTTTATCTGGTCATCTAACTTTCTAACCTGTTTTCTCAACTCACTCTCTTCTTTTTTACTATCTGTTTTCTGACATTTCTTCCACAATTCCTCACGCTGCTTAGATAATTCATTATACTTATCAGATACATCTATCTCATCTACGACTGAAATCTCAATCTTCTCTCCGCAGTGAGGGCATAACTGAATTGGATAATTGTCTGTCTGCTCATACTCATCACCCCAAGAGTTAAATGTTTCTGTGTATGAATTACAAAATTGAGGAATTATAGTATCATCTGAATCTCTTACTACTAATCCAAAAGTATCGTTGCATACCAAATCTTCACCTGTAAATACAATAGCTTTATCATTCTGAATTTCATCACAGCAATAAGTGAATGGCTTATGCTTATATGCACAAGTATCATTGAATTTTAATTTGATTAATTCTATTTTCATATCTTTATCCTTCTAAACATCTTCCACATAAACAGTAATACAACTTCCAATCTCACCACTCACTTTTGGGAATACCATTGTAATACTATCTATGTAATATTCTTCTCCGTCTGTATCAATGACATCATTAGTATTGATTATTAATGGAATTTCGTTCTTTCTCATATAATCTAGCGTCTTAAAAACTTCTGATATATTCTCTACTTCTGTATATCCAAGAAGTTTATAATCATCATATCTGTCGCTAAAACCAACAATTCTTATATGCAAGTTCTATACCTCCTTATATTTAGTTATTCTCTCTTTTTTATTTTGGAAAACCGTGTGTAGAAATGCTCTTAGACAAAATTAACAGGAAATGCTTCTTTAATTGGACTGTTTATTCTCCCATCTGATCTACAATACTCTGTAACTTGTCAACATACATCTGAGCCGCTTCTTTATTTTTAAGTTGCTTAATATCAGCAGGTACAAAAGCTAACTTTGATTCACCAAAAACATCATTATTTGAATAAACTTTCATAAACTGACACATAGTTTCAGCATCAATCCAATCTAAATCTGGCTGAAAACAAATCACATCATTCTTCTGTGGATGCAGTTTTCTAACCTTAATAAGTGTCTGTTTAAATAATTTCTTTTTCTGTCTCTTGTTCATAATTTAATTTGTCTCCCTTACATAACTTCTAAATGATATTCTTCAACATATTTTCTTTTCTTCCAAAACTTCCACCACGGAAATTTCACATATTCTATTTCTATAACTCGAAACATCTTGTCATCATTTTTATCTCTATCTAACCTTAAAGCAGGTGAACCAAACATTACTTCGGCTAATTCGTTAATAGAAATATGTTCTCCAAGTTTGTATTCCTGTTTGTGTGGTTGTGGAGGATAATAAGAAATCACGTCATGTTGTCGTAATTCATATGTTCTCATACTGTTATTCTCCTATTCGCCTACTCTAAATACATTTGCATCGCCAACCGCTATATCTTTTACTTCTACAAAAGAATTTAGATTATCCTCCATAGTTGTAATCAATATCTCATCAAATAAATCTTCCATCATGCAAAAGAATCGTACAGACGGATGAAATCCTGGATATTCTTTCAAACGGTGTTTATTAACTCTACCTCTTAATACAGGAAGCCCATGTCTTCTACGTTTGTTGTTGCTCCAATGAATAGGGTTAGCATAAAAAGTTTTTTTCTTTCGTCTGTACTCCTTTAATTCTTCTCTTGCAAGTTTATCAATCTCTTTTTCTCGTTCCGTTTTCGGAGGTTTGCCATGAATAATATTGTCAAATTGTTTTCTGACATTATCGTTTACTTCTGCTTTTTCTGAATCACTCATCTTATCAAAGTTTTGAGCTACATCTAATAGTGTGTTTTTCAAATTGTTATTCTCCTGCTTCTACTCGGTCTTCATTCAACAAACCAAATTTTCGTAAATAATACTGTTTTGTTTTATCATCGACTCTACAATAAAAATTATGTCTTCCTGATTTCTGTAGAGATAATGTGTTTATATTAAGCTCTGCATTCATAATAATCAGTAATTCGTTTAATGTAATATCATAACAATGAAACGTTTCGCCTATTAAAAGCTTATAATATTTCTTTTCTAATTCTGTTATTTTTCTCACCTACTTTCACAACCACAAGAAACCAAAATTTACTGTGCTTTTAGTTTTTATCCAAATAAACTATATTATCTACATTATAATGAAACCCACCTATCTCTCCATTAAACCTACCTTTGACATACCACGCATAAGGACTGATACCTTCATTCATTATTTCTGCAAGTTCATCGGCTTTTCTTTGATGCTCATCAGCTTCATTCTGCATAGATATTTTTTGAGAATCCCATATAAGATTTGAAATTGTATCTACACACTTTCTATACATCTCAGACTCTTTTATGTATTCTCTTATTACTTTTGTCATTTTAGAAATATTGTATTTTAGTATCGGTTCATTGCTAAGTTCATACGGATATATGATTAAAACTCCTTTGTCTATACATTCCATAGATATTAATTCTTGTACACAAAACTTTGGTTCTTCTATCAAATAATCACCTCTGTACTTCTACTTCATTCTTTTGTTTGCAATCTCAAAATATATATCTGCTAATTCCATTCCAAGCCACTTTCTATTGTTCTCTCTTGCAATAAGTAAATGTGAACCACTACCTGCACATGGATCAAATACAAGATCCCCTTCATTGCTATTATCGAGGATCAACTCTTTAATTAAATCGTGATTTTTCTCTGTTGGGTGTAATTTACTTCGACCACAAGGATATTCAAACACTGTATTTTTACATCGAGCGTTAAACGTACCACCACGTTTCTTAAACCAAACAGCATTTTCAATCCCTGATAAATAGATATGTTGACCATTCATAGGACTCGGATTTGTTTTCTTCCAAATTAATTGCCTTACAGTTCCTTTGTTCTTTTTCTGCTTATCAGAGAAAAATTTATGTATTTCTGATAATTGCTCCTTGCCACAAAAAATAATAATTGTGCTTGATGTTATTCTGTATAACTCTGTTAAGAACTCTTGTAAATCAAATGTCATAATATCAGCATTTTCTTTATCAAGTTTTCTTAAGCCATTACTGTCTCTATTTACTTCACCATATGGAATATCTGTAAGAGTTAGATTAACCCTATCATCTTCAATCTGTGACATATATTTCATACAGTCGCCACTATATAATTTGTTAATTTCTATCATATTTAATTACTTGGAGTAAGGAATTCCTTCTTGTGTACACGAACCTCGTCTCCTTTCATTATTCTTATTCTCTTAATTGTGATAGGTTACATCAATATGTTCCATACACCATTTCCAATATGGAATTACTTTAACACCACCAGCTTCATTCCAATCTTTCTTTAACTGCGTTTGTATATCTTTGTCTAAACAAGAAACTAAATACAAAGAACACTCCATTGGTGCTGTTTTTCTGTATTCCTCACTAAAATCTTCTAAATTTAAATTCGCCATTTCTACCTCCAAACTCCAAAGAAACTTCGGTTTACTGTGGTCTATAAAATTTCATCTAAAGCACACTCAATTTCATTAATAATTTCTTGCTTAGTAATTTCATAACCTTCCATCATTTCATCAATAGGTAAGTGATTTCTAAGTACAATATAAAGATATTCTGCGATACCAGTAGTGTCATACCCTTCAACTGTTAAACCTTCTGCTAAAGGTTGAATAAAACCATTTCTGATATGATGTGCAAATTTATCTGCACCAATAATAATCTTATTACCTTTTGGAATTTTCACCTTTTCACCTGATAATGCCTTTTCAATTTCTACATCTTCTGTTGAGATCAAAATCTGACCAATCTTGTAATCTGCCATACTACTTCTCCTTTACTATCTCAAAATCTTACTTAATCTCTTCACAACTTCTTCGCAAAATCTGTACAAACAAGTCTTCTTAAATGCTATTCTCAAATCATCAACAGCTTGTCTATATTGCTGACATAATTCGTTGTCTATCATGTTATTCTCCAACTTCAACTATCTGTTTTGTATTAATATCATAGGTGCATAACTTACCACTTTCTGAATAATATGGTGACATATAACCATAACCTGAATTTCCTGCACATTCATTAAATACTATATAAACAACATGGGTTGTGGAATAATAATATAAATCATTTTCACCTTCTATCGAAACAAGCTTTGAATGATTATCATAATTTTTACTGCCTTCATAAGTACATCCAGTCATTCCAAAACACAATGTTAATCCTAATACAACTGCTAAAATTTTCTTCTTCATATGATTTATTCTCCTTAATTTTCAGCTTCTTCTAACAAATCAGATACATTCTCTTTCATATACTGACTTACTTTGATATATCCTTCAGTGTTATTCTTTTCGCCAAAACCTCGAAACTTTACTCTGGCTGGATAAGCATCTGTAATTTCACCATTATCATCAATATCTACAACAATTGCCCATCCAAATGTATGTAAAATCATGTTGATTCACCAAGAAATCCACTTTCTCTAAATTCTTTCCATGTCTTTTTAGTTACCATTTTGTATCTCCTATTTACATTATTCTTTGATTAAATTCGCTTTCTTATCATAACCAGTCTCTTCAAGGAACTCATTAAATTCCTCTTTTGTCATATTGTTTGGATAATACATATCCATCACCATATCAAACGGCTTCAAATAATTATCCAACACATCTTCAGCATCTTCTTTTACTTCCTGCATTTTCATATTGATATAATCTTCTCTCGTCATATTCCATGCTGTAGGACAATCCGTGACACTCGAAAATCTACAATATAATCCATTTGGTTGCTTTGATACAAAACCTGCCATACTCACTCTCTTTCTTTGGAATATTTATCCAATATTTCATCATCTATTCTTTTACATTTATTAAACCCTTTGGTATATCCAATCAAATATGTCATATAAGAAAAGCCGATTGATAAAATTAACCATAACACCATAATTATAACTATATATTTAACCATTTCTTACCTCACAATCTCACAGGAAATCTATGTTTCTTGGTAAAAATATTACTATATATAGTGTCCATATTTTCTATAAGCACTATATATAGTATCTCATTTACGCCTGATACACAAAACTTGGCATCGGCTGTAATTTAAACAGATTTTTCTCATGCATTGAATCAATCTTTCTTATAATTCCAAACAAATCCTTTACAAGTTTTCTGCTTTCCTGAACAACACGCTTGAATACCTTGATGACTTACTCCCAAAGAATGTGCTGCTTCTGTTATACTTTGCCACTCTTTTATAATATTTCCATTTTTATCTTTTTGGAAAATCACAACTGCATTTGTTCTATTTGGAATTGTTGCACGTTTAATTACTTCTTCAATATTAACGTTTCCGTTATTATATGCCCAAGCATATCCACCTGCTGTTTTACAATTACCCTTACAACAATCCGAAATCTGTCCAGATGATATTCCAGTTATCTTATATGCCTCTTCCATACTATTATATTCTCTTATAATATTCTTGTTGGGTATATCTATTTGGACTACTTTTCTTTTATAGACACGTTTATGCTTTACTTGTAAATCATCCTTTATTTGTTTTGATGAAAATATATAATCATCAAATGTAATATTCTTTTGCAAGAGCTTTTCATAAAACCCTTTTACAATTTTTTCTTTTGTTTGAAAATTTGTATATCTAATAATTAACAATGGAATATTATTTTCACTACAATAATCTTCTTTTAATTTATCCAAATGTTTTCTATGCAAAAAATTTTCCTTCTTTTGCATATCAGACTCACTATTAAATGTAAACGGAAAATAATGCTGTTCTCCATGTAGTTCAATTAAAAATAAGAGTTTCTTATTTTGTGGATGAAAAATTGCAAAATCGAATGGCAATCTTCTTTTATATTTACAATCATCAAACTTATATTGCGTATCAAATATAATTTGTTCATCTGTCAAGAACTGGCTTAATTCGAACTCAGCTACAGAAGATAAACATCCACATGACTTAAGTTTTCCAGAAGTTAAAGACGATGATAAAGCGTTAATTTTCTTACCACAATCACAATCACAATCACAACTCCATAATGATCTATGATTTTTTATACCAAGAAATTCTTTTACAATTAATTTCCCAAATCTTTTTCCTTCTAAATTCTTTTGTGGTTTAATATTATCTCTTCTTATACATCCACATGATTGAGTATGTCCTGATTTTAAATGTCCTGCGGCAACTAAAATCAATTTAGGGTTGCCACAGTCACATTTACACCACCATCTCACATGTCCGCTTTTATCGTTGTCTCCACGTTTGATGACTGTTAATTTTCCAAATTGTAAATTAGTTAAGTCTTCTGCCATTTTAGTCTACATATCTTTCCATACCTGTTTTATAATAAGGAATAGGCATTCTCTTAAACCGATATTTTTCTACTCGATTATCAATTTTCTTTTTAATATCTTTGTCGTCAATCTCGCCTGTTCTAATATATCTATCCATAACAGAGTATTTAAATCCCAATGCATCTTCATCTGTACTTCCACACAGTCCATCAGACGGAATTTTTTCGATTAATTCATTTGGCAATCCAAGTTCATATCCAATAGCTTTCACTTCTTTTACTGTTAAGTCGCTAATTGGTGCAAAATCTCCAACTGCATCACCCCATCTGGTTTCCCAAGATAGTAATGTTTCTGAAAGATTACACGTATTAGCGACACGACCATTTACTGTCTGCGATACTGCATAAAGCGTAGTCATACGAATACGAGCAGGGAGATTTGTAGAAGTCTGCTTTGACCAATGATCTCCCAACTGTGGTTTAATCTCATGCTTTAAAGTGCGAACTGTATTGCCTATATTTACAACACAACTGTCGATTCCAAGATGGTCTATAAGCATTCGAGAATAATCAATATCTGGCTGTTCTCCCTGTGGCATCATTACACCAAAAACTCTATCTTTTCCAAGAGCTTCACAACATAAGCCAGCAACAACGCTTGAATCCTTACCGCCAGAAATTCCAACTACTGCCATACAATCTTTACCATTCTGTTCAAACCAATCTCTAATCCACTCTACGATCTCATTCTTTACTTTCTTAGCATCAAAATTACTCATCCTTTATCTAACCTCCATAATTCAATATTACAATTTTCAAATATATCATTTATCATTTGATACACTTCTTCCCAATTTGCACCGCCACGAACACATCCAATTTTATATGGCATTGCAATACTCATATTTTCCAAAACTGCATATGATCTCAAATTTTCAAAACATTTTCTTAAAGCGTCAATATCTGTATACTGTTTTCCGTCATAGCCATATGATTTTTGTGCAAATAAATTTGCATATATTCTTGCGTCAATATTAGACTGAAAATATCTAACAGAACCCAATAATTGTTCAGGTGTATTAATCGAACAAAAACTATGATAATCTTTATATACTTGCACATCATAATCACGGATCGCTTTTGCAACACCAGAATTAAAAGCACCTTTGCAATTAACCTGGTGTGCAATAATATCAGTGTTCGAAGTGAGTAAGTCTCCATCAATAATTTTAATCATTACTTACCTCCGTACATTCTGTTTCTAATATCCGCAAATGTATCTTCTCTTACTAATTCTCCATCTTTAAATACGGTAGTAAGTAAACTGTTATCACTCATTTCAAGTAACTGATCTTGACACTTTAATTCACCGTTATCATCGTATACTCTACAACATCCTTTATGAGATTTCTTTAAGTGACTTGTATCTGTCTTAGGATCTTTGAAAATCATTAACTTCTTGCCATCAATTACTCCATATGTAGCTTTCATTGCAATACCAAAAGTATCTCTTGTAACAACAATCATCTTGCCGTTTTCAACGATTGCAGTGAAGCAAAAAGCTCCTACACCATAAGCAATATTATTAGCTGCGAAACCACGCTTTTCTAATTCTTTCCAAATAGTTTCTACATTAGAAAGTGTGCAGCCATCACCATAAATAATACCGATATGCGGATTTAATACCTTATAACCTTTACCATTTACAGAACCACCAAAAATCTCCCACAACCTTTCAACTGTTTTAACTGAAATCTCTACAATATCACCACTATCAGGACGAACCAAGAGCTTTCCATTATGATTCATAATCTCTTCTTTACACTGTGGAAGAATATTATTTACCATATTCCAATAATCATAAGTATCTGAAACCATACTAAATGATGTATTTGGATATAACTCTGTTAAAAGTCTTTTAACAAACGTAATCTCATCTCCATCAATTGAGAAATTAGCACCCATTACAGAATGCTCAGTTGAGACAGCACCGATTCCAATACCATTATTCTTACAATCGGCATTGTAATATCTATCAATATAATTAATTGCTGGAATTGTAGATGTCTTATTAAATGAAAGCAACCATGATGCTGAACATCTTGTAGCTTCATCCATACAAGACATTCCTCTCATGCCAAAATCCGCACAAGCCATATTTCCAGGCAATCCGTCTGTTGTCTTGTTATACCAATAATCTGCAATTTCACGATACATATGACCGATAGTTGCATGACAACAAGGTTTCCATAATTCTACCTGAAGAATACATTCAATCCACTGAACAAGCCAAGCAAATTTATCATCCGTATTTGTAATCTCAATACAAGGAACACCCATAGGAACAAGTGTACCTTCTGGCAATGCTCTAATCTCAAGTGGTAAATATCCTAATCTGTGAAGCTCTACAATTTTATCTAAATCATAGTTGTCTCTACCAATCTGTACATCCATCGAATCTGTATAAAGAGTTAACATCTCATCTTCCGATAAATCGAAGAAATTTTTCTGAAAATCTCCCATTAAATATTCTTTGATAAATGCCTGCAATCCAAAGAAAACCATTTCATTCTGATTCTCTAACATTGATTTTCGAGGCACCCAATACGACACCAATTTAGTCAAACCATTTGGGTACATGCGATCATGACACTGTTTATAAGTATCTGATAATAATAAAGCCATTGTGTTATCCATAATTTTAAACCTCCATAACCGTAATTTTTTCATGACTACCATTAAATAAACTGTTTGTGGTAAATAATCTGTTCACAGTATTATTCTCCAAAGATTTGATTAATGTTCCTTTTTCTTTATTAAGAATTGAATTCTCTGTATGAGTGGCATATGCATAAATCTCAGTTACACCATGTTTCTTCAATTCTTCTGCACTATAATAAAGTGAACCGCCATATGCGATAATATCATCAATCATTAACACAGCTTTATCTTTCAAATCAATACCATTTGTTCTAATGTCTAATCCAAGGATTTTACCAGTCTTCCAATCTCTCTTCTTTTCACCATAACAATATGGTAACTCAGGAAATAAATCTGAATATCTCTTAGCTGCACCTGCATCTGGGAAATAAAGTACAAGATTTCTCATACCAATCTTTGAAATAGCTTTATCAACATACTCTTTTGGATTTTCTTTTACACAATTATTGAGTAATGCAGTAGAAACATCGCTATGAGCATCTAAAACATAAACTGATGAAAATCCTAACCAATTGATAAAATCGCAAAAATACTTCAATGTGAATACTTCATCATCATTTTTTACTCTATCCATTCGTGCATTAGGAATATATGGAAGAGACAAATAATAATCCACATTAGTAAAAAATCTTTCAAGATGTTTCTTTACTAACATCAGATAAAATATCTCATCGTTACTCTCATAAATCCATTCAATCCAAATACAAGGAGAGCCATCATAAGAGTCTTCCTCAATGTTGTTTATATCAATATTTACTCTTGGTGTTCCATCTGGAAACTTGTTGATTGTTACAATTTCGCCATTAATTTTAATCATATTCTACTCTCCAATCACTTCGATCTGACACATCTTCATAGTTGCTAATGCAGCATTGTGAGTATCAGGTGTGACACCTGCACAACAGCTTGCATCTACTGTAATATCAATCTCAGGATAATTTGCTCTAATAATAAGTGCATTTGAAACCACACAGATGTCGGTGCATAATCCGCAAACCTCAACACTTTCAAATCCAAAATCCTTCCAGTTTAACCAACCAAAAGTAGGCTTATCAATCAGAATATCGTTCTCAATATCAAAATCTAACCTATCTGAAATCTGCCAACCAACAGTATTCTTTACACAGTGAGTAACAGGAAGATGCTTACCCTCATATGTTTCCAAATAATTCTCAGGGTGTGTGTCTCTTGTAAAGATTACCTGTTTACCAGCATCCTTGTACTCCTTAATTTTCTTTGCTACATTCGATACAATTGTCTGTGCTTCCTTTGTACCGAGTGAGCCATCAATAAAATCATTCTGCATATCTACTACGATTAATGTTTTGCTCATTTTGTTACCTCTTTTCTTTGTTCTTTCATTACCAAATGGCTAACGTTTACTGCTTCTCTCATAGCTTCTGCAAACTCATAAGCACAATCAGAAGTAAATCTTTCCTGCACTTTTGCAATATCATTTGTATCAACTTCACTATGAATCCTTGCCTCAATAATATATTTTCCGTCTTTACACTGAATGTCTACCATCTACTTATTCTCCTTATTAAGCCAATCACAATATTTCTGACAAGCCTCTTTACTTCTGAATGCGATTTTCTCTCCATATCTTTTACCATTGTGATATGCAATTACATCATCATTAAAATCATCAAAAATATTTTCTATTCTGAATTCACTGTAATAATCATACGCATCTGCATAATCCTTGTTTGGCTCGTGATTTTTAGTAAAATAGACTTTCTTTTTATCGCCGCACTTTGGTTTATATGCTTTATGAAATTTAATCTCCTTATTCAATGAAATAACTGGCTCATAGATATATATTGGTCGAGAACATTCACACTCCTTGGTTACAGTTTCACCATTTGGATATACTGCAACAAGTTTTCTTTCTTCGTTGCATAAATTACATTTTGGTTTCTCATGAGGAACACGTTCTGCGTACCACACTTCTGAGTCTTCTAAAAGTTTCTCAAAAACTTCTTCCATTGTTTTATTGTAAAAGTCTTTTTCTACCTCTCGTTTGTAATTATCTATCTTGTACTGCAAATCTCTTTCTCTACAAGAAAAATCTAAATTTTTATCATTGTACTCTTTAACCTTTTGCCTTAATTCTATATTTTCTTTTGTTAATCTGCTGATTTCAGAGTTTACATCTTCACGTAAAATCTCTCTGAACTTTTCTTTCATTTCATCAAAAAACATTTCGACTTCACTTGGCTCATAAAAATCATCGTATTCTGGATACATATTATCTCCTTTCATCGTAAGAAATTCCGCTTTCTTTCGGTCTTGATTTTTATACAATATATAGTATTTGTTATAATTATTTAATACTATATATTGTATATGCTATTTTGTAAAATTTCCAGAGTTGATTCCTTCATATAATCTGTTCAACGCTATCTCAAATGCGCCAATCCCTGAGAAAAAGCTACTTAATCTCAAATCCTCAAAAAGATATGGCATAGCCTTATACAATTCAACCAATATGTAATATAAAACATCTACTACAATGGAATTCCCTGCTTGCTTGTACAACTGACTATTACTTACCATCTTCTCAGCAGCTTCAAAATTCTCATCTGAAAATCCCATAAGTCTAAAACACTCCTTCGGAGTAAGTTTTCTAATTCTAATAGGTGATTCAATTCTACAAACCCCTGTCTCAGTTGCAGTAATTGTTGGACAAATCTGACCATTTTCCTGAACTCTACCTCTTCTTGTTTTGGACTCTGGATATGGTAAATCAGCTACGCCACCTAGTTCACATTCAATATATCCTTTCTTAGTTGCCTGGCGAATTGCAATCTTATTACCCTCACCCTTATTTGTTGTAAGAGTCGGTGCTAATCCATTCTCGTCAAACACATTGCCATTCATACCTTTGCCAGATGGATTTACATTTCCTAGCTGAACAATCTTTGGTTCATGACTACCACCTCCACAAGTATTTAATGTTGGACTACAACCATCTGTACTATAAATTCTACCTACCTGTGGATTTTTCCAATTCCCCTCACATTTAGAAATTGTGCCAATCTGTTTTACAACATTATCATTTACAAGACGTGGATCTTTATAATCTCTTGCTGTTAAAGTAGGACAGAAATCATTATATTCTCTTGATTTTCCTTCTCTTTTAACCTGACAAGCATCGTATAATAAAGCGTCTTCGTTATTGAGATTTGTTAAAAATCTCTGAACCTTATCTTCTGAGATATAAAACTTCTCATCAACATTCTCTTCAAGAATATCTTTTAATCTCATTCCATTATCAAATGGTTCAGGATATGTAAACTTTCCATTGTCTAATTCTTTCTTAATAAAAATCAGATACACACGCTCTCTATTCTGAGGAATACCATAATCTTTTGCATTTAGGACTTTCCAGTACACATTGTATCCATACTCGTCCAACTCATCTGTGAACATCTTGAATGTATCTTTAAACTGCTTTCCCACAATATTCTTTACATTCTCGTACATACCGAAATTCGGTTTATTTGCTCTGATAACTCTCAGATACTCTACCAAAAGAGATGAACGAGTCTTCTCAATATTATTACTTCCGCAGCATGGACACTTATCTCTTTCTGACCAATGAACTGTCAGTGGGTTATACTCATGTCCACAATCTTTACAAGTCCATACAGAACCTTTCTGCTTACCTGCGACAGAAAAATCCTGACAGGGACTACCTCCACAAATCATATTAAATGGTTCAAGCTTTGTTTCATCAACCTTAGTAATATCACCAAGATTTTTACTTTCGTTTTCATTGTGAATAGCACAATAAGAACTTGTTGCATATTTATCAAACTCACAGAAGTTCACTAACTTCCAGTTCTTCTCACAATAATTATTTTTTTCTTTATTCTCTGTCAAAATCCTTTAATCTACAGAGATTGCGCAATCATTTATCCTAGAATTTACTGTTAAATCCTTTCGTTTTAATATTATTTTGTTGTAAAATCCTATGGAATTTGCACGTCTGCAAAAAACCATAAGAAAAAAATATTTCATTGTTCTTTTTTTTGGAAAATTTGGCTGAATCGCCAAGATAGAAATTTCTATATATGATTATTCTTCGCCTTGAAATGATTTAATTCGATTTTCTAAATAATCAATCTCATCATTCCAATGGTCTATTAGCATGTCTTCGATTTGATGCTTTGCGTCTTCTATACTGTCTGCAAACAATGTATCATATTCAACATTTAGTTCTTTTGATACATATATAAATATGTTTTCGTCTGTCTCATCTTGTACAAAACCAGCTACTACATTTTCATCATCTTCTTCATAAAATTGACTAAAATGTAATTTATAACATTCCTTACCAAAGTCATTCTTTTCACCTGTTTCCCAATATTTCTTCACTTTATCACCTCGCTTAATTTGGCTGATTAGCCTTTGAATAGAATTACTTCTATATTAGATTATTCTCTACTTGAAACTTCTTAAATTCGTCTTGAATCATTTTCTGTATATCTTCTTTGTCAAAAGATATATTTGCAACTGGAATAACATTTGCATTTAGATTAACATCTCCAACAATAGCTTCATCGAATGCTTTTATAAATATTTCTGCAATTTCCTTTTCATAGTTGCCACAAAGTCCACTATAATCTATATCTGCAATTACTCTTGAAAAGAAATCCTTGAATTTATCTCTTATAAAATCTTGTTCATATCTTCCAGGAATATCAATCGTTAATTTCACTCTCTCACCTCTTACACACTAAAATTTCAACTTCTGTATTTGTAAAAACACTTTTTATCTGTTCTGAGACATCATTCCAGTCCAGCCTATCTAAACCACAACCAATTACAGGCATTGCAATCTTCTTAATATCATTTTCTAAACAAATCTGTTTCATCTTTTCGAGTGCAAGTCTCATTGTAATTATTGTTGGCTTGTGAAAGTATCTCTCTTTTGTAATAAGATTTAATACTCTACCTTCTAATAGACAGTCACCACCAATTCTTTTATGAGTGTACTGATTAAGATAATCTGGATATTTTGTCTGTAATTTTCGTTTCATATCAAACCTTTTATTGAACTCAACTACAATTCCTTTACCCATTCCAAAATCTGCACTAATACAATGTGCTAAATAATAATCTTCTGGAACTGTAAATAAGTCTTTGCGATCTTCTCTATACGTCATTTATTTCACCTCGCTTACTCTCTGTATGGTTCAGGCAACGGCATCCAAGCTCTCATACCGCCAGTAATTCTTCCCTAAAACCATGTCCCATCATAGCATTGCCTTTGCACTTTTGTTACAATTCCTCGATTTGTGGTAACAAGTACATTGATTACTTTCTTACCTTCGTATCTTTTATCATCTTCTGGCATTTTTCCTTCAACACATTTAATCCACTCCAATTATTCTTTCACCTCACTCTAATATTTGATCCAACCATCTGTAATACCTGTCATCCAATAAATAAGATCTTCTCTATCATTTTTTAATCTTCCATCTATTACACGAGTTAAGATTTCATTGAGCCAGCAGCCAACTTCTTTTCCACTTTTAATAAGCATTGTATCCATTACATCTTTTCCATTAACTGCTAAATCCTTTAGAGAAAAACATTCATCATCTTGTAAGACTTCTTCTAAAATATATTCAATGTTATCAATCTTTTGCAATCTTGTTTCCTGATTAATGTCTGCTTGTGCTTTAATATCTGCTCTACGAACATTCAGTAATCTTCTGAACTGTTCTTCTCCGATTTTATTAAGCCATCTCTTGATATATTTCTTTCCCACCTCAAAAGTAGCATCATGATAATAGACTAATTCAACGACCTTTTCTCTTGTATCATTGTCAAATCTTAATCGCTTCATTATTTCATTGGTCATATCAGCACTTACTCTTCCGTGACCTTTGAAATGTCTAATGCCATCCTCGCCATCTTGATAACAATGTGGCTTTCCTATATCATGAAAAAATACAGTCAATCTTGTTACTAAATCATCGGATTCACAATATTCTATTGCATGTACGGTATGATTCCATACATCATACATGTGATATGGATTATTTTGTTGAAAACCAAGCATATCTTTAATTTCAGGAATGAACAACGAGAATACTTCACGGAATAATCCTATCTGTATATAAAACTCGCTTGATAATGCAATCTTACAGAACTCACTGTTGATTCTCTCAATAGATATATTCTCTAAATTCTTATACATTTTATGAATATTCAAACTTACATCAGAATCAACCACAAATCCCAGTTGTGAAGCAAACCGAATAGCACGTAAAATCCTTAAAGCATCTTCTGAAAATCTATCCTCTGCTCTACCAACACATCTGATTTTATAATGCTCAATATCTTCCATGCCATTAAACGGATCTACAAGTCCAACTTCATCATTGTATGCCATCGCATTGATTGTAAAATCTCTACGCTTTAAATCTTCTTTAAGATTTCGTGTAAATGTTACGCTATCAGGTCTACGACTATCTGAGTAATTACCGTCAATTCTGTAAGTGGTACATTCATATCCTTCACCGTCAATTACAATGGTAATAGTTCCATGTTGTAATCCAGTTTCAATAATTCTTTTATCCTTGAATACTTCCATCATTTCATCTGGTGTGGCAGAAGTTGTAATGTCATAATCGTGAATTGTTCTGCCAAGAATACTATCTCTCACTGCACCGCCACATAAAAATGCCTCATATCCATTACTATGCAGAATATTGATTAATTCTTTGCAGCCTTTTGGCATTGATATATGTAATGATTTTGTCTTTATATCTATCATCTCCCTTCATTTTATAGAAATCTTCCTTGGTAATCTTACGAAAATAATAACCACATTTTCCTTTCGTTGTTTTGTTTTTATCAGAACGCCTAACTGTATTCTCGCTAATATGATAATATTTAGAACAGTCCAAAATATTTTCATATATTCCATCAATTTCATTATTGTTCCTATATGCAATAACAGGAGAAGACTTCCAATTATCTATTCCTGTTTTATTCAATTCATAATCAAAAGAATGATTTATATTATATTTCGCAGTACACCACTCTAAATTCATAATATCGTTATTTAATTTATTTCCATCTTTGTGATTGACTTGTGGTAGATTACCATGATTTTCAAGATAAGTCATTGCAACAACTCTGTGAATTCCAATATATTTTTTGCCGTATTTATTGCTTAATGTGACAGTTTCATATCCATATTTATCTATTTTAGATTTTAATTTATAAGGTATAATCTTTCCTTTTACCAAATAGATTTCACCACTTTTACTCACCAAATAATCTTCATAATTTTTAATAAATTCACACCTAAGAAAAATTTCTATGCGATTTTGAATTTTCTGTAATAATTCATCTGTTCTATATAAACCAAACCCATCCTTCTTCTTAACTGGATGAATTTTTAATTTATCAAAAACACTTGGAGATATATTCAGAAACTGAATGATTTGTTGTTTGGTAAGATAATCTTCTTCTAAAATATTAATATTTGGTATTTTCGTATATAGTATTTTATATCACCTCTTTCAAATTCACCTCAATTTTCGGTTCTTCGATAAACTTTGCAAGCAACCCTTCGTGGTAGAACACCTTATCACTTTCAGTTACTTCTTCTCCCAAGAAGTATCTAAGTACGAATGGCATCATATAATTATCCAAACACTTAAACTCAATACTATATTCTCCATTTTCTTTGTAGATTTTTTTACAGTATCCGTCAGTACCATTGATTTTGTGGAGCGAAAATAATTCAACTCTGAATGGAATATTAGATTTTGTACTTAATCTTTCTTCAACACAATTTCTCACAAGACTTAACATGTGCAAATTACTTGCTGTTGTCATATCATAAACAATCTCGTCATTTGAAAAGAATACAATTCTCTCTTCACCAATGATGTCATATAATAACGATAATGTCTGATCCATAAGGTACTTTTCATATGTGATGTGTCTTTTGGGATTGCAATTACCCAAAATTACCTGACGAATATATTTACTATTTATAATATGTTCATTATCTGTGAATTGAGAAATAAAATCTTCCCATGTATCAGTCCCACGAAATATATTCCTATCATATTCGTGTAAAGATGAAAAATTAGCCTTTCTCATATCAATACTGATAAAAACTCTTCCAGTATTAGTTGGCTTAAATATATCTTTATTAGGTAAATCTTTATGAGTCGTAGTAAATTTATTCATATCTTCCGCATTAAATCTCTGATATGCTTCTGAATTTTTGATGCTTGTAATAGCTGCATCCTTTACACGATTATATTCCTCAAAGTAATCCTGTTCACAATTGTATTGCTGTAATTCACTTGCAAATCTAATCCATTTATTAACTGTTCCATAAAAATTATCAAAGAGTTTAATTCTGTCTGAAAAATATGGTTCTTGGAACAATCTAATTGGTATATTGCAATCCTTACAGAATCTTTCTTTTGCTCTATTTGATATTTCCATCAGATATCTCCTTTCACAATTCTCTCATTTACATACATCTTAAATTCATTGATTTTCTTATGATCTGGTTTATCAGGTAAAGATGTATTTGCTTTTGCATATTCAAAACGTTTTTCATATTCATTCAATAAATCATAGAATTCAGAAATAGGCTGTCTATTCTCGTCTAAATATTCTCCGTTTCTAATACTCATAAGCAAATCGTGTTCATCTGATCTATAAGTGATAATCTCTTCCTTTTCCAGAATATCAATACACATCATATATAATCGAATCAAATGAGCCATATGTTTTCCTAATTTATCATGGGCTACAGCCTTTTCATTTCTTTTACCAAATTTGCTGTAACTACTAACAATGGACTTCATTTCGTTCCACATGCCAGCCCAATCTCTTAACGGATAATGTTGCAAGTTTACATCCATAAAAATCTCACTATCATATCCTTCTTGAACAGCCTTATCAATATATAGTTTCACATCACTATTTTCATGAGGGTAATATCTGTTTTTAAATTCATATCTTGCATTGTTGATGCTTTTTAAAATGTTAGCTTCATTTTCTGCCTGACCAACCAATCTTGCAGCCTTGTTCTCCATACGTCTGAGCTGAGAACCCGCATATCCTCCAAAGGTGTGAACACAAATCTGCGAAAGAAACATTTTTCTATTATCCAATAATTCTTTACCAATTTTAGATAAATGTAAATAATGTTCAGGCAAGCAGCCAAGTTGTTCAATTGTATTAGGATTACTTGATGCTAAAAGCTGTATCATTTTATTAAACGAATACATATTTGTATCTGTATCAACATCTACGACCTGTTCAAAGTCTGTTCCAAGTAAAATATCTGATTTGCTGTTGAGTGCAATACCTCTCACATCTAAATCAGATCCTTCTTTATCCATTCCATATGCATGACTTCCACCAAGAGTTAAGATAATGATATTGTTACCCAAATTCTTATCTGTTCTCAAAAAGTCATACTCTTTTGATTTTAATTTGTCCTTAATCTGTTCAATTGTCATTGTCTTAACCTCCAAAATTTTATATATCTATTTTTACTCGCCCTTTAAAGTTTGGGATATCCTTGTTATCCTTATTTCGAGAACGCATTAGATATACATATAAGTTTGACATTGTATTATTCTCCTTACTTATTCAAAACAATCAAAATGTTACTCAGATATAAAGCGTAGAATACTAAATAGCCACCACCTGCAAAGAATAATAATTTGAATACAAAGTTGACAACATTCTTTTTCGTCCATGTTATCCCAACAATTAGATTGAAAATTCCTATAATCAATAAAATAATGTTTAAAATATTCATATTTCACCTCCAAAATTCCTGAAGAAATGTGCGATTCATTCTAATGTAAAACATATGCCATATATAGTATATATTGCTTATTTTTAATACTATATATGGCATATTTGCAACAATTACTCGCCTAACTCTGCAAGCGCCTTATCCAGATCCTCATCAGACATATTTTCAAGTGCTGCATCCTGTCTCTTAGCCTTGATTTCAAGCAATCTCTGTCTCATCTCAGCATTTTTCTTAGCATCTTCTCTCTTCTTTTTCTCATCCAGCTTCACGCCAACAATATACTTAACAATTTCAATCTTGTTAGAGATCTCCTCATCTTCCTTTGACTTAGTATTCAGAAGACTCTCTTCCTCAGACTTCTTTACTTCCGCATTGAGCGTCTTAAACACTGAGTCCAGATTTGTGAGAGATAAATCCCACAAATCAATTACATTAATCATCCCTCTGAATGGGAACTGATAGTTTGCTCTTGTTGCATTAATAAATAATTCGTTGTTTGTCATAATAATAATCTCCTTTTCTAATTAAAACTTAATCTTCATTACACGCTCTGTTGCGCCCTTAACCTTAACAACTAAATCTGCTCTCTTTGTCATAGAGAATCCAATTCCTGAAAGCTGATCATCAGTATCTTCTACATGACACTTAGCACCTAAAGCCTCAAATACTCTCTTGTGCTTTTCAAGGTCACTCTTTAAGAACTCATTGTAATAGCCATTAGGACTTTCGTTGTTAACACAATCCTTCAGGAAGAAGAATAAATGTCTGTGACCAATTCCGTCCTGTTCGTCAAAATAGTTTGGACTATAACTGATTACTGATACAGGAACGAACTGATTTGTATTTACACCCCAAATCTCACGGCTTGAAATAGATGAATTTCCTGCTAATTTCTCCTTAATTGAGAAGTTTCCATTCTCATCGAGTGTTACTTCTGCAACCTGAACCTTTTCATCAGTTCTCATTGACTTATCGTAATCAAACTTGTAAATTTCTCCATTAAATTCAATCTCAGCTCTAAATCCATGCCTTACGCTGCCCGAATACTGATGTACAAAGAATTTATAAACACCTGGTTTCATTCTTGACAGGTCTTCCCAAGTAATATTCTCTACTGCAACCTTTCCATTTGGATAAATAATATCAACGTCTAACTGACCACCCATTCTTGAAACATTTGGCTTTCTACAATTACTAAAGAAAATTTCATTCTTATCTGGCTCAATACAATGTGCATCAAGGTCGTAATTATCATGACCATCTTCATTCCACTGAATAGAAAATCTGAGTACACCATCGACATTACCGCCAGCAGCTTTTACATTCTGCTTCATATCAGAGTCAGTAATGTTTCCTGAATAAGCCCAAGATAATCCATTATTCCATTTGAACATTGTCTTAGAATCTGGATTAACAGGTGCAATCATAGAAACAAAGTTCTTCTCATGCTTATTCTCTACAAAAGCTTCAATTTCTTTTGCAGTTGGAAGTACCTTATCAATGAAATCCTGTGCTGAAATCTCCTCAACCTTAGAAAACTTCTTAGGACTTACAGCAACATCTTTTTCCATCTGACCAAAAATATCATCTGCGCCAACCATTCTTCTTGCAGCACTCTTATTTGAAAACAGTACATTATTTACAGTAATATCATTAAGATTAGCAAATCTTCTCTGTAATGAATCCATGTATCCAAGTTCTGTAATGGTCTTCTTTGCATCCTCAAGCATTTTCTTTGTAAAAATAGCCTTTGGTCTTTTATAGTTGCTCGGTGCTGTAATCTGCTCATACTTCTTAACTGCTGTGTCAAGATCCATATCCTCACTTACATTAATAAGAAGTGTTCCAATAGAATGATTTCTAATTCTACCAATAGCCATACCTGCTGTTACCGACTTCTCCCAAGCATATAAATCCTTTTCAGTATCAGAAGTCAGCTTATCGTATTCCTTCTTATACTTCTTGAACTCTGCGAGTACACCTTTCCACTCTTCGCCCTTGTAAAGCGTATTTGAATTGATAAGTTCAAGAATTGTATCAAGTGCTTCCATAGTAATCTCATCGAGAGAACGCTTAAATACATTTCTTGTATCTCTGAACTGTCCTTTAACTTCCTCGTTAGAACGACTACTTCTATTTACGAACTTGTTTGGAAGCTCTAAGAAGAAATGATCCCACTGATGAGATTTTTCATTGATTTCCTCAAAGTTAAAATCTGTACCAATTTTGGGGAACTTAGTTGTATAAATATCTGTAACTGTATGAGCTTTTACAAAAGCATCAAGTGCATCACATACTGGCTGATATGTTGTATCACCAAGATTCAGTTCCCAAATCGTATGAATCTGGTTATCCTTAATAGTGACAGCAGAACCAATATTCTTAATAAACTGTCTACAACAACTGCAATCATGCTCTCTACGCTCTCTGAAAATCTCATTTGTACCGGCAGGGAAGCTATCAAGATATGTATTCCATAATTCATCCTTATCTACATTTACCTCAAATAAATGTGTTGCCTCTTTTTGCATTTCATCGAAGTGCTTCTGTAAAGCCTTCTTAAACATCATAAATCCATCCATGTTTTGTACCTCTTCTTTCTTATATTTATTTTTTGTTAATTGTTCCTACTGTTATATTCTCCGTTTATAATCCAAAGGAAACGAAGTTTTCTTGTTAAAATAATTCTTCTTTTGAAAATCCAACTAATGATACAATTTTATTAATGATATCTTTATCATCTGCATTTGTGTCTAATTCAAATAAATCGAGTGTAACACTGTCATCTTTCATATCCTTGTATAATTTATTTGCTTCAATTCTTGCATCTTGAAGAGAATATTTTCCCTCATTAAATTCCAGTTCTCCATTATTCATTTCTAAAATATCATTACAAAACAATCTCCAATGTTCTACAGAAGGATTGTATGCAACACATTTATCATTTTCTCGATTTCTAATTCTAAAACATAAATCGTATCCATCTTCTTTTGCAATATCTTTCATCCATAAATCTATCTGTTCAGGACTGAATTCAAATGATAACTGAGCACAAAAATTATGTTTCATAAGTACATTAATTAAATCACTTAATTCTTTTTCATTTCTAACATGTACAACAAAATCCAAACCGATATTGTTTTTATTTTCTAAAATTTCATTAATTGCCGCTTTCATATTTTCTCCTTTCATTTTCCTATGAAATCGAACATTACTTGTCTTTAAAAATACAATTTAATGTATCTTCCAATACCATCAATGCTTCCGTACTTGTAAACAATGCACTTCCATCATCAGACAAATATTTTGAAGGTAGATCGCTAAATCTTGTATGAAATATTTCCAATATTTCGTTTTCATAATCTGATATGTCTTTTAATTTTGACATCTTTTCACCTCACAATCCAACGAAATTTTACTTCGATATTTCTATTTTAATTTCTGTTCCCTCATAATTACCTGTTATATACCTTTTAGCTACAGATATTCCCTCTTGATATTCATTAATAACATTCTCTAAAGATTCCATAATGTCATAAAAGTCTTTAAGCAACCAAGGATGCGTATAAGATATATGAATTCCATCACATAAAAATCTCCAAAGAAAATCTTTTGCTTCGCTTTTACAACGCCATTCCTCTTCGTGCTTAAACTCCATAGATCCAACGTAATCATAATAATCATCGTCATCGACCACTACATTTCTATTGGTACAACCAAGCTCTTCGGCATTCCTTAAACTGTAATCCCCATCTGTATATAATGTATAACTAATATTTATTTGCATCTTTTCACCTTTCTTCCTATGAAGCCTAACATTACTATGACAATAAATACTCTCTTTCCTCTATATAAAATTCTTTCTGCCACCTATCCATTAAGTCATAATAATTTTGTTCCGCACAACAAGATGAACCATTATATCCATCATATTTTTTCCAGATAATTTCTTCTGCCAAGATATGTAGCTCCTTGTGTGATAACGATTTTAAAAAATCTCTAAATGTCACATAATTAGTTCTCTTGTCTAATATCTTTTCTAATTTTGTTTTTCTTTTAAACATCTTATTTCACCTCACAATTCAAAGAAAGAGAATTTTACTTGTTAAACCTCTTCTTCGCATACAAACAATTTATCAAAGACTTTTAATACAGAAATAAGATCATCTAACATAGGCATATATTTAACGTTAATGTACTGATCATTTTCTGCTGTATCTAATGTGACAAATGGGGCAAATGACGCTTCACCTTTATCCAAACATAAAACGCCTAAAGAAATACCATCTTTATCTAATTGGAAATGATAGTGATCTCTGTCGTTCATGATTTTAATGATTACATTACAACCTGTTTTCTTTTTTAAATTTTCTGCAAATACTTTGTAATTTTTTACCTTAATAATTTCCATGATTTTTTTACCTCATCTTTCTTTTATAAAATATATTCTCTATCTTATTTTCCAAAGAAAAGAATTTTCTTACCAAAACAATTCTTCAAATTCGCAAAAGTATTCTAGTGAATACCACCCTTCTTTACCTATATCATTTTTAATCTTTATATAATCTCCGTCAAAACCAATAACCAAATATTGCTTACCATCTGTCAAATTAAACTGTTCACCTCTATTATTTGAAGTAACTGGTTTTCCAATGTGAACATTTGCTACATTATGCATAACACAATTCATATTTTTTACCTTTCTTTCCGAAAAACAAACTTTACTCACGTTTATCTTCTCTTTCATAATTGTAAACACCAACTACCTTTGCTATTTCTATGCAGCACTCATAATCATCTAAATTAGGCGATTGCAATAGTTCAATAATCTTATTTATTTGTTCTTCGCAATTCATATTTTTATCTCCTAATCTAAAAAAATTTCTTAATCTAGTAAATATATTGCATTTATAAACAGTCACTAAATTCTAAATATTTAAGTATTTATTGATTGCATTTTCTACATCAGCTAATCTCACCCACGGATTTTCCTTGTCCTCTTCGTAAATTGGTGCATCTCTCCGTTTTGCACTTTCCACAACATCCGCCATCACAGCAACGGAATAATTTATAAGAGTTTCTTTTTTAATTATATCAATTGCATCCTGTTTATTAATTAATTTTCCCATATCTTCTCCTGCTATAAGTTCTAAATGTTCAGGTAAAGGTTCTATATTCAATTTAATCCAATACAATTTCTACACCTTCGTCTTTGTACACTAACTGTCCTATTCCACCTTCATACATAATTTCATACGCACCGACATTATCTGTAACACTGATAACATCCTCCCTGCTTATTAAAATATTCTCACCCTTTTTTACTGTAATTTTCATGTATTTTTCCTTTCTCCGTTAAAGTTCAGATTCTATGGTATCCAGTAATCTCCCTCTAATGCATTTTTAATTCCGCCTCCTAAACAAGAAAAGAAAACGCCCTCTTCGTCACAATCGTTTTGCCAAAGTCTTGCACCTAAATCATTCAGAATTTCACTTGCTTTTTTTAATATTTCCTTTTCTTCCTCTGAAAAATCAATTTCTACATCATTACTCTTATAAAAGTTAGCCATCTTTTTTCTACCTCCGTTTTAATTTGTTAAAGTTCAGTTTAACAATGAAAACCTCGTTCAATCCAAATATTTTTGAATGGTGTTTTCGTGTAAATAGTTCCGTAATAATCATCTTCACAATATCCGCAATGCTGGTTTACATATTCTGTCAATCCAAAATCATCTTTTTGCGGTTTTCTTGCAACTTCATATTATTTCAGTTCTTTTGATTTCTTGTAGAGCTTTCCGCCTTTTTCATAACATTTTTCTAATGTCATATACTCTAAATCTTCTCCATAGCCATCAAATACATCATCATATTTCTCAGCGAATTTAATACGCATTTTATTATGCCTCGATATTCGCATCATCATAAACAAGACATACCATTTCTCAAACCACGCTTTCATGCTTTTTCTCCTTTAAATTCTAAATTTTATATCATTCTGCAAACTTATTTTCGATTTCTATTTCATGACGTATCTGAGATTCGCTCTTTGGTTTGAATCGATACATCCCCACATATAGGTTATCTCTGTAAAATTCGTGTCCTCGACACGTCCTCAGATAAATTAATATAAATTTTTCAATAATCTTTCTCATAAGCATTGTCTCCCTTAGATTCTAATATTGTCCATTTTGGTGGATTCAGCTTTTCAGAATACCAACTAATCATATTAGGGTATCCTATTCTGCTCCAATCTTTATACCATTTATAAAGTGCGTACCATGCCATGTTTTTTTTACCTTTAAATTCTAATTAAGTATTTACATATCCAAATAATCTCTTATATCGTCAACAGAACTTGCAAGGAAGCTATTAAAAACCTCATCAATTTTTTCAAGTAATAGTTCATTATCGCACCCATCATTTTCCATTTGGTCTACAAAGTTTTTTTGTTTACATCTAAAAATACCGTTTTCCTCTCTGCACCACTCTTTTTTATATAAATTCCCATCTACCTCCAATGTTTCATTTACACCATCTTCTGTTGTCTCAATAATATATTTCATCTTTTTACCTCCACTTCTAATTTATAATCACAATGTTATTTACATATACTTGATGATATTTTTTTGTTCCAGGTTCATATATTTTTATCAGACCATACTCTTCGTCTATCGTTTTTACATATTTACATGGAAAATATTCATCAGGATATTGACTTGGTAATCCAAATTTCTTATGCTGTTTTATAATCTGATTCATTTTCTTTCTTGTATTTATCATAAATTCATCATATTCTCTTATATATGCTTCATGCGATTCTCTCGTAATTTTCATTTATTCATCTCCTTAAATTATAAGCATTTCACTTAACATTTTTTACATTCTGTACCTATCTAACACATCGTCAGAAAAACCAAAATAAGCATATATATCTGCAATATCATCAATGCAATTATCCTTGGAATACATTTCAGCCATTTGTCTTGGATGATTTGTAAAGAAATAATCTAACAATTCTCCAAATTTCTGTGGGATAAGTTCATAGTATTCTGGGGTTCTCAAAACAATAACAAGTTCACCATTTTTGCTATAAACATTTTCTACAACACAATCTTTCCAATTTTCAAAATTCCAAATATTCGCTATATTACTTTCACCTGTAGGATAAACCAGTCTAATTGGCTGTTTTGTTGATAAAATTTCGTTCATATCTTTTAACTGAATCATTTTCTTTTCCTCCAAATTTTCTGATTATCATAACTTATGAAGCCTAATATTAATTTCTTGAATGTTTTTCTGCCATTCCCTAAGTTCTTGAAAAGTCATTCGATCACAATATAATTCCTTTTCAACATCTTTTAATAATAGTGAATCAAAATCATTCAAAATTGATTCTAAACTTTCTTTATCTGACATAATATTTCTCCCAACATCTTGATAATAAATTTCCTATTCCTATTACAAATTAAATTCAATACAAGGTTTCCCACGATATTCTGTAATTTCAAACCATTCAAATTTATAAGATAAATCTTTTTCAGTAAGTTCATTAATCTCAGCTAACTTCGATTCACCATGATTATGAATCCAAATAAACTGAATGTGTTTTGACTTATCTATAAGATCTTTTATACGCATATAATCACTCCTATCTAAATGCTCATTTCATCTACATAAATTGTGCCATCTTTTATTTCCCACTAGCTCCTTTTTGAACATATTTATCAAAACTATTTTTCATATATGTAAAATTTGTTTTCTGTGAAGGACTGAAATTTGTCTGGTTTTTATATCTCTGAATCCATTTTTCAAATTCCTCATCTTGTTCTTTCATACAAGCATAAGCCATGATAGCAATTACAGCCCTTTCACACTGCTGATATACAGGCTCGTCCACCCTTACGCAATCTTCGACCATATCTCTGTAAAACTCAATGTCCTCTTCTGTAGCGTCAGGATTTGCGTTTTCCTGAACAAAAGAAAGAGTTGTTTCTTCTGGATTATCTTGCTCATTTTCTTCCGTATTGTTATTCTCTACTTCCGTACTACTTGTTTCTGTTATATCAATATGTAAAAATTCATTCATCAATTTTACAAGTAAATCAATTTTACCTGTAATAGTTGCCTTTTTCTTTGTCTGCTGATCCTTAAAATCTGCCATTGAAACACCATCAATTTCTTTATTTTTCAGTTCTGTATTATATGTATTTAAAAATTCAACAAATAATGAGTCATCTAAATTATATGTTGTAAATTTATCAAATACAGTAATCCACATCGGCATCGTGGTTGGTGTAAATAAAGCTTCTGATAGTTTTTCATTATTATCACCTAACGCTAACTCTAATCTATTAAGATGCGAATTAAGTTTTAAGAACTGCTGCTCATTTGCATTCTCATCTACATACTTATAAATTGCATCAAGATTTGCCTTCCAAGAGTCACGGAAGAATAACAGCATAACTGCTTCTGCAACGACTCTTTCAAGTTTCCCTTTGATTTTATTAGCATCTGTGAACTTTCCACAATTTTTAAAGAATGTATTTTTCTGCGAAATTCTTTTAATGTAATTTGCTGTTTCTGCTGAAACATTAAGAAATCCACCTTGCTCTTTGTTCATACTTGCATGATTATTGTAGTCACGGATGTGATCAGCAATCTGCTCATCTGTACAATCAAAGAATTTTGTAACATTTACATTAAAATTATTAAAACGCTTCTTCAATTCATCAGGTAAGTCTTTATAATATTTCCCAACAACATCACATACTTTCATCTCATATTCAGGAAGACCATCTTCATCAAGAATACGATTTCCATTTTCATCCAATGCATAATCTCTATACTGAATCAAATGTCTTTCTGCACCTGCTAAACCAATTTTAATACGATTCTCTTTGAATGCTTCTGCATAAGACAAACGTTGTAATCCATCAATTAAATGTGAAATAGTCAATCCTTTTTTCTTCTGTTCACAAAGAATAATTTCAGGAATTGGGAGGTTGCTAAGTAGACGACAGAAATATCTATTTGCTTCTTCTTTTGTCCACTGAAACGGTTCACGCTGCAAGATATAATTACAGTTCATATCTCCATTTTTCTTATCCTGTATTAATGAATACATACTATACTTGTCAGTTCTGTAGTTTTCAGATTCGCTAATTTCAATAATTCTATCTTCCATGTTCTCGACCTCCGTGTTATATCCATCATTTTTATTTTTTGTGAATAAAGAAATATTTTTATTCATTTTTATACTGTTCATGATTTTTGAATATTCTCTGTCTGAAATATCCAACTTACATTTAATCTGATCAGAATTAAGCCCGTCCATTTTTAACTCTAATAACGTTCTTTGCTTCTTACTAAGAGAACCTAAAAACATATTTACTTTATCCTCAGAATCAAAATTAAATTCGCTTTCCTTTTCAACATCAAAACCTGACGCAATTTTTTCTTTTAATTCAATTCCTTCATCATCAAGGCACGATGTATCAAAAGAGATGTCTGGAATAATTGTTGGATTCTCTTCTTCATCAAAAAGAATTTTTCCATTCTGATCTTTTGCAAGATTTCTTCTTTTTGACCTCTGATAGTTATCTCGATACCAAGTTGCGACTGACCTACCGATATTTCCTGTAAGAAATGTTTTAAATTTCGCACCTTTTGAACTATCAAAAGAAACAACACTTTCTAAAAGTTTGTCTTCAGCTTCTCCGTATAAAAAGTCATAGTCGCTATATGGTAGATTCAAGCCTTTCGCACATTTATTAACTATTCTCTTTACTTTTTTCATATCATCTTCGCAATATTCAGTAAGGAGAGAAAGTTGCCAGTCTTTTAAATCTGCCAGTTTTTCTTTCAATTCCATGTCTTTCTCATTCATTTTCATCAACCACCTTGCCTATTTTATATGTATTTATTCTCTTTATTCTTCCAGAATTTTTAATGTTTTATCGAAATATTCCGTTCTTCCCTTATATGGCATGTGTTTTGCTTTGCTTAGTTCTAACTTTATTTTTTCCAATGTATATTGATATGTATTTGCATCTTTCATAACCTGTATGTAATTCATACACTGCTTAATTTGCTTATGCTTGTCCCTAATATCATCCAACATATATCCTACTTTTGACATCTTATGAGCCTGTGGTCTTTTCCCAAGATGTTTCTCTTTATACACCTGTAAAGCATGTTCTATATCTGATTCAGCACTATCCACTCTACTCAACTCAGACACAAGTAAATTCATAATCGTATCGAGTTGCGTTAAATTCCATCCTGCAAGACCAAGAATAGAATTCGTTTCATTTAGAATCTGATCAATAATTTCATAATCGAAATCAGATTCGTCTAAATAACATCCACCACTTCCCTTGTAATATGGAGAATCTTCCATTTCTTCACCAGTAGATTCTTCAACAATGTGATATGATTTTACCCATGAATACTTTTTACCGCCTCTCTGGAAAAGACCTTTTGCCTGTTTATAAGTAAACTTTTTTGCTTTTAATGGTGATGTTGTCGAAAGCAACTCGCCTTGTTTAAAAGGATTTTCCATTACATAGTTCTTACCATCTGTTACGATGTACATTTCAATCACGCTCCTCTTTATTTTTTTAATGGATCATATAGGACTCGAACCTATGACCGACCGGTTATGAGCCGGTTGCTCTACCAACTGAGCTAATGATCCATAACCAATGTCAAGACTGACGGTTTTGACATTGGATACATCCGTAAGTGGACAAAGCTTTACAAGAATTAATGTGACCTGTAATCCACAACTAGCCGACCGCTAGGCTTGCCAACAATATTTAAATCAAGAAACGAACTGTTGGCTATGTAACTCTTTAGTGAGTTATTCTCCATAAGAACTTACGCAGCTTACAGTCTGCGCTTACAGAATTATCTGTGTTCTAAGAATTTTGGGTGCAAAATTCTTATAGCAGGGCATATTGGATTCGAACCAATGAATGCAGGAATCAAAATCCTGTGCCTTACCGCTTGGCGAATGCCCTATAATTTATTCTCTATATTAAATTGTAAAAAATGGATTTTTAAAGCAGAAATACTCGAACTACTTGACTTTCAAAGAAAATCTATGTATTATAATTTAACGTAGAACTTTTGTTCTGCCTTACGATAGCTTATGCTGTTGTATGTATTGGTTGGATAGAGTTGAGCATTTGGTGTTCCAGCACCGCTTAACTCTATCTTTTTTTTGTTTTACAAGAACAATATTAGAACGTATGTTTGCTTTTGTCAACTGTTTTTTCGAACATGTGTTTGTTTTTTGTTCTATATATATTTATCATATTTTTAGTCCAATAAAATGGACATTTTTATTCTCTAAGCTTAAGTGGAAAATTTATATTGTGTATCATTAACTCCTGAATTCCTTCTAAACACAATCTTCCGAAAATTTCATTGTCTTGATAATCAACTGTAGACGCACTATTTATCATATTTTTCCCTTCGTCAACACTAATCTGTCTTGGTTTTGTATGAATAAATGTAAGTCCATTAAATGAATCTATCCAAATTTTTCCGGGAGCTTCATCAATAATTTTTTTTGCCATTTCTTTACTTACATACATTACACAGTTACCTCCTCTAGCCTATATTCTGTTCCAAAAAATAAAGAATTGAAACAAACTTTATCAATTAATTTTTTTTCTTTTTCGTCTGTAACAGTTCCTAATTTATTAATTACTTCTTCTTTTGAAATAGTAATTAACTGTTCACCAAGTAGCATTGAATATTCTGTCAATCCATTTTTATCATCTGCATTAATACAACCGTGAACTGGCATATTCAATTTCTTTATTTTTGAAGTCAAAGGCATCACTGTGATTATCGTAGCGTGTTTTGTTCCAATCGGATTCGACACGATAACATATGGACGTTCTTTTGTTTGGACTGATCCACCTTCATATTTTACGTTTGCCTTAATTATATCGTATCTTTGTAAATCCATATGTATCCTCCTCTCTTCTATTTATGTAATGGATTACCTTTGATACTATGCATTATATACCTGCAAATGATATATGTCAAGATATATTATTGTAAAATATAATATTTTATGATAATCTATTTATAAAAATATATAGGAGGTAAAATATGTTACAGCTAGACATAAAATCCATTCTTATAAATAAAAATAAAACACAATATTGGCTTGCAAAAGAAACTGGCATAGCGCCTAACGCAATAAATAAAATATATAATTGCGAGACAACTAATATACGATTTGATACTCTTGAAAAGATTTGCATTGCGTTAGAATGTTCTCCAAATGAACTTTTCAAGTCGTCAAATATCAGAATGCAATCACTTATCCAAAATAATTAAATAAATATTTCACTTAAGCTAACCATAGAAATTGGTATTTCCAATGGTTGATATTGTGGATTTTTAATTAATCCAAATTCATTTCTATTAGCTATTTTAATGGTATAATTGGGTTCAACGATCTCGTTGCTGAACCCAATTATTATGCCTACGCCGTAATTCTTTTCGTATTTTTGCAGCGTCTCTATCATTTCTCTTGTGCTTATTACTTTCATTACATATTCTCCAAAACTGTTTTCATTCCCACAGCTCCATTGGCATAATTATTAACTGTTGTATTTACACTACTATGCCCCAACTGCTGCTGAACAAATGCAAGATTTCCATTTCTGTTCATTATACTAGCATAATAATGTCGCATCATATGTGGAGTAATACCATTTCCATAATTCTCAAATATCTGTTTGATATTTCTCTCTGTTGTACGTGTACCATTTTTATTTACGAACACAGCTTCTTTGTCTACAATATTATCCAATGTATTTCTATACTCTAACCATTCTCTTAATGCTTTCAGAGCAGATCCAGTAAGATACACAGGTCTTTTTTCAGTTTCTCTTTGATATCCTTTTGGTAAAACCATAATATGTGACATATCATTAAAATCAATATATTCATTATTTTCATCTAAATGCAAATCTGATAAATCCAAGCCAGCAAGTTCAGACTCTCTTATTCCAGTTCCTCTTAAGACACGAAAAATAGCAATATTTCTATTCCTTACACATTCATCCTTTTTCCACATTATTTTTTCTTCCATATCATTAAGCTGATTTTCTGTTGGAAGTTTTTGTGTTAAGTTGTTTTTAGAAGATATTCCTTTATATTTTATTTGTTTACTAAAATCTTCCATACTGTTATAGAGTTCTCTCAATAAACATTCTCTATATGAATATACATTTTTTATAAAACTTTTTATAATATTCTTTCTTGTTTCCGTTGTGGTTGGTGACATTCCATTTGTTTCTTTATATCTAAGGTATGAACTAATATTTTGTGGTCGTAAGTCACTAAAATCAGAAACTTCTATTTCAGAAATTGATTTTTTATTAATGATATTACTTTCAATCAACCACTGTAAAAAATCTTTAATTGCCACTAAATAATTTAACGCTCCACTTTTACTTTCCAATTCATTCAAGTAACCTCTTAAAAACTGTGGTGCGTTTAACTCATCCAACTTCATATTAAGCTTTTCAGCATTTTTGTTTTGTACTTCTATTTTGTAACACATGTTCATCAACCTCACTTTCCTACATACATATTCTCCGTTTGCCATTCAGGTAGCAGTTCATTATTCTCATCATAATATCTGGGTTTAATTTTCTTTGCGTATTCCATACGCTCGTCAAAATCATCGCACCACCTAACTTCAAGATTTTTAGTTCTCATTTGCAACTTTGTACATAGACAACACAAGTTTTTTACATGATCTTTTTCTCTCATATTCGGTCTACGCATTTTATCACCAACTTGATTTTTACTAAGACATCTTAAACAGATAAATTCACTTGATCTGTTTGTATTGTCATGTCGTTTACACATATTCATCACCTCATTTTTTTCAACAAAAAAGAAGCAGTTGATTTCTGCTTCTAATACTCATTTCTATATTTGATTTGCTTTCAACAAGAAAGCAATTTTTCATTATATCCTTAACCCTTCTGTAATAAATCTTCTAAAACATCCTTCCATTCTCCAAATTTCATATTTTACTGTACTTTTATCTTGATATTCAACATAAGCCATAGTGGCTTCAAATCCTTCCATATCAATTAAATTTACATATCCAACTTGCAAGTAATGCTCATCTTTTGGATCAATACAAATAAGTACATCTCCTTCGTTCATATAACCACCTCTATTTTCTCTTGAAATTGTCATTTTTTAGTACCCATTACACATACAATAATACTTAACATCAGGCTCTCCACAAACATGACGATAACTCATTTCTCTTATTAGCCTTAAACCTGAATTATACTGCTTGTCATTTGTAAAGTTATCTTTTCTTGCCAATTCATTTATAATTGATTCCATATTTACCTCTACTATGAAAGTTTTCTATATAACTTTTGTCATTATGCTAATCTTCTTCCGTTTTTCGCCTGATATTCAGCCCAACATTCATTAAATCTGTTTGGGTTTATGTCTTTACTCCTAAGAAATCTTGCATATTTTCTTTTCAATGGCTGCATTTCATTTTTATAAACATCTTCATTAATCCAATTCCAAATATCCATATATGCCATGTCATATTTAACACCACGTTCAGGTTTCCATTCAAAAACATCAGCACATACAATATTGACTTTATCATTAAGATCAAGTTGTGTTGCAACAATATCAATAACTTCTTGGTTCTTCTCTATTACTGTAATACTTTTTACTTCTGGCTTATCTTGAATTGCCATAATAATCATTCCAATTCCAAGACCACCAATGATAATATCTCCATAAGCCTTTGAGCGAAATCTTAAATTTGTGCGTTGTTCCATATCCGTGTCGGACATAACACATTCTCCATTATGTGTCAATCTAATATATTTCCCAGGCATAATACCATCAATCATTGCTCTAAAATTTCCTTGTTTTATTTCAAATTTCTCTAACTTCCAGCCGTTATTTTCTCTTTCTTCTAACAACTCTAACATGTTTTTATACATTCAATCACCTGCTCTTCGTACTAATGAAATCGTCATTTCTTAACAATAATTATCCAATGTTGATATGTATTCACTTGCAACAATATGCTCGTCTTTTATTTGTGGAGCTGAATCAATAGACTCGCCATTAAAATTAACTAGGGCTATTGTGTCACTTTCAATGCAAATAATTTTCGCCTCAGAATTATATACCTGAATTCTTTTTAAAATCGTTTCAATTTTGTCAAAACATTTTTGCATATCACGAATGTCTTTCTCTTTAATGCCATTAGTCATTTTATATCACCTCTTCCAATCTTCCAAGTAAATCATTCTTTCTTAGTCTTCTAATATCTCTTCTGGCTCTCTTTCTTCAAACTCTGACCATCTGACATCCTCTGTATTGAAATCGCTTTCTGTACATTTTCCATCCTCATAAAAAGGAATTTCACCGTTTGCATATAATTCATGTACTGCTTCTGATATATTCTCTTTCATGTCAAAGCTCGGCAAATCATCTTCATGGTCTTTTATCCATTGTTTTACTTTCTTTACATCTTCATCGCTTAGATGTACCGTATACCATATTGTTGCAATAACTTCTATTTCCATTCCCATAGAATCACCTCCAAAGGAAAGTTAATTTAATAGCATGATGATTCAATTGTATAATTTTCTTCACCATATTCTTCATCGCTTTATTTTTTATATAACATTCCATTTGTAATTCGTTCTTTTGTTCCATCTTTCCATTCTACAGTATATCCTATACCAACATTACTAATAATGACACCCGTTTTTTGCCTAAAAAAATCTGTAACTTCATCTCCTTTTTTCAAAGAAGCCCACTCTTTATAATCTTTCATTTACTTTACCTCAATTCCCATGATCTCACAAAATTCTTTGTCCTTAATAACATCTACAATTTTGAAAAATCTATGTGCGATCTCATTAAACATATCAGCTTGACAAATCGCTTCTGCTGCTTTTGGATGTTCACTTTCCACAAAAGTTCTATATTCTGTTACAAGTTCTGAAAACAATTCCTTTTCTTCGTCATTTTTACAACTGACACGCTTATAACTTTCATAGCATTCCTTTAGTTTATCATTTGGAATGCCTATAAATAAATTTCTTCTCAACATAATATTCTCCATTTCTATACCAAAGGAAAGTTAAATTTCATTACAATGCATATAGCTAATTCCAACAATTCTTTTTAAATCTTCTATGTTGCAAGCCGACATATTTGATTCTTCTATATATTTTTTATTTTTTAAAACTTCGCAAGCAACTATATACCATATTTTATCAAGATCTTCTTTATATATATGCATTCTAGTTGTACTGGTTATATTTACATATATATCATTTTGAGTAGTTATGTTAATAATAACATTTTTAATTGTTCCCGAATATCCCATAGGTTTTCCTTTCATAGTAAAATTAAAATTTACTTGGCTTCTGGGAATCTAATTCCACCCCATTCAGAGTTCCAAATTTCAATTTTCTTTCCATTTTTAAAAGTAACAAGCATATTTTCTCCATCAAAGGTAATCCCAGAATCTTTTGAATTTATTTTCCATTTTTCAATAAGAGCTTTTGCGCCTTCAATTGCTTCTTCTTTTGTATAATCATAAAAATCAGTAATTTCTACCTTATCAACAATATCACCGAACATTTCAATCGCAATGTCTGTAATATCAATATACCACTGATCATGTTCTTGTCTTAATCTATCCTCTATTTCTTTATTCACATTGCTCTCCTTAAAACTTAAAATTCTTAGTAACATTTAATACTCAATTGTATTGGCAATCTCTTTTATCTTATCTGCATTTAATGGTGCAACTGCATCTACTAATCTACCTTTAATTTCTTTATATTCTTTCGAATATGGATTAAATCCAGATAATTGACACCAATTTTCAATTTCTGCTTCTAGTTTACTTGCTTTTTTACAAGCTTCATTTTGTTGCTTGATCTTATTCTGTATATATTTAGGTATCTCCATACAAATTTATTCTTCTTTCTATACATAAGTAAGCTTAGAGTTCATTTGTCTTTTTCAACTGCATCACTAACTCTAACTCTGCAATTTCCGTTTTCAGTTTCTTCATGTATAATAATGCATTAATAGCATTATCTTCATAATTTGATTGTTCAATGTTTTTCATATCAATTCTGAAATATTCTTGTTGATTTTCCAAATCTCGCTTCTTTGCAGCTAATCGCTGTTCTAATACATCATTCATATTATTCATTCCTTCCAAAAGAAAACTTGGTTTCATTGACTTATTTTATATAGATACTTGGTTCACTCTTTATTAATAAACTAACTAGATTCCCAAATTTTTCATGAGCTGCATTAAGAATAAGTTCTTCCAGATCTCTTAATTCCCAATACTGTAAATTTTCTGCTAGATGATTTAATGTACAATCTGGTTTAAGTTTCCCGGATTTATATTTCCATTCATTTATATCATTGCACAAATTTAATAAACCATTTGCATCCATATGATCTATATAATATTTCACTTCATCTCTACTCATAATCAACCTCCAATTTTCCAATTGAAAACTATTTAATTCCAACTTCCTTGCACAATTCTAAAAACTCATCCTGGCTAATTTGCATTTCTGGTTTAATAGTTGTCTCATAATAATGAATTGTATCTGCTGTAAGATTATAATTCTTATCAGACTTTGCAAGATCAACCATTGATTCCAATGTAAATTTTACAATTCCTATGTATGTTTTCTTGTCTATTTTATCCATGTTATTCACTCCAATCTTCCAATGAAACTATTATTTACTTAGAATATGTATTCTATTTTCCATTTTACACAATATCATTCAACAACTCAATTACTTCATCAAGTTTGTCACTTGCTTCTTCCATACTATCAATTGCATCTTCAGAACACATTCCTCTGTAACTGCTTTGTAAACCTTCTGGCATATTATCAAATGCGTCCTGTTCTTCATTAAGTATGGAAGATAACTCACTTGATATCTGTTTTAATTCAGTTTGTGTACTCTGAATCCTTGCTTTAAGTTTACCTATTTTTTCTCTTCTTTGTTTATTCATTACCTATCACCCCATAATGCATGGACTACATCATAATCACTTGGCATACATGTACATGTCAAAGCTCCAAATTTCAACTTATTAAATTCTTCTTTTGTAATTTCAATTCCCATATCGCCATCAACAGTAGTATTGTAATCAAGCTTTCCTTGACATTCTGGACGGAAATACCATACTCTATAGAACTCTTTACCAGTCTTACTATTTTTACCGCTAAACAAACAGGTAATTGTTCTGCCTGAACTAATTTCAGTTGTAACAGTTTTTCCGAAATATGGATTGTATTGACTATATACATTTTTCCCGTATTTTAGATTTTCCTGTTTATCATGTTCACTCATTTCGAATAACTGCTGTGTACCTCTTCCATATGAAGTGTCATACACTTTACTGCTATTCACACCAACAGTTGAATATAATTTAACTCCGTTTCTATCAGTAGTTTCAACTCTCTTTACTCGCTCTCCATTGATGTAATCATTGCACAATCTGTCCATATAATGCACGTTCCCATCTTTATCAACTGTACGAGTAATTTTCTTCATATCATAGTTATCTTTAGCTGCCTTTGCAGCACTTCCTGCATAAATTCCTAAGAACGCTAATAGACCTCCGAACATAATCATCAACCACCTTTCTTATTTTCTCCACTTTTCCATTTCATCTACAGACTTCTTGTTTAAGTTATTATACATATCCTGTCTCTTACGAGATTCTTCCTTTTGACTGGCTCTCCAAGGAAGATAAATGCATAAGTATCCTGCAATCAAACATCCAATTAATTCTCCCATAATGATTACCTCCATTTTTTCTTTAATTATATCATATTCTGTGCCCGACAAATAGTACTGAAATGCACTTTTCATTGTGTTTAAGGTTCGATTAGTTTCATATAATTTCCATCAGCAATTGCAATAAATTTTCCGCTATCAATTTGCACAATTGCGATACATCCATCTGTCCAACAATCACAACACGATGACGCTAAAATAATACCTTTTATCTCTTCGTCTGAAAAGTAATTGGATAATCGAATTTTTAGCATTTCTTCTGATAACTCTCTTCTTGCTACTAATCCACCTTTACCATTTTTATGTGCTTCTTGAAATGTCATTTTTTACTCCTTTTACTATTTTGAAATTTCCGTTTCCTATGCTACAAAATCTGTATCTGCCATATCAGATAAATTACTTGTTGTCTTAACACTTTTAATGTCATAAGATAATCCACTCTTTATCATTACGGCTTTTGCAAGGATTTCTACTTCCTCTGTATTAAACCCAGATACAAATACAGTTTTCCCGTTGTTAAAAGTTACAATATAATGATTCTGTTTCATTTTTAATTCTCCTTTCTAAATCGCTGATTCTTAGGCTTTCTTTCCAAGATAATACTTAACAATCTTTTTAAAATCTTTATCACTTGCATAAGCAAACCTGGGCTTTGTTCCATTTGAATTAAATTCAGTTACACTTGAAATTGCATATCCTTGTACGGTTAATCCTGCCAAATATACAAGTAAGTTCAGTTTGTATCCGAGACTGTCAAACTGAATTTCTTTTCTTAATTTCTGTACTTCTTCATCGTAATTGTCATCCACTTCGACAATCATTTCAGAAGCATATGTATTAACTTTATATAATCTATTGTTGATTTTTCTTACCATATTATTTCCTCACTTTCTCAGTAAATCATCGTTTCATGTCCAAATTTGTTTTAATCATTTTCATTGCATTTTCTTTGATTTCGTTACGAACCATTTGCAATTCATCCCATGTTATTTTTTTCATGCAACAATCGCCATAATTACAGTACATATATTCTGTGACTGTATCAATAATGTTCATAATTGCTTCGTCACTTGCTACAACCCCAATTTTTTTCATAGGCTCATTTAGTGACATCTCATAAATTTTATTATCCTGTATATGATAAAGTCCGTTATCCATAAGATTCTCCATTCTTCTAAACTTTACTCGATTGTTATGTATATTCCGTCTCTTTTATCCCATGCGAAAATTTGAATATTTAACAATTTTTTCGGTAATTCAGATACGTCACCTTTGAATAAGTCTTTATCGTTCTTGGTGGAAACAATGATTGAATTTGCATGGTTTTCTTTTCGGTTACTCAATAATTCTTTTAGTGTTGGAGCTTTTTCCATAAATATCACCTACATTCATCTTTGCATTTCTTCATCCATGATTTGTTCTTCTGCTTTTAATTCATCAACAATATTGTTTATTCGTTTCATCCATTTATTCTGTTTAGCAATAAAAATACTACGTTCTAAGCCAGAAAGGATATTTTCTTCTTTCGCAATATCATATGTCGTGCGTTTATCGTGATTTGTTGCAATGAACGACTTCAGTTTAAAGTCTGCTCTTTTATAAATCTTCTTACTGATTCTATAATTCATAATATTTCTTTCCCTAGCAAATCCTCATTTCATTGCTTAATAACATATAGCCAATCTTCAAAATCCTCATAATCTATAAGTCTTCCGTCCAATTCAACATAGTTTTCTTGTTCCGATTCTCTTATTACAGAAAATCCATCAAAGTTTCCATATACTCTTACACATCTGTTATCAACTTTTTCAAATTTCACATTCCACGCAATCAATCTTCCTAATATATATGCCATAGTTTATACTCTCCTTTTAATCTAATGAAACTCTTGATTCATCACAATCCTAATGTTCCATAATTTCAATTACATCTGGATTATCCTCAAACCATGAGTTTTCATCCAATTTCCAGACAAAAATGTTATCTCTCTGTTCATCATAACAATCGCTATGTGCTTTATAAGCAACTTTAACTTTTTCTCTTGCGTCATCGATACTGTCAGCTCTTACAATTCCAGTAGCCAATGCATCTACTGTATATCCATATAAATTTCTAACGCCCATATATCATCACTCCTCCCAATCTAATTCTTCATCGCAATTCACAATTGCAGGAATTATGTAATTACTTGGTGTCGCTCCATCTGAACAACTACAATACATTCCATGCCAATGTATCGTAATATTGTATCCATAAACATCATTTTCTTCGCTATTGTTTTCAAACATTTCATTTACTGCCATCTCATGCATTTTAATGAAATCTGAACGAGAAACTTTAATATCAGTTGTATTCCCCTTACCCGTCAAATGTATCATTGCTTTTCGTAACATCTCGTTTGACTTTTCTATCTCTTCAACTTTATTCTTTGTTACGTTTAAGCTATGATATTCGCCAAGCGTCATCATAACCATTCCATTTTCTGTTACCATATAATCACTCTCCTATTCCGTTTTCTTTTTCGTAAATATCAACCATTTCTGTTATACTTGCATCATATTCATCGAGTCTGTTTGGCAATATAAAAGCACCAAATAACCAGCCGACAATATGATTTTCAACATTAAAATCAACATCAGACATCATAATAAAGATTATATCTGATGTCTTTTTAGGTGATGTTCCAATTGATGTTCCTTCAAATAAGTCATATTTGATTCCATTTTTACTTGTATAAACATATCCGTTTTCTGTCAGGTTAAGCATATAAATTAACCATCCTTTCCGTTTGAAATTGCTATTTCTTCACTCTTCCATCCCAGTTTTCTTCGTTGATCCATTTCATAAAATACTCTGTATCAACGTCTCCGTATTCATCAGTAGTTCTTTCAACAAATTCATCATAGATTTCCTCTGTAACTGAATCCAAACAATCAAATATCTTTAAATCATCATCACATTCCAAAACTGCTGAATATCCGTTATTCCAAGCATATATTAAACAAGCCAAGAAATAATACTGTTCTACGCTTATTCCATTTCCATCGCAATCATAAAATGGTTCATCCAATTCTAAGTCCGAAATAAGAAATCTGACATAATCTGCAAATTGTCTTTTATATTCTGCCGACATTCCTTTTGGCAACCATCTATTTGCTAAATCAACAAGCCTTTTTTCATCAACTACCATCCGTTTACCTTCTAATGTATATGTTGTCATTTCCATCACTCCAATCTTATAAAAAATCTCCACACGCTAACAATTCACCATAACTCATATCTGAATATGGTCGTTCAAAATAGAATCGTTGAGCTTTAGGATAATTTTCTCTTGCCTTTTCTATTTTCCTATCTTTCCATAATTCCATATAATCTTCATCAAGATCGTTTCCAACATTGAATATTTCGACCTTGACTTCATCTCCACATTCATCAACCATAATTAAATCTAATTTCATTTACATCACTCCAATCTATGCTTCATAATCAAATTCACTCAATCCACCTTGTTCTTTAACCCACCAGATAATATCTTGTGGATCTTCTTTTATGATGTCCGTTCCATCTTCAATTGCATTATCTACTGCAAGAAGGATAATTGTTATCAAATTTTCCATTGATGTCTTTGGTTTATACATTTCTCTACGAATTAACACCGCAAGATAATCATACATACACCATTTCTCTTTTGGATATATGTTATAATCTTTTTCCTCCGTCCATTCGCCAGTCCACTGATTTACCATATAATCACTCTCTAATCTCTTCTGAAATTTCTTTTCGTGTTCCTCTAATAGAACAACCTTCTGTATCATGTTTGTTTAGAATGTTCCAAATTGCATTTTCTTCAGCTTCGGTAAGACTAAATCCTTCCCAATAACCGAAATCATCTTTACCATGCTCGATTACAATTCCTGAAACTTTGCACATACTCATACCTCCTTGTAATCTTCCAGCAGCTCGTTTAGGTTTCCTTTTCTCCACCGATGAAGTTTCCCATCACCAGTATAATTTCTAACAACTCCAACCTTACGACTTGCAACTTTCTGGTCATACTCTATGTATTGACGAATAGAATTGTGATAATGTCCGTCATTATGAACTTCGATATATTTCCGCTTGTTTCGTTTATTTTGATATGTTTTAATCATTCTCGCACCTCCACAATTTCAATCTCGAAATCATCAGGATCATATTCACTGCCCTCAATGTCCCAATCTCTCATATATTCTTCTTTTGCAAGTTCGCTCTCTTCTCTTGCTTCTTCTTCGGTTTCATAGAGATAACCCAAATCTGAACTATCTCTAAGCCATCCGCCATCATGCCAAATTATATATTTAAACATATTAATATCCCTCCAATCGCTTCCATTCATTGTCAATCTGTTCCCATGCTGTAGGATTTAAGCCATACAAATCCTTTTTGAACAATTCATCATATCTTTTGTCCATCTGCTCTTTTGTATTGAAAAATTCTTCGTGGTCTAAATTGCCTTTATCTATACCAGACAGTTTGTAAATTCGCAGCTTATACATGGTTACACCTCCTAACACCATAAGCCTAACTCATTCATTACTTGGTAAATTCCCTTTTGTAATGAAGTACCTGCATATTTATCTACATCATCTTCAGTAAAGTTATCATTTTCCTCAAAAATATCATTAATTTTTTGGCATAGGTTACTTAATTCCATTTTTTGTTCTTCTGTTAATTTATTTAGTAATTCTTCCATTTAATCACTCTCCCTTACAATTTTTTAAATAATCAGCTTTCTGTTTTTTATATTCTGCTTCAATTTTATCTAGTCTTTTCTGTTCTTCATCGCACTCTTCTTGTGATTCAAATACATCATAATAATGTGTATCTCCATTCCAACGACATCGCACAATTTTATCTTTCTCTTCGTCTGTTAATTGATAAACTCTGTACATTTTTCATCTCTCTCCTTTCAAATTAGGACATAAACCAAGACCACCATCAATTTCAGGTACTCTTCTATACGCTCCTCTGTGTGGACATTCTTCTTTTTTACATTCGGTACAATCGCATTTTTGATATTCCTCATAACTCATTTTCCAGTTTGTCTCTGCAAATCTTTCTCTTGTCATCATAATTCCTGCACCTCCAATGCTTTCTGTACTTTTTCATTAAATTCCCCATACATTGATTCCCATTCCTTAATAATCTCTTCTGTTGGTTCACCAATAAGATTGTATCTTTCCTGTCTGTAATGCTCTGGATTATCAGTATGAACCTCTTCTACATATACTGCATTTCCCATTTTACTTGCATCACATCCAAACCCACTTAATGCAAGTACAATCTGATACTTTGCTTCTCTAAATTCTAGTTTGAAAAAATCTGGTTTAATTACTACCAACTTACCTTCAATATTGTCACTTAATGGTTTACATTCGCTTCTATCAATTATTGTTTTCATATTTTGTACCTCACTTTCTTTTCAAGAAACAGTTCTTTCCTTTGGTTTTATCCAACTGCTTTCCAATCAACTACCTGCTTATATCCGTCTGCCTGTAAGATATGAATTTCTTCATCCTTATCAAGTTCGTAATGATTTCTGAAAAATTCTTTTAACCCCTCTTCTCTTTCTGCTCTCCATAGTTCGTCATGAGTGATTACATCTCCAAATTCTTCTTCGCCCGTTGTTACGGTAATATCAGAAATTTTTCCAAAATACATTGCTTCAAGTAAATCTGTATCAACATCTCCCTTGACAATGTAATCTTGCCAATCTCCCTGACTGTACCCTCTAATTGTCCCAGTCTCAAAAGTATCTTCTGGATAAAGAAGTCTAATTACATCAATGAGAATATCTTCTATACATCTGCATTTATCATACATTTCCTTTGCTGTTTTATACTGTTCCTGCGTTAATGAATAATCATCGCATATATCTAGTGCATCAAAATCATTTGCAATATCATCTAATAGTTCATTTGCTTTCTGATACCATTCTGCCTCAGTACAGTCTGTAAAATCTCTATTACCCGTAAGAACAACTTGTTCATCGAAGTTTTCACAACCACAATAATCTTTCCAACTCTGATTGCTATTGTACAGCCACCATGTTCCATCGCCTGTGTTATCTATTTTGATTTCTACCATATCAATCAACCTCACTTTCTTCCCATAAATCAATCAAACCAGGTAATACATAACCTAAGTCTATCCAGCTAAATTCTTCAAACTCTTCAAGTTCTTTAAGTTCGTCTTCTGTTGGAATTTCCGCACCCATAATTCGCTTTACATCATTTTCTGTTCCACCAGCTTCAAGTATTCTATGTAATGTCATTTCTAATGCACCAGAAATATCATCACTTCCTTTTACTGTGATTGCATTCCGTGACCAATATTCATTGCAAAGATGAAATGTCACAATTGTTTCATTTTCTTCTAGCAAATCTTTTAACTCAATCATTTCGCTTACCTCTCAATCTCTATATCTGAAATCCGTTCTGCATACCTTGTTGCTTCGCTTTGCGTTCCAAATCCAATGTTGTATTCCCATACAGAATTATCTCCATATTTTACTTTGTGGAATATTTTGTATTTTTCACCAAGATCAAATTGTGCATATGTTACAGCTACATTTCCTTTTTCAGATAGCCATAACACTTCATCACCTCTGATTTTCATTTCGCATTCTCCTTCTTAATAAATAAGACAGACACATTTGTTTGCGTCTGCCTTATTATTCTCTGTATTATGCTTCTTTGACTTCTAAAATCTCGTATTCAACATCTCCATTGTCAAGTCCGTAAATTCGCTTACATTCTTCAACAGATGACACTGTACAGCTTTGTGTTCTCCATTCCCAATTACTCATTGCATCTTTATATTTGAATGTTATTTTAAGCATCTGCATTCTCTTCCTTTGGTGTAATTAAACTCATAAGATTTTCTTTAATGTAACCACAGAAAGCATCAATACTTCCATTACCAATTGTCCAACAACTATCTTCGTCATAATTCCAATGGATAATTACTTCATGTCCTGCTGTGATATTAGGTAAATCAACATCTTCCTTTCTCGCATACGAACTATTTGAAAGAGCTTTAAGATATACATATCTTCTGATATTCTCAATATCTCTTTCTGTTTCTGCATTGAAAATCTCTACCAGATATTCATCAGAACATTCATCATAAATATCATATTCAGAAGCTCCATTTTTCTTATTATCAAGTCTCTTTAACTCTTTACTAATTGCAAACAGTGCTGATTCCTCATATTTCTTACACTCTTCTTCACTTCTAAATACAGTTCCATCCTCTGCAATGTACTCTGTTCTTACAAGTTTCTCAATTGTTTCTGTTTTTCTAATTTCGTTTACTTTCATGATTTTAATCTCCTTTTCTTATACTATATATTGTATTTGCTCGTTTCATGCACTACTATATCTTGTGATTATTATACCAAGAAATTACAATTTCTTCACTTTTTAATTCCACTCCATTCCAATTGATTGTTTCCATTTAACCAATCTTCTATATACTCCAATGGAGCTGCAACAATTCTTTCAATGAAATCCTCTGCTTTAATTTGATAAAACCCACACATAGTATTCCATTTCAAAGCTTCATCTGCGTATTCTCTTAGCCACTGGAATTTAGTATGTTTTAAAAAATGATTTATTTTCTCGTTAAATATCTGTTCCTGTGTCATAGTATCACTCCCTTACAATAGTGTAATAACTGCATTTCTGTACATTACTTTTCCGTACATTTCAACCTCTTTTCTATATACAATTCTCTTTATCTTATCTGAATGATAATTTTTGATAAAGTCAAGAAATTCTTGTGTTGGCTGCTTATCCATATCTAATTCAAATACATCACCAAGATAACCTCTATCCCCAACTACAACTCTTTGAAATCCTCTTGAATACCCACATTCGTTACCAAAGAATCGTACAAGAATATCATTTAGCTCAAGATACCATTTAACTCCTTCACGGATGTTTCCGTTTTCATCTCTAATCATTGTATTTTTAGGTGTTTCCTTATTCAACATAACACTCAACCTTCCTTTCAATTTTAAATTTCTTATATTCTGGATACGCTTCATAAATCCTTTTACACCAATCTTCATCCTTAATACATTCGCTTAAATACTTGTTATCAGGTGTGAAATAATATACCTTGTGTCCTTCTTCTGGTGAATCCTCTGTTGTATCTTTCCATTTTGTAATAATCACCATTTCATATTTTTTGTTTCCGTCATATGAAGTACCAGCTAAATGAGCTGTATATAATTTACATTCATTCATAGCGTTACCTCCTCAATAAATTTTTCAATCATCTTCCTATATGTATTAGTAACTCTCTTTTGTGTCCAGTATTTTGAATTTCCATATCTATATTTCTCATAAATCTCTTTTGCTTTCTTTTCATATTTCTGAGTAATTTCGTATGGAATTAATTTTCCTGGACAGTCATATCCAGTTACAATAACATAATCACCAAAGACATAACCATCACAAGCCCATCCTTCTACTCTTGTGCAATAATAACTTGCATCTTCAAAAGTAAATAATGTTTGCATTGGCTGATTACCAATGTTAATAATGTGATAATTTTCTTTTAAAAATTTCCGTGTAGCTTTCTCTTTCATATTAATCACCAACCTTTTCCATATATAATAAACTGACCAATATTCCTTCCAATGCACAAAAACATTGATCTGCATTCATATAGCCAAGTAGAGAACCAGTATTATTTTTCTTTATAAGAAACTGATTTCCACATTCAATACTAATTGCAACAGATATTTCCGTTTTGCTTATTGCATTGATTGCACTGATTTCTCTATCAATCTTTTCACACAGTTCTTTTTCGCTTTCGCTTAAATATCCTGTAACTCCGTTATCCCATTTGATATTTAACATTATGAACACCACCTTTTCACAAGATATGTATTTCCGTTATATCTCACATCACACCAACCTTCAGAATTTGCCGTATACCAAAGCTGTTCCCACTTTACATAATCTTCCATATCTTCTGTATATGTGAATGGAAAATTCATATATCCTAAATCATAAAGTACTCTTCCATACCATTCTTCATCGGCTATAACTCCATTGCCTTCGTTATATTGTGAAGTTTCTGCATCAAAATCTACGATTGAAAAATTGTCAACACCACTTTCTATTATCTCATTGAGTAAAAATGCCTTTGTTAAAATCTGCAAATTATCTTCATCAGTTTCACTTAATAAAGCATTTAACTTTTCAATGTTTGTAAATTCATCTCCGACAGGTGTATCAATAATAATCCATTCGTCATTGCCTAACATATTCCGTAATTTTTCTTCATCCATCGGCAATGTAATTACATGGTCATTATTAAAATCAACCATTGTATCTTTTGTAATGTTTCTGATTACAATTCTCATAATTCATTTCCTCCTTGTAATAAAATAGGCAGCTAGGTATTTATTCTCCTAACTGCCTTTGCGTTTACTATAAATTTATTGCATTTCCGTTCTCGTCATATTCAATCGGTGCAATATGAACTGCATACCCGATTTCCTTTTCTTTATCGTAAATCTCCATTGTGCCGCTTGCACAAAATTCAAATGAGAACCGCTTGTCATCTGATTCAAGTAATTTAATCAAGTGATCCGTAAGTTCATTTAAGTTCCGTGCGTCCTCTTTTGACTTTTCAACACTTGTCATTTCGCTTCACTCCTTCCAAAGAAATCTTAGATTCATTCTGTTAAATAATATGCTGAATAACTTTGTACCCCATTTCATCTAAACTGTATTCAGATGATTTTGGTTCACAATTACCTGTCAACATATCAAACATAAAATCAGATATAATACTGAATTTTGTTTTAGTATCATTCTCGATTTCATCTATTGCGTTGTCAATTATCTTGTCTCTTTCCTTTTCATCTGTGATACCGCATAGATTATTTACCAATCGTTTTGCGTAATACTTTGACCTTTCGATTAAGTATTCTACATATTCATCAGCTGATTCTTTTGTATCAAATATCATAGGATTTCTATCTTTATCAAATACAGATATTCGTTCATTCTTTTTGTTGAGCATTGAATATCCTGAAAAACTGTTCTTATTTCCGCACTCAATAGCCCATCCGAATTTTGTATCTTTCCATCCTTCTAATGATTTCTGTCTCAATTCTTCGCCAATTTTTCTGTCAAGGAAATATAATACCTTATCAATTCTTCCTATGAATTTCATTGACGAAATACAGTCTCCGTTTCCATTTCTAATCATTTCAACTGCATCTCTAATTCTGCCTGAATAACTGAAACGTAAGAAACTTTTACAATCTGTATTTAATTCGTTGTCCACTTCAAAGTATTTCCCATATTGTTTATCTGTTTGAATTATTTTCTTTCTTGAGCCGTCTGCAAAAATTGCATATTCATTTACTTTTCCATCTACTAAGCATTTCGCTACTCTAAATTCCTTCATTTTGTTTCCTCCATCTTCTAAAGAAATGCGATTTAATATCCATTCATCAAACAATCCATAATGGCAAAGTGAGAAATCTGTTCACCCATAAAAAATCCACGATGATTTATTGATACAATGTGTTTTGCGTTTCTTCTAATCCATTCAATAGCCTGTTCTTCTGAATTGAATGTTTTTGTCTGTGTATTATGAGTTGTAATATCGCTCTTGTCTTTTGCCCATGTAATATCTACTGTCATCTTTTTACCTACCTTTCTAATCTAATGAAATGCGAATTTATTCTGCTTCTACTTCATATATTTTCCAATCAATATTGTATGAATCCGTCTGAATGTTCGCATCATATTCATCAATGGACGCTTCATCTCCTTCTTCTACTAAATTCTCATATCTGCTTTTCATTTCATCATAAGCTTCTATATAAGAATCATATGTGTCCGGTTCATTTATATTTTGATTTTCAACCTCTATTAAAATCCATTTACTCATTTCTCTTACCTCCAATCCTATGAAACACGCATTTCTTTACTCCGAAATCTCTTTATATGCTTCCACTAAACTGCAAGACAAATCTTGCATTATCTCTTCGCATACATCCACTATATTCTGAATATATGCATTCTCTTCTTCTGCTGTCAAATCTCTTTTCTCTTCTGCTTCTGTTTCACAAATCCAAGAGTCAAGAGTATTATCTGCAATCATTAAACCTCTAATAATATCAAAATTTGTTCTTGCCATTTTTATTTCTCCTTTCTAATGAAATATCCATTTATTCTGTTTCTTCTTTCATTGCTACATGAACAATAAGACCTTTAATCTGCATTGCCAAGTCTTCCTGTTTTACTCCACCTCTTGCAAGCAATGTACCTCTTTTTGCCATTGCATCTACTTCTTCAAGAAGCTCTTTTATATTTACACATTCTTTCATAATCTTACCTTTACCTTTCCTTATGAAATATCTGTTTTCAGCACCATTTTCCTAACTTGTACATAATATTTGAGATTCCCTTATAAAGAGAACTTCCATAATATACGTCAATATTATCTTCTGTAAATCCATTTTCTTCTTCTGTGAAAATATAATTGATTTGTTCGCACAAATTAGCAAGCTTTTCTCTCTGCTTGTCTGTTAGCTTATCTAACATACTATCACCTCAATCTTTTACAAATCTAAATCATCTTCGCTGCAAACTTCACCGCATTGTCCATCAGAAGCAAGAATTAACGCCTTGTAGTCATTGCCTCTAAACGGAGCTATTCCCTTGCCTTCCTCAATAACGTGTCCAATACATTCTCCATATGCACCGCCTGATGGCTGAAATATAATTTCCATATCTTCGTTGTATTCTTCCAACATTGCTTTTAATTTTCCAACTGTCATTATTATTCCTCCTCACTTTCTGTTACCTCTTTCAAGCTCTCTTCATCTACAATACAGTAACAACCGAGTGCATCTCCAACTCTGTCGTTATCAATTCCAAGTGAAGAAAGAATCTCATTGAATGTGCCTTCGTTATAGTCATATCTATAAATTTCAATATATTTCTGACCTTTGGTTACATAGTTATCTTCTGTTTTGTTTCTAAAGTAATCCAAAGCATTCTGTAAGCAATCAGCTTTTCGCTTTGTATCGTTCCAATAAGTGAAATACGTTCCATGATTCCACTGTTCATCCTCTGGCAGCGTTGGATCATAACCACTTACAACTGCATACTGTGTATCACTTTCGCTTTGTAATAATGCATATTTATCTTTCCGTAAAATCTCAATCCATTTCATTTTTGTTATACCTCCTTACTCTTCTATTCTCGCATTTCTCATTTTGCGTAATTCGGATAAAGCATCCTCAATATCACGTATCTGTGATTTAATTAATTCTAAGTCACACTCTGCCTTATCAATAATGTTCTCAATATCTTCCTCGCTATCATAGGAAACATTTGCAGCATCTGATAATCTTTCAAGTTCTGATTCCAGGTTATTTATTAATTCAATTTTTGCATTTTCGTATTCTTCTCTCGTCATATTATTTTGCACACTCCATTTCTTTTATAAGTCTTTCCCTTACCATTCTGTTTAAGTCCTTGTTGACTGTTATGATTTTATGTGAAGTTCGATTCATATAAATGAAATGACTTCCCTTGCACCGTGCAAATCTATAACCATTTCTATATAAAATTGGTTCAAATTCTCTTAACTGTTTTGTTCTTCTATATGTCATTAACACCAATCCTTTCCTTATTATAATGTGACCGTATAGCCGCTATCTCAGCTTCGTATTCATATGTTATATGTATTGGTTTGTTTTTTGATATTTTCTGTTACCGATGTTTCATTTTTCATCACTCGCTTTCTAATTGTTTATTCTCTGTTACATTGCTTTTGACTTTAATGTTTTCTTTGCAGTTTTGCGTTTCTTCTCTGTGAATGGACTTTCCATTTCATATCTAATAATTTCAGACAGATAATCAAATACTGCACACTGTTCCAAGTTCATAATATTTTCAACAAAAAACTCTGTACCAATGCATTTCTCTTTTAAGATATTCTCCATTTGCTCTGTTCTGCCTTCATAATACGCATATAGTGAATGCATCACTCTGATATACTTTGCAGTATATGCTTTCCCATTATATGTATCTGCATATCCGTTCCACTGTAAATCAGTAATTAGAGTAATGATTTTATCAAGCAATTCCGTTCCATTCTTACGAATTGACTTGATTCCGTCTTTAATTGGTGTAAAGATGCCTACCTGGTTTTCAATTGGATCTCCCTTTACAGCTACATTATGATTATTACAAACTTCTTTTAACTGAATATAATTTTCGTCTCCATACTCGATTGCAGCTCTGTAATAGTCAACCTGAGACATCTTACGTCTATCAATACCTTGACCAAGAAATAATTTAATTGCTTCCTTTTCTGAACATTCAATAATCTCACAAATAACGGATTCGATTTTCCCTTTAAAAGCCCCATAAATTCGATGCATACCATCTACACACCAAAGTTTTCCATTAAGATATAACAGCTTCGGTACTTCCCATTTATATTTGTTGTACTTTGTTCCGATTTCCGTTGCTGCAACTACATCACACATTCTTTGCCATGATGGAATATGTATATGTAAAGGATTGATATTGACAAGTATCTTGTCGCCAAACCGTGAATTTACTTTTGCATTTTCAACAATCTGCTTAATTGTGATTGTTTCAACCTTATCTGTAAATTCTTCCTTATTCCGTGCTTCCTGCATTTCTCTTTCAATTACTGATGGTTCTACTTTTCTTGAATAACACATAACTTTTACCTTTTTAACCTTTCTTGTTTTAATTTTTTACATAAAAATAACGGCTTGCTTTCGCTTGCCGTTTAGTTACTAAACTTCTTCAAATACACCAGATTTAACCATATCTGTTTTCCAACATTCAAAATCGGGATATTCTGTTTTGTCTGCTAAGTCTCTATAAACTTCATGCATCTGATTTTCTGTGAATGTTTTGCCTTTTAGTGGTTCTTCATAAGTGATATATTTCATTTTGTTTCACTTCCCTTCACAATATATTCATTTGCATCCTTACAGTTTTCCATTCCGTGACAACAACATCTGTCACCACAGTTTACGCAAAGGTTACGTTTTATTTCCCTTACCTGTTTTTCAGTCATACTTCCTCCCTCTCTAACATATATTCATAATATTCAGTTTCGCTTGCAAAGAGCATATATTTACCTTTTACAAGTCCTCTGTAGCCTTCTGGCGTGTTATAACCATTCATTCTGTCTCCTTTCTTTTATCTAAAGCATTGCAGATAATATTTCTGCAAAACTTTTATGTTCTTTGTTTCTTTTTTGTTTTCTCTTTGACGCAAGTTCTTCTGCATACTTCATGTTTGAATATGCGATTTCAGCTTCTGGGCGAGTGTCTATGATTTCAACTCCGTTGTAAGCACGGAACATAATTGCTTTTTGCATCATTCCATCGCCTCCCTTGCATCATGCAAAATCCGTGTGATTTCGCTTTCAGATGTTGCTGCTTTGATTTTGCTGATTGTGTTTTCGTTGTAACGTAATTCTTTTGCAATTCTGATTGCATCATATCTTGCTTTTTTCATTTACTTATTCTCCTTTTTTGTACACAAAAAAGACAACCTACAATTTGTAAGTTGCCTTTAATAATTTGATATGCTATTATAATAAGGTCTCTCATTCCTCCTCCCTCTTTATGGTCGAATGATCAGACGTGAGCCGTCAGAATGGCGGCTCTTTTTAGTTCTGGTAATATCCGATGATTTCATAGTCATCATCGTCAATTTGATTATATACCGGGAAATATCTTGCATTTTCCGCATGATAAGCTTCACCGTTCCATTCATTCTGAAGAAGTATTTCTCCGTTTTCAAGAAATACAGGTGGAAACTGTGACAAAATATAAGTAGGTTTATCCGGGAATTTCTCTTCAAACTCTTTCCGTGAGAGTTCGGATAATACATCCGTTTCGAGTTTCCTTGTTGGTGCATCGTCTAGTAAGTGTACATATCTTGCACCATTTTCTGTTTCCAATAATGTTATTTTCATGCTGATTCCTCCATTAATAAAGCAAAGCCAACTGTCTTGCCAACATAGCTTTACTCATGTTATGTGTTTTGATCCCATTTTTAGTTTTAATTTCTACCCGGACTGAATAGATCCGTGATGGTTGTTTTGCCTTTGCAACTTCATAATCACAATAGGCATTGTGGATTTGTTTTGCTTTTTCTGACATAGTTTGCCTCCTTAATTTTGGGTATAAAAATAGCACCTAGTAGTTTTGCCTACGTGGGTGCTTTGGGTTATGATTGTTTAGTTTGATTTACTTGCTCTTACATCCGCAAGTTGCTTTTGTAAAGCATCAATTTTCGCTTGGATTTCTCTTTCCTTTTGGTCTGATTCATTTACCCATTCCATTATATCCCCTGGTTGAACCTTTAGAAATGCACAAACTTTATCTATCATTTCCGTATTCATAGTTTTATTTTGCGAAAATTTTGTTGGTGTGTTTACAGAAATGCCTGCTTCGCATAAGTCTTTCCATTGCATATTACGTTCTTTTAAAATATTTGACAATTTATAATAAACTATCAATTTACTTCACCTCCATTTTATACGCCTCCATTCTATCACAAAATCTTGTGATTAGCAATACACTCTTCTAAAATCATGTAATGGATTTTTCGTGCATTCATAGTCAGTTACTTGACCACAGAATTTCCCTAAACGCACGCCACTAGATCCGCATTTCCGTTTTCGATCGTGTGCTATCATTTGCTTATAATTCAAACGCTTTGAATCGTCTTTGAATTGCTGCGTATAGTCATACATTACCTTTGTATATTCATTACGCATTTCAGTTTTGAGAAATTTCTTTCTACCTGGAATATGAATAAGCACAGTAATTTTGCCTTTTCTCATTCTAAAATCAGAGCAGAAAATCTCTACTCCGTTTTCACTACGCAAGACAATTGTATTGATCGGAAATTGCTTTCCGTGGTAAAGTTCATTTCCAAGTGTTCGTCTAATTTTCATTTTCATTTGCGTTCACTCTCCTTTTATTAAAATGTACACTATTAAAAGGCAGAACCGAAATTCTGCCTTTCGTACTATACATTTTGTTTTGTATTATGCGAAATAATGCTTAATTACAATGTTGCTGATAGTGCTTGCAAGTCCGCTATAATCATAAGTAATTTCACCTGTTTTGCGGTTCTTTTTTGCCTTTACAAGCGTGTTAATCTGACGCTTTTTAAATGATACAGTTCCCTTTTCATCGTCTACATCAAACTTGTTAGAAAATCCTTTGATATAGCAATCGTTCAAGAGTTTCTTATCTTCTGCAGTCAGTTTCACTCTTGTCTTATCTGTATACGGAGTTTCAAAAGGCAGAGAGAAAGTTTTCTTGATGATTGTTTCGAGTTCTGCGCTTGCCTTTTTATAGGCTTCTTTTACCTCTTTGCTTACTACAAGATTTCCGTCATCCCCTGCTTTGGAGTTAATATGAATTGCCTGTAAAGCTTCATAAAGTTCAGGTGATTCAAAAGCAGGAATAATTGCATACTTTACAAGTTTAGAGTTATCCCATGAGCCAAGTACACGAAGTACAGTTCTTATAACATCAGCAGAGTTGCCAAAGTGGTCAGCATTTTTTTGTGACATAGTAGAAATAACTTTATTGTATACTTCTAATGTGTCCGTCTGTGTCTCCACAAACTTAGTCCGTGATTCATTTGCAGAATCTAATTGTACCTGGAAAGCTTGTACTTCTTCTGCTGAATAATTGCCGTTCTCGTTAGCAATCTTCTTCTCAAGTTTAGCGATTGTATCATCGAGTAATTGAATATTCATATTGCAAGACTCGTGCTGTACTGCTGTCATAAGTTCAGACTTAGACTCTTCTGTGATGTTCTTTGCATAAAAATTGATTGATAATGTTTTCATAATATCTCCTATTCTCCTATTTAACGCATAGGTGCTATCATGGTTTTATTGTATTTGTTGTCATAGTGTTATGCACACTATAAAAGAGCAGACTGGTAGTGCTGATCTGCTCCTCTAACTATGTATAACTTGAATTATACAGAACACAGAGGTACAACGGTCATGTGAGTTGGAGTTACCCAACATCAAGAATAGTAGGTGCTACCCTACTATCTGCCACTTTGTATTTGTGTCTGTCTCTTATGTATTTCTTCTTATAAGTAAGTTTTGAATTGAACCTTATAAGAGTACGCTTTTATTTGTTAGCGTAAGTTATTTATCTATGTGTCGGTTGCTTGTTCTATCGTTGACCACTCCTAGAAAATAATCTAAGAACGTGAACCCTATACCACTAAAGGGAACTACCCTATTCCTACAAAAATATTGTAGGTTCGTCCGCAAAGTAATAAGCTGACAGACTAGGTTTTTTCTAGGTAAAACCATATAACCATTTTGTATTCGTCCTTTTGGGACTGCTTTGTATAGTGGAAACGTTGGATATTAAAACCACTAGCAACCCTACGCACTTCTAGTCTTTTGCTTACAACTCTAGGAATTGCAAACAGTACCTATACATGAATAGAACTGTTTATATTTTTGGTGTGGAATTAACTCACGAATTGTGATAGAATAGACTTGTTGAGGGACTATCTATACAATTCATTTGTGAGTTAGTCGGTTATGTAATCAAGATATTCTTGTTCAGTTGAAAAGAGTATATAACTCTTTTCTTCTGATACATAACCCATGTATCCACTAGGTACATAGTACCCTTTTGGATTATACATTTTTCAGTGAATCAACCTTCTTTCTTGCTTGGTGCTTGTTTATTTGTTGCTTAGATTGTATCACACGTCTGTGTGATTGTCAACAAAAACTTTTGATTGCAACTATGTGAGTTTGCCGAGCCTTAGCACTTTGTTGCTTTTCTTTGTTTTGTTGAGATTATCTTATCACAAGAACTTGTGATTGTCAAGAACTTTTTTCTAGTCAGTTGTTTTTTTGTGGTTCATTCTTGACTTGTCTATACTTTATCATATGTTTGTATGATTGTCAACACGTTTTTATGATTTTATTATAAATTGTTTGATATAGCTAAAAACTATGATAAACGATAAAACATAGCTTTAAACTATGTCAGATAATAATATCAATACAATCTCATATAGTTTTAAAAACTACATCAATTCATTCAAAAGTAATAGTAAAAACAATGGACAATATATATCTATTAACCATCGTTTTTATATGATGGGGGTACTTAAAACTAAAATGATAGTCACATTTTGGCAGCATCTGCATAGCTGGTTATTCCACACACTAACTCAAAAATGTAACCTTATTTCCAACCTCAAAATTCCCAAGAAAATCAAGCAAAATCCAAAATTTCATCCTTCAAACCACTTATCGTACCCCCATATCGTCAATCCACTTATTTTACAAGCCTTTTATCCACTTCAACCCCTAATTTTCAAAATCCCATCACACTAAAATCACACCATCAATCTCAAAATCTTCCTTATATATAAGCATTTTCACCGATAACCAGTTTTCATGAAAAATTATCCAATAATCGTGATATAAATTCTCAGACCAAATTTAATTCAAAATTTAATTCAAAAAATAAAAACTCTCATATTTAATTTCTTACATCATAACTAAGTACTCACCCAACTAATTTCAATACCCAATCTTTAGACTAAATCGCACGAAATCGACTCAAATTTCAATCAAAACCACTTCAATGATAAATTCATACCTAACAATCTAAAATCGAAAATCACACTCATTTTCTTTAATTTAACCCCATACATAGGGGGTACGTAAAAACCACATAATAAATCCCTCTCATATCCCATTACTACCAATAAAAGGATACGCAAAAATAAAATTCCAAACAGAGAATATATAAGCACAAACATAGAAAGGAATAAAAAAAACAAAATGAACAAATATGAAATAGAGATACCAAAATATCTTAAACAGAGAGAAAGCAATATATCCAAAGCCAATAAAAAATCAAAGCACAAACACCATTATGAAGAATGTTTAATCCAATATAAATGGAATTTTAAAAGTAATGCATTTACTCAAGAAGAAAAAGAACGTATTCATACATCATTATGCAGTTACTGTACTATCTGTGGAAAAATTGGAGGAATAATTAAAAATAGTAAATATCGGAAAGAGATTGAAACATTGCAGAAACAAAGACAAATAGGTAGTAATTTTTGGATAAGTATATCAGGTGAAGAAATTTATAAAATGTATCATGATAAGCTACCAGTATTTTTTGTAGATAATATCTTCACAGAGAAGTATGTTGATTTGGAACAGAATAATACTTCAGATGGAGAATAAAATTATAGGTACATCATACATGTACCCAAATGAAAGTATTAATTCAAAACACCATATATCTAAACCAACCAATAACAATCAACCAAAAAATTATGGAGTTTGTATGTAGCGTAAGCGAAATACAAACGGAATAGTCTGTCTTATTAATAATGTTATATATCTTCTTTCAGTTCGGCAAAGTTGGTTTCAACCCCTACCAATTTCAAAAATAAAACAAACAAGTGGGGGTTCAGACCTACTTTACTGAACGCTCGTAAGTTCATCGTCCACTTAATCTCAAATGGAGAATAAATAAATATCACATACAAGGAGGAATTTTTTATTGCAACAGAAAACAGAATACTTTACTCGCTTCCCAAATGATTATATTCAAGGGAACATCAAAACAAAATATGGAGTTAGTCGAAAATTCTATATTACATACATCCTTATTGATAAATATAGGTCATATGAGGATTATAGTTGGATTACGCTTAGAAAGGTTTTAAATTTCTATGGATACAAAACACATAAACGTAGACCAAAAGCAGTCCAAGAAATTCTTGATGTATTAGAATATATGATTAACAACAAAATGATTGAAGTTCAACAGGATCTTGATTCTATTACTTATGATACTGGTATTGAGATTAAAATTATTCCTGAAAATTTTGATGCTGTTGACAAGTTTTCAAAAATCACATCTTCTCAGCTTGATTTTATTATGATGAATGAATCTAGCATCAATAAAGAGAATATACTAATGGCTTTTCTTTATATTAATTCATATATTTTCATTCGCCCCAAAAATAAAGATAATGAAGAAACTATGTATAATCCCGAAACCAAACCAGAAGCTTTTTGGCGAAGTATAGAATCTATGTCAAAAGAACTATCTATGTCAAAAGATACCATTAATCAATGTATTCAATATCTCGCATCTTCTATTGGCGACAAAGAACCACTCCTAATCAAAAAAGAAGTTGGTAGTGTTCAACCTAATCCAAAGAAACCACCACAAAATGTACCAAATATATATGTGCTTAATAAAGAAGGATATGAGCAAGAAATTGAATGGGCTATTGCTAAGATGTTGGAAATCTATAATGTAGACTCATTTGGAGAAATCAAAAACGGCAATAAGTCGTAACTAAAACAGAGAATAAACATATGTAACAAATAAACGCAGCACTCAAAGGAGCTGATTACAATGAACAAATTATTTTTTAAAAGTAAAGGAGAACTATTAAAATATGTCAAAAGAAAAAATTTATACACAGAACCATAACACATTTTCAGGTGAAATTGATATTTATGATTTTTCTACAGAAACACCAAACAAAAAGAGAATAAATAAATATGTAGAGGCAGATAACCTCGAAAAAACAATTATTGAAAAGGAGCGACAGAAAAAAGAAATGAAAAATTATCAGTCAATGACACTTGAGGAACTTAGAGAAATGAGATTAATAAGCAATACGAATGGTAGACCATCTTCTACTCTTACGGACGAAAAATGGCAGAAAGAATTTGATATTAGAAAACTTTTTGTTAGACCAGCATCTGGTATTACAAAATTAGGTCAGAATATGCAATATTCAAAAGAAACAGGATATTGGAATGAAGAAACAATGGGTACATATCATGGCACTACTAACTGGCAGGAATATTGCTCTTTTATTAATGATATGCTCAGAAACATTAGAGCTGGACAAGTTGATTATTGCTATTTTATTTATCAAATTATGGATTTACTTAAGTTTCATTATAATGATTTAAAAACAAAATATTGTGATGGATATTGGGAAGTTTGGTTAGAAAGATAAGCTTGTGCTAGGAGGAAAATATTGTGTTAAAAAGAAATTATTTAGGGACTACTATTTCATTTGTGTTACCAGAAAACCAGTATAAAGGATACGTTGTTGATTGTACTTATAAATTTATCAAGCATATGAACAAATATGCTGTAAATCTGTGGTTAAGACGTTCTGATATTAGCGACAGACTACCTATTGGAAGTCAAGGAATAAATACTCAATATATTGCAAGTGACAAAGAGAATATCCAGAATGATATTGAAAATATGATTGAGCAAGCTGCAAATAGTACATTTTTCGATGAATACATTGAGAGATTTGAATATTATGTGAAATGTTTTAATTATGGAAATACAATTTTTGAAGAAAAGTGGGTGAATTAATAATGAGATTATATAAACTTTTTAGAAAACATTATAAAACAGGATATACATACACGGTTAGGCTTAATGATATTGTGATCCAAGATGGATGGGATTACATTAAAACATGGAAAATGAATGAGAAAATGGCTTATTTTGAGAAGACTGGTCACTTCTCTTCTACTATTGTTATTGATAGAAATTTCGTATTACAAGATGGATTTACAAGTTATAGGATTGCAAAATTAAAGGGCATAAAGTATGTGGACGTGTATTTTGTAGACTAGATTGGAGGGAATTATGTTAGATATTAATTTAAATAATGGTAAGTCATTAGTAATTGAGAATGATGAAGAAACGATTATTTTTACTTTATATGATGAAAATGGACAGCTTTTAAAAGAAAATGCTATTGAAGCAGAAGGCATTGCAGAAATTGTATTTGGTGGGGAGGAATAGATTAAATAGAAATTTCATTTGGAGAATATATAAGTGAAACATAATAATTAGTTTTATGAAGGAGGAATGAATTATAGGACATTTAAGAAAATCTCAAGAATGGTTTGAGAAGAAAGTACAAGATTATCATCATGGATTAGTTGATATACTTGGAGAATATATGGGTTCAGAAAAACCTATTAACCTTGTTTATCACTGCCCTATTCATGGAGATACATACACAACAATTAATGCTAAAAATATTTGCAAACCATATTTTTTACCATGTAAGAAATGCCAATCTATAAGAAAATCGCAATCTGTAAAGAAAGCTGATAAGAAAAATAAACAGTTTTATTACGACAGATTAGTTAAATACTGTAAGGAACGTGGTGGAAATGTTTTAGAAACAGAATGGACAAGAGCAAAAGATATATATCATTTTAAATGTGTGAATCCAGACCATTCGATTTTTACTACTACTGCTGATGCATTATATAGTGGCGAACATTGGTGTCCATATTGTTCAGGTCGTGCAGGTGATTTTCAAAACGAATTAACTAAGTTATGTGAAGAAAAAGATGGAAAATTACTTAGCGAATATAAAAGCGCAGGTGAATATGTGACTGTACGATGCAACAAACACAATTATATATGGGATATACTGCCAAACAATATAAAGAAAGGTAGATGGTGTCCTATATGTAATATGGGATTTAATGAAAAGGTTGTATATGATTATTTAATAAATATGCATTGTAATTTTGAAATTCAATACTCATTTGATGATTTAATGGGTGATAATAATGAAAAATTACGTTTCGATTTTGCAATTCTAAATTCTGATAATTCTTTAGTTTATCTCATCGAAATAGATGATGAGGAACATAAAGATCATCATTTTGGTAATTCACCAAGACAAATTCAAAGACAAAAAGCAATACAACGAGATATTCAGAAAAATGAATATTGTAAGAAACATAATATCCCACTTTATCGTATGGAAGTTCCTTTCAGATGTTTTAAAAAGTGGAGCTATGAAGATTATTACAGATATATCAACACAGAGTTAAAAAGATTTATTGAAATGGCAAACAAACAAGGGGGTATAAATGTTAGATACACAGATTAATATGTATTCTGTAGATACAGGTCATTTTTATAGCAATCATGAAAAATACTTACATGAAATGAACTGTAAATACAGACGTGAAAGAAATTATGTAAATAATATGCTTCCAAAATTAGAAGAAGAACTCGTAACGCAAGGTTACAACAAAGATGATTTCTCTGATTGGAAACGTTGTACCGTTGAAGACTACTATGAACAAGAAAATGATTCTGTAAAAGAATATATGAAGTGGTGTTTGATTATAAAACACAAAAGAGAGAAAGCAAATTTATCAAAAGAAAAACTTCTGAATCTTTTATCAAATAAGACAATTCAAAAAGAGAATCTATCGAATAAAATCGAGTATTGCAAATCGCATAATATTCCATATAATAAAAAAATCGAATTAAGAGAGTTAAGAAAAGACGAACTAAATGATAATAATATCATTTCAGTGTTTGAATCTTCCCTTACACGTATTATCGGCATTAAAAAAGACGAACTAACAGATATTCTTATTGTAGTTCAAGTTTATTATTTTGATGTGTTTAAAGATTTATCTTTTTATGGATTTATATATAATGGCGAAAAATACAGATACTTTACATCTTCTGCTGGTCAAATTCGTAAGAAAAAAGCTGTTTTTATTAAAGAATCAGTATGGAATGAAGTTGAAAAGACAGTTATGTGTGGTCTTACTATTGATAAAATAAACACAAAGGGTGGAAACAATGTAAATAAACATCTTGCATATATGGCATTGGCGAATTCAGCTACTGACCAGTGGAATGATTTTGATATAGACAGATGTATTGTTGTAGATGATTTTGAGACGAATGTGCCAGGAGAATTTGATTTTATTGATGAGACTGATTATTCGATTGAGAGAAAAACTGGTACTGTTCCGATTACTCATACTGATGGAGCTGGTATGATATTACCAAGCGTAATGACGAAAAACACAATGTTTCGTGCCCCCTGGGTAAAAGGTTTATTGGGAGTATTTGATTTTAAAAAGTTTATTGAAGTAAATAATTGCTCTCCTATTATCACAGATATTTATGGGCAAGACCATGATGTAATTGCCGAAGATATTAGAATAATTTTCACAAAAAGTCAATTTAAGATGTATAAGTTTTACGATTCATGGGATGAGTATAAGACATATTTTAAGCAATATCATTGTCAAGCTGGTAGATGTAACACTGAGGAAGACAGAATTAAAAATGCAAAAATCAATTATCAGATGTTACAAACTCTCACAAATGTAACAGACGAAGAGATTGATTTACTTACAAAGAAGTCTGTGGAACGAATCACAAACATCTGTAACTCTGTTGATACCATGAAAGATATCCTTGGAATTACACCTTATAATACAAATATGACAGCTTTTCAAAAAGCAGTAAAGATTTATCCTGCTCTACTTAATGATACATATGCAAAAGACGTGATCCGTGAAGTAAAGAATAGTCTTTTAAAAAAATATAGAAGTGGAAAACTTGAAGTAAATGGAAAATATACTTTCTTACTTCCAGATTATTATGCAGCTTGTGAGTATTGGTTTGGACACATTGATACACCTAAAGGATTGTTGGCAGACAAAGAGGTATTTTGTTGGTTATTTAAACAATATGATAAACTTGACTGTCTAAGAAGTCCTCATCTTTACAAGGAACATGCTATTCGTTTCAATGTGGCGAATAAAGTATATGAGGAACGAGTTAATAAAATCAGAGAATGGTTTACAACAAATGCGGTATATACAAGTACATATGACCTGATCAGTAAAATTCTTCAGTTTGATGTTGATGGAGATAAATCATTGGTGATTGCTGATCCTGATTTTGTAAGAATCGCAGAACGTAATATGAATGGCATTGTACCACTTTATTATAATATGCGTAAAGCTGAACCAAGAATTTTGAATAATCAGAGTATTTATGAAGGATTAAATGCGGCATTTACAGGTGGAAACATCGGTATTTATAGTAACAATATTTCAAAAATCTGGAATAATGACGTATTTATCAATGGAACAGATGAGGAAAAAGAACATGCAACTAATTGCGTTAAGCGTTTATGTTGTCAGAATAATTTTGTCATTGATTACGCTAAGACATTATACAAGCCTGAGTTTCCGGAAACAATTGGCGAAGAAATTAAAGAGTTTACCAATCAGAAACTTCCTGCATTTTTTGAATACGCCAAAGATAAGGAAAAATCACAAGTCGATGATAGAAATGATAGTTTTGTAAATAAACTCTACTCTCGTATTCCTAATAAATCAATTAATACAAGAGGTATGAAACTTGGAGAATTAAAATATAAGGATATGATGAAAAATCCTGATATTGTATGTTCTAAAGAAGTATCTGATTTGTATGACGAATTGAATAAAAAGTATCGCTATATGGTCAATATGAAAGACGAATATATAGATAATCTTCATTATGTAGCTTGTTCTATTAGAAATCAATTTGCGGAACTTGGATATTCGGAAGAAATGATTGCAGATATGCTTGTGCAATATTTGTATGAAGGGAAAAAACGTGGAAAACAACTATTTTGGTTTTGTTATGGTCAGTATGTTGTTATTAATTTAGAGAATAATCCAAATATTAAAAAGAAAAAGACTAAAATAATTCAATGTATTGATTGTGGTGAATGGATCGAGATTGATATAAAGGATACTAAATCTTGTAGATGTAAAAAATGTCAACATGAAGAAAATAAAAGAATTAAACGAGAATATTGGGCAAAAACACACAACTAGAATTACCAAGCAATAAAAAATTCATCCATAAAGAATGGATTTTTATTATTTATAAAAAATTAAATAGTCCATTTTATATGGGTTTTCATTTGTGCCTATATGGAGAACAACATATCGTATAGGCACAAGCCTAATTTATAAATTAAGATATTATTCTATAAACGAATTCGTGCAGTTGGGAGGAATGATTATTTTTGACAATTACACAGGAAAAGATTATTAAAGAAATCGCAGAGAAAGAAGATATAAATGTAGCGACAGTCCGTAAAGTATTCAAAAGGGCAGAGAAATGTATATTCGCCTACCTATCTTCTACTACTCCCACTGATAATACAGTGGTAAAAATTTTAGATGGATTAAGCTTGGAATGTAAGTATATTCCAGAAAAAGAAATCCATACGTATGATAATATCCAATGTGAGTCAAAAATTTGGACAAAACCAAAAATAACTCGTTATTACAACAGAAAGTTAAATGGATATTTTGATTAAAACAATGAAATCAGCTTTTCTTGGCTGATAAAACAGAGAATATATAATTGTAATTTTCGTCTAACATATGGCTATAAGTTAGTTGATGTGATGTCATATGAAAAACTTGTGTATGTGTGATAAAACCAGTTAAGTTCATCAAGCGAGACTGTACCATGCATTTCTGTGGAAGATATAGAGACTTTAACCCTTATGGTCGTCCTGAGTCGAAGGCGTTTTCAAACAGAACAATTCTAAAGATCATTTCTAAGATTGGTACATATTCATATTGTACTCCTCTTCTTATAGATCGGTGACTGTACTACAATTCTTGCAGCATGGTTGCCGATTATTCTTTTTGAGTGTGTAGCTCAGTTGGTAGAGCACTTGACTTTTAATCACGGTGTCGATGGGTTCAAATCCCTCCACGCTCATTATTATCCTACTTTGTAGGAAATAAATTAAAGGATGTGAAAAATATTAAGCTTATTAGTAAAAAAGACTTAGATGAATTAATCTCTAGTGGTGTTATTGGCATATGTCATCAGACAGGAAACAAATCTGAGCAAGGCATTCATTCATGTGGGTATTATGATGTCAAGAAATATAATTATGGCAAACATAATAATCTTGGAGACAATAACTATTTAAAAACAAATTACGCACATATTGGCGTTTCTATTACTGCTCATAAAATTTATATTGAAGACAAGTATGTAAAGTAATATGCCAAAAATAAAATGAAAGGCGGTGAAAATCATCGCAAAGAAAAAACATGAAGTAAAAGTAGAAATCATTGGAGGTAACGCTGAAGGTGTTACTGGTAGTTGTACTCGAATAAAAACTTCTGAACATTGCTATCTTTTTGAGTGTGGAATGATTCAAGGCAATCATACTGTGCTTGAGAATTACAGAGCCAATATGAAATATATCCAAAAAGTAAGACCACAAGAAGTCGAATTTATTATTATTGGACATCTTCACGCAGATCATATAGCCATGATTCCAACATTATATGCTCGTGGAAAATGTAATGCAAAAATAATTGTACCTAAAGGTTCAACTTCGATTCTAAAAGAAATGTGGCTTGATTCTTCATATATTAATTGCAGAGATATTGAAGTCATAAATCTTAAAAATGAAAGAAATTATGAGCCATTTTATACTGAAGATATTGTATATAAAACACTTGAATTTGTTCAAGAAATTGATTCTGATAAAATAGTAAATTTATCTGATGAACTTGCTATTAGATATACTGATGCAGGACATATTCTTCTATCCAAACAATGTGAAGTATATATAAACGGAGGTTCACATACTAGAAAAATTCTGTTTTCAAGTGATCTCGGTAATATTGCTACACAAGATACAAGAGTTTTTGTTGAAGATTTTAAACCTATATTTTCAGCAAATATTGCAATAATGGAATGCACTTACTGTAGCAAAGACAGACAATGTACGAAAGAAACATATAAAAAAGATATAGAAAAAATCAAATCTGTTATAGAACAATATTGTGTTGACAATAATGCAAGAGTTCTTATTCCGTCATTTTCACTTGACAGAACTCCATATATCTTATGGATTTTATATTCCTTATTTGGAAAAGATGAAAATTTTAAAGTACCAATTTTAATTGATAGTCCATTAGCGAATAGATTGTTAGATTGTTACTCTTCTATTCTTGAAGGTGATAAAAAAGAATTATTCGATGAAATGATGTCATGGAAGAATGTACAGAGAATTATCCAACCCGAAAATAGTAAAGCTGCAATTGCTGATAAAGGTTCAAAAGTTATTCTTAGTAGTTCAGGAATGTTGACAGCAGGGAGATCAATTAAGTGGACTCAGAGTATTTTACCAAGAGAATCTGATTGTATTTTATTTATGGGATATTCTGGCGAAGATACATTAGCATGGAAAATAAAACACGGAAAAGACAACAAAACAATTAATATTAATGGTAAACCTTTTAAGAATAAAGCACAGATTTACGATTTAAAGTCATTTTCTAGCCATATGCAACGACAAGATATGATTAATTATTACAAATCTATAAATTGTGAAAAGATTTATTTAGTTCATGGTGATTCAAATAAAATTGAGTTTAAACATGATTTAGAAGATGCAATATCTGATTGTCTTAAATCTACAAAGGTTGTTGCTGTTAATAACGGTACAAAAATCTCATTATAGAGAAATATTATGAAATTGGAGGCTAAATGCCTATGAAAGATATTAAAACAAGTATGATGCTTTATCAAGGTGAACAGTTTGAAGCTGACGACCTTGAAAACAGAAGGCTTTTTATCAATGATGTTATTGATTCGGATGTTATTGATACTATTGTATATCATATTTTACGTTATAATCGGGAAGATAAAGATATTCCAGTTGAAAGCAGAAAACCGATTTTATTGTATGTGAATACAAATGGAGGCTCAGTTCCCGATGGGTACGCATTAATTGATGCAATAATGACAAGTAAAACACCTGTCTATACAATAAATCAGGGATATTGTTATTCAATGGGATTCTTAATTTTTATTTCGGGTAAGAAACGTTTTGCTATGCCAAATTCAACTTTCCTCATGCATGATGGCTCAAGTTTTGCATGGGATTCTACTGCTAAAATGAAAGATCGTGTTGATTTCGAGGCAGGACAAGTTGAAGTGCATACAAAAAATTATATTATTGCACAGACAAAAATTGATGAGAAGCTTTATGATGAGAAATATCGTGTTGAATGGTATTTTTATCCAGAAGAAGCTAAATCAGTTGATGTTTGTGATTATATTGTTGGTAAAGATTGTACAATTGATGAAATTATTTAAGGAGGGCGCACTGCTCTCCTATTTTATTGGAGAAAAAAGGAGATTAAAAATGGCAGCTAGCAAATTAAAGTTCACAAGAACAACTACAGACAAATTAACAGTAAAGGCAGGTACACTCTCGGAGGATTGTACTACTATTACCTATACAGATGAGAATGATATGGAGCAGGAAATAAAGGTAGCTGATCTGCTTACTTCGTTTAAGAATCAGGTAATTGATTTTGCTGTTGCATTAAAAACAGATGAGGAGCTGGATGTTCCGTCTGATGAAGAGTAATAGAGAGTAGGTGAATGATTGTTTAATATTGAAAAATTCAAAGAAGAACTTTCAAAATATGGACTAACTCTTGAAACATATGACAAGATTATCACAGATATTGATTCAAAAATTGATGGTGAAAATGACTACGATTGGTCAGAAATCAAGGATAAATATGGAATTAATTGTAACTCAGATACTATTCGTAAGTCCTCTTCTACTCCATTTGGAGGTAAGATGAGAAGTGAGTATGAAAAGTATAAGGCTGGATTAAATCAGAATGTGTCTGAGAATAGTGAATTGGATGTAAAAATTCAAGAACTAAGACGAGAGAAAATAAAACTATCTGATGCTAGAGTTGAATATAATAAACTCATTAGGCAGGAAGCTCGTAAAGAATCATATGCTGATATGGTTAAAAGAATTATTTGCGAAAATGTTGAACCAATGAATATTCCCGTACATTATACGTTATTTAACAGTTCAACAGATTTACTTGCGCATTTAACAGATATTCATACTGGAATTGAGATACATAATTGGAAAAATGATTTTGATTCAGATATTTTAAAACAACGAATTGAAAAGTTTACTTCTGATATTCTTGATATACGTGGAATGCATCAATCTGAAAACTGTTATCTTGTAATTGGCGAGATTCTTAGTGGAATTATTCATAATAATCTTCGATTACAGAACAATATGGACTTAATGGAACAGTTTAAATATGTTTCAGAACTGATTTCTGCTATGCTCTCTCGCATGGCAAATCACTTTAATCATATCTATGTATATACAACTCCTGGTAATCATTCTAGGATTTCGCCTAAGAAGGAAGAAGCTTTAGATGGCGAAAATATGGACATACTCTTGCCGTTCTATTTAAAAGCAAGAATGCAGAATTTTGAGAATATTACTATTTGTAGCAACAATATTGAGCCAGAAATTGCCATGTTTAATATTCGTGGTAATAATATTTTTGCTGCTCATGGTCATAAAGATTCGCCAAGTAATGTTGTACAGAATTTTACAATGATGTTCAATATTAAGCCAGACATTGTATTGCTTGGACACAGACATACTAATGGTTTAACTACGGTTTATGACACAAAAGTAATTGAGTCTGGGTGCGTGTCGGGCAGTGATCAATTTGCATTATCAATTAGAAAGGTAAATCGCCCTGAACAAACAGTTTCTGTTATTGGTGATAATGGATTGATTTGCTTATATGACATACAACTTAATTAAATTAAATAACAATTGTAGTCCACTGTTCGGCTCAGTTTGGAGTAATTGTGGAAGCAGATATTCACAGCTACAATTAATATATTATTTTTTGGCTGACGAAGCCACTATCAGAGGGAGCGTACCTTATATGGATGCTACCCTCTTTTATATTACAAAAATATTATGGAAAATAAAGGAGAAATTTAAAATGAACAAGACAGATTTAGTAAAAGTAGTTAAAGATACAGTATCAGAGACATTAGAGGGAGTAACTGCAAAAGATACAGCGATTTTTGTAGACGCAACAATTAAAGCAATTCAGGATGCTGTTGTTGCTGGTGATAAAGTATCTATTGTAGGATTTGGTACATTTGAGACTACTGAACGTGCTGCTCGTATGGGTAGAAACCCGCAGACAGGAGAAGACATGGAGATCCCGGCTTCTAAAGCACCGAAGTTCAAAGCTGGTAAAGCATTTAAAGACGCAGTAAAGAATGCTTAATTTGATTGGTGGTGTTTAATTTGAATAGAAAAGAAAATAAATATGAAGCAATTGATATGTTAGATCTCAATGATAAGGTTGAGGATATTATTGATATTTATATTTCTCGCATTTATCACACTGATAAAACTGTTGGCATAATTGTAAATAAAGAATTCGCAGAATACATTATGGGGAATTTACTCGATTTTGATGATACAAGTGTTAAAGAGATTGATCTTGTTGATCGTTTAAATACGAATGAATATCTTGTATCTGTAGATAATGACGGATATGTAACTGTGCTTCCTATTGAAGAGTTTAAAATTATTGATAATACAGATATTTTGTATATTGATATGGATGGTGATATCGAGCAGAATATCATTGATTACTGTGTAAACGAGGATAAAGAAGTTATTCTGTTTAGTCAGGAAGATAACTGCGATGGTGATTGTGAAAACTGTAATTGTCATGATGATACTTATTTACATACTTCTGAAGACGAAGATGGAAATGCTCACGGATTTACCGCTAGTAGATCAGATGGCGACTCTTATATGAGTTATTCTTACTACTCTAGCGATGAGTTAAGTCATGAAGATATTCAGAAGATGTTAAAGGCTTTTGGATTTTAGATTATAACATATGTTATAGAAGAATCAGTGTGTAAGTGTTTAAGAGACAAATTTGCTGATTCCAAATAACATTTGAACTTGGAGTGTGTGGTGTATGCTACACACTCTTTTTGTATGACTTTATAGCTTAATGGTTAAAGCATCCAAGGTAAAACCGCAGACACCAGTGTGAAAGCCACTGACGGAATGGATATAGGTTCGAATCCTATTAAAGTCAATTTTCTGTGTTTCTGTGAATGAAAACAGAGAATAAATATATGTACTCATGATTGGTGTCATAGCTGATTGTGGGATTTATGAAATGGGACAAATCGGAGTTATTCAATCATATAGAAGATTTGAAAGAAGTGGCTTAGTAATTATTACTATATCACTTCTTTTTATTTGAAAGGAAGTGAGATTTAATGGGTAGAAAAATACAACACAATAATATTGTTACTGATGAGTTATTGGCTCAGTGTAATAAAGAGAATATAGAGTTAGGAAATGACTTTTTGGATTATCTTCGTTCAGTTGATAGATCACCAAATACAATCAATGCGTACAGGCGTGACCTTTACATTTTCTGGGTTTATTTACTTCAGCATTGTGACAACAAATTTTTTATTGATTTGTCTAAGAGGGATATTGCTCGTTATCAGAGTTTTTGTCTTACTGAATATAAGTGGTCGCCAGCTAGAATGCGTAGAGTAAAATCTACTCTATCATCGCTTTCAAATTATGTAGAAGCCATATTGGATGATGAGTATGAGAATTTTAAACCGATTATACGCAAAATTGAAAATCCTGCAAATGAGAAAGTATTCACCAAAACTGTGTTATCTGATGAGCAAGTACAGGGAATGCTTGATTATTGGGTTGAAAAAGGTAAGTATGATAAGGCTTGTATTTTAGCATTAGCTGCATTTAGCGGTAGACGTAAGAGTGAATTACCACGCTTCAAAGTATCTTATTTCGATGATGAAAATATTATATACGGTTCTTTATATAAAACACCTGAAAAAATCCAAACAAAAGGAAGAGGATCTCGTGGAAAAATGTTAGTGGTATATACACTTGCAAAACCGTTTAAGCCATATTTTGATTTGTGGATGAATTATAGAAAAGAACACGGAATTGAATCAGAATGGTTATTTCCAAAGAAAGTAAATGGAGAATATATAGACGAACCTATGGATTCAAGTACTCTTGATAGCTGGGCTGATACATTTAGCAAACATTTAGGAGAAGACTTTTATTTTCATAGTCTTCGTCATTTCTTTACCACCTCTTGTTCTCGAAGCGGTCTTCCTGATGATGTAATTCAAATGTTAGTCGGTTGGAGTTCGCTAGATATGGTATCAGTATACAAAGATATTGACGCAGATGAACAATTTGCAAAATATTTTGCTGATGGAGAAATAAAACAAGTAGAACAAAAATCACTTTCTGATTTGTAGACAATCCCGATAAAGCTTTCGTCTAATACTTCGTCTAATTCAGAGAATAATAAAATATATAAAGATTAGGTTGCGCCTTTACAGGCATATTGGATAGTGGTATTCAATAGCGTAAAACCTATGTCAACGTAAACCGACATTAATTTCCTAATCTTTTTTACTTTTAAATGGAGAATAATTATAAGCCGAATGCTCTGAGTTATGCACTCATCAAGGTTCTGTGAAAATCAGACGGACTAACAGACCGATAGAACTGTATTATCCCAATAAAGCCCTTATAAACAGGCACGAAAGGTATATATAAAAAGGTGACGATAATGTAGAGAATAAATAAATGAAGTGATCAACAGCTACTCGTAAAGCTGTATATGAAAGCACGAGGTAAAAATATTGAGTTAGTTGCTACTCTAAAAAGTACCTTCGCTACTGATCATTTGCGTTGTAATAATATAGTGTCCAAATATCGAAGCTAGATTCTTAACAGCCATCTTCGAGGCACACTATATCACATCTTGGCATTTCTACGTCCTTTAGATTGTAAGTCCTACTACTATTCTGTTTAGACTCTTGTAGCCAAGCAGTATCTTGGTGATATGATTACAATACATATGAATAACAAGAATCGTTTTCTGATGGATTATGTGCATTATTAGGATTGTGTGTTATTATATCGAGTCGAGTGCGCACGAATAACATGAATAGTATAACCTTCTCTCCTACCGACATCTAGGACAATCGGTTACTCTCAGCCTTAGAAATGAGAAGATGTTCGTGCTTCTCTGCGTTAATGAGAACCTTAATTGACGGATAAGAGTCATTAAATATTATCAATTGGTCTTTGCTCCAAAGACTGAAAATATATGGAGAATAATATATTATCCAGGTCATCAGCATGATTGAACATGCGTCTCATATCAGAGAAGATTTCGGTTCGATTCCGATGTTGCGTTGCAACTGGATAAATTAATGGAGCATCAATACATAAGCGCAATGTAGTTTGGTTGATGCGAGTTATCACCTTGCTCTTCTTGTGCGTTGGTTAGCGAGAAAATACAGGTGTATAGGTAAGCATGAATTAGGTTGCTGATAAGCGACCATATTCTAAATAACTGCATGTGTACAGTGCAATATCAGCTAGTTAGTGCTTTATGCTGATTATACTTGGCTCTATAGTATAAAGGTAATTATATCCGACTGTCTATCGGAAGATTTGGGTTCGATTCCCAATAGAGTCGCTGTGTTAGTAGCTTAGTAGGTTAAAGCGTCAGATTGTGGTTCTGAATATCGTGGGTTCAAATCCCACCTAACACCTAATGATTAAAAGGAAAACAAAAAATAAAAGAAAGGAGTATGTATAATGGCAAGTAGATTATCTATTGAAAATGATAGATTAAAAGTAGGTCAAGTAAAACGAGTAACATCGAATAATGGAAATAAAATTGATTCTATTACTCTTCTGCTTAATGAATCTGTGGAAGTTTTATTTGCACCAAATGGAAATACATTGGAATTTACGGTATCAAATCCGAATATTGATATGAGCAATTTGGACTGCACTATTGATAAAGATACTTTAAGAGATTTAGTAATCAGTTTCAAAGACGCATACAACCAAATAATTACAAACGAAAGCGAGGGTACAAATTCATGAAATTAGATCAGAAATTTAATGTAGAAAATGATATTGCAAGTGTAGACATTATGGTTACAAGTCTTGGCACTGCTGATTTGACAAGTGAGCAGGAAAAAGAATTACTTGCAAATTACAATAAGTATATCGAGTATAGTAAAATTCAGTTCAAAGGAAATATCAAACTTAATAATGGTGTTCCAGAAGTAACAACAGATCCAAAAGACGATTCTACTATTGTTGAATTGGAAATTACGGATGTAACAAATGAGAGAAAACTTATCAATGAAGATTTAGCATTTCATTTTGAAAGAGATGTAACAAAATATCCTGATACAGTATTAAACACTGTTCTTGATAAGAAGGAATTATATGCACAGGCTCAGTGTGTATTATTTGCTACGAAAGTTAAGGAAGCTGTTACTGAGAAATTGGCAGAAATTCGTGCATTAAATAATACTTTTGAAGGAACTACAGAATATACTCTGTAAAAAATAATGGGTGGTACTCTTCCACCCTAAATATGCTCGGTTAGTCAAGTGGTCAAAGACCTCCGACTTTCTATCGGATAACATGGGTTCGAATACCATACCGAGTATTATGCGGTAAGCCTGATGTCGAAGGATTTTGCTGTGGTGCACATACGGTTCTATCCCTGGTAGTTCATCACTACCCTACCGCCCTATACAGTTATAATCAGTTTGGTGACTGATTAGTAAATATTGGAAGAAAGAGCCGTTTCATGTGTTGAGATGGCTCTTTTGTTATATACGTCTTTAGTTTAATTGGTTAAAATATCAGACTCCAAATCTGAGAGATGTGGGTTCGACTCCTACAGGGCGTGTTTTTAAAGTGTGTAAATTGCACTTTCATTGGAAATTTAATATTGGAAATTATGAGAAGTCATTTCGTATGAAGTGGCTTCTTTTTATGTTGGAATAAAAGGAGGTGGTCGTTAGTTTGGCTACGACAAAAGAGACACAGCCCACAAAATTAACGGCTGCACAATTAAAGAAAAAAGTTGAAACACAGGAAGAGAAAATCAAGTCACTTAAAGAGGGAGCTTGGTGCTATATGTGTGACACTCATAAAGCTAAAGATAAATTTTATGTAAGTACAGATCCTATGAGTAAAAGTGGTCTTACTCCAATTTGTAAAGATTGTGCGAGAAAGATAGCGTTAAGAACTACAAATGGTGTTGATCAAGAGCCTACGAGGGAATCAGTGCAACTTGCCCTTAGATATTTGGGAAAACCTTTCCTCGAAAAGGTATGGGACTCAAGTATCCAGGAAGTTGAGAATCTTGCTTCTGGAAAAGTTAAATCTAATGTATGGACAGCGTATGCACGTCAAATTGCTATGCCAAATTATATAGGACTAACATACTTTGATTCAGACCATTTTGTTAAGGATAAAGCTGAAAATGAATCAGTAAAAGAACTTACAACTGAGGAAGAACTTATTGAATCACATGCAGGGTTGGATACATATGATAGTTTTTTAAAAAACAAAAATGATGTAATTCGATTACTCAGCTATGATCCTTTTGAAAAAGAGGATATAGCCGACCAACCATTTTTATATTCTCAGTTATTAGGTCTATTAGATTCTAGTGAAGATGCAAATGAAGACATGATGCGTACCTCTTCCGCTATCTCTATTGTTCGTGGATTCTTACAACAATCTAAAATTGATGATACCATATCAAAATTAATGTGTGATATTTCTAATATTGAACGCAATTCTGCAACAATTAAATCCCTACAAGAAAGTAAAGGTAAAATAACTTCTGTCATTACAAGTCTTGCTCAAGACAGTTGTATTTCATTAAAGCACAATAAAAATGCTAAAAAAGGTGAAAATACTTGGACTGGTAAAATCAAAAAAATTAAGAGTCTTAACCTACGAAGTGGTGAAGTCAATGGTTTTGACATTGATACTTGTAGAGGTATGCAACAAGTTCAGGAAATTAGCGATGCTTCTATTATGAAGCAATTGGCACTTGACGAATCTGAATGGTCAGATATGGTTTCTGAAATGCGTGTTGTAAATACTGGTCTTCGTAAAGAAAAGGATGCTTATCAAGAAATTAATAGAATCTTATTGAGAGAAAATCTTGATTTGAGGGATACATTAAAAGAAAATAATTTACTAAACGAAGAACAGTTAAAAGATTTAAAAGATGTTTATTCTGTTTTTGCGGAATTTGACGAAGAGAAAGAATCTCCTGATGAAGAATCAAAGGAGGTTGTTGAAAATGAATCAGAATAAACAAATGATTATGAATTACTATCAGAATGAAATTCTTGATTATGATAAGGATTTTTATAATCAATACGGAATATATGTAAAACCACATGGTTACTCTATTTCTTCTCGTAAAATTGAATCTTATATTCAAATCGCTGAAATCCAAAAATATCTGCAATGCAACCCAGTAAAAGCTATAGATCTCTTTTTCAATATAGAGCTTTTAGATGGGCAAGCACTTCTTGTACAAAGAAGTTGGGTTTGCCCAAATGTACTTGCAGTATGTACTCGTGGATATGGTAAAAGTACAGTTATTGACCTTGAGATTATGTCTAAAGATATGTGTTTTTGTAATGTATGGACATATATTGCAAGCGGTACAGGTGGTCAGGCTGAACAAACTTTCACTACTTTGGAACGACTCGCTAATGATAATATTGATACATTTTATGGTTCAACTGGTTCTTTATTCAAGAATGAGATAGAAATCAAAAATGCAGCAGGTGACGGATTTTCACACTCGTCCAATGGGTTTTCCTATTCATGTTATAACGGATCTATGACTAGGACATTGAACGGAAATATAGATGCCAAGAGAGGTATGCGAGGCACAGTAATTTTTGATGAAAGTGGTTTCTTATCTGATGAAATGATGAATGTATATGGTGCATTTGCCGTTGTAAATAAAAGTTTAAAAACTGGTAAAGATGTAGATGGTAATTCAATAGATCCAATTCGTCAAAGATGTTTGCCACGAGATTTATCATATCAAAAATATTACATCAGTTCAGCATCTTCAACTGATACTCAGTTTTGGAGATTATATCGTGACTTCTCTAAGCAACAAATCATGGGAAATCCAGATTATTGTGTTTTACATATAGATTGTGAACAAGCGTTTAAACCAACTCTTAGAGGTGAATTAGTTACTCCTCTTCTATCTCGAAATACTGTTGAATCTGAAATGAGAACAAATCCCGAAAAAGCAAGGCGTGAATATTATTGTATTTTTACTACTGATGCTGGTACGGATGCAATTATTCGTAGAGGTGTTATCACACGAAATGAAGAAACAAGAAAACCTCTTCTTTATAATGACACAGGTGATAAAAAGTTCGTCATCACATATGATCCTGCTAGAAGCCGAGATAATTCAGTAATTCTTGTTGGTGAAATTTATGAATATGAACAGGTTGACGGAAGTATTGACACAAGAATGAGATTGGTAAACTGTATTAATCTTATTGATGTTGGTAAAAAAATCAAATCTCCTATGCAAACTCCAGATCAGATCGAATATCTAAAAAAAGTAATTCTTGATTATAACGGTGGAGCTGACGCATATGGGAATATTGTTGGTGTATACATTGATGCAGGTAGTGGCGGATCGGGTGTTAATATAGCCGATTATTTAATGCCTGATTGGACGGATTCTGCTGGTATTGTTCACAGAGGATTAATTGATAAGGAATACTCTGCTGATTATGTTAAGAAATTTCCTAATGCAGTAGACAAAGTGCATCTTATGTCTCCTACTGGTTATAAATCTGAAATGTATGAAGCAATGATAGAATTGATGAATCAGGATAAAATCAGCTTTACAGCACAATATGATCATAAAGGCTATCTTACTGTTTTTGATGTTGATGAGAAAAAATTGGCTAAAGAAAAAGAACGAATTTCTGCTGAACTCAGAAAACAAAAAGTTAATGAAAAGGAATTTGAAACTAAGCTCAATGAAGAATTAGAGAAAATTGAATCCGTTAATACAAAAACTATAAAACTTGATTGGCAGGATGAAATTGCTCTTGCTAATATTGATGCTTTAAAAGAAGAGCTTGTCAATATGGTTCGTAAAAAGCGTGATTCTGGAAAGGATTCGTTTGAACTTACACCTGAGAAGGCTAATAAGCTCCATGATGATCGTGCCTTAATTTGTATAGGGTACTTTGTAATAAATGTAGATAAATTACAAATAGAAAATTTTCTCTGATTAATTGGGAAAGTCCAGAAGTGGATAACCCACAGCAAGCGTAATGGTAGCTGCAACGACTAAGTGAGAAAACTTCATTCTACAAATTATATATGAAGATGCGATAGTCTGAACTCGTAATATAACTTAAAAATGAAATACGAGAATTAAGGTCGAGTGTAAAGACACTCTTGGAAGTACCTTAATCGCCTATTAAATATATCAGTTAAAGGAAGTGATACTATAACTGGTATTTATATGATAAAAAATGTTAAAAATAACAAACTATATATTGGTCAATCTACAGATATAAAAAATAGATGGGTGCGACATAAATCTGAATTGAATAACAATCGTCATATTAACAATCATCTTCAATTTGCATGGAACAAATATGGAGAAGATTGTTTTATTTTTGCCGTAATTGAAGAATGTTCTGTCTCTGAATTAGATGAGCGTGAGAAATTTTATATAAACAAATATAATTCTATGAGTAATGGATATAACTTGTGTGAAGGTGGAAATGGAATTCGTGGTTATAAACATACTGAAGAAGAAATAGAGAAAATGAGAATGATTCAAAATCCTAAAACATTACTTCAAATTAATAAAAATTTAGAAATTGTTAATAAATGGCATGGGGTATCACATGCCTCAAAAATTCTTGGTTATTCAAAAAGAAATATAGAATTATGTTGCAACATGGTTTATGGACATAAAACTGCATACGGATATTATTGGTTTTATGAAGATGACTTCAATAATAATAAAATAGATTGGAATTATTATACATCAAAGCAAAAGATTAATTATGATGGAAAATATGTTGTTCAAAAAGATTTAGATGGGAATATTTTATCTACCTTTAAATCTATAATGGAAGCACACAGAATGACTAATATTAATAGACAATCTATTCAATATTGTTTACAAGGAAAACAGAAAACAGCAAAAAATTATATTTTTGAATATATTTAATAGGTTTAAAAGTAACAGAATGATACAGCATGTATGGCTTCTTATGCCCTTATGTGTGAACGTAGAAAAGTCATTACAAATAGAAAACGTCCAAACAATTTCGATATCACCAAAATGGTCGGTGTCTCAAAACGCCCTAAAAAATGGGGATTCTATAACTAAGGAAAGGAGGAAATCAGAAATATAAATGTCAACACAAAAAACAACTAATTCTGCAAAGAAATCAGTACAGACAGAGCCATCACCAACTCGTAAGAATGAGCTGACTACTTCTACTCAGAAGTATGCACAGATGATTAACTTTCAGGAATTACAACGTATCTTACAGCAGAATATATCAAAAGGTACATCGAAGACATATACTCAATACACAAAAGAGAAACTTCAATCATACATAAAAAGTCCTCTTGCCAATATTGACAATCTTCGTGATATATCTGCTTTCTTATATCGTATCAGTCATAACTATAAAAAGATTATAGAATATTATGCTTACACCCCTATCTTTAGTTATAACGTATCTTACAATACTCCCGATTGGGCAAATCCCCCACAGGATGCATCTGAATATATTAAAGGGTATCAAGAACTTTGTACCAGATTAGATAAAATGGATCTGAAAGAAATTGGTTCACAAATGATTGCCACTTGTTTAAGAGATGGTATCTATTGTGGATTTTGTTACGATGATGGAGATTCGTTCTTTATACATCCACTTGATCCAAAATATTATAAAATCGGTTCTCGTGCAGAAAAAGATACATGGATTGTAAAATTCGATGCTTCTTATTTTGATTCTGGTAACAACAAGGATTTCTTATATGGTACTGGTAGTGAAACTGATTCAGAAGAAGGCTTATGGGATGATGTTTTTGTAGAAGGCTACGAAACATATAAATCAAAAGGTAATGATTATAAATGGTTTGATTTACCACCAGAGAAAACTATCTGTATTATATGTGGTGATGATCCAGTTGTACCACTACCCTACTTCTTAGGAACATTCACTTCCATTCTTGATTTGCTTGACTACGAAGCTCTTATTCGTTCTAAAACAGAACTTGAGAATTATGTTCTTCTCTTATCAAAAATCCCTATGAATGAAAACTCAGGTGAAGTAAATGACTTTGCTGTAGATCTTGAAATTGTACAGGCTACTCAAGCTGCGATTGATGAAGTATTACCAAGTCTTGTTGGTTCGGCATGGACTCCATGTGAAGTTGAAAAGATTGAATTTGGTAATAAAAATCAGGTTGATGATACCAATATATATTCGCAAGCAATACATAACCTTTTTTCTTCTCTTGGTATATCAGAAATGATATTCAATGGTCAAAAATCTGGTTCTGTTGGTCTTAAACATTCTATTACAGTTGATATGACGCTCCCTATGGAATTATTAAAAAGAATTGAAGCGAATATTCAGAGATATATCAAATTGAATATCACAGAGGATTTTGAATTTTATTTCCATTATGTATCTGTATTTGACCTTGATGAAAAGATGTCTCAAAGAAAAGATAAAGCTACGTTGGGTATAGATGCAATGGATTATGCAACGTTGGATGGTTCTTCACCTTCAAGAGTTGTTAATAATGCTTTTATGATGAGGTCATTAGGATTAATGAATTACTTTACTCCTCTCTCATCTTCATATACGCAAAGTGGCACGAGTGGTAATGAAGGTGGTGGTCAGACTAAGAATGAAGATGACCTTTCAGATGAGGGACTTGCTACCAGAGAGGGTGAAAAAGATACTGGCACACAAGCAGGACAATAAGGAGTAAAAGGATGGAACAAAATTTTATAAAGACATCAGATCCTGAAACAGCTTCTAAGATGATAAATCTTGGTTTTCAGAAAATTGATGAACAAAATGGTATTTATACTTTTCTGAATACTGATAAATTGATGTTTTCAGATGATATAGATAAATCGAAAATCCAGTATAGTAATATGCTGAATATTTAGCCACTCTCCTATTCTGAGTGGTTTTATTTATGCCTAAATTTTGAAGAAAGGAGAAGAAAATGGCTAAGAAAAGACTTCGTTATATAGAAGATTTGTATGATTTCTATTCAAATAAATACAAACGTTCTACGAAATTCAGTGCCGAAAAAACTGGTGAACCATTGGTTGTACAAGTACATGGACGTATAAATTTTGATGAGTCAGACAAGAACAAAGATGGGCTTCTTCCAGTTCATTTACAGTCGTGCCATACAGATTTAAATGTAAACGGCTCTAATATTGAATCTTCTGTCATGGAAGCTGCCCTTCCATCTTTTAGCAATCGTCCTATTCTTGGATACATTCACAAGGTAACAACCGATGAAAATCCAGAAGGTCAGTGGGAATTTTATTCTCATAATATGCATGAAGACGAGAATGGTGATGTGGTTTATGATGAATATCCTATTGGAATCATACCTGAAAGTTGCAATGCACAGTTAGTTTATGATGAAGAAAAGAAGAAAACTTATTGTGAAGTCGATGGATATATTTTTGAGGAATATTCTAAAGCTGCTGAAATTTTACAGCGTGAAGAAGAATGCTCTGTATCGGTCGAATTGTCAATCCGAGAATTAAGCTATGATGCAAAACAGAAGTTCTTAAATATTGAAGATTTTTGGTTTTCTGGCGTAACAATCTTAGGTAAAACACCTCAAGGAAACGAAGTAAAACCTGGAATGTCTGGTTCAAATATTAAATTGGCAGATTTCAGTTCCAAGAACAATAGTTTATTTGAAGATTATGAATCAAAAATGGTTGAACTACAGGCACGAATTGAGAACTTAGAGACTGCTTGTTTCAATAAAGAACAGAGTTCTTCTGTTCATACATTATCAAGGGAAGGAGGAAATAAAGAAAGCATGACAAAATTTGAAGAGTTACTTGCTAAATACAATAAAACAGTTGAAGATGTAACCTTTGATTATTCAGAATTATCAGACGAAGAATTAGAGGCTAAATTTGCAGAAGTGTTTGGTGAAGACAACAATACAGATGGTGACAATTCTGGTGACAATACAGCGAATGAACCTTCTAATGATAATGAAGGTGATGGAGAAAACACTACTGAGCCAGAAGGGACTAATGATGAAGATAATGAAGGCGAAGGTCAGAATTTTGAGAATATGACAAAGATATTTGAAATTTCTCATGACGACATTCGTTACGCTTTATACAATCTCTTATCTTCTTACGAAGATACAGATAATGAGTGGTATTACATTACTGGTGTATATGATTCTTACTTTGTTTATGAAAGTTGGGATGGCGGTAAAATTTATGGTCAGAAATATACAAAGGATAATGACAATGTATCGTTTGATGGTGAACGCTACAATCTACACAAAGAATATCTTACAGATTCAGAATATACAGAAATTCAGGATATGCGTTCCAACTACTCTTCTGTTGTAGAGGAATTAAACACATATAAATCTGCTGAAGTATTTGCAGACAAGATGACTGTATTTGATGACGAAGCATATTCAGAATATCTTGATACAGATGAATTCAAAGCACTTATGTCTGAGGATTCTGTAAACAAATATTCTAAGGAAGAGTTATCTGAGAAGGCTGATGCTACTCTTGGAAAACTTGTTAAAAAGAATAAGACATTCTCTTTTGCAGGTGAAACATCACAGAAGAAACATGTGAGCAGAGTTGCCTTTAATGCAGAAAAAGAAACAGAAGATACATATAAACCATATGGCGATCTGTTTGATTAAATCAAAAACTAAATAACTTTATGAATTAGCACTTATGGAAAATCCATAGGTGTTTTTTATTGCACAAAAATTAGAAATTTTAAGGAGGAAATAAAACTATGGCTAGTAATTTCATTTCATATACTAAGCACGGTGTTGCTGAGTCAACTTTACTTAAGGCTACAAAAGTTGGTCATCACTACAACTTAGTAAATGAGTCTAAGGATATTGACAATGGTTCTGTTGCTGTAATTGGCGACAGAAAGAAAGCAGATGTGTTTGAAGCAAAAGTTCCTGCAAAGGGAGACAAAATTGTTCTCATTTTAACTGCTCCAAAGATTTATGAAGAATATACAACAAAGATGCAGGAGGAATCTAACTTCTACAACGGTAAGGGTGAAGTTATGAGAGCTTACGAGATTCAGGATACTGATAGATTCACACTTTCTACAGAAGCTTTCAATTCTGATGCAGAGTTAGCTGTTGGGAAATATGTATTCGTAGATGGTACAGACTTCAAGCTTACAACTGGTGATAAGCCAAGTATGACTGAATATGGTTTTGTAGGACATATCTACGAGGTTGCTGCAAATGGAAATTATCGTATTTGGGTAGATAAGAATGCCCAGGTATATGCGTAATTCGGTAGAAAGGAGGATTAATATACTATGCAGAGATTAAGATTTAATGAAATGAGCGATGTAATCGTTGAAAAGTTTAATGAGACAAAATATAAGAACTTCTCTCGTCTGTGTGTTGACACAGCAAAAGGTACTGTAAAACAGTATTCTATCGAAGAAGCAAATGATAAGATTCGTAAGACAATTATCGAGATGGCAGGTCTTTCTGAGACTCCGACTCCTAATGAAGTAAGAAAGGCATTTAAGAAACAGTCTGTAAGAGAGGCTGTATTCGAGGTTATTGAGGAGACTGTTGAAGATACTCTTGTATCTGGTTGGACAAGTTCACCTGTATTCCAGAAGTATGTAGAGGTTAAGACTCTTGCTCTTGGACAGACAAATAAGTTCTATACAAAAGATCCTTGCATTATCACTGTTGCTGAGATTGCTGATGGTCATCACAGCATTGAGAGACAGAGACTTGGTGCTGGTAAGGAGTTTGGTGTAAGCGTTAAGTCTTATGGCGCAAAGGTTTACATGGAAATGTCAAGATTCCTTCAGGGCGTTGAAGATTGGAGTGAGTTAATCAATAAGATTGCAGAAGCATTCACAAGATTAATCAATACTCTTCTTCATGAAGCTGTTATGAGTGCTGGTACTTCTCTCCCTGTTCCTACTAAGTGGAATATCCGTGGTGAGTTAAATGCAGCTAACCATGATAAGTTTGTAAAGCTTATTTCTGATGTTCAGCTTGCTACAGGTGGTGTTGCTACTATCGTTGGTACAAAGGTTGCTCTCGCAGGATTAAAGAATCTTGGAGATATTCAGTGGGTTTCTGAAGCTGCAAAGAACGATGTTTATAACACTGGTAGAATTGGTACATTTGAGGGTACTCAGATTATCGAGCTTCCACAGGCATTTAAGGAGAATGACGTAGAGCATTACCTTGAAGACGATACAAAGCTTCTTATTCTCCCATCTAATATCGACAAGTTTGTTAAGATGTACTATGAGGGAATGGATGAGACTAAGGAAGTATCTGAGTCTGGTGATAATGCCGATGATACAAAAGAGTACGAGTTCAAGTCTCGTTTTGGTATCAAGACTATGACTAACACAAGATTTGGTACTTGGACAATCGGTGCGTAATCTATAGAAATATTTTAGGACTGTATATCTAAATGATATGCAGTCCTTTTGAATTGAGCGAAAGGAGAAACATAAATGGCTTATCAGAAGAAAGCTACAACTACTTCTGCTACTACAAAATCAAAGGCAGAAGATACAAAGGTTGAAAAAGATACAGTAAAAGAAACAGTTGCAGAGGTTAAGAAGCCTAAGAAGTATGAACCAGATGATTTAATTCCATGTCGTTCTATGTATGCAGGTACTCTTCTATTTACTGGTGATAAGACAAAGATCACATATGAGTTTAGTAACATGGGCGATTTCAGATATATTGAATATCAGGACTTACTCTCAGCCTTACTTGTTCGTAAGAAGTCTTTATTTGCACCTTATATCATTATTGAGGATGAAGAGTTGCTTGAAAATGTACATTGGCAGGAAGTGAAGAAAGTATACGATGGTCTATATGATAGAGAAGATCTGATAAATCTTATCAATCTTCCAACTATGCGTTTTAGTGAAGAGTTCAGAAAACTTCCATCTGGTTTCAAAAATACAATCGCAACAATGGTTTCTGAAATGATTTCAGAAGGAACTTTTGACAGTATGAATAAAATCAAGATTATTGATGAGGAATGCGGTACTGATTTGAAGTTACTTGCTGAGTAATATATTGGAGGTGTTATATGAATATCTCCTACGAAAAAGTATTTGACAGATACTTTGGGTTAATTGATGATGTCAAAGAATTGTCTTTAGAAGAGTCTGATTTGCATGAAATATTAGCAGAACGTTTACATTCTGTTATCTCTAGTCCATTTATTCGTAGATTATTTTCCACATTAAAATTTGATGACGAAATGGAACAGTTTGAATTTGAATTAACAACTTCTGTTGATAAGTATTCTGACGAAGAATTTGTTATTGAACTATTTAGCAAAGGTATGGCTATCAAATGGCTTGAACCAAAAGTTAAATCATTGGAAAATACTGTGAGGTTTTTTGGTGGAAAAGAAGAGAAAAAATTGAAAGACGATTATTCATTGAATAAGGCATTGCTGAAAGAAATGAAAATTGAACAGCAGAAACTTATTCGTGATTATGGTTTTGCTTTTAAACCATATTCGTCAACGGAGTCCTAATATGCAATACATATATGGTAACTTCACAGACAAGCAAATCAATGAAGCAGTTCGTGCAATGCATGGTGACATTCACAAGCTGCTGCTCTATAAAGACAAGACAATTGAAGAGAAAATATTTGAAGATGATGAAGCATTTCTCGTCTTCTTTGAAAATGTTATGTTTAAATTAGGTGGCACAAAAACCTTATTTAATGATAACGGACTTATGGTAACTCTTATGGCAACTTTACAAGGTGCTATGGATAATTTTAAGAGCGACCATTTCAGTTACAAAAAATTCCGCAGGGCAATCTTAGATTCTCACGGATATATTAAGCAGATGTTTGAGGAGGTGGGTTGCGATGCCGAGTCTACAAACAGCTAGGCGTGTCGCAAACGCCAAAAACAACGGTGCTAAAACTATTGGTCAGATATATAAGGAACAATCTGATTGGGCAATGGAACAGACATTTGAAAACGACATCGCTACAAAGACTTGTTATATCTATGACTATTTTCATGACGATTTTTTCACAGATGGACACGGAATCACACGTTCTCTTGCTGAAGGTATGACTTATGAAAATACTAATAAGACAAAAATTGATGCAAAGTTTATTATCAAATCTTATCAGTCAATGGATAAAGATCAAGTGGAATACTATATTATGTTTCGTCCAAGTCAGCCTGTGAGATTTAATGAGGGTGATGACCTTTATTATTATGAAATTGATTTTAGGAAACGTTATGGAGCGACATTTCCGATAGGACTTTTCGTGGACATCCCAGATGATAGAGGAATTTATCATAAGTGGATTGTCTGTCGTGATGAACCTGCAAATCAGTTTCCAAAATATCTGATTTTACCAGTAAATTACGAACTCACATGGATTGAAAAATCTAATGATAAGCGCATCAAGAGACGTATGTGGTGTTGTTTAAGACAACAGAATTCCTACACTATAGGGACTTACACTGACCGATATTTTACACACACCGATAATCAGGATAAGATATGGTTGCCAATGAACTCTATTACAGAAAAGTTTTGGTACACTTCTGAAGATTCTAAAAATATGCGAGTTGTAGTAAGTGCTTTAACAGAACACCCTACTGTATGGACAGTGACCAAGGTTGAAAATTCAATGCCATTTGGTATTCAAAAGCTTACTATATATACGGCATTTTGGAATGAGCATACTGATTATGTCAATCTTGAAACAGGTGAAATGTATGCGAACTATTTCGATTCAGAAATCGCCCCAACAAATCCATCTACTCCAATCACTCCCCCATCTTCCGTTACAGCAAGAATTTCAGCATCCACTTCTACAATCAAAGTTGGTGGCTCTTATAAAAATCTTACGGTAAATCTATTTAATGATTCTAATGAAGATATCACAACTGAATATGCTGATGCAACCTTTACATGGACTTGTTCTATTGAAAATGAAGATTGGACAGATAAAGTAACATGGCGATCTGGCATAAAGTATAACCAAAAGAAAGTAAAGTTTCCTAATGACACTTCTACTATCGGCAAAATATTGTCTGTTAAATGTGAAATCACTAAGGATAACTTGCCGATTGAATCTGAAATTTTACCGTTGGAATTAACTGAATAGGAGGTGTTTTTATATGGCAGAAAAATTAATTACAAAGAATGATTTGTTAAATAAACTTCGTGCATATAGAACTACTCCTGATGATGAAAATATTCAGTATAAGAAAAAGATTGAGAAAGCACTTATGCTTAATCCATGTCTTTTATATGCACTTAATGAAAAATCATTAGAATCAGAACTTTTTGATGATGATGGCAATATCAACTGGGAATGGAACGAAGAAACAAAGGAATACGAACCTCTTGGTGAATGGGATAGATATTTTGGTGGAACATCTAATATCCGTCCTTATTTGTTTATCCCTGATACTCAGACTGAGGTAAAACATTATATCTGTTATCAAGTATCTTTTGATGAAATGCCTCGTTATCAAGATACATTAAAGTATACAAATGTTACATTTACTATTTTTGTTCATGGTAATGACAGAAATGATAAATTAACTGGTATTCCAAGACACGATCTCATTGCTTCTATTATAAGAGAGCGATTTAATTGGTCAAATATATTTGGAATGCAAACACATCTTGTATCTTCAAAAGAGTCCACAACAGATAATAATTATATCGTTCGCACCCTTGTATTCCAAGTTGTTGACACTAATGGAATCGTTAAGACTACTAATGGTATAACGAGTACAAATAACTATCAGTTAAGGCGGTGATATTATGTCACAGCAAAATACTGATATGTTAGACGGACTTCAAGCTGCCGTTATAGCTGAAGCCCAAAAGAGAAAAGAGAATACACAAGAATATAAATTTGATCCACTTAAAATGTATTTTAGAGAAGATTACCTTGTTAAAGGTATTCGTATTGTACAGCCGACAATAGGTGATATTCTCAATATGGGTGAATCAAAATTTTATTCTGGTCTTTCGCCTTTTCTATATAATTCTACTTCTATTCGTGTAATGTTATGGGATTTACCACAACGAATAGATTGGTGCAAAGTAAAAGATATTGAAGTATTTGGTATGTTGAAAAGTATGACAGATACTGATAATTCGGCAATTCGATTGTTATTCCCAGATTATAGAATTGAACATATGCAGTTAATGCAGTTTAAAGAAAAAGATTCTGATAAACCTCAACTGTGTTTATATGATTCTGAAAATGATTTTATTTTAAAAGAATCTGAATATATGGAAATAGCTGAATATATCAGAACCTTGCTTAATATCCATCCAAAAATAGAAAAAGCAAAGGGAAAGACAACAAAACAGTGGATGATAGATGAAGATAAAATGAATATGGTTCAGAGAGATGAGAAAAATACTTCCACTCTTCTACCACTTATATCAGCTTGTATAAATCATCCTGGTTTTAAATATAAATTACAGGAACTTAGAGATGTCGGAATTTATGAGTTTATGGATTCTGTACAGAGATTACAAATATACGAATCTACTCATGCTTTAATGGGTGGAATGTATTCAGGATTTGCAGATATGTCTAAAGTTCCAAAAGAACAATTTAATTTTATGCGTGAATTGCATGAATAGTTAGAAAGATTGAGCGATTTATATCGCTCTTTTTTAATACAAATTTTTATTATAAGGAGGAATTAAATTATGGCATTTAAACTTGGTGACGTAATTATTGACCGTCTTCAGTTTGGTTATGGTGCTACAAAGACAAAAGCTCTTTATGCACTGACACAGTTGACAAATGCAACTATTGATATTACTGCTGACTCAACAGATATCAAAGATAAAGATGGTAACTTAATTTATAGAAAGTATTCAGGTAAAAGTGGCGAGGTTACTGCTACCAATGCGTTTATGAACCTTTCTGTAATTGAAGCTATCTCTGCTCAGGATGCTGAACTTGCTTCCGATACTAACACGATTGTTATGCCTATCTTTAAGATTGTAAAAGCAGGTGAGACGCTTGATATCACAGATGCTGTTGAAGATTCATTTATTGTAAATGCTCTTTCTGCAAATGGTTCACTTGGAAAAGCCTATACAAAAGGTTCTGCTGCTTCTGCAACAGAGTTCAAAGTAGACACAGAGACAGACCATAAACTTACACCGCCATCAGATCCAGAGGAAACACAGTACCTTGTTAAATTCAAAAAGAACGTTAAGAGCGGTGCTAAGATTACAATTTCTGGCGACAAATATCCAAAAGCTCATGAATTATACTTCAAAGCTCTTGCAGTTGATAAATGTGAAATTGGAAGCTATCGTGCTTGCATTATTCATATTTCATCATTCATGCCAAGTCCAGAAGTAAGTCTTGCACTTCAGGGTGGAGATTCACAGACAATGGATTATAAGGGTGCAATCCTTACAAATGCATGTTCTACATCTCAGGATATGGTTGAAATCTACTTTGTAGACGAAGAAGAGGAAGTCTAATCTTTATACAACCAAAACATATTTAGAAGAGTGGTCTTCCACTCTTCTATTATATTAAGGAGATGAATGAATGAGCAAGAATGATTTAAGAATGTGCTGTGTTTGTCATAAGGAGTATTCGTTTTGCCCAGTTTGTAATCCAGAAGACAGATTAAAACCTACATGGCATTTTGCTTATTGTAGTGAAAATTGCAAAGATATTTACAATATTACTTCTTCTTTTGAAAATGGAAGATTATCTGATATTGATGCAAAAGCAAAATTAGAAAAGTTAGATTTAAACGAAAAAGATAATTTTGGAGAAAGTTATCAAAAATCTATAGACTCTATTATGAAAGCAAAACCACAAGTTGTTACAAAAGAAAATAAAAAGACAGAGGTTAAATCTGTCAAAAAAGATATTTTTACAAAAGTCGAAAACGAGGCTGAAAGTAATGTTGAATAGTGATTTTTAAATAAGGGATTATAACATACCACTATTCAATGTTATAATCCCTATTTTTTACGCCATTAAACTGAGGAATAAAAAGGAATGATAATAAAAAGTAATTTAAAACCAAGAGACTATACTGAAAAAGAAGCTGTTCGTATATATAATCGAGACCAGCAAACATTTTATATAGATTCTAATGTTTATCCAGTAGATGTATATACAAGTTATAGTCCTAAATGTGAAAGAAAAATTATAATAATGACTTTCATAAGAGAGGATACAAAAGAAGTTTATAAAAAATGGCAAGATTATGAAACAGACCAGCTTAAACGCCCAAATTAGGGTGTTATTTTTATACACAAAAATAGGTTACTCAAGACAATGAGCATAAAAGTAGATGTCATACCTGTGAGTGAACGATTACGGAATCAATAGTCAGGTCACTGCTACTCTCCTATTTAGCAAAAGGAAAGGAGAAAATATGTCATATACATTAAAAACAGATTTAGCAAACAGGTCTAATTATGGTGGACAGAGAAACACTAATAAAATTAAATATCTTGTCTTCCATGCAACATCAAATGATGGTGATACAGACGAATCAAATGCGAGATACTTTAAAACTCATGTTGTGAAAGCTTCCGCTCATGCATTCGTTGATGACAATTCAGTTACTGTATCTGTTCCTGCAAACTATGTAGCTTATTCAGTTGGTGGAAAACGTTATTCTGATTACAACCGTACAGGTGGAGCTTCTATGTATGGTAAAATCACTAATACAAATTCGTATAATATTGAAATGTGTGATTGCAATAAAAATGGAATTTTTAATTTTACAGAGGCTACATTAGAAAACGCAGTTGCCTATGGTAAATATATTATGAATTTATATAACATCCCGATTACAAATGTTTATATGCATTTTGATGTTAATGGAAAACATTGCCCTATTCAGTGGTGGAATAAACTAGAAGAATGGAACAAATTCAAACAGCGTTTAGGAAACATAAATGTTTCTTCTACTGTAGCACAGGAAACACTTTATACAAGAACACAGTTCATCAAAGACGTTCAGAGAGTTATTGGTGCAGGGGTTGACGGGAAAGCCGGTAGAGAAACATTATCAAAAACTATAACTGTATCTGCAACTACAAACAGAAAACATGCTGTAGTTAAACCAATCCAGAAATATTTAAATTCAAAAGGATTTAATTGTGGCACGGTAGATGGTTGCGCAGGTTCAAAATTTGATGCTGCTGTAAAAGCATATCAGAGAGCAAACGGATGTATTGCAGACGGTGTAATCACGGCAAAAGGTAAAACATGGAAAAAATTGCTTGGGTTATCCTAAGCGGAAAGTGAGGAAACTATGGATTTAACATTTTTAGCAAATTTTGCAGTTCCAATTATTGTTGGAGTTTGTTTATGTGTTGGATACGTAATTAAGAACGTTATTACTACAGATACAATCAATAAATATATTCCATTAATTATGGCAGTTTTAGGTGTTGTACTTAATATTTGGATTAATATGTCATTTACTCCTGAAATCTTATTAGGTGGAATGTTTAGTGGTTTAGCAAGCACAGGTTTGTATGAAGCATTCAAACAGCTTATCAAAAAATAAGAAGGCGGGTTTATGAATGGATGCTATAGAAAATTTATTTAGTTTAGATTATCCATCTATTATCATGGGGGTTTTTATAATCATTCTTGGTGTTGATAAAGTTATATTTCTCCTTACAAAAGTCAAAAAATCTCTACGAATTAAATTTGGATATGAAGAAGACAAATTAACTATTGAAGACAGAATAACCACTTTAGAAAAACATGATAATTGGCAATACAAAGAGATTACTAAAATGTCTAAAGGTATTGAAAATATTGAATCTGAATTATTAGATAATAATTTAGAGAGAAAACGAAAATACATTTTAGATTTTTGTTCTTCTCTTTCCAATGGTCAAAAGCAGAATAAAGAAGCTTTTAATAATGTATTCAAAACATACAAAAAATATGAAAAGCTTTTAAGTGATCATAATATGGAAAACGGTCAAGCAGAAGAAAGCATAAAGTTCATTTCTGAGAAATATCAAGAATGTTTAAGAAACGGCAATTTTTAGCAACATTCTTTTAATTATATCACAAAAATTACCAATTCTGGTTAATATTTTCTTATGTATTATATGAATATACAAAATAATTCTAAGCATACTACATTACATGAAGAATAAAGTTGGTGAATATAGGTATAAACAGAATATATCAATATCAGAATTGTCCAAGAGATGCGGACTATCTTCTACTGCTATTTCTAATTTAGAAAATGGATATACTTCTGATATTTTATTATCTCATGCAGTCGCTTTATCTCTTGCGTTACATGTAGACTTATATGAATTATTTTGTATAAAGAGATAAAGGAGATGTATGCCTATGGGAATGTATTACAATGTAATTTGTGAAGAAATCGAAATAACAGGTGGAAAAGTAATTCATATTGACAAGAATTTAGGGAATATGAATGATGTCCATAAACTTGTCTGTGAAAATATCAGCAAATATCCAAACGCCAAATGGGAACTTTATTCTATGATACTTAATAACTAAAACCAATACATACCACAATTAAATATAAGAAATATGAAAGAGCGGTTTCTTCGGAAGCTGCTCTTTTGTTATGTAAAGGAGAGAATAATATACAAGAATTAAAATTAACATCTCCTATCGCACCTTCAGTCAACCACTATTTAGGTTGGAGAGCTATTTTAAAAAATGGGAAACCAATGGCGGTAGGATATAAAAAACCAGAAGCAATTAAATATCAGAAAGAATTTGCAAAATATGTAAAGACAGAAGCAAAAAAACAAAACTGGATTAAATCGGATGACAAATCACAGCACTATTATATGGATTGCATCTTCTATTTTGACAGAGTAGATAAAGATGCCAATAACAGTTTTAAGTGTCTTGCCGATGCGATTACAGACAGCGAATCCGTGTGGATTGATGACACTCAGTTATGTGAACGTGTACAAGGGATTTATTATGATTCAGAAAATCCACGAATAGAAATTACAATACGACCTGTTGACTACATTGGAGTTTTTGACAATGCTTCACAGTTTGATGAATTTAAATCTCACTGCATCGGATGTAAAAAATACAAACGAAATTGTAGTCTTCTAAAGAAAGCTATAGAAGGTCGAATTCAAAAAGAAATACATAATGGAGAATGTGAAAAATTCTCACCAATAAATGATTAAAGGAGAAAAAGTAATATGAAACTTTTAGAGTTTGTAGAAAAGTATAACGACATGGCAAATAACACATTAAAGGAACAGCTATTAAGTAAAATTAAAATCACTCCATATGTTTCAATCATTAAGAAAGATGCTTACGCACAGTTGATTGTAGATAAGACAACATTTGAGCAGGAAGCTTATGATGATAACGGAGTAACAAAGTATCGTAAAACAGATAAGATTAGAGTAAATTCTGTTGGTCAGTATGTACAGTTTTGTCGTGCAGTGATTGAATTATATACCGATCTTGAGATTGACGATGATGATAAAGGATTCATCAAGGGATATGATGCACTTAAATCATCTGGCTTACTCGATATTTTAATGGTTGGCTCTGATAAAACTGATCCACTTATTCCTATGAGTGAATTGAGTGAGTTTAAGACCATTCTATCCATGAAACAGTCGGATGTACAATTTAATGAGACAACTACTCAGGCGTTTATTAGCAAACAGATTGGAAGGATTTCTGATTTGGCAAATGCTACTCTCACACCGCTTGTTAATGTTGCTTTTCCCTTATGTCGAAATCGAAGTATAAATCACATTGTCCGGCATCATA
>OBHU01000034.1_pt1 | contig 122510 bp, 103 predicted proteins | sample 1519071 | NCBI WGS metagenome assembly OBHU01 (sample SAMEA2452135, study PRJEB22498) | human gut metagenome
GTAGGTTGTTAGTAATAACTTCCAAACAGGAGTAGGATGAATGAGGAAGTTGGGTACAAATCTAATATTTTTTAAATATTATTAGATATTGATAAGTCCTACACAACGGAATTTAATTTATGTATGAATACATAAAAGGAAAATATATAGGAATAAATAAAGATTATATAATAGTAGAGAACAATGGAATAGGATATAAAATTTTTACTTCAGGGGCTACTATGTCAGCTATGCCTAAAGCTGGAGAAGAAGTTCAGCTTTATTTAGAACAAATAGTAAGGGAAGACTTTATAGGCCTTTATGGATTTGAAACAAAAGAAGAATTAGAAATGTTTAAGCTTCTTTTAGGAATAAATGGAGTTGGGGCAAAGGCAGCTTTATCTTTATTATCTATTAGTAGAATAAATAATCTTAAATATGCTATTATAACAGGTGATGATAAACAATTATGTAAGGCACCAGGAATAGGTAAAAAAACAGCAGGAAGAATAATATTAGAACTTAAAGACAAACTTTCTAAAGAAGATATGATAATAGATAGTGAAGGATTAGAAGAAATAAGTGGCAATAATGAAAATTATGCTATTAAGATGAATGAAGCATTAGGTGCATTATTAGCTTTAGGTTATAGTGAAAAAGAAGCAGAACTTGCATTAAAGAAAGCTAATAAAGAAGAATCAGTAGAAAATATTATAAAAGAATGTTTAAAAAATCTTATGGGGTAATTAAAAGAAGGGAGGGGGAGCTATGGAAAGAATTATTACACCAGAGGAGCTAGAAGGAGATAGTCAGTTAAGTTTAAGACCTCAAAAAATAAATGAATATATTGGCCAAGATAAGGTTAAAGAAAGGCTTAATATATTTATAAAAGCAGCTCAAAAAAGAAATGAAGCATTAGACCATGTACTTTTATATGGGCCTCCTGGTCTTGGAAAAACCACTTTAGCTAATATAATAGCAAAGGAAATGAAGGGAGATTTAAAAATTACATCAGGGCCTGCAATAGAAAGAGCAGGAGATTTAGCAGCTATTTTAACTACATTAAAAGATAATGATGTTTTATTTATTGATGAAATTCATAGATTAAATAGAAGTGTAGAAGAAATTTTATATCCAGCAATGGAAGATTATGCATTAGATATAGTAATAGGGAAAGGTGCAGCTGCAAAATCAATAAGATTAGATTTGCCTTCTTTTACTCTTATAGGAGCAACAACAAGAATAGGTATGCTTACTTCTCCTTTAAGAGATAGATTTGGAGTACTTTGTGCTATGGAATACTATACAATAGAACAACTTAAAGAAATAGTTATAAGAAGTGCTATGGTTTTAGGCTGTAATATTACAGAAGAGGGAGCAATTGAAATAGCAAAAAGGTCAAGAGGAACTCCAAGAGTAGCAAATAGATTATTAAAAAGAGTAAGGGATTATTCTCAAGTTTATTCTGATAATTTAATAAGTTTAAAAGAAGCAAAGGAAGCTTTAAATTTATTAGAAGTTGATAATGAAGGGTTTGATAAAGTTGATAATAAAATATTAGAAGCTATAATAGATAACTTTAATGGTGGACCTGTAGGAATTGAAACTTTATCATATTTTATTGGAGAGGAACTTGGCACATTAGAAGATGTATATGAACCTTATCTTCTTCAAAAAGGTTTTATAGTAAGAACACCAAGAGGAAGGGTAGCAACAGAAAAAGCCTATAAACATTTAGGAAGAAGCATAGGAAAAAATAAAAATGTAATTAGTGAACAAAAAAGTTTTTTTAGTGAGGAGTAGTGAATTTTAATGAAGGTAAGTGATTTTGACTTTTATCTTCCAGAGGAGCTTATAGCTCAACATCCTTTAGAAAAAAGAGATGAATCAAGACTTATGGTTTTAGATAAAAAAACAGGAGAGATAGAACACAAAAGATTTTATGACATTATAGATTATTTAAATAAAGGAGATACTTTAGTTTTAAATAATACTAGAGTTATGCCAGCAAGATTAATTGGTGAAAAAGAAAATACTGGTGGGAAAATAGAATTTCTTCTTTTAAAAAGAGTTGAAGGTGATAAGTGGGAATGCTTAGCTAAGCCAGGAAAAAGTGCAAGAGAAGGAAGAAGATTTACTTTTGGTAATGGAATATTAAAAGCACAGGTTATAGAAGTTTTAGAAAATGGTAATAGAATAGTAGAATTTTATTATGATGGAATATTTGAGCAGGTTTTAGATTCTTTAGGAGAAATGCCTCTTCCACCATATATTCATGAAAAGTTAGAGGATAAAGAAAGATATCAAACTGTATATTCAAAGGAAAAAGGCTCAGCAGCAGCCCCAACAGCAGGATTACATTTTACTAAGGAATTATTAAAAAAGATTGAAGATAAGGGTGTAAATATAGTATATTTAACTTTACATGTTGGACTTGGAACCTTTAGGCCAGTAAAGGTTGAAAATATAGAAAATCATAATATGCACTCAGAATTTTATATGCTTTCAAAAGAAAGTGCAGAAGTTATAAATGAAACTAAAAAAAGAGGAAATAGAGTAATTTCAGTAGGAACAACATCAACAAGAACTCTTGAAACCATAGGAGATGAAAATGGAATGGTTAAAGAGCAAAGTGGATGGACTAATATATTTATATATCCAGGATATAAATTTAAAGTTGTAGATAATTTAATTACTAATTTCCACCTTCCAGAATCTACACTTATAATGCTTGTATCAACTTTAGCTGGAAAAGAAAATGTTATGAATGCTTATAATATTGCAGTAAAAGAAAAATACAGATTCTTTTCCTTTGGAGATGCTATGTTCATAAAATAAAAATACAAAGGAAAATAAAAGGAGTGAAATTTTTGAGTAAAAGATATACCTTATTAAAAAAAGATGGTAAGGCAAGAAGAGGAAGATTTGTTACACCTCATGGAACTATAGAAACCCCTGTATTTATGAATGTTGGAACTTTAGCAGCTATAAAAGGTGCTGTTTCATCAATGGATTTAAAAGATATAGGATGTCAAGTGGAATTATCTAATACATATCACCTTCATTTAAGACCAACAGATGATGTAGTTTATAAACTTGGAGGATTACACAAATTTATGAATTGGGATAGACCTATTCTTACAGATTCAGGTGGATTTCAAGTTTTTTCATTAGCAAAAATGAGAAAAATAAAAGAAGAAGGAGTATATTTTAATTCTCACATAGATGGTAAAAGAATATTCATGGGGCCAGAAGAATCTATGCAAATTCAAAGTCATTTAGCTTCAACTATAGCAATGGCTTTTGATGAGTGTATTCCAAATCCTTCAACAAGAGAATATGTAGAAAAATCTGTGGCAAGAACTACAAGATGGCTTGAAAGATGTAAAAAAGAAATGGAGAGATTAAATTCTCTTCCTGAAACAATAAACAAAGAACAAATGCTTTTTGGAATAAATCAAGGTGGAGTATATGATGATATAAGAATAGAACATGCTAAAGAAATTGTTAAAATGGATTTAGATGGATATGCAATAGGGGGCTTAGCAGTAGGAGAAACCCATGAAGAAATGTATAGAATTATAGATTCAGTTGTTCCACATCTACCAGAAGATAAGCCAATATATTTAATGGGTGTTGGAACACCAACTAATATTTTAGAAGCTGTAGATAGAGGAGTTGACTTCTTTGATTGTGTTCTTCCAGCTAGAAATGGAAGACATGGGCATGTATTTACCAAAGATGGTAAAATAAATCTTATGAATGCTAAATTTGAGTTAGATACAAGACCTATAGATGAAAATTGTAAGTGTCCAGCTTGTAAAAACTATACAAGAGCATATATAAGACATTTATTTAAAGCTAAGGAATTATTAGCAATGAGACTTTGTGTTCTTCATAATTTATATTTTTATAATAAATTAATGGAAGACATAAGAAATGCCATTGATGGAGACTATTTTAAAGAGTTTAAAGAACAAAAGCTTAAAGAATGGAATGGTAATGCTTAAGTATTGACAAAATAATATAAAGCATTGTAAACTTCTTAGAAAGAAGTGAAAGCTTTAAATTAAAGAAAGGAAGAGAAATGAAATGGAAACCTTAATACAATTTATTCCAATGATAGTAATCTTAATAGTTTTTTATTTAGTTATGATGCTACCAGAAAGAAAAAGAAGAAAAAAATATGATGAAATGTTAAATTCATTAAAGGTTAATGATAAGGTTATGACTAGAGGAGGAGTTATTGGAAAAATAATAACTTTAGAAAATGATTCAATAATATTAGAATCTGGTCCTAATAAAGCAAGATTAAGATTTACAAAGCAAGCGATATCAAGCAAAATTGATGAACAAGCTACAAAAAAGGAAGCTTAATTAATAATTCCCTTTAGTATTTCATAAAATGAAATATTAGGGGGTGTTTTTATGAAGGGACTTAAATTTTTAAAGTCATTATCAAAAGGATTAATACGTTCATTATTTTTAGTTTTATTATTTTTAATTATATTATCAGTTTTTATGATGAAGATAGAAATAAGTGAAAAAAGCTACAAGATTCTTTATTCTATAATATTATCAATTTCATTAATTATAGGTGGAGTTTATGCCGCGAAGAAAAATGAAAGTAAAGGTCTTTTAATAGGAATTATTTTAGGAGTAATTTTCTTTTTTTTAACTAACTTAATGGTTGGATTAATAAAAGGAAATGTGTTATTACAAGAAAATTTTTTAATATATTTAATATTGGATATATTTCTTGGTGGAGTCTCTGGAGTGTTAGGAGTAAATCTTTAAATAAGATTTACTCTAGCACTACTATAAAACGTTTTCTTATTTTTTAGTATAGAAAAATAAAAAATCTTTATTCGATAAAAGTCCTGTGGTATAATAACTTGTGTGTTGTGAATTTCTAATACTGAGGAGGATATATATGAAGACAAAAGGTAAAAGTTCAATTTTATTCATATTGTGCATTTTATTTATTTGTGGCTTTGCTTTTGTAGGATATAAAGGCATTGAAATTGCAGGATATGAATTTAGACCTTTTAGCAAAACAATAACTAGAGGGTTAGATTTACAAGGAGGAGTTTCTGTAGTAATGGAAATACAAGATGCTGACTCTGTTGATAATCTAAGTGAAAAATTAGAACAAGTAAAAGAGCAATTAGCAGTAAGAGTAAACAAAGTAGGTGTTGCTGAAACCGTTGTATCAACAGAAGGAGATAGAAGAGTAAGAATTGACATTCCAGGACAATATGATTCAGCAAGTATTATTGAAAATTTAAGTAAATCAGGAGAATTAACTTTTGTTTCTCCAGATGAAGATGTTATTTTAACTGGAGATGATGTAAAAAAAGCATCAGTTACTTATGACTCTACAACAAACAAGCCACAAGTTTCATTAGAATTAAATGATAGTGGAAAAACTAAGTTTGCAGAAGCTACAGAAAAATATATGGGCAAGCAAATTTCAATAAAAATGGATGATGAAACAATAAGTAGTCCAACTGTACAAGCTGTTATTTCAGATGGAAATGCTGTAATAACAGGTAGTGGAAGTGTTACAGAGTCAAAAAGCTTAGCAGCTGTAATAAATGCTGGTGCATTACCTGTAACAATAAAACAAGTATCATTACAAACAGTAGGAGCACAACTTGGCGAAACTGCTCTTCCAAATGCAGTAAAGGCAGGATTTATAGGGGTAGCATTAATATTCTTATTTTTAATAATTTATTATAGAGTTCCAGGATTTCTTGCAAGTTTAGCATTAACTTTATTTATATGTTTAGTTTTATTTATATTTGAAGAAATAGGAACAACTCTAACCTTACCAGGAATTGCAGGCTTCTTGCTTACAATTGGTATGGCAGTAGATGCAAATGTACTTATATTTGAAAGAATACGAGAAGAAGTTAAAAAAGGCGTATCAAGCAAAACTGCAGTTCAAAGAGGTTTTGAAAATGCTATGTCTTCAATAGTGGATTCAAATGTTACAACTATAATAGCAGCATTAGTTCTTTATTTCCTTGGTTCAGGTTCTGTAAAGGGATTTGCTATAACTTTAATGATAGGTATCATAGTAAGTTTATTTACAGCATTATTTGTAACTAAATTCCTTATGAACCGTGCAGTAGAAATGGGGCTATTAAAGAAGCCATCTTGTTTCGGTGTAAAGAGGGGGTAGAATGATGCTAAAGGTAGTAGAAAAGAAAAAAATATGGTTTTCAATATCAGCTATTGTAATTTTAATAGGAATAGGATTTATGGTCTTTAAAGGACTAAACTTAGGTATTGACTTTGCAGGAGGAACAAGTGTTGTTTTTGAGTTTGGTGGAGATTTTGATAAAGCAGAAGTAGATAAAATGGTTAAAGAGTATGCTAAAGATCCTGTAACAAATACAATAAATGATACTCAATATGAAGTAAAGTCAAAGGATTTTCCAAATGATAAGGTTACTGAATTTGTTAAAGAATTAAAAGAAAAATATGATACAATGCCTGAAGAAGATTCAAAAGTTATAGTTTCACAAGATGAAGTTGGAGCATCAATAGGAAAAGACCTTACAAAAAGTTCATTAATAGCATTAGCAGTAGCCTTTGTTGCAATGCTTATATATATTGCTATAAGATTTGAATTTAAGTTTGGTATAGCTGCTTTAACAGCTCTAATTCATGATGTTTTAATAACATTAAGTGTATATGCTATATTTAGAATTTCAGTTAATTCACCATTTATAGCAGCTATATTAACCATTGTAGGTTATTCAATTAATGCCACAATAGTTATATTTGATAGAATAAGAGAAAATAGAAAAGCAAATAGAAGAGCTGATGTTAATGAAATTACAAATAAGAGTATAAGTCAAACTATGGCAAGATCAATAAATACAACATTAACAACATTATTTACAATAGTTGCAGTATTTATATTTGTACCAAGTGTTAGAGAATTTTCATTCCCAATAATAATTGGTATTTTATCAGGTCTTTATTCATCAATAACAATAGCACCATCAGTTTGGACTTTATTAGAAAAAAAGAATAAAAAAAGTGCTAAATAATTTTAGTTCATAACACCAATAAGTGAAGTAGGAAATTTCTATTTCACTTATTTTTCTTTGAAAAAATGTATATTTAATTTGGTTTTTCTTTAATATAAGAAAAAGAATTGATATTATTATAAAATTAAATTATAATATACTTGTTTTCTTATTTTATGGAGGAGTGAATCATGAGTAATTTTTGGAATAGTATATATTATCCAAATTACATATCAGGATATAATCCCTTCTTGCTTAAACATATGAATAAAGCTATAGAAAAATTAGTTGATGCTATTAACAATAGAAAAAAAATAGTAGTCTATGGAATATCAAATGTAGATGGTATATGTGCGATTTCATCATTAACCTTACTTTTAAGATACTTAAATGCAGATGTAGAGTATTTAGTTCATGATGAAATAAAATCAAGAAAAATTGATTGTAGAGCACTTAAAGATAACATAGATTTTCTAGGAACTGATTTACTTATAACTTTAGGCGTAGATTTAAAAGGCCAAGAAGAGTTAAAACTTTGTGAAAAGTTAGGGATAGATTTTGTTATATTAGAGAACAAAAAAACTGATATTGAAAAAAAATACATTTATATAAATCCAAATCAAAAAGGGTGCCAGTATAGATATAAAAATTTATCTTTAAGTGAAGTAACCTTTAAGCTTATGCAATCTATAGCAATTTACTATAGCTTAAAAAGCATAAATAAGTATCTTGACCTTATTACTATAGGGTCAAAGTGGCTAGAACTTCCAGCAAAGGGTGAAAATGCTGTCATTCTTAAAGAAGGTAAAAAGTTTTTAGTTGGCACTAATAATTATGGACTAAGAGCAATAATGGATTTTAATAAAATAATAGATTTAAATGATGAAAATATACTTAGAATTATAGAATTTATAACTCCTTCAGTAAATCCAGTAGGCGTATTGGGAAATTCTAAAATAGTAGTGGAACTATTAACTACAGATGATAAAGATAGAGCAGAACAAATAGTTAAGTATTTACATTCATTAAATAGAAAAAATGAAATAGATATATTATAATTGTGGAGGAATTACTATGGATTTAAAAGATAAAATTAGAGTTATTGAAGGCTTTCCTCATGAAGGAATAAGTTTTAAAGACATAACAACATTAATACAAGATAAAGAAGCTCTTAAAGAGGCTATAGACCAAATAGTAGAACATTTAAAAGATAAAAATATAGATATTATAGTAGCACCAGAAGCTAGAGGATTTATATTTGGTGTACCAGTAGCTTATGCATTAGGTGCAGGATTTGTTCCAGTAAGGAAAAAAGGTAAATTACCTGGAGAAACTTTAGAAATAAGCTATGGTTTAGAGTATGGTTCAGATGTATTACAAATTCATAAAGATTCAATAAAAAAAGGACAAAGAGTTGCTATAATAGATGATTTATTAGCAACAGGAGGAACTACTGAAGCTGCTATAAAACTTATAAAAAAAGCAGAAGCAGAAATTGTTTCTTTAGATTTTGTTGTTGAACTTACAGGACTTAATGGAAGAGAAAAATTTAAAGACTTTGATGTATTTAGTTTAGTAGATTATGAATTTTAAAAAAGTGGCTAAAGCCACTTTTTTATTTAATAAAAATTTATATTAATTGTTAAAATAGACTTTTTATTTTCTTAAAGTTGAAAAAGAAAACATAATAATATATAATGTTTAAATAAACAATAGCTGGTTTTTACCAGCTATTATCAGTTAAAAATAAAGCTTAAGGGGAGATAGTCTGTATGAGTGATAAATTAATTGATGATTTAATTGACAACATAAAAGAAAATAAATTAAATGTTAATTTAGACATTATAAATAAAGCTTATAATTTTGCTAAAGTAAAACATGGAAATCAAATTAGAAAATCAGGAGAGCCTTATATAATTCATCCAGTTGCTGTAGCTAAGATACTTGTAGAGATGGGGATGGATACAAGTACTATAGCAGCAGGACTTCTTCATGATGTTTTAGAAGATACTAGTTGTACTTTTGAAACAATGGAAAAAGAATTTAATTTAGAAATTGCAAAGCTTGTAGATGGAGTTACAAAGCTTACAAAATTTGAGTATAAATCAAAGGAAGAACAACAAGCAGACAATGTAAGAAAAATGCTTCTTGCTATGGCAGAAGATATAAGAGTTATAATAATAAAACTAGCAGATAGACTTCATAATTTAAGAACTTTAGAATATATGACTAAAGAGAAACAAATGCAAAAAGCAAAAGAAACTCTTGATATTTATGCACCCTTAGCTCACAGATTAGGTATGTCTAAAATAAAATGGGAATTAGAAGATTTATCCTTTAGATACCTTCATGAAAAAGAATATTATGATTTAGTAAATGCAATAGCAGAAAAAAGAACTGAAAGAGAAGAATATACAGCTAAAGTTGTTAATGAACTATTAGAAAGACTTCAAGAGGCAGGAATAGATGCTGAAATAGATGGAAGACCAAAGCATTTTTATAGTATATATAGAAAAATGATAAAGAAAAATAAAACCTTAGATCAAATATTTGATTTAATAGCAGTAAGGGTTTTAGTAAATTCAGTTAAAGATTGCTATGGTGTTCTTGGAATAGTACATACAATTTTTAAACCAATACCAGGAAGATTTAAAGATTACATAGCAATGCCAAAACCTAATATGTATCAATCATTACATACAACAGTAATTGGAAAAGGTGGAAGGCCTTTTGAAATACAAATAAGAACCTTTGATATGCATAAAACAGCTGAATATGGTATAGCTGCCCATTGGAAATATAAAGAGGGAGATAATAGCACAGTAAGTAAGGAAAAAGATTTTGATAAAAAATTAGTATGGCTTAGAGATATGCTTGAATGGCAAAAGGATACTTCAGATGCTCATGAATTTATAGAGGATTTTAAAATAGACCTTTTTTCAGATGAAGTATTTGTTTTTACTCCTAAAGGAGTAGTAATAAATTTAGCAAGTGGAAGTACACCTATAGATTTTGCTTATAGAATACATACTGATGTAGGAAATAAGTGTGTAATGGCAAAGGTTAATGGAAAGGTTGTTCCATTAGATTATAAGCTAAAAACTGGAGAAATTGTTGAAATAATCACTTCAAACAGTTCTAAAGGTCCTAGTATGAACTGGCTAAATTATGCAAAGAGTAATCAGGCTAGAAGTAAAATAAGAGCTTGGTTTAAAAAGGCTAATAGAGAAGAAAATATAAATAAGGGAAAAGAAATACTAGAAAAAGAATTAAAGAAATATTCTGTTTCCTTTAATGAAATTGCTAAAGGAGAAGCTTATGAAAGGCTTCAAAAGAAATATAATTTTCATAATTTAGATGAATTATATGCAGGGTTAGGTAGTGGAATTATTCCAATATTAACTTTCATGTCAAAGCTAAGAGAAGGAAATCTTCATGAAAAACCTACTGATGAAGAAATTACAAAGGAAATAGAAGAAAAAAATGAAAAACACACTAAGGAAAAGGAAGTTGTAAAAACTAAGTCTGGAATTATAATAAAGGGAGAAAATAACCTTTTATATAGACTTGCAAGGTGTTGTACTCCAGTTCCAGGAGATGATGTTTTAGGATATATAACAAAAGGAAGAGGAGTATCAATTCATAGAAAGGATTGTATAAATTTAATCTCTTTAATAAAGCATGACCCAGAAAAGGTTGTGGAAGTAAGTTGGGGAGAAAAAGAAGCAAAATCCTCTTATATTGCAGAGATAAAAATAAAAACAGATGATTCTGTAGGATTAATAAGTGATGTTAGTAAAACAATAAGTGATTGTGGATTAAACATAGTAGCCCTTAATGCAAATTCTCAAAGTGCAAATAAAGCTATAATGACAGTTAAAGTTGAAATAAAGGCAATAGACCAATTAAAAGAACTAATGAAAAAGATAAGAAAAATTAAAGGTGTTACAGAAGTATTTAGAATGAATAATTAAGGAAGTGTAAATTTGAGAGTAGTAGTTCAAAGAGTTACTTCTTCTAAGGTTGTTGTAGATGGAAAGACAATTGGAGAAATAAAAAAAGGTTTTAATCTCCTTATTGGAATTTCAAAGGAGGATACAATAGAAGATTTAAAATATATAAAAGACAAAGTTGTAAATTTAAGAGTTTTTGAAGATGAAAATGATAAATTAAACCTTTCTCTTCTTGATATAAAAGGGGAAATTTTAGTTATTTCTCAATTTACTCTTTATGGAGATTGTAGAAAAGGAAGAAGACCAAACTTTATGAATGCAATGGGAGGCAAAGAGGCAGAAAAACTTTATGAAGTTTTTGTTAATCTCCTTAAAGAAACAGGATTAAAAGTAGAAACTGGAGAATTTGGTGCTGATATGAAAGTTGATATTCAAAATGATGGCCCAGTTACAATTTTAATTGATAGTAAAAAGAATTTTTAAAAGGAGATGTAAAAAATGATAATAAAAGCAATACCAACAGGGGAAATACAAGCTAATTGTTATATAGTTATGGATGAAAATACTTCTGAAGCTGTAATAATTGACCCAGGTGCAGATGAAGAAATTATTTATAATTTAATTGAAAATATGAAAGCTAAAGTAAAATATATACTTCTTACTCATGGACACTTTGACCATGTAGGAGCAGTAGAATATCTTTCAGAAAAGTTAAATGTTCCTTTTTATATTAACAAAAAAGATGAAGAGTATGCTTTAAAAGATGACTATGTTTTTAGAAAACTTAGAAAGGCTGATGGATATCTTAAAGAAGGAGATATTTTTAAAATTGGAAATAAAGAAATTAAAGTCCTTGAAACACCAGGACATTCTAAGGGAGGAGTATCTTTTTTAATTGAAGATAACTTATTTACAGGAGATACTTTATTTTTAGGTTCTGTTGGAAGAACTGATTTTAATGGTGGAAGTTTTGAGGAGATAATTTCAAGTATAAAAACAAAACTTATTCCTCTTGGAGATATTATAAAAGTATATCCAGGCCATGGACCTTCTTCAACTATTTCATATGAAAAAATGAGAAATCCTTATTTAAGATAGGTGAAAAAATGAATATAAAATTAAATGATTTTAAATATAGATATGACGTATATCAAATGTTTAATATATATTTTCCTTTAGATGAGCTTAAATTTTCAGAATCTGAAGGAGATTATTCTATTATTATAAAAGATAATAAAGTAACATTTGAATATAAAGATATAAAAGATGAAGCTTTAGAAAATAAAGAAGAATATTTTAAAGAAACTATAAAAAAGCTTATATTTAAAAATCTTCAAAAGATAACAAAAGATGTTTACCCTTGGGGAACTTTAGTTGGAATAAGACCTTCAAAAATTGCACTTAAAGGGTTAAGAGAAGGGCTTAGTGAAGAAGAAATTAAAAAGGTTTTTTATGATAAACATTATGCTTTAGAAGAAAAGGCACAATTATGTATTGATGTTGCAAAATCTGAAGATAAGTTTGTAAATAAAGACCCTAAAAATATTTCCATTTATATAGGTATGGCATTTTGTCCTACAAGATGTCTTTACTGTTCATTTGCTTCGAATCCTATAAATGGCAACAAAAAGTTTGTAGAACCTTACTTAAAAGCTTTAAGTTATGAAATTAAGGAAATGAGTAAGTATGTAAAAGAAAAAAATTTAAAAATAGAAACTATTTATTTTGGTGGTGGAACTCCAACTTCAATTAATAATGAAGAATTTGAAAATCTTATGAATCTTATATATAATTCATTCATTAAAGAAAATTCTCCAAGAGAGTTTACAGTAGAATGTGGAAGACCAGATTCTATTACACTTGAAAAACTTAAAACAATGAAGAGATATAATGTTACAAGAATAAGTATAAATCCTCAAACTATGAATGATAAAACCTTAAAACTTATAGGAAGAAATCACACTTCAAAGGATGTAATAGAAAAATTTAAAATGGCAAAAGATTTAGGCTTTCAGGATATAAATATGGATATGATAATAGGTCTTCCAGGAGAAGGATTAGAAGAGGCTAAACATACAGCAAAAGAAATATTAAAGTTATCTCCAGATAGTTTAACTGTTCATGGATTATCATTAAAGAGAGGCTCTATTATGTATGAAAATTTCATCTTAAAAAAGGGTCTTGGACTTAAAAGTCAAGAAGAAATCATGAAAATGTATGAAGAAAGTAGAGAATTAGCAAAAGCCTTAGATATAAAGCCTTATTATATGTATAGGCAAAAAAATATGGTTGGCAATATGGAGAACTTAGGCTATGCAAAGCAGGGAAAAGAATGTCTTTATAATATTGAAATGATAGAAGATAAACAAACTATAATAGCCCTTGGAGCAGATGCTGTTACTAAAGTTGTCTTTTTAGAAGAAAACAGACTTGAAAGATTTGCAAATGTTAAAGACCTTAAAGGTTACACAGAAAGAATACAAGAAATGGTAGAAGGAAAAATCAAACTTTTAAATACTTTGTACTAAGCAAATTTTTTTATTTAGGCACAGAAGTTGCTTTCCTATCTTTGCTTCGCTGCTCCGTCGACAGGCTCCAAGTTTGCTACTTCGCAAAATAGGAACCTCCAATCTAAATAAATAAAAATAATAGAAAAGTTTGTTGGTAGAGAACTTTATTTAAAAGGAAAAGAGATATATAATAAGAGATGTGTATTGAAATAAAAAATAAGATTTGAAAGGAATGACAAAAGAATGGGAGAAGCTTTAGGCGGATTGAAAAGAACTATGTATTGTGGTCTTGTAAGAGAAGCTAATATTGGTGAAACAATAACTCTTATGGGATGGGTACAAAGAAATAGAAAGCTTGGAGGGCTTGAGTTTATAGACCTTAGAGATAGAGAAGGAATAATGCAAATTGTATTTGGGGAAGAAATAAATGCAGAGGCTTTTGAAAAAGCTAAAACTGTAAAGCCTGAATATTGTATAGCTGTAACTGGTAAGGTTGTAAAGAGAGAAGCTGTAAATGAAAATATGCCTACTGGAATGGTAGAATTATTAGGCTCAAGTTTAAAGATTTTATCAGAATCTGAAACTCCACCTATAATGATTAAAGAAGGATTAGATGCATCAGAACAAATAAGATTAAAATATAGATATTTAGACCTTAGAAGACCTGATATGCAAAATATCTTTATGATAAGAAATAAAACTACAAAGGCTATAAGAGATTTCTTAGTTGATAATGGATTTATAGAAGTTGAAACTCCAGTGCTTACAAAGTCAACTCCAGAAGGTGCAAGAGATTATTTAGTTCCTTCAAGAAATTATCCAGGAATGTTTTATGCCCTTCCACAATCTCCTCAAACTTTAAAACAAATATTAATGGTATCAGGTTTTGATAAGTACTATCAAATAGCAAAATGTTTTAGAGATGAAGATTTAAGAGCAAATAGACAACCAGAATTTACTCAAGTTGATATGGAATTAAGCTTCGTTGAAGAAGATGATGTTATGGAAGTAAATGAAAGATTAATAGCACATGTATTTAAAGAAGTTGTTGGATATGATGTTAAACTTCCAATTAAGAGAATGACATTTAAAGAAGCTATGGAAAAGTATGGTTCAGATAAACCAGATTTAAGATTTGGAATGGAAATAACTGATTTAACTGAAACCGTAAAGGATGTAGATTTTAAAGTATTTACTAGTGCTTTAGAAATAGGTGGTTCTGTAAGAGCTTTATGCTTAAAGGGTGGAGCATCTATGGGAAGAAAAGACATAGATAGATTAGGAGAATTTGTTAAAACATATAAGGCTAAAGGTTTAGCTTATATTCAATTAAAAGAAGAAGGAATAAAATCTCCTATAGCAAAATTCTTAACAGAAGACCAAATGAATAAGATAATATCTACAATGAACGCAGAAAAGGGAGATTTAATTCTTATAGTTGCAGATAAAAATTCAATAGTATTCCAATCTCTTGGAGCATTAAGATTAGAACTTGCTAAAAAGTTTGATTTAATAAAGGATAAAAATGAATTTAACTTTACATGGATTACAGAATTCCCATTATTTGAATATAGTGAAGAAGAAGGAAGATATACAGCTTGTCACCATCCATTTACAGCACCAATGGATGAAGATATAGATATGATAGAAACAGACCCAGGAAAGGTACGTTCTAAGGCTTATGACTTAGTTTTAAATGGAGAAGAATTAGGTGGAGGAAGTATAAGAATACATACTATAGAACTTCAAGAAAGAATGCTTAGAGCATTAGGCTTTACAGAAGAACAAGCATGGGAATCTTTTGGATTCTTATTAGAAGCCTTTAAGTTTGGACCACCACCACATGGAGGATTAGCTTTTGGTTTAGATAGAATGGTAATGTTCTTAGCAAGAACAGATAATATAAAAGATGTTATAGCATTCCCTAAAAACCAAAATGCATACTGTTATTTAAGTGAAGCTCCAAATATAGTTGATGAAAAGCAACTTAAAGACCTTGGAATAAAAGTTGATGTTAAAAAAGAAGAAGTAACAGAGGAATAAAAATTACTTCATGTTATAAGAACCTATAAAGTAGACTCTAAAAAATCTACTTTTATAGGTTCTTTTTTGTATGGTAAAAAACTTTAATGTAAAAATACTAGTATTCACTAAACAAAAATAATAATTATAAAGTGTATAAAGAACTTGTTAAGAAAATATTTGCCAATGTTAATAGAGTGTTAAAGACCTAGTTAAAGCAAATAAAAAAATATAAAATATTAAAGATAAGTAAAAAAAAATTAAACTAAAGTAAAAAAAATTATATTTTTGTTAAAAGGAGAATTATGATGGACAGTATACAAATGTTAATACAACTTATTGGAGGATTAGGTTTATTTCTTTATGGAATGAAGCTTATGGGAGATGGATTAGAAAATGCAGCAGGGGATAGGCTTAAAGGTATATTAGAAAAGGTAACAAGTAATAAGTTTATTGGAGTTTTAGTTGGAGCAATAGTAACAGCAATAATACAAAGTTCAAGTGCTACTACAGTAATGGTTGTAAGCTTTGTTAATGCAGGTCTTATGAGTTTAGTTCAAGCCGTTGGAGTAATTATGGGAGCTAATATTGGAACAACTATAACAGCTCAAATGGTTTCGCTTGATTTAGATGCTATAGCTCCTTTATTTGTAGGAATTGGTGCTATTGCAATGCTTATTTGTAAAAAGAAAAAATCTAAAGATATATTTTCAATAGTTTTAGGATTTGGAATATTGTTTTTAGGAATGAATACAATGTCATCAGCTATGGCTCCTCTTGGAGAATCAGAAACTTTTGTAGATATTATTTATTTTATAGGAGATAATAAATTATTAGGTGTTTTAGCAGGATTAGTTATGACAGCCATTGTTCAAAGTTCTTCTGCCACTACTGGAATTTTAGTAGCATTAGCTTCAACTGGGTCAATAGATATGAATGCAGCACTTCCAATAATATTTGGGTGTAATATAGGTACTTGTGTTACAGCTCTTCTTGCCTCTGCAGGAGCAAATAGAACAGCAAAAAAAGCAGGACTAGTTCATCTTTTATTTAATACAATAGGTGTTTTAATCTTTTTACCATTTATGAATATAGTAATAGATTTAATACAAAAAATAAGTCCGGACCAAGTGACAAGACAAGTTGCAAATGCTCATACAATATTTAATGTAACAGTAACTTTAATACTTCTTCCACTATCTAATTTTTTAGTGTTATTAGTTAATAAAATAATGCCAGGAGATTCAAAAATAGAAAAAGAAGGAGCTATATATTTAGATAAAAAGCTTTTAGAAACTCCTGTTGTAGCAGTAAATCAAGTTTTTAAAGAAACTTTGAGAATGGGAGAACTTGCAAAGAATAATTTAGAGTTTTCTATGGAAGCTTTTTTAGAAGAGGATGAAGAAAAAATACAAAAGGTTTATAAAAATGAAAAAACAATAAATATACTTGAAAAAGAAATAACAGATTATCTTGTAGATTTATCTTCACATGAATTGCCTGAAAATGATAGTAAAATATTAAGTGCAACTTTTCATGTTATAAATGATTTAGAAAGAATAGGAGACCATGCAGAAAATATAGTAGAACTTGCAACAGAAAAAATAAACACTAAGGCAAAAATAGAAAGTGATGCTAAAAATGAGCTTATTACAATGTATAAAAAATCCCTAGAAGCAGTTAAAATTGCTTTAGATAGCTATGAAAAAAAGGATAAAAATATAGCAAAAGAAATAAAGCCTATAGAAGAGAAAATTGACAATTATGAAAGAGACTTTAGAGAAAATAACATATTAAGATTAAATGAAAAAATTTGTAATGCAAATTCAAGCACAATATTTCTAGATTTAATAAGTAATTTAGAAAGAATAGGAGACCATGCAACAAACATAGCAGAAACAGTAGCTTAAAATATTATTAAAAAGCTAAGGCAAAATAAAAATGCCTTAGCTTTTTTAGTATAAATTTTTAACAAAGCCCTTTTTTATTGTTTCCAGTAGTAGTAGTAGTAGTAGTAGCATTATTTCCACAAAGATTTAAAGGGCTAGTTCCTTTATTACCATTATTAGAATAATTAGTTTTTATAAAGTTAATTTTTTGATTTAAAGTACTAAGAGTATTTTTATATTCTGTATTATAAGGATTTAGTTTAGCAGCTTTTTTTAAATGATTAACACCAGAGTGAATCCAGCCCTTTTTAATAAGTAATACTCCTGTTAAGTAGTTCCATTCAGGAGAAGAAGCATCAGATACAAGATTAAGCTTAGCTTCAGCAGAAAGAAAATCATCTACTCCTATAAGCTCTCTTACTTCTTCAAAGGTAATATTTTGTGATATAAGTCTATAGGCTTCATTTAATTCACTTAATTTTTCATTATAAAGACTTTTTGAATTTTCATCTGTTCCTTCATTTAAGTAATTTTCTATTATATTTTTATAGGCATCAGTTACTTCTTTTGAAGTGGAATTTGGAGAAACGCCTAGTAGTTTATAAGGGTCCATAAAAATATGCTCCTAAAAATTTATATTAATATTTTATGAAAGATTTATAGTTTGGTGAAGATATTGGTGTATACATTCATAAGACCTAAATTAATTACATTTTCAATTATTTCCTTATTAGATTTTATAGGAAGCTTTTTTAAATTTTCTGTGCAATTTGCTATAAGACTTATTAATATAAAATCTATATTAGATTTTATAGATTTTATAAAAGATTCATAGGGTAAATTATTTATGTTAAAGGCTTTTTCTATAGGATTAAAATTAATATTTTTTCTTACAGTAGGTTCCATATCTATTTTTAAATCATCTAAAGCATCAATAAGATAAATCCATTTTCCAAAGCTATATCCAAAGTTATAAAGATTGTTTCGTGTTAAAGGACTATCTTCATTAATTTCATAGGGGTATTCTTTTAAAATTTTCCCTATTATATCACTAAAAGGGTGACAGATTTCATCTAAAGAATATAAAGAAGAGCTATTTTCAATAATATGAAGGTTAGATAAGTTTTCATTTAATATATTATCAAGATTTTTAAAGGTAATTTTTTTATAAAAGGGATAAAATAATTTTAAAAGTAAGGGTGGTACTAAACTATTATTATCTAACTTATCATCTAAAAGTTTATAATAAATTAAGGATATGTTTAAATCAGAAGAATAATCTATAGCATTAGAGGAAAAAAACTCTCTTTTTTCTAAGGGATGTTTTATACATGAAGAGGTAAACTTTTTTGAATCTTCTACAGTTAACCCATCAAGAAGTATAGCAAAAAAAGTAATATCATAATTTAATCCAATTCTTGGAATATTACCAAATTTATTTTTAATAGCAGAACAAATACTACAATAATATGTTCTGAATTTATTAAAATCCTTTACTTTAAGTTCATTTTTTAAAGGTAAAATATACCCAAACATTAATATTTTCCTCCTAGAAAACATTTAAGAAAACTTCTAAGAGCATTATATGAATAAAAAGAAAAAATGTTATTACTTTCCCATACTTGACATAAATTCCTGAAATGATATTATTAAAATAGTTGATTATTAGTATTTAAAGGAGTTTTTACAATTGATGACATTAGATAAATTTGAAAAAGCATATGAAACAGTACAAAAAGTAATTTTAGAAACAAAATTAATCTATAGTGATTATTATTCAGACCTTACAGGAAATAAGGTTTATTTAAAGCCTGAAAATATGCAAAAAACAGGAGCTTACAAAATAAGAGGAGCTTATTATAAAATAAGTACTTTAACAGAAGAGGAAAGAAATAGAGGACTTATAACAGCATCAGCAGGAAACCATGCACAAGGAGTTGCTTATGCAGCAAAAGCTTATAATGCAAAGGCAGTAATAGTTATGCCAACTACAACTCCACTTATAAAAGTAAATAGAACAAAAGCATATGGAGCAGAAGTTATATTATATGGAGATGTTTATGATGAAGCATGTAGCTATGCTTTAAAATTAGCAGAAGAAAAAGGATATACTTTTATTCATCCCTTTGATGATTTAGATGTAGCAACTGGTCAAGGTTCAATAGCAATGGAAATTATAAAAGAACTTCCAACAGTGGATATTATTTTAGTTCCAATTGGAGGAGGTGGACTTGCAACAGGTGTATCAACTCTTGCAAAACTTCTTAATCCAAATATAAAAGTAATTGGAGTAGAACCAGCTGGAGCAAATTGTATGCAAGCTTCATTAAAGGCAGGAGAAGTTGTAACTCTTCCAAATGTAGATACAATAGCAGATGGTACAGCAGTAAAAACTCCAGGAAGTAAGATATTCCCTTACATACAAGAAAATATTGATGATATAATAACAGTAGATGATGAAGAACTTATAGTAGCATTTTTAGATTTATTAGAAAATCATAAAATGCTTGCAGAAAATTCAGGACTTTTAACATTAGCTGCTCTTAAGCATTTAGATGTTAAAGACAATAAGATTGTATCTATAATAAGTGGAGGAAATATGGATGTTATTACTTTTGCATCATTAGTACAACATGGACTTATAGCAAGAGAACGTATATGTACAGTTTCTGTACTTCTTCCAGATAAGCCAGGAGAATTAACTAATGTATCTAAAGTAATTGCAGAGGCACAAGGAAATATAATTCAACTTGAACATAATCAATTTGTAAGTATAAATAGAAATAGTGCAGTTGAATTAGATATTACAATGGAAACATTTGGACATGAACATAAAGTTCAAATATTAAAAGCTCTTAGAGATAATGGATACAAGCCAAAACTTGTACAATCAAAAAGAATATATCAATAAGATAAATTAAAAAATATATACTATTTAGGAGGATTTAATAATGGAAAAAGAAATAGTTTATACAGATAATGCACCACAAGCTATAGGGCCATATGTGCAAGCACAAATAATAGGAGATTTAGTTTTTACTTCAGGACAAATTCCACTAGTTCCTGCAACAGGAGAATTAATTACTGAAATAAAAGCAGCTACAAAACAAAGTTTAGAAAATGTTAAAGCTATATTAGAAGAAGCAGGAAGCTCTTTAGATAAGGTTGTTAAGACAGTAGTTTTCATAAAAAATATGGATGATTTTGCTTTAGTTAATGAAGTTTATGGGGAATATTTTGTTAATAATAAACCAGCAAGAAGTTGTGTAGAGGTAGCAAGATTACCTAAAGATGCATTAATTGAAATTGAAGCTATTGCAACAAAGTAGTAAAAAGTTTTTTAAAAAGCTGCCTAAAATAAGGCAGCCTTTTTAAATTTTAAATCATAAAATAAAGGGGGAATTTAATGAGTCAAAATAAGAAAAAAAGAAAAAGTATATTTAAAATTATTTTTGGAAGAACAGCAATAATAGCATTACTTTTAATAATCCAAATAGGGGTTCTTGCATTATCTTTTAATTGGCTAGCAGGTTATATGACTTATATTTATGGAGGATTTACTGTTTTAACAGCAGTTCTTGTAATATATATTATAAATAAAGAAGGAAATCCAACATTTAAGCTAGCATGGATGGTGCCTCTTTTGATATTTCCTGTTTTTGGAGCATTATTTTATTTATTTGTACAACTTCAAATAGGAACTAGGCTTATAAATCATAGATTAGGGATTAATATAAAAAAGACTAAGAAATTTTTAAAACAAAATAAAGAGTTAATGGAAGAAATTGAATTAGAGGATAAAAAAGTAGCTAATCTTGCAAAATATATGAATGAATATGGAGGATATCCAATATATAAAAACACTTCTGTTAAGTATTTTCCTTTAGGGGAATATAAATTTGAGGAACTAAAAAAACAACTAGAAAAAGCAAAAAGATTTATATTTTTAGAATATTTTATTGTAGAAGAAGGATTTATGTGGAATTCTATATTAGAAATTTTAGAAAGAAAGGTTAAAGAAGGAGTAGAGGTAAGATTTATGTATGATGGTACTTGTTCTTTAATACTTCTTCCATATAATTATCCTAAGAAGATGGAGAAACTTGGTATAAAGTGTAAGATATTTAGTCCAATAAAGCCTGCCTTATCTACTTATCAAAATAATAGAGACCATAGAAAAATATTAGTTATAGATGGTCATACAGCTTTTACTGGAGGAATAAATCTTGCTGATGAATATATAAATAAAAAGGTTGTTTATGGCCATTGGAAAGATACAGGAATTATGCTTAAAGGGGAAGCAGTTAAAAGTTTTACTTTAATGTTTCTTCAAGCATGGAATATTACTGAAAAAAATGAAGAGGATTATGGAAAATATATATGTAATGTTAAAGATGAAGAGGCAAAAGGATATGTAATGCCTTATGGAGATAGTCCTGTTGATAATGAAAATGTTGGTGAACAGGTATATATGGATATTATAAATACTGCAAAAGATTATGTTCATATAATGACACCATATTTAATTTTAGATAATGAAATGATGACTGATTTAAAATATGCTGCAAAATCTGGGGTGGATGTTAAACTTATTCTTCCACATATTCCAGATAAATGGTATGCTTATTTTCTTGCAAGGACATATTATAAAGAGCTTATAGAAGCAGGAGTAGGTATATATGAATATACTCCAGGATTTGTTCATGCTAAGTCCTTTGTGTCAGATGATGAAAAAGCTGTTGTGGGAACTATAAATTTAGATTATAGAAGTCTTTATTTACATTTTGAATGTGCTGTTTTCACATATAAAACAACTCTTGCCTATGATGTGGAAAAAGATTTTCAAGAAACACTAAAAAAATGTGAAAAAATAACCTTAGAAAATTGTAAAAAATTTAGCATATTAAAAAAGATTATAGGAGAAATATTAAGATTATTTGCTCCTCTTATGTAAGGAAAAACAATTACTAGAATATAAATAAGTTGAAATTAACTGTAAAAGTTTCATGGGAAATATTAATTATATTAAATTAAAATTTTACATTTAGTCTATAATATAGTATAATTTTAATTAAGAATTAAATAAAGGTGAGATAAAATATGATTAATTTTTGCTTAGATAATATTAGAAATAATTTATTGTTTGGATTTTTAGGGATTTTTATTATGTTTCTTTTAAAGAAAACTATATTTAAAAAGTTTTCTCAAAAATTTAACTACTATATATGGCTTCCCTTAATGATAACAATGGCTATACCCTTAAAAGTAACCATTACAAGAAAAGTATACATTCCTTTTCAAAATGAAATTAATAAAATAAACATTTTAAATCAAGAAGTTATAAATACTACAACTTATGAAAAGGGCATTATAAACTATATAGGCATAATTTATATTTCTATAGTAGTTTTAATAATTACTTTAAGACTTACAAAATATTTTATTTTTAGAAAAAAAGTAATTAAAGAATCTATTGTTATTAATGATAAAGAAATTATTAATATTTTTAATAAAGTAAGACATGATTTAAATATAAAAAAGAATTATTCTTTAAAAATAAACAAAAAATTATCTACTCCTATAAATATAGGAATTTTAAAACCAGAAGTAATAATTCCTAATGAAAAGTATACAGATAAAGAATTAGAGCTTGTATTTAAACATGAACTTATTCATTATAAAAGACAGGACTTTTTCTATAAATTATTTATAATAATAGTTTCTGCTATTAACTTTATTAATCCATTAGTATATTTTATGACTAAAGATATTAATTATTATTGCGAAAGTTCTTGTGATGAAGAAGTTGTAAAAATTTCAACTAAAGAAGATGTTAAAATATATAGTATGGTTATAGCAAAGACAGCTTTAGAAGAAAAATATAAAATTAATAGAGCACTTTCTTTTTCATTAAATGAAAAATCAATAACAGTAAAAAGAATTAAAACTATGTTTGATGAAAAAAAGAAATTTAAAGGAAATATAACTCTTTTTATAACATCCCTTCTTATAATATTAAGTTTTGGAGCAATTATTTTAAACATAGAATATGTTGCTGTACAAGCCTCTGAAAACAAAGATATTATAAATATGGAAACTAATGAAGAAAATGAATATATTAAAAGATTAGAGGAAGTAAAAGATACAAATTATTTAACAAATTTTTTCCAAGACATAATGGTTTCTAAAGATAAAACATTTTTAGAGAATTTACTAAAAGAAGAAAATATTAAATATGAGGATACTTCTAAAAAAATAAGATTTTATTATAAAAAATGGAATGTTTCAATTGATTATTATAAAAATTATTTAAGGATAGAAGAAAAATAAGAGCTTAAATAGCTCTTATTTTTTTAATCAGCAGCATCTATTAATGCTCGCCATGTATCAGGTCCTATTATACCATCACAGGATAAATTATGTTTGTCTTGAAAATAAAGTATAGCAGCATGGGTTTCTGGTCCAAATATTCCATCTTGTCCTATAGTATAACAAGCTCTACTTAACATAATTTGAGCTGCCATAACAGCATCATATTTATTTGCTTTATTATAGCCTACATAGTCAGTATATATATTAAAATAATATCCATTTACTGAACAATCTCCACTTGCTCTAGCTTCAATTGAAGTATTTCCTATATTAGGTGGTGTAACTTCATCAGCAGAAGCTATAATAGAAAATAGTGATGTAGTAGTCATAGTCATTAATAAAACAGAAGTTATAAATTTTTTTTTCATGAGCAATCCCTCCAATTTCATTTAATGACATTATTATACATCATTTTTGTAAACAAGTAAATAGCTTTTTGAAAAAAATGTTGAAAAAACATATAAAATAAGTTTTTTAAAAGAAAATTTAAGCTAAAAATAAATAATTAAAAGTCTATTATGTGTAAAGGTATAAATTTTTTTGAACAAAATATAATGAAATAGTTTTATATAGAAATTAACATAAAGAAAATTGACTAAGTCTAAAAATAAAGTGTAGAATAATAATAGAAATCATTAAAACTTTTGGAGGATTTTTATGAAAAAAAATGCAGCACAAAGGGAATTTAAAAAGTTAAAAAATCAAATAAATCAAATTAGTGAAATAGTTAAAAATTCTAAAGGAAATGCTTTACATGAACATGAGTCTACCATAAGGAAAAAAATACTTCTTCTTATGGAAATTGAAAAGGAAGGTTATGAAGGTTCTAAAGACTTTAAAGAACTTTTAGAAAGATATGAGAATATTTTAGAAGATGTATCTAAAAGAATTTTAGAGAATTATAATAGAAAAAATAATTGTGATTATGATTATTATGAAGTAGTTCGTAATAATTATAAAGTTTTAATTAATTCTGGAATAATGACAGTCCTTACAAAACAACATATTCCAAAACTTATTGCAAAGGAGTTTAATGAAAATTTCCCTGATAATCCTAAAGATGAATACAGAGAAGCTAGAGGTATGAAAAGAAAGTTTATAATTCATTTAGGAGATACAAATACAGGAAAAACTTATAATGCAATTCAAAGATTAAAAGCTTGTAAAAAGGGAGTCTATCTTTCTCCTTTAAGAATACTTGCCTTAGAAAATTTTGAAAAGCTTAATAATGAAAAAATAGTATGTAATCTTCAAACTGGGGAAGAAGAAATCCTAAAAGAAGGAGCAACTCACACGTCTTGTACCATAGAAAAATTAAACTTAAAGGAGCAGTATGAAGTTGCTGTTATTGATGAAATTCAAATGATTGATGATAAGCAAAGGGGAGCTGCTTGGAGTAGGGCTATTTTAGGAGTAAGGGCTAAAGAAATACATGTATGTGGAGCTTTAAATGCAAAGGAAATTTTAATAAAAATCCTTGAAGATTGTAAAGATGACTATGAAATAAAAGAATATAAAAGAAGTATTCCTTTAGAAGTAGAAGATAAGGATTTTTCATATAAAGATGTAGAAGAAGGGGATGCAATAGTATTATTTTCTAAGAAAAAGGTTCTTTCTTTAGCTGAAGAATATTCAGAAAAAGGAATAAAAGCAAGTATAATTTATGGAGACCTTCCACCAGAAACAAGAAGAAAGCAATATGATGATTTTATAAATAAAGAAAACAAGATTTTAATAACTACAGATGCTATAGGAATGGGAGTTAACCTTCCTATAAGAAGGATTGTCTTTTTATCTGTTAAAAAATTTGATGGAGAAGAAATAAGATTATTAACTTCTCAAGAAGTAAAACAAATAGGAGGCCGTGCAGGAAGAAAGGGAATATATGAAACAGGGTACATAGCAAGTGTTGGTCATAACTCAGAATTTATTTCTCATAGACTTAGTGAAAAAGATAAAGTTATTACCTCTGCTGTTATAGGACCATCTGATGCTATTTTAAGAATAAAAACCCTTCCACTTATAGAAAAACTAGCTCTTTGGAGCACAAGAAAAGAAAAGCTTAATTATTATAGAAAAATGGATATAGGAGATTATATAATAATTTTAGATAGATTAAAAAGGTATAAGCTTAAAGAAGAAATTCAATGGAAACTTTTAAAAGTACCCTTTGATGTAACACAAGATGAGCTTATGAAACAGTTTTTATTTTATGTAGATGAACTTTTTATTGCAAAATCAAAAACTATTTCTAAACCTAGAATAATAGGAGAAACTTTAGATGAATTAGAAATTTATTACCAAAAAATAAATATGTATTATTCCTTTAATAAGCTATTTAATTTAAAATTTGAATTTCAATGGATTTATGATGAAAGAATTACAGTTAGTGAAAAAATAAATAGCATATTAAAAAGTTTATAAAAAATAAAAAGGAATGTTGCATTAAGAAATATTAATAGAATATATATTCTTATAAAATTTCTTTGTGCAACAGCCTTTTTTTATTATAAAATAATTTATAGCTATTAAAGTTTTAAAATTTTAGTGGCGAGATTTATAAGCTTTTTTATTAGATTTTATATTCTTTTTTTTACGATTACCTCTCTTTTTAAGGTTTATATATCTTATCATAAATAGTAAAAATACAATAAAAATTATTATAGCTATAAAGATTAAAATTGTATGTATATAAAAAGATTTACTATAGTTAATTAAATCTTTAGTGGTAATGTTTGTATATAAGTTATAATTTTCAGTAAAGCTTTTATCTTGTATTTTTACTTTTCCAACTACTGTTGAATTATTTAAGTTCCAAGAATTAAAGTTACTTTTATTAACATTAATAGTTCTATATTTTTCATTAAAATCATTGTTATAATCAGTTATATCATCTTTAGAAAATACAGGAATTTCATAGGTACATGTTTTTCCAAAGAATTTTAATGGTTTAAATTTTATTTTTATTTTTGATAATTCTTGATTTTTAGGTAAAATGGTTTCTTTTTTTAGATTAAAGCTATAATCCATAAGCTTATTCATATCATCAAATATACCAGTATAATCTCCACCTAAAATTACTCCAACTAATTTATGTCCATCTTTTTCATAAATTGCAACTAAACATCTACCAGCTTTTGTAGTATAACCTGTTTTACCTGCAATGCAATAATTAGTACCTAAATTTTTATTTGTATTAGTTAATTTTGCAGTTTTACCATTTGTAGTAGAAAAAGTATAATCTTTTAAAGATATAGCTTCTCTTACCCAATCATCATTATAGCAAGCTATACCTAAAAGAGCCATATCATAGGCTGTTGAATAATGATTGTTTCCTTTTAATATTGTATCTGAATCTAATCCATTTGGAGTATAAAAGAAGCTATTTTCCATACCTAAAGAAGCAGCTTTTGAGTTCATAACTTTAGAAAAGTTTTCTATATTTCCACTTATAGATTCAGCTATCATTATAGCCATATCATTTCCAGAGGATAGCAAAAGCCCCTTCATTACATTATCAGCAGTGATTTTATCTCCAACAGCAAGTGAAGGAAGCTTGTCTTTATATACTGATGTAGATTCTTGTTCTTTAGCAAGTTCAGAAAATACAAGTTCATCATTTTTATTTTTATTTTCTGAAAGTATAAGAGCAGTTAAAAGTTTTGTTGTAGATGCTATTTGGCTTTTTTCTTCTGCATTAAAAGAATATAGCACTTCTTTAGTATCTAAATCTAAAACTACAGCTTTTTTTGCATTTATTTGAAGAGGGGTATTTTCTTCGGCTTTAGTAGTAACTGGATTTAGAATTATTAAAGAAATACTACATAATATAATAGAAAGAAAGCTAAAAATAGTATTTTTCTTAAGTTTCATTTTATGTATCATCCCTTTCACAAGTTATATTTTATATAAATAAATAATATATGTCTAGAAAAAAACATAAATATGAATTTATAACAAAAATATAACAATATTTAGAAAACATTGACTAAAGCTTAAAAAAAGGTATATAATTATTTAACAATATTAAATATATACTATGTTAAATAAAAAAGGGAGTGAATAATAAAATGGGTGATAATGTTTTTAAAATAACTCCAAAAATAGAAGAGTTATCAGAGTTATGTGTAGAAGATGATTTAATTAATCCTGAACTTTATCAAAAGTTTGATGTAAAAAGAGGACTTCGTGATATTAATGGAAAAGGGGTTCTTGCAGGTCTTACTAATATTTCAGATGTACATGCAAAGGATATAATTGATGGAAAGGAAATTCCATGTCCAGGTAAGCTTTATTACAGAGGGTATAATGTTAAGAATTTGGTTAATGGCTTTATAGAAGAAAAAAGATTTGGTTTTGAAGAAACAACATATCTTTTATTATTTGGAAAGCTTCCTTCAGAAGAAGAATTAAAAGAATTTGATAAAATACTTAAAGAAAAAAGAACATTACCTTCAAATTTTGTAAGAGATGTAATAATGAAAGCACCTAGTAAGGATATGATGAACACTTTATCTAGAGCAGTTTTAACTTTATATTCTTATGATGATAAAGCAGATGATACATCAATTCCAAATGTTTTAAGACAAAGTCTTAATTTAATAAGTGAATTTCCAATGCTTGCAGTATATAGCTACCAAGCATATAACCATAGCATTAATGGAGGAAGTCTTTATATTCATGCACCAGCTAATGAACTTTCAACAGCAGAAAATATTCTTCATATGCTTAGACCAGATAAAAAGTATACAGAACTTGAAGCAAAAATATTAGATATAGCCTTAGTACTTCATATGGAACATGGAGGAGGAAATAATTCTACCTTTACAACTCATGTAGTTACTTCTAGTGGAACAGATACTTATTCTGCAATATCAGCTGCTTTATGTTCATTAAAGGGCCCTAAACATGGAGGAGCTAATATAAAGGTTGTTAGAATGTTTGAAGATTTAAAAAGTAAAGTTCATGATTGGGAAGATGAAGAAGAAATCTCAAATTATTTAAGAAGAATTCTTAAAAAAGAAGAATTTGATAAAAAAGGATTAATTTATGGAATGGGTCATGCTGTTTACTCTGTTTCAGACCCAAGAGCAGAAATATTTAAGGGATTTGTAGAAAAACTTGCTATTGAAAAAAATCGTACAAAAGAATTTGAATTATATTCATTAGTAGAACGTTTAGCCCCTAAAATAATTGGAGAAGAAAGACATATTTATAAAGGAGTAAATGCAAATGTTGATTTTTATAGCGGTTTAGTGTATAGTATGCTTGATTTACCAATAGAATTATATACACCAATGTTTGCAACTGCTCGTATAGTAGGTTGGAGTGCTCATAGAATAGAAGAGTTAATTAATACAGATAAAATAATAAGACCTGCATACAAGCCAGTATTAGAAAATAAAGAATATATAAAATTACATGAAAGATAATTAAAAACGGGGGAGATTATGGTCGAAGACAGTGAAAAATTAATAAAACTTTTTGATGAAACAATTAGCAAAATGAGAAATACAATTATAAAATTTCAGCCTATGAAAGAAATTTCTATGGGAGAATATACTTTGCTAAAGACCATAAAAGATAAAGGAGATAATGAAAAAGGCTTTAGAATAACTTCTTCAAGGTTAAGTAATAATTTAGAAGCATCAAGACCTGCTACTTCAAGAATGCTTAATTTAGTAGAAGAAAAAGGACTTATTAAACGTACTTCAGATAAGGAAGATAGAAGAATAGTATATATAGAACTTACAGAATCAGGAATTGATTTGTTAAATGAAGAGTCTAAAAAATTTAAAGAATTAATAAAGAAAATAAATGAGAAAATGGGAAAAGAAGACATGGAAAAGTTTGTATATACTGCAAAAAAGTTATGTAATATATTAATGGAAACAATGGAAGAATGAAAATTTTTTTAAGGATTGTCATTTAGTAATTTTTATGACAATCCTTTTTATGTTTAAAGAAAAATATGACTTATAGGTATTATACAAATTCCTAAAATTAAAGAAAAAATATAAACAAGGTTATAACCATATTTTCTTGCCTCTGGAATTAATTCTTGAAAAGCTATATATAGCATAATTCCAGCAACTATTGCAAAGATTATGCTTAAAATAAGGTCATTTATAAAGGGCTTTAAAAATAAAAAAGCTAAAAGCCCTCCAATTGGCTCTGCAATTCCTGAAATAAATGTGTATTTAAAGGCTAAAGATTTTTTCTTTGTTCCATAATAAATAGGCATAGCAATAGAAATACCTTCTGGTATGTTATGAATTGCAATAGCCCCTGCTATATAAATTCCTAAAGCAGTATCCTCATATCCAGAAACAAAGGTTGCAATACCTTCAGGAAAATTATGAAGCATAAGGGCAATCATTGAAACAAAACCAACTCTATAAAGGGAAGAATCATTTTTTTTATTATCATCTTCAGGAAGAAAAATATCTATTAAAAAGGCTGAAAAAGCTCCTATAAGTATAAAAAATAAAGTTAAAAGTTCTCCTTTTAAGTTTCCTTCATGGTTAATAATAACTGTTTTAGCAGAAGGATAAAGGTCAGTAAAGGATATTGTTATCATAACACCAGCAGAAAAAGCTAAAGCAAAGGTAATTAATCTTTTATTATCTGATTTTGAAAAAAATACAATAAATGCACCTATAACAGTTGATAGCCCAGCTAAAAGAGAAAGAAGAAGAGGTATTAAACATTGTTTATCTATCATAAATAAACTCCTATGAATTATTATATTATAAATGTATTTTTAGTTTTAAAAAAAATACAAAACTTAAAAATTAAATTTAAAAAGCACTTGATTTTATATAAATTTAAGCATATAATACCAATAAGAAAATATTATATTGTAATGATAGAGGCGCGAGATTCAATAGTAATATTATGGAGGAAAGCACTGTGAAGTAATATGAAAGGGGAAATTGCCGAAGTGATAAATTTTAAGCTTTAAAAATTTATTGCTGGGCTTGTATAAAATATATGCAAGACTGTCACATTTTGTGGAGAGCTATCTAAGAAATTTTTTATTTATGTAATGACGCATGATATTAAGTAGCCTTGGATTTAGCCAAGGCTTTAATTTTATTAAAAAATTTAATAAAACTTTATTTGTATAAAGAATAAAATTAGTATATAATCTTTTTTATAATAGCACATTGCAATAAAAATATTTTTAAAATAAATTTATCAGGGGGAATTAGAAAAATGGCAAAGAAGTTAAGAGTAGGTGTACTTGGAGCTACAGGATTTGTTGGTCAAAGATTAGTTACATTATTAACAGATCATCCTTATTTTGATGTTACAGTATTAGCTGCAAGTGAAAGAAGTTCAGGAAAGACTTATGAGGAAGCAATAGGTGGAAAGTGGAAGTTAACTACAGAAATGCCTGAATGGACTAAGAAAATGGTAGTAAAAAACCTACATAATATTGATGAAATCAAAGAAGAAGTTGATTTTGTATTCTGTGCAGTAAACATGGATAAAAAAGAAATTCAAAAAATAGAAGAAGACTATGCAAAAGCAGAAGTCCCAGTTGTATCAAACAACTCAGCTCACAGAATGACTAAAGATGTACCAGTTATAATACCAGAAATAAACAATGAACACTTAAAGGTTATAGATTCTCAAAAGAAGAGACTTGGAACTAAGAAAGGATTCATAATAGCTAAGCCAAACTGTTCAATTCAAAGCTATGTTCCACCAATAACAGCATTACTTGAATTTGAACCAACAGAAATCTTAGTTACAACAATGCAAGCAATATCAGGAGCAGGAAAAACTTTTAAAGATTGGCCAGAAATGCAAGACAATGTTATTCCATATATAGGTGGAGAAGAAGAAAAGAGTGAAGTTGAACCATTAAAGGTTTGGGGACACATTGAAGGAGATGAAATTAAGCCTGTAGAAGGAATTAAAATTTCAGCTCAATGTATGAGAGTTGCAGTAACTGATGGACATATGGCAACTGTAGCTATAAACTTTAAGAAAAAGCCAACTAAGGAACAAATCTTAAAGGCATGGAAAGAATTCTCAGGAAGACCTCAAGAATTAGAATTACCACATGCACCAAAGCAATTTATAACTTACTTTGAAGAAGATAACAGACCACAAACTCATATAGACAGAGATGTAGAAGGTGGAATGGGAGTAACTGTTGGTAGATTAAGAGAAGATAATATATTCCAATACAAATTTGTTGGATTATCACACAACACATTAAGAGGAGCAGCAGGTGGAGCTGTATTAATGGCAGAACTTCTTTATAGAGAAGGATATTTATATTAAAAAATTACTAAAGCTTAAAATGATGTATAGCATTATTTTAAGCTTTTTTTATTTAATAAATATAAAATTATACATATAGAATAAATGTTGCAAAAAAAGTTTACAAAGCTTATAATTGTATAACAAAAAGGAGATGATTTTTTGTGAAAAAATTTTTAAAAAATATTATTGAATATTTTTCTCCTGAACTTATAGAAGGTATTCAAAGAGTATTAAAGTTTCTTCTTATTTATACAATTATTTTTATTATAATAGCAGCAAGTTTTAAATATGCAATTCCTTTTGTTATAGCCTTTATTATAGCTATTTTTTTAAAGCCTATTAAAAATAGAATACTATCATTAAATAAAAAATTTAAAAATTTAAAATGTGCAAATGGTATAGTTGCTCTTTTGTTAACTCTTTTAATAGTATCTGGGATAGCATGGCTTTTATTTATATTAGGATATAAATTAACAGAACAACTTAAAAGTTTATATATGTATATAACAAATGAAGATACATTAAATATGCTTCTTTATTCTTCAAAAGAAAAGGTAAATAATATTTTATCTACCTTTGGTAAGAGCTTAACACCAAGTATTATGGCTAAAATAAATGAAGGAATAACAAGTGTAATAGAATCAATATCTTCAATAATGTCTCTTTTCATAAAGAATCTTTTAAATATAGTAGTATCAATACCAACAGCTTTTTTAATGATATTAATAACAATAATTGCAACCTTCTTTTTCACAAAAGATATTGATAAAATTCAAAGCAAAATAAAAGGAATGTTTTCTCAAAAAGGATTAAATCTTTTACATAATCTTAATAAAAAGAAAAATGAAATTTTAAGTGGATATGTAAAGGCATATACCTTAATAATGATAGCACTTTTTATATATTGTATAATTGCCTTTAAAATAGCAGGGGTAAAATATGCAGTAGTAGTTGCTTTAATAACTGCAATTATAGATGCACTACCTTTATTTGGAGCAGGTCTTGTATATGCATTTTTAATAATTGCTTCTTTTATAGGTGGAGATTATAAAAAAGCAATTATTTTAATTATAGGATACATAGGAATTGTTGCAGTAAGACAATTTTTAGAACAACAACTTGTTTCAAGTTTTTTAGGACTTAATCCTTTAGTAGTTATAATAGGACTTTTTATAGCATTAACTCCACTAGGATTTAAAGGAATGTTTTATTTTATAGGAATCTTTTTAGTTTATGAAGGAATTTACTCAACTCCGCCAAGAAAAAATAATGAAATTAAGTAAAAAAATAATGCTGTTACATTAATTTTTATGTAACAGCTATTTTTAGTTTATTTTTTAGAGTTTACCACCTTAATATAAGTTAAAGTTGAATCTTCAGTTCCTTGTACATAAAGATTAGCTCTTTTTAAGTCTTTTACATAATTTAAAATGTCTTCTGTTATTATTTCTCCAGGACAAAGTAAAGGTATTCCTGGAGGATATGCAAGTAAAAATTCACAAGAAATTTCTCCAAGACTTTCTTTTAAAGGTACTTTTTTATTTTGTGCATAAAAGGCATCTCTTGGTTCTAAAGCTTTTTTTGGAATTTTCGGAATATCAAAGAAAGCAGTTAAAGCTTCTTTTTTTCCATAATATTCATTTGAAATTTCCTTAAGTGCATTTATAAGTTTATCCATATTTTCTTTAGTATCTCCAAAAGAACCCACAGCTAAAACATTATAAAAATCTGCAAGTTCCATTTGAATATAATATTTTTCTGCCAATATTCTTTCAAGTTCATAACCAGTTATACCAAGTTGAAAACAAGATATTGTTATTTTAGTAGGGTCAAAGGCATAAGCCCCTTTTCCATCTAAAACCTCTTCTCCAAAGCAATAAAATCCTGGAATTTTATTTATTTCCTCCCTTGTATAATCAGCTAAAGTAATGGCATATTTAAGCAAACTTTCTCCTTCTAAGGCAATTTGTTTTCTTGCACAATCAAGAGATGCCATAAGAATATAAGAAGGTGAAGTGGTATGAAGTAAATTTAATACTTGTTGAACTCTATCAGCACTTATAAATTTACTTTTAACATGTAGGAGAGAAGCTTGCGTTAATGAGCCTATTATTTTATGAGTACTTTGAGCACATATATCAGCACCAGCTTCTAATGCAGACATTGGAAGTTTATTAGAAAAAGCAAGGTGAGGTCCATGGGCTTCATCAACCATTATAGGAATGTTATAGTTATGGACTATATCTACAATTTTCTTTAAATCTGTAGCTACTCCATAATAAGTAGGATTTATAATTAATACTGCCTTTGTATCTGGATTTTCTTCTAAAGCTTTTTTTACAGTATCAGGAGAAATGCCTTGAGCAATTCCTAAAGTTTTGTTTATTTCAGGTTGCATATACACAGGTGAAGCTCCACTTAAAATAATTCCAGCTGTAACAGACTTATGTACATTTCTTGGAATTAAAACCTTATCACCAGGATTTACAGTAGACATTATCATTCCTTGAATAGCACCAGAAGTACCATGAAGAGCAAAAAAACTATTATCAGCTCCATAAGCATCAGCTGCAAGTTCTTGAGCTTCTTTGATAACACTTGTTGGATGATGAAGGCTATCTACTGATTTAAAAACAGTAACATCTATTTTAAATGGATTTTCCCCAATAAATTCTTTAAATTCATTAAATATTCCTTGTCCCTTTTTGTGACCTGGAACATGAAATGGAATGGTTTCATTTTTAACATATTCTTTTAATGCATCAAATAAAGGTGTTTTAACCTGTTGAGTTTTATTCATTTATCTATCCCCTTTTTTGTTAATAATTATAAAACAAGTATATTATAAGTAAATAATAAGTATAATGCAATAAAATAATTAAAAAAGAGTAAAATATAATTAAAAATAATTATAAATATACCTAAAAATAATCAACTAGGTCACATAATATAATAATTTTTATTGAAATAATATTTTTACTAAAAATATTATTGACAATAAAAATTTATAGTGATAATATTGTTAGGAATCTAACAAATAAAATATTAGAAAGGGGGAAAGTAGGTGGAAGAAGAAATTTGTATAGGAAAGGCTTTGCATATGGTAGGAAATCAAATGAAAAGACTTTTTGATAATGCAGCTTTAGAATATGGTCTTACTTCAATTCAATCTAGAATAATAAGATTTTTATATCTAGAATCTCAAAAAAGAGATGTATACCAAAAGGATATAGAAGAAGAATTTAATATTAGAAGGTCCTCTGTAACTAGTGTTTTACAGCTTTTAGAGAAAAAAGGATACATAAAAAGAGTAAGCGTAAAAGATGATAAAAGATTAAAAAAAATAATTTTAACTGGTACCGGTAAACTTATTCAAGAAAAGGTTCATTCTTTAATTCAAGAAGGAGAACAAAAATTAAAGGATGAACTTACAGAAGAAGAGTTAAAAATATTTATGGATATATTATTAAGATTATCTAAAAAGCTTGGATGATTTTAATTTTATATAGTTAGAAGTCTAACAAAAGGAGATGAGGAAAATGATAAAAAAATTATCTGAGTACATTAAAGAGTACAAAAAGGATACAATTTTAACTCCAATATTTATGATTTTAGAAGTAATTATGGAGATGATTATCCCATTATTAATGGCAGCAATTATTGATAATGGACTTGAAGGAGGAAGCATAAAGTATGTATGCCTTATAGGCTTAGCAATGCTTATAGTAGCAATGTTTTCATTAACATTTGGTGCTCTAGGAGGAAAATATGGAGCTTCAGCTTCTTGTGGTTTTGCAAAAAATTTAAGAAGAGCAATGTTTCACAATATTCAAGATTTTTCTTTTGAAAACATTGATAAGTATTCCACAGCAGGATTAGTTACTCGTTTAACAACAGATGTAACAAATGTTCAAAATGCTTTTCAAATGATTATTCGTATGTGTGTAAGAGCACCTATTTCACTTATATGTGCAATGGTTATGTCCTTTTACATAAACTTTAAATTGTCATTAATATTTGTAGGTGCAATAATATTTTTAGGTTTAGCTTTATATTTTATAATGACAGGAGCTCATCCTTATTTTAAAGAAGTATTTAAAAAATATGATGATTTAAATGCAAGTGTTCAAGAAAATTTAACTGGAATAAGAGTAGTTAAAGCATATGTAAAAGAAGATTATGAAATAAATAAATTTAAAAAAGCTTCTGAAAAAATATACAACTATTTTAAAAAGGCTGAAGGAATATTAGTTTTTAACAATCCAATAATGATGTTTTCTATGTATACTTGTATAATTCTTCTTTCATGGCTTGGAGCTAAAATGATTGTATTAAATAGTATGACTACTGGTGAACTTATGAGTTTATTTACTTATTGTACAAACATCCTTATGAGTCTTATGATGCTTTCTATGGTATTTGTTATGATTGTTATGTCAAGGTCTTCTGCAGAAAGAATTATTGAAGTATTAGAAGAAAAGAGTACTTTAACTAATTGTGAAAATCCAATTCATGAAGTTAAGGATGGTTCAATTGAATTTAATAATGTAGATTTTTCTTATAGTAATGATAAAAATAATTTAAACTTAGAGAAAATAAATATAAAAATAAATTCAGGAGAAACAATTGGAATTTTAGGAGGAACAGGTAGTGCAAAATCTACATTGGTTCAACTTATTCCTAGACTATATGATGTAACTAGTGGAGAGGTTAAAGTTGGAGGAGTAGATGTTAGAAAGTATGATATAGAAAGCCTTCGTAATGAAGTTGCTATGGTTCTTCAAAAGAATGTATTATTCTCTGGAACAATAAATGAAAACCTTCGTTGGGGAAATAAAAATGCAACTGAAAAAGAAATAATACATGCTTGCACACAATCTCAAGCTGATGAATTTGTACAAAAGTTCCCTAAAAAATATGAAACCTTTATAGAACAAGGTGGAAATAATGTATCAGGAGGACAAAAGCAACGTTTATGTATTGCAAGGGCTCTTTTAAAAAATCCTAAAATATTAATACTAGATGATTCTACAAGTGCTGTTGATACTAAAACTGATGCATTTATAAGAAAAGCATTTAAAGAAGATATTCCAAATACAACTAAAATTATAATAGCACAACGTATTTCTTCAATACAGGATTCAGATAAAATAATAGTATTAAATGATGGAAAAATTAATGGTTTTGGAACTCATGAAGAACTTTTAAAAACTAATGAAATATATAAAGATGTTTATGAATCACAAGTGAAGGGAGATGATAAAAATGAAGCCTAAGAATATGCCTAAGAAAAAGACTGAAAATGTAGGTGGAACTTTAAAAAGATTAATGGGTTATGTTTTAAAGGAATATAAAATTCATTGCTTAGTAGTTCTTATAGCTATTTTAATAAGTTCTTTATCAAATGTATATGGAAGTTTATTTTTAAAAACTCTTATAGATGACTATATAGCACCTTTTTTAAATGAAGCAAGTCCTAACTTTGCACCTCTTTTTAATGCATTAATAAAACTTGGAATTATTTATTATATAGGAGTTATTGCAAGTTATGTTTATAGTAAAATTATGATTCTTGTATCTCAAGGGGCATTAAAAAAGATAAGAGACCATATGTTTGAACATATGGAAGGTCTTCCTATAAAGTATTTTGATACAAATGCTCATGGTGACATAATGAGTCTTTATACAAATGATACAGATACTTTAAGACAAATGCTTAGCCAAAGTATACCACAGCTTTTATCATCTGTAATAACAGTTGTAAGTGTATTTATTTCAATGGTAGTATTAAGCATACCTTTAACAATTATTGTTGTTATAATGGTAGTTGTTATGATGAATGTTGTAAAGGTAATTGGTGGAAAAAGTGGTGCTTATTTTGGAAAGCAACAACGTGATTTAGGAAAGCTTAATGGATATATAGAAGAAATTATGGAAGGACAAAGAGTTGTAAAAGTGTTCTGCCATGAAGAGGAAGTAAAAGAAAAGTTTGATGAATTAAATGAAAACTTATTTGATAGTGCTAATAATGCTAATAAATTTGCAAATATTTTAATGCCTATTATGGGAAACTTAGGACATATAAATTATGTTTTAACAGCTATATTTGGAGGAATAATTGCAATTAATGGCTTTGGAGGTTTTACAGTAGGAGCCTTGGCAGCTTTCTTACAATTAACAAGAAGCTTTAATATGCCAATAACACAAATATCACAACAATTTAACTCAATTGTTATGGCCCTTGCTGGAGCAGAGCGTATATTTAAGCTTATGGATGAGAAAAAAGAAACAGACAATGGTTATGTAACTTTAGTAAATGCTAAAATCAAAGATAATGGAGAAATTGAAGAAGTTAAAGAACGTACAGGAGTATGGGCTTGGAAACATCCTCATGGAGATGGAACTACAACTTATACAAAACTTTTAGGTGATGTTGTTTTTGATGGAGTTGACTTTGGATATAATGATGAAAAAATAGTATTACATGATGTAAAATTATATGCAGAGCAAGGACAAAAATTAGCTTTTGTAGGAGCAACTGGTGCAGGAAAAACTACAATAACAAATCTTATTAATAGATTTTATGACATTCAAGATGGAAAAATAAGATATGATGGAATAAATATAAATAAAATAAAGAAAGCAGATTTAAGACGTTCTTTAGGAATAGTTCTTCAAGATACTCATCTTTTCACAGGAACAGTAGCAGATAATATTCGTTATGGAAAACTTGACGCAACAGATGAAGAAGTAAAAAAGGCAGCAAAACTTGCAAATGCAGATTTATTTATAAAACATCTTCCACAGGGCTATGATACAATGCTAACAGGAGATGGAGCAAATCTTTCACAAGGACAAAGACAACTTTTAGCAATAGCAAGAGCAGCAATAGCAGACCCTCCAGTACTTATATTAGATGAAGCTACTTCAAGTATTGATACAAGAACAGAAAAAATTGTTCAAGAAGGTATGGATAAACTTATGGAGGGAAGAACAGTATTTGTAATTGCCCATAGATTATCTACTATAAAAAATTCTGATGTAATTATGGTTTTAGAGCAGGGAAGAATTATTGAAAGAGGAAACCATGAAGATTTAATAAAGAAAAAGGGCAAATATTATCAATTATATACTGGAGCCTTTGAATTATCTTAAAATAATAAATTTATTTAGCAGATTTAATATATATTTAAACAAATTTAAATAATATATTAGTCTGCTTTTTTATATGGTAATTAAATAATTATATGTATATAATTATTTAATGATAGGAGAGTGAAAAAAATGTTTAAACGATTACTATTTATGAATTTTAGGGATGGAAATGTAAATTTTAAGAGTATATCAAAAGCAATTTTAAAAGTTTTTCAATTTATATTTATTTCTATAATTGTCTTTACTATGTGTAATAGGCTTTTAAATAAAGTTGGATTTAATATGGCAGTAACTTTTATAGTAGCTGCTAATATAGTTGTAATTTATGCTTTTCACATTATAATACATAGAGAATTTTTAGAAAGCTTAAAAAAAGATGGATTGATGATGTTTTTAAGAGAGGATGCCTTTAGCTATGTGAATGGAAAAATTAATATACTTTTTATAAAGTATTTAGTTGTAGTAGTTATTCCAACTATTCTTCCTTTTATATTAAAAATGGATAGCTTTTTTAAAGGTTTTTTTATTCTTTTAGGATTTATTATTATGGCATATCTTATGAACATAACAGTTTTATATGGAGTATTATTTATTAAAAAGAAGGCAGAAGAAAATAAATTTTTAAAAGCAATCTTTTTTTTAGTAGCTGCAATATTATTTATAGGATTTTTTGCAATTTTAACTTGGGTTTCCCAAATTATCCTAACTATATTTTTTGAAAGAGATATTCCTCTTTTAAATGATTTTATAACTAAAAAAGATTTAATACCTTTAATTTTAATATCAAATTTAGTTTTAATTGTTTTATCTATTTTATCAATGAATTATATGAAAGAAAATATACATATACTTTATGAAGAACAAAGGTCAAAAGAAAAAGATAACTTAGGAATTGGAATGAAGCTTATAACCTCTTCTTTCATAAAGGATAAGAGATTTATAAGAGATGTTATAGTGTTTTTTAGGGATAGACCATTTTTAAAGATAATAGGTATTTTCATAGTATTTATGCAAACATTATCAATGGTTGCCTTTTATTTTACAGATATTATAGCACCAGAAAATATTAATGATATGGTAAACTTTTCTCAATATCATTTCCTTGTGGTTTTTGCAATATCAGTAATGTGTTTTTTACTTAACTTAATAATAAATATTAATCAACTAAGGGTAAAAGAAGAACTTCAAATGTCTAATGAATTTGCATTAGAAATAAATATGAAAAAGCTAATTATGCAAAAAGCTAAAGGATATTTTATGATATGTTGTCTTCCTATAATATTAGGAGTAGCTTTAATGATAAGTTTAAAACTTGATAAAGGGTCTTATGTTGAATATTTTTATGTTTTAATACCTATAATATTTTTATTTAAATTTATATCTATAGTACTTATAAAGATAATAAATTCAAAAGGCTTCTTTAGAGAAATAAAAATAGCCTATGTAATAGCTGTAGCAGTAGGATTATTCTTATATTGTGCTTATAATCTTATGTATAGTTTTAAACTTGAAGTGCCAGATAATAGGGTTAGATTTTTTAATATTTTACTTATATTTATAACAATAATAATATACTATGTAGAAGTTATAGAATTAAAAAAGAATAGGGAGTGGACAAAGTATGATAGAAGTAGATAATTTGAATTTTTCATATGATAAAAAAAATAATACTTTAGAAAATGTTAATTTTAAAATTCAAGAGGGATATGTATATTGTCTTTTAGGAGAAAATGGGACAGGAAAAACCACTCTTTTTAGATGTTTAAGTGGTGAATTAAAATGTAATTTAGATTTTTCTAAATATAAAAATGATATATTATTTATACATGATAAAATGGATTTTTATAATCATTTAACAGGAGAAGAATATGTTAATTTAATAATGTATTTAAAAAATAGAAAACTTAATGAAAAATACTTTAAAGAAATGCAAAAAAGATTAGATATGGATAGAAAAATAGATAGCAAAATATTTAGCTATTCATTAGGAATGAAACATAAGCTTTTATTAATGCTTGCTCTTTTATTAGATTATAAATACATATTAATAGATGAACCCTTTACAGCACTAGATTTTATGTCAACAGAAATTGTAGAGGAAATTGTAAAAGAATATGCTAGAAAAGGAAATGCAATAGTTATATCTACTCACTTAATGGATGTTGCCCAGGAAATAAGTGATAAAATACTTCTTTTAAGTAGAGGAAAGATAACAGAAGTAGATAATAATTTTAATAGCTCTAAAGAACTTAAAGATAGGCTTAGAGAGGTATGGAGTTAAATTTACATTTTTAAAGTTGTAATAAAACTATGGAAAAATATTTAATTTAGTAATATAATTAAGTGGAATGTATTTTGATTAGGGGACAACAAATAAGAAAGGGGCAATTTAAAAGTGAAAACAGTAAAAATAGCATTATTAGGACTTGGAAATGTTGGACGTGGGGTTTGGAACATTTTAAAGATGAATGAAGAAGAAATAATGAAACGTTCAGGCTACAAAGTTGAAGTAGCAAAAATCCTTGTAAGAGATAAAAACAAGCCAAGAACAGTAGAGGTTTTAGATGAAATAGTAACTACTGATTTTAATGAAATATTAAATGATGATTCAATAAAGATAGTAGTTGAAGTAATGGGAGGAATAGAACCTGCTAAAGATTACATATTAAAAGCAATGAGTAAAAAGAAAAATGTTGTTACAGCAAATAAAATGCTTATTGCAACAAATGGAGATGAATTATTCCATAAAGCAGATGAAGAAGGAGTTATGATAAATTATGAAGCTTCAGTTGCAGGTGGAATTCCAATAATTCAAAGTATAAATGAAAGTTTAACTGCAAATAAAATTGAACAATTATATGGTATTGTAAATGGAACAACAAACTTCATTTTAAGTAAAATGGAACTTGAAGGAAGCGGATTTTATGATGTATTAAAAGAAGCTCAAGAATTAGGATATGCAGAAGCAGATCCAACTTCAGATATAGAAGGTTATGATGCTCAATATAAGCTTGCTATTTTAGCTTCATTAGCTTTTGGTACAAAGATAGATATAGATAAAGTATATAGACAAGGTATAACAAACATTACTTCTTTAGATATGGAATATGCAAAAAGTTTAGGAATGGTAATAAAACTTCTTGCAATAGTTAAAGAAAAAAATGGAAAGCTTGAGTTAAGAGTTCACCCAACTATGATTCCAGAAACTCACCCTCTTGCAAATGTTTATGATTCATTTAATGCAGTATTTATAAAGGGAAATGCAGTGGGCGATTTAATGTTCTATGGAAGAGGAGCAGGAGATTTACCAACAGGAAGTGCAGTTGTAGCAGATATAATATCAGTAATAAGAGATGAAATAGCATCAAAAGAAAATTCTCGTTCAGCTGTTAAAAATGAATTATGGAAAAAAGAACTTATGGATATAAGTGAAGTAGAAAGTAGATATTATATAAGATTATCAGTAGAAGATAAACCAGGAGTTCTTGCAGATTTAACAGCAATTTTAGGCTATAATAAAGTAAGCTTACGTTCTGTTATGCAAAAAGGAAAGAGCAGAAGTGCAGATGGAGGAGTAATATTAGTACTTACTACTCACCATACTACTGAAGCTGACGTAAAGGCATCATTAGAAACAATGAAAAAATTAGAATCTGTAAAGAGTATAGACAATTTAATAAGAATAGAAGATTTTACACGTTAAAAAAGATAATAAGTTAAATAGCTAAATTGCAAGGAACTGTTGTACTATTTTTCAGCACAACAGTTCCTTTTCTATACAATGTTAAAAGTTATAATTTAACAGTTTTATATTTTATAGGGCAATAAAGTTTTATTTAGAAATTTTATTGTAATATATATTTTTTTATACAAGTATAATAAAAATATATTGTATTTAAAACCATATTATGATATAATTTGAACTATGATAAACATACAAAAGAATCTTTTTTAAAATTATAAAATACCACTTTAACTTTTATTATAATAAAGAACTCAAAATACATTTATTGATTTGAAATACAAATTAAGGGTTTGGGTTTTAAAATATATATAATATAATAAAAGAGATATGTGATTATCATGAATTTAAATTGTTAAGGAGGGGAATTTTAACAATATACTTTATAAAAAATAAAAAGATGGGGAAGGATAAAAATGAAAAAAGTAAAAAAATTATTAACAATAATAACATTAATGACAGTAACAAGTACCCTTGTATTGCCACCACAAATAAATGCTGCTGTTATTAATGAAACAAAAGAAAATATTGAATTTGAAGAGATGGAAACTGAAACTGCAGAAGAAAGTACAGAATCTATAGAAGCTGTCAAAAAGTATGAAGAAATGGATGAGATATATACAGAAAAGGAAGCAACTTCAACAAGCTTATTAATTTCAAGCTTTACTTCAGATTTAAAATCACCACAAGAAAAGGGAACAACTATAAAACTTGCAGCAAAGGCTCAAGGTGGAAGTGGAACCCTTCAATATTCATTTGTAGTAAAATTAAATGATTATTATAGAGAAATTAAAGCTTATTCAACAAGTAATACAGTATCATGGAAGCCAGAATATATAGGAAACTATATAGTATATGCAGTAGTAAAAGATTCTACTGGAAAAATGAAGATTTCTCCAATGAATTATGAAATAAAAGAAGTAAGTGCTCCAGTAATAACTAGTTTTACAGCTGATAAAAAATCACCACAATCAAGTGGAACAGAAGTAAAATTGACAGCAAATGCAACAGGAAAAGGAACATTACAGTATAAATTCTTAGTAAAAAATTCAGCAGGGGAATGGAATGTAATAAGAGATTATGGAACATCAAATACAACAATATGGAAAACAGGAGCAGTAGGAGATAAAACCTTATATGTAGATGTAAAAAACAGTGCAGGAAAAGTAGTAAGAAAAGAAATGTCATATAAAGTTACATCACCTTTAAAAATAAATAGTTTTATAGCAGATAAAAAATCACCACAAGTAAGTGGAACAGAAGTAAAATTAACAGCAAAAGCAGAAGGAATAGGAACATTAAAATATAAATTTTTAATAAAAGATTCTAAAGGTAACTGGTATGTAATAAGAGATTATGACGCATCAAATACAACAGTATGGAAAACAGGAACAGCAGGAGATAAAACCTTATATGTAGATGTAAAAGATAATACAGGAAAAGTAGTAAGAAAAGAAATGTCATATAAAGTTACATCACAATTAAAAATAAATAGTTTTACAGCTGATAAACAATCACCTCAATTATCAGGAACAAGTATAAAGCTTAAAGCAAGTGCAACTGGTACAGGAAAACTTCAATATAAATTCCTTATAAAAGATTCAGCAGGCAATTGGTATGTATTAAAGGATTATTCTACAGCTAACGAAACAACTTGGACAGCAGGAAGCAAAGGAGATAAGACTTTATATGTAGATGTAAAAGATTCAACAGGAAAAAAATTAAGAAAGAGTATGAACTTTACAATAAAAACACCAATAAAATTAATAGGTGAAGTTGTAAAAGCTGATGGTGATACAGATAGTACAAACAATGAAGTTTTACCAAATGCAACTGTAAAGATAACTAAAGGAAATGTTACTCAAACTACAAAAACTAATTCAGAAGGAATATATTCTTTTGAAAAATTAATTAGTGGAACTTACACTATAACAGTATCTAAAGATGGTTATAAAACAGCAACACAAACAATAAACATAGCAGATGAACAAGCTAGTTATTATAATTCAACAATTGAGCTTATTTCAAATACAAGTACTGAAAATGGTACAGCTTCAGGTGTTATATATGATGTTTTAACAGGAAATGGAGTTAAAGGACTTACATTAAAAATTAGAAGTGGTATGGGAAATACTACAGGAACAATAGTTAAAACAATAAAAACTGGAGAAGATGGAAAGTATTCAGTAGCTTTACCAGCTGGAAATTATTGTGTTCAAATTATTGATGAAAGAACACTTTCTAATGAAAAAGATAGATATTTAACTAATTCTTTTGATATAAAAACTATAGGAAATAAAACAATAGGTTCTCAAAATGGAAATGTATCTACAGCAATAAGTGCACAACAAGTAAGAATAGTATTAAAATGGGGAGAATATCCAAGAGATTTAGATTCTCACTTAGTAGGACCAACTTCTGATGGTTCAAAGTTCCATACTTATTTTTCAAAGAATGGATATTATGAAGATGATATTAAAATAGCAGATTTAGATTTAGATGATACATCTTCATATGGACCGGAAACAACTACTATTTATAATCCAATAAGTGGAAAATATCAATTCTATGTTCATGACTATAGCAATAGAGCTAACGATGACAGTTTAGAATTATCAAAATCAGGTGCAACAGTACAAGTTTATATAGGAGCTTCAAATAAACCAGCATATACATTTAATGTACCTAAACAAAAAGGAACACTATGGAAAGTATTTGAATATGATAGTGTTACTAAAAAAATAAAGCCTATAAATGAAATGTCATATGAAAGATATGCAAGTGATATTGGACAAGATTAAAATAAATTAATAATAAAGGAATAATTCCATTAGGGGTTATTCCTTTTTTTATTTATGCTAAGAGATAAATAAATATTATAGGTTTTAAATAATAAATTCATTTTTAAAGTTTAAAAAAATATTAAATCATTAAATATATTTAATATTTATTGAAAAGAATTAAAGAAATGTTATAATAGGAAAGACGAAAAACAAAAGATAAAAAAAGGGGGCATTTTTATGTCAAAAAAAGAGAACAAAAGGGCTTCTTTTATTGAAAGAGCAGGTAAAAAAATTCCTGACCCAGTTATAATATTTGCATTTCTTTTTGCAGTTACAATGATATTAACAATTTTTATGGGTGGAATGTCATTTGAAACATTATCTGGAGATGGAACAACAATATCATATGAAGTTAAAAATATGTTTAAAGCAGAAAATTTTAGATGGATACTTAATAATGCTTTAGTAACAAACTGGCTTGCATATGGTGGAGGAGTATTAGGAACTATATTAGTTGTAATGCTTGGAGTTGGTCTTGCAGAGGAGTCAGGACTTTTAGCAACTTCTATAAAGAAAGTAGGATTAAAAGTATCTGATAAGTTTCTACCAATAATTTTAGTATTTTTAGGAATTATGAGTAGTATAGCTACAGATGCAGGATATATAATTTTAATACCACTTGCAGGGCTTTTATATGTAGGTCTTAAGAAAAACCCACTAATAGGTATGGCAGCAGCTTTTGCTGGAGTTTCTGCTGGATTTAGTGCAAATCTTATTCCAGGAACGCCTATAGATGTTATAGTTGGAAGTAATGCAAAGGTATTTGCAGAAGGGCAAGGAGTACCTTTTGTAAATATTTTAGGAGAAACATTAAATGCACCAACAATGCATTATAAGTTTATTGTTGTATCAACAATTGTTCTTGCAGCAGTAGGATATTTTGTTACAGTAAAGATAATAAAACCAAGACTAGAAAACGAAAGCTATATAGTTCCAGAAGATATGGAAGATTTTGTAGTTTCAGAAGATGAAAATAAAGCTTTAAAGTGGGCAGGTTTAGGATTAATAATAGCACTATTAATAATAATATTATTAGCTTATGGTCCATTAGCACCATATACTGATGAAAATGGTACTATTGTAAAACCTGTAATGGATAATATTATTCTTTTAATAACTTTTGCTTTTTTCCTTCCAGGTTTAATGTATGGAGTAAAGGTTAAAAAATTTAACAAAGCTATTGATGTTGTTAAAGGTCTTGCTAATCAAATGAGTAATATGGGCTATATTTTAGTTTTAACATTTATATCATATAACTTTTTAGCATTATTAAGTTATTCTAATATTGGAACTTATATAACTTTTTTAGGAGCTAAAGCCTTAGAAATTTTAGGACTTTCTAAATATCCAATATTACTTTTAATAGGATTTATAATAGTAACAGCTATAATAAATTTATTTGTTGGAGGTCTTACTTCAAAGTGGATGCTTTTAGGACCAATATTTATTCCAATGTTATATCAAGTAAATAATTCATTAACACCAGATATAGTATCTGCCGCTTATAGAATAGCAGACTCTTCAACTAATGTAATATCACCTCTTATGTCTTATGCAGGAATAATTCTTGTATTTATGAAAAAATATAAACCAGAATATACTTTAGGAGATATGATAAAGCTTATGTTACCATACTCAATAGCATTTTTAATAGTATGGACGGTAATATTAATAGGATTCTTTGTATTTAAAATTCCAATGGGTATATAAAAAAAGGCTGTGAAAAAATGATTTTCATTTTTTTACAGCTTTTTTTATGGAAAATTATATAATTTTTTAGGTTATAAATAACTTGTAAAACTAATAATAAAGGATATTTTTTAATTTAAGTAATGAAGGATTTTGACTGATTTCTAAGAAATTTAAAATTTTTTTTGAATGAAAATGAAAGAAAATGATTGACTTTGAAAGAAAATCCTTGTATTATAAATACAAGGAGGTGATGAAAATGTTAACAGAGGAAAGATTTAAATTAATACTAGATATTCTTAAAGAAAAAAAATCTGTAACAGTTAATGAACTTGTAGAAGAATTACATATTTCAGAATCTACAGTAAGAAGAGATTTAACATCTTTAGATAAAATGGGAAAGCTTAATAAAGTACATGGAGGAGCAACTTTAAAAGAAAACTATAATAATGAAGAACTTGATGTAAAAATAAAGCATACCTTAAATGTAGATGAAAAGAAAAGAATAGGAAAATTTGCAGCTTCATTAATAGAAGAAGGAGATTTTGTATATATAGATGCAGGAACCTCTACAGAGCTTATGATTGATTATATAAATGAGAAAAAAGCAGTTTATGTAACTAATGGAATTGTTCATGCAAAAAAGCTTGTTCAAAAAGGTTTAGAAGCATTTATATTAGGTGGACAAATTAAACTTTCTACAGAAGCTATAATAGGCATTGAGGCAGTAAGTAACATAAAAAAATATAACTTTACAAAATGCTTTATGGGTACAAATGGTATAGATTTAAAAGCAGAGTTTACAACTCCTGATGTTAATGAAGCACTTCTTAAAAAGGAAGCAATGAATAGAAGTAAAAAAGTATATGTTTTATCAGATGTTTCAAAATTTAATAAAATATCATCTATAACTTTTGGAAATTTAGATAAAACTATAATTATAACAACTAAAATAACAGAAAAAGAATTTATGAATAGTAAAAATATTGTGGAGGTGGATAACTTATGATTTATACAGTAACATTTAATCCTTCATTAGATTATATAGTGAAGGTTAATAATTTTAAATTAGGGGCTGTAAATAGAACCACAAGAGAGGACATTTATGCAGGAGGTAAAGGAATTAATGTATCAATAGTTCTTAGCAATTTAGGATATAAAAGCAAAGCTTTAGGGTTTACAGCAGGTTTTACAGGAAATGAAATAGAAAGAAGAGTTAATGAAAAAGGAATTGATTCAGAATTTATTAAACTTAATGAAGGGCTTTCAAGAATAAATGTAAAAATGAAATCAAATGAGGAAAGTGAAATTAATGGAAATGGCCCTAATATAACAAAAGAAGCTTTAGATAAACTTTTTTCAAAACTAAATACATTAGAAAGTGGTGATATTTTAGTTTTAGCAGGAAGCATACCATCTTCTCTTCCTTCAGATATATATGAAAAGATAATGGCTTTTCTTAAAGATAAAAATATAAAAATAGTGGTAGATGCAACAAAGGATTTACTTTTAAATGTTTTAAAATATAATCCATTTTTAATTAAACCTAATAATCATGAACTTGGAGAAATGTTTAACGTAGAACTTAAAAATGATGATGAAATAATTCATTATGGTAAAAAGCTGTTAGACATGGGAGCTGAAAATGTACTTATATCAATGGCTGGTGATGGGGCAATATTTTTGTCAAAGAATGGAGAAGCATTTAAAAGTGGTGTACCAAAGGGAGTAGTTAAAAATTCAGTAGGTGCAGGAGATTCTATGGTAGCTGGTTTTATAGCAGGATACTTAAAGGAAAGTGATTTAAATAAGGCATTTAAAATGGGAGTTGCAACAGGAAGCGCTAGTGCTTTTTCTGAAGAACTTGCAACAAAAGATGAAGTAGAAAATTTATTAAAGGAATTATAAAATTTTATTTTAATAGTGTAAAGGTTTAAGGACATAAATGAAATTAGTTTTAAAGGAGGAATTATTATGAGAATTACAGATTTATTGAAAAAACAAGGAATAGCATTAGATGTTAAAGTTTCTTCAAAAAATGAAGCAATAGATAAATTAGTTAACTTAATGGAGGCTTCTGGTAATTTAAATAATAAAGAAGAATACAAAAGCAAAGTTCTTGAAAGAGAATCTTTAAGTACAACAGGAATTGGAGATGGAATAGCAATTCCACATGCTAAAACAAAAGCAGTAAAAAATCCAGGACTTAGTTCAATGGTAGTAAAGAATGGAGTTGATTATGACTCTTTAGATGGAGCACCTGCTAAATTATTCTTTATGATAGCAGCACCAGAATCTGCAAATAATCTTCATCTTGAAGTTTTAGCAAGATTATCTACAATCCTTATGGATGAAGATTTTAGAGAAAGTTTAATAAATGCAAAAAGTAAAGAAGAATATTTAAAACTTATTGATGATAAAGAAACTGAAAAATTCCCAGATGAGCCAAGAGAAGTAGAGAAACCAAAGGAAGGATATAGAGTCTTAGCAGTAACTGCTTGTCCAACAGGAATTGCTCATACCTACATGGCAGCTGAAAGCCTTGAAAAGAAAGGTAAGGAAATGGGAATTTCAATAAAGGTTGAAACCAATGGTTCAGGAGGGGCTAAAAATGTTTTAACTAAAAAAGAAATTGAAGAATGTGAATGTATAATAGTTGCAGCAGATAAAAAGGTTGAAATGAATAGATTTGATGGAAAGAGAGTTATTCAAACTAAGGTTGCAAATGGAATACATAAAGCAGAAGAACTTATAAATGAAGCAATAAGCAATAAAGCACCAATTTATCATGCAGATAAAGCTTCTCAAGATGGAGATGGTGGTAGTAATGAAGGTGAACTTGAAGAAAAGGAAAGCTTAGGAAGAAAATTCTATAAAGACTTAATGAATGGTGTATCTCACATGCTTCCATTTGTTATAGGTGGAGGAATATTAATAGCTATTGCCTTTTTATTAGATGATTATAGTATTGACCCAAGTAATTTTGGTAAAAACACCCCTCTTGCAGCTTTCTTTAAAACAACAGGAGATACTGCCTTTGGCTTTATGCTTCCAATATTAGCTGGATATATTGCAATGAGTATTGGTGACAGACCTGCTTTAGCAGTTGGTTTTGTTGGAGGAGCTTTAGCAAATAGTGGTGGCTCAGGATTTTTAGGTGCATTACTTGCAGGTTTTATAGCAGGATACGTTGTATTAGGTCTTAAGAAGTTATTTGATTATTTACCAGATAGTTTAGAAGGTTTAAAACCAACATTACTTTACCCTGTACTTGGAATATTATTAATTGGTGTAATTATAACTTATATAGTAAACCCTCCAGTTGGAGCTTTAAATAACTTAATGACAAATGCACTTAATTCAATGGGAGAAAGTAGTAGTGTAGTTTTAGGATTAATCTTAGGTGGAATGATGTCAATAGATATGGGTGGTCCATTTAACAAAGCAGCTTATGTATTTGGTACAGCATCATTAACTTCAGGAAATTATGTTATAATGGCTTCTGTAATGGCAGGAGGAATGGTTCCACCACTTGCAATAGCCTTATGTACAACATTCTTTAAAAAGAAATTTACAGCAAGTGAAAGAAAGTCAGGAATAACAAATTATATTATGGGATTATCATTTATAACAGAAGGTGCAATTCCATTTGCAGCTTCAGACCCAGCAAGAGTAATTCCTTCTTGTGTAGTAGGTTCAGCAATAGCAGGTGGATTAACAGCATTCTTTGGATGTACATTAAGAGCACCTCATGGTGGAATATTTGTAATACCAGTTATAGGAAAACCTTTTGGATTCTTAGCAGCAGTTGTAATAGGTTCTTTAGTAGGAATGATATTACTTGCATTACTAAAAAAAGATGTTAAAGAAGCATAAAAGTTAAATATACCCTCTAAAAATATATAAAAGTTATGGCATTAAGAAATATTTATAAAAAATTTCTTTTTGCCATAACTTTACTTATTCTATAGGAAATTATATATTTTGAAAACTATGGATAACTTACCAAGTTAATAATAAAGCTTAGTAAAAGAAATAAGTTTAAGAATTTCCTTTCATTTAGTTAGAAAGTTTTAATTATTGTTTTGCGTTGACTTGGAGCTAACAGGGCGGAAAAAGCAAAATAATAATTGAAACTTTTTTATTATAAAACATTTACATTGAATAAATATCTAATAAATGATAAAATTATATTAGTAAAATTACTTAAAGTAATTAGGCTAAAATGTGGGAGGATAGTAAAATAATGAACAAATTAGAAAAAATATTTGAAGAAGCAATAAAAGAACCAGGAAAAAGAATAGAATTTTATAAGACACTATTAGAGGAAAAGGTATATGCTATAATTCCTATAGATAGTGATGAAGATATAAAAGACGGAAAGTATGTTAAGGACAATAAGGTAAGACTTCTTACATTAAAAAATCAAAATGAAATTGAGTTTTTCCCTGTTTTTACAAGTGTTGAAGAAATAAGAAAAGCATTTCCAAAGCATAATGTAGGATATGTAGAAGGACCAGGAAGATGGTATTTTAATTTAGTAAGAGGAAAAAATGTTATATTAAATCCATTTTCAGAAAATGCTAAACCTTTTGTTCCTCAAGAAATTGAAGACATGCTTAATGGTAACTTATTTGATGTTAAAAAGACAGCTATAAATAAAGACCAACAAATTATGATAGGAAAACCAAAGGTTTATCCAGAAAAGCTTGTAAATACTTTAAAGTCTTATTTTGAAGGAAATAAAGATGTAAGAACAGCTTTCTTAGTAGAATATTCTAATGGAGAGGACAGACCTCATTCATTAGTAATTGTTGATACAGAAGGGGATATGGAAAGCCTTGTTAGAGAAGCTTCAATAGCTGCTAAAGGTTCCTTAGAAGATGGAAATTATGTTGAATTTATGGAACTTGATTTATCAAATACCATAGGAGTTCATGTAATAAATAGTGAAACACCTTTTTATAAGAGAGAAAATTAAAAAAAGTTAGTAGTTTTTGCTAAAGCTAATTGATTTTTTAGTTAATTAGCCTTAGCTCTTTTTATTTTATAGGAAATTGTGTATTTTGAAAACCATAGATAACCTGCTAAGTTAATAATATATCCACTATGCTTTTTATTTAATAAATTATTGTAATTTTATTAAAAAAGAATATATAATAATGTTAAACCATATTAATGGAGTTGATGTTATGTTAGTTGAAAATATAATAAAAGAGCATAAAGATTTTTTTCTCTCAAACAAAACTTTAGATATTAATTTTCGAATTGAACAACTTAAAAAGTTAAAAATTTCATTAAAAGCTTATGAAAATAAACTAACTAGGGCATTAAAAAAAGATTTAGGTAAAGGTAGATTTGAAAGCTATTGTTGTGAAATAGGCTTTGAATTAAATAGTATTACTAATACTATTAAAAATTTAAAAAAATGGACAAAACCTAAAAAGAAGAAAACACCTTTTTATTTGTTTTCTTCAAAAAGTCTTATTTTAAGAGAACCCTATGGAACTGTTCTTATAATAGGTCCTTATAATTATCCAGTGCAACTTGTATTAGAACCTTTAATTGGAGCAATAGCAGCAGGAAATTGTGCTGTTTTAAAGCTTTCAGAATTAACTCCAAATGTTTCAAGTGTTTTAAAAGAAATGATTTCTTTTACCTTTAGTAGTGAATATATAAGAGTTATTATTGGAGATGAAAAGATAGGAAATGAGTTAATTCATGGGAATTTTGACTATATCTTTTTTACAGGAAGTGAAAGAGTAGGGAAGATAGTAATGAAAGCAGCTGCAGAAAATTTAACTCCAGTAACCTTAGAACTTGGAGGGAAAAGTCCTGTTATTGTAGATGAAACTGCAAATTTAAAAGTTGCAGCAGAAAGAATAATATGGGGAAAAACCCTTAATGCAGGACAAACTTGTGTAGCACCAGATTATCTTTTAGTTCATGAATCTATAAAGAAGGAACTTATTAAAGAACTTATTTATGCACTTGAAGACTTTTATGGGGAGGATATACAAAAAAGTAAGGATTTTTGTCGTATAGTTAATGAAAAACATTTTTATCGTATAAAACATATACTAGATGAAGATGAAGAATATATTGTCTTTGGAGGAAAAACAGATTATAAAGAAAATTATATAGAACCAACTATATTAGAGCTTCCTTCCTTTAATGGAGCCTCAATGAATGAAGAGATTTTTGGACCTATTCTTCCTATAATAAGCTATAATGATATTAATTATGTAATTAATGAAATAAGAAAAAGACCTAAGCCATTAGCTTTATATTTATTTACAACAAAAAAAGAAAATGAAAAGATTATAGTATCCTCTATTTCTTCTGGAGGAGTATGTATAAATGATACTATAAGTCATCTTATAAATCCTAATCTTCCCTTTGGAGGAGTTGGAAATTCTGGAATTGGAGCTTATCATGGAGAATATAGTTTTAAGACCTTTTCTCATGAAAAAAGTATATTAAAGAAAAAAAATAAACCAAATTTCACTATGATTTACCCGCCATATAAGGGTAAACTATATCTTGTAAAAAAGATTTTTAAATAATAAAGAAAAGAAATCTAGTACTTATAAAGAAAATTTTTTAGGTAAGAGAAATCTTACCTTTTCTTGACTAAATTTAAATTATAATATAATATAATTAGCAATATATGCAAAGTATGTTTTAAAATAAAGGGAGATGATGTTTTGGAAACAATAAAAGAATATCTAAAAAATAATATTCTTATATGTGATGGCGCTATGGGAACATATTATTCTGAAATTACAGGAAATGATGCAGAATACTGTGAGTTTGCAAATATACATAATAAGGAAGTAATAAAAAGCATACATAGTGAATATATTGAAGCAGGGGCAAAGCTTATAAGAACAAATACTTTTTCAGCTAATACTTTAACTCTTCAAGTTTCTAGAGAAAAGGTTAGAGAAATAATAAAAAATGGAATAGAAATAGCAAAAGAAGCTACAAAAACTAAAGACATTTATATTGCAGGAAGTATAGGACCAATAAGATTAGATGGTTTAGAGGATGAAGAGGATAAAATATTAGAAGAACTTAAATTTGTAGTTGATTGTTTTTTAGAAAACAACATTAACATATTTGTTTTAGAAACTTTAAGTAACACTACATATATTAAAGAAATAACAGAATATATTAAAGAAAAAAGTAAAGAAAGTTTTGTTTTAACTCAATTTGCAGTAAAGCCTGATGGATTTTCAAGAGATGGTATAAGTGTAAATAGAATATTTAAATATATAAGCAGTTTAAAATCTATTGATGCTTATGGATTAAACTGTGGTATGGGACCTACATCTATTTATGAAGTATTAAAAAACTTTGATTTTAATGGAAAAATAATTTCAGTACTTCCTAATGCAGGATATCCTATGGTTATTCAAGAAAGAACAGTTTATACAAATAATCCAGAATACTTTGCAAAAAAGATGGAGAAAATTAAATCCTTAGGGGTATCTATTATTGGTGGTTGCTGTGGAACTAAACCTTCATATATAAAAGGAATTTCATCAAAGGTAGAAAATAAGAAAATAGAAATTTCTTATACAAAAGAAGAAAAGGTTCAAGTTAAAAATAAAGTTCATAATACCTTTAAAGAAAAGCTTTATAATAATGAATTTGTAAATGTAATAGAACTTTCAGCACCTATAGATACTGATATATCAGGTCTTATAAATGGAGCAAAACTTTGTAAAGAAAATAATATAGATTTAGTAACTATTCCAGATTCACCAATGTCTAAAGTAAGGGCAGAGTCTGTATTAATGGCATCTAAGATAAAAAGAGAAATTGGAATTGAAGCAATGCCTCATATATGTTGTAGAGATAGAAATACAAATGCAATAAGGTCAAGTATTCTTGCAGGACATATTGAAAACATAAGAAATATTTTAGCAATTACAGGAGACCCAGTTTCAGATGCAAATAAAGTAGAAACTAAAAATGTTTTTAATTTAAATTCTTTTAAGCTTATAAATTTAATTAGAGAAACAAATGAGCAAATATTTAAAGGCGATGAAATATTTATAGGAGGAGCTTTTAATCCTAATGTAAAAAATAAAGAAGCAGAATTTAAAAGAATGCTTAAAAAAATAGAAAATGGAGCTTCTTTTTTCTTAACTCAACCTATTTATGATGATGAAACAATTGAGTTTTTAAAAAGTGTAAAAGAAAGAACTAATGCAAAAGTATTAGCAGGAATACTTCCTATTGTAACTTATAAAAATGCCCAATTTTTAAATAATGAGCTTCCAGGAGTTAAAATTCCTGAAGAAATAATAAATAGATTTTCTCCTGATATGACAAAGGAAGAGGCAGAAAAGGTTGGAATAGAGATTGCTGTAGAAATAGGCAAAAAACTTAAAAAGGTATGTGACGGATTTTATTTTATAACACCTTTCAAGAGAGTTTATATGTTAATGGAAATAATAAAAAGATTAAATAATGAGGAATAAAAGATATAAATTTTTAAAATTATTTAATAAAATATAAAAAATTATTAAGATTTATGATATAATTATAATAATTTTTTAAAAGTATTTAGGGAGGGGGATATAAATGATAAATGGTAAGAATATATTTTCAGAAATTACACCTGAAATAAAAGAGTTAGAGAAAATATGTGAAGCTAATAGTTCAATTGATCCTAAACTTTATATAGAACATAAAGTTAATAGAGGTTTAAGAGATATAAATGGAAAAGGTGTTTTAACTGGTCTTACAGAAATATCTGAAGTTAATGGTAAAAGAGAAGTAAATGGAGAAACTATTGAAATTGAAGGAGAAATTTTTTACAGAGGAATTCCTATAGAAAAACTTGTAGATGGAGCTATAAGGGGAAATTATTCTTGTTTTGAAGAAACAACATATCTATTATTATTTGGAAAGCTTCCAAATAAAAAAGAATTTGAAGAATTTAAAAAGCTTTTAGCTCATTATAGAAGTCTTCCAACTTCCTTTGTAAGAGATGTTATAATGAAGGCACCAAGCTTTGATATGATGAATACCTTATCTAGAAGTGTATTAACATTATATTCTTATGATGAACGTCCAAATGATATTTCAATATCTAATGTAATACGTCAAAGTCTTCAACTTATAGCTACATTCCCATTATTATCAGTATATGGGTATCATGCTTATAACTATTATTATAAAGAGAAGAGTTTAGTAATACATACACCAAAGCCAGAGCTTTCAACAGCAGAAAATATTTTACATATGCTAAGATTAGATAGTAAATATACAGAACTTGAGGCAAGAATTTTAGATATTGCTTTAGTTCTTCATGCAGAACATGGTGGTGGAAATAACTCAACCTTTACAACTCACGTTGTATCATCATCAGGAACAGATACCTATTCTACAATAGCTGCTGCTTTAGGTTCATTAAAAGGACCAAAACATGGTGGAGCAAACCTTAAAGTTATGCAAATGTTTGATGATATGAAGAAAAATGTTAAAGATTGGACAAATGAAGAGGAAGTTAAAAAATATTTAGAAGATATTTTAGATAAAAAAGCTTTTGACAAATCAGGATTAATTTATGGGGTAGGACATGCTATATACACAAAATCAGATCCAAGAGCTAAAATATTTGAAAGATATGTAAAGAAATTATCTGAAGAAAAAGGATTTGAAAGAGAATATGAATTATATGCTCTTGTAGCAAAAATTGCTCCAAAGCTTGTATCTGAAAGAAGACGTACTCATAAATCTGTATGTGTAAATATAGACTTTTATAGTGGATTTATTTATTCAATGCTAGGACTTCCATTAGAACTTTATACTCCAATATTTGCAATAGCAAGAATTGTTGGATGGAGTGCTCATAGAATTGAAGAACTTATAAATGCCACTAAGATAATAAGACCAGCTTATATGAGTGTTATGGAACATAAAGAATATAAAGATTTAGAAGATAGAGAATAGTAAACTTAAAAAAGCAGCTTTAAAGGCTGCTTTTTTAAGTTCTATATTTAAGTAAATCCCATCTATTTGATACATTAAATTTTTTATAAAGGTTTTGTATATGTTTTTTTAAAGTGTGACTGCTTATACATAATTGTTCTGCAATATCATCAGAGGGAACATCATTAAATAGAAGTTCTAATACATCAATTTCTCTATTTGTAAGATGATATTTTAAAGCAAGGTTAGTTATTTCATAGGAATTAGTTGTTTTAGTATTTAAAATATAGCTTTGATAAAAACGATAATTTAGATGGTCTTTTAAAAGTTCTAGGGTAAAGACTTCTTCATCAGTAAAATCTCCTTCTTTTTTAGAACGATAAATTGTAATTATACCTAAAAAACATTCTTTATAAACTATACTAAGTTGAAGAGAATAATGTAAACCAAAAGGCTCATAGCAATTTTTATAAATAGAAGTATTTATACGTTCTTCTTCAGGCATTAAATCACTTTCTCTTATAAGTATGCATTTTCCACTTAATACAATCCATCTGCTATAATCTTCATCTTCAATATTTAAATAATTTTTTTCAATTCCATTAAAAGTTGAAGGATAACATATTGGATTACATAACTTATTTTTATCCTCTTTTTTATCTGCCATTAATATACTTGCAGCACTATTTGGGATAAGTATACTTAATAATTTTAAAAATGTTTCTTTCATTTCTTCAAAGTTTTCAATAGTATAAACTTTATATATAATATCATTAATTAATAGCAACTCATTATTTTGCATAAAATATTCTCCTTTCTTTTTTTAATTTTCATGTTTTCTTGAAAATTTTTTCTGTTTCTTTTTAAAGTCTTTTATATTTTTCTTATTTTTTGAAATATATGAATTATAAAGTCATTTGCATATTTAAATAAACTGATTAATATTATATCACAAAAATATATTTATTAAAAATTTAGCATTAGAATTAGTTATTTAAAAAAGTATATATAAATTTAGAAGTTGTTAGGTTATATTGTAATAAAAGATTAAAAATGATAGAATATTAGATAAATTTATAAATGTTTAGAGGGGCAGGTAGAAAATGGAGTGGTTATTAAGTCAATTTGTATATTTTGTGTTATATAGCTTCTTAGGATGGCTTTGTGAAACTATATATTGTTCTATTGGTAGTAAAAAATTTATTAATAGAGGTTTCTTAAATGGACCCTTTTGTCCAATTTATGGAACAGGAGCTTTACTTGTAATAGATGTTTTTATGAAATATAAAGATGATTTAGTTGCATTATTTATATTAAGTATGGTTGTGACAAGTGTTGTAGAGTATATAACAAGTTATTTATTAGAAAAGATTTTTAATCTTCAATTATGGGATTATTCAACCTATTCTTTTAATTTAAATGGGAGGGTGTGCTTAAAAAATTCTTTAATGTTTGGAGTATTATCAATAGCAGCAGTAGAAGTTATTCATCCAGCAGTAGAAAGCTTTTTAAATAAACTTCCATATTGGTTCTTAGTTACCTTTACAGGAATATTAGTTGTTTACTTTATTTGTGATGTATTTATTACTGTAAAAGCATTATTACAAATAAATATGAAGGCAGGACACCGTCAAATGCAACTTGATGAACTTGCTAAACTTCGTAATGAATATATGGCCAAAAATAAAAAAGAAGACAACAAGAAAGAAAGCAAGATGCTACAACTTATAAAAGAAGGAAAGATAAGAGAACTTTTAAATGAAGAAAAGATAAAGGCATTTATAACAGAAGACAAATTAAAAGAACTTTTAGATGTACCTAATAAAGCTATTCATAGACGTGTAATAAAAGCCTTTCCAGGTATGAAATCAAAAAAATATCCAGATGCAATTAAACAATTTAAAAGAGAAATAAATGAATTTAAAAATAAGAAAAACTCTTAAAGAAAATATAGACAGGCCATAAAGCCTGTCTATATTTTTATTTTCTAAGTTCACTATATTGAATATTTATTCTATCTTCAGGATGATTGTCTACTGTATAAAGAACAAATAAAAATATCCATTCTAGTGGTTTCATAAGAATGTATGTAATATCAGCAGAAATTTTTGTATTTATATGCTTACTTAAAGGGTAGCCATATTTATCATAAAAGTTTCTTATGATTTTATGAAGTTTTGGAGTATATTCTTCAAGGACATTTTCAAAAGCATTAGCAATTAAAAGCTGTCTATTTACCATTATCTTATGACCATGTCTTATACCATATCTTAAAGGTTTAACTAATTTTTTATGCCCTTTAACTGAAACAGTACATAAGTAATGGCCATCATATTCAAGAATTATAGGGTCAGGTGCTGGAATAGTTGAAAAGTTATAGCCACTTGTATTTAAAAAGGCATCTATAAAACTTGTTGGAGTTTGCCCAAATAATATACATATAAATTGAATTATTAAAGCTAAAGGAAATATAAAAATAGCCCAAGTAAATGCCATATTTTTAAAGCTTAATGTAAATTTTCTTAAAGTAAAAAGAAGCTTATTTTTATAAACTCTATCATTTTTAAGTTCACTTTCTATATAAAGGTTTAAAGAATTTTTAAGTTCATCAAGGTAAAAAAAGCTTAAAGTAATAAAACCATATAACATTCCTAAAATATAAAAATCACCATCTAAATATTCTAATACTTGTATAGTATAAATTATTGTAAAAACAATATTTAAAATTAAGAGAGAGCTAAATAAAACATAAAGAATAGGAGAAAGCTTTTTAGAAAAAAACTTTAAAATAAAAAATGCAAAAATCCCTAAAAGTGTTAAAATCAAAATACTAATTGTATTTTCAGAAGAAAATGATTGATAAGTAGTTGAATCAAAACCAGAGTGAATTGTTAAAGGTTCTCCAGCTTTAACATTAGATTTATTTCCTATAATACAAATTAAAGAGCTTAAAATACCTAAAAAAACATATATTGAATAAATGAAAAAGTTATTAAAAAACTTTTTAATTATGTTATTAGATTTTGAAAATCCAATAAGAAATTTTCCTAAAGCATATATTGGTGCTAGTAAAATAAATGCTAAAAATAATAAAAGAAAAATGATATTTATAAATCCAAAAATATTACCAATTTCCATTAAAAACCTCCCTTAAAATATCAGATTTCATTTATTATAATACCTAAAAATTTATTAATTAGGAAGTTTTTTTTATTAAAGTTACTTTTTTGTTACTTCTTTTTCACATTTAAATAAAAGATGTTTTAAGGCATTATAGTTAAATGGAAATAAAGGATACAAATAAGGGTCACCTGTTAAGGATTTTGTGGAAGCTAGTATTATAAAGTTTATTATAATTCCTGCTATAAAGCCATAGATTCCAAAAAAACCTGTAAGAAGAAGTAATATAATTCTTATGAATTTAAGAGCAAAACTTAATTCTATACTTGGCTGAACAAAGCTTGTAAGGGCCATTATTGCTGAGTATAAAATTGTATGAGGTGTTACATTTTTTTAAAAATTAAAATAAGAAAGTTTTATAAGGTTTTAATAAATTTATTAAAGGCATTTATTCCTTGTTCATCTCTTTTAAACACTCCAGCATGAGATAGTACAGTAGAGAATTTTATTCCTACTTCATGCTTTAGTATTTCATCAACATTTTCTTTTGTTATATTATTATTGTATTTTGAAATAAGGAATTTATACCAATTTGAATGTATAGCAACCTTTTCATCTTTTGAAATGTCAGAAACACCTTCTAAAAGATATTTAGATAAAATTTCTAGTTCATTTTTTAGTCTTGCAGGAAGAACAGCTAGTCCCATAACTTCAATAAGACCTATATTTTCTTTTTTTATATGATGAACTTCAGCATGTGGATGGAATATTCCAAGAGGATGTTCTTTGCTTGTTCTATTATTTCTTAAAACTAAATCTAACTCATATTTTCCATTTCTAAATCTTGCAATAGGAGTTATAGTATTATGAGGCTCATTATTAGTATAGCTAAGAATATCTACAGTTTCATCAGAGTAGTTTCTCCATTTACCTAAAATATAATCAGCTAAATTTACAAGTTCTTCTTTGTTTTCCCCACTTATTCTAATAGCAGACATTGGCCATTTTATACGACCAACATTTATATTTTCATAACCATTAATTTTAAAGCTTTCTTCAATAGGAGCCTTTTCCATAGGGAAAGTATAGTGTCCACCTTGATAATGGTCATGAGAAAGGATAGAACCTCCAACAATAGGCAAATCAGCATTTGAACCTATAAAATAATGAGGAAGAATTTCTATAAATCCAAGGAGATTTTCAAAGGTTTTTCTATGGATTTTCATAGGTATATGTTGGCTGTTAAAGACTATACAATGTTCATTATAATAAGTATAAGGAGAGTATTGCAAAAACCAATTTTCACCACTAAAGCTCATAGGAATAATTCTATGAGTTTGTCTTGCAGGGTGATTCATATTTCCAGCAAAGCCTTCATTTTCTTTACATAATAAACACTTAGGATAAGAAGTTGATTTTACCATTTTAGCCTTTGCAATTTCTTTAGGGTCTTTTTCTGGTTTTGATAGATTAATTGTTAAATCTAAATCTCCATATTCAGTTGAAGTTTTCCAAATAATATTTTTATCAATTCTAGCTTTTCTAATATAATTAGAAGCAACACTTAAATCATAAAAATAGTCTGTAGCCTTTAAAGGACTTTCTTTATATAAAGAATTAAATCTACCCCTTACTTCAGAAGGTCTTGGCATAACACAATTCATAACCTTTGTATCAAATAAATCCCTTTCAGTAACAGTATTTTCAATAAGTCCTTTAGAAACAGTAAAATCTAAAATATTCTCTAATATTTCAGTAGGATTATCTAACGTTTCATGGATTTCTTCCTCAAAAAATTCACAAAGCCCTAAAACATCAATAATCATATTAGCAGAATATATCTTATCATCCTCTACAATAAGGCCCTTTTCAAGAGCAAAATTAAGAAGTCTATTTATTTCTCTATTAATATTAACCATAAAAAATCATCTCCTTATTATACTTACATAAAAAAATAAAATTCTAATTTTCAAAAGACAATATATATAAATATAACTTATATATAATAAAATTCCATAAAATAAGCAACAAAAAAATTAATTTGCCAATATACTATCTACTTAAATTATTAATTGCATAATTAAAATTTACTAGTAAGGTATTATTTATTTAGAATGGAGATATCTATTTTACAAAGTAGCGCACTTGGAGCAAAAAATCTTTTTTATTATAGATATCACTTTATAAATATCTTATTTGTTGAATTATTAGTTATATATAAGTTGTTTTCCTATTTTGTGTAGTAGCGTACTTGGAGCTTGTCGACGGAGCAACGGAACAAATATAGGAAAACAACTTATATGCCTAACTAAAATTTATTTTGCATAGCCATTTGGATGATTCTTATGCCAGTTCCAAGCTGTTGAGATTATTGTTTCTACATCAGCATATTTTGGTTTCCAGCCAAGTTCTTCCATAGCTTTTTTAGAAGAAGCTATTAAAACAGCAGGGTCTCCAGCTCTTCTTTCTGCAACTTCAGCAGGAATTGTATGTCCAGTAACCTTTCTTGCAATTTCAACCATTTCCTTTACAGTAAAGCCTGTCCCATTTCCTAAATTATAAATAGCACTGTCTCCGCCATTCATAAGTCTTTTTAAAGCTAAAGAGTGAGCAGAAGCTAAATCTGAAACATGGATATAATCTCTAACGCAAGTTCCATCTTTTGTATCATAATCATCTCCAAACATCATTATTTTTTCTCTATTGCCTAAAGCTACATCTAATATAATAGGAATTAAATGAGTTTCAGGAGAGTGGTCTTCTCCAATTTTTCCACTTATATGAGCGCCAGCTGCATTAAAGTATCTTAAAGTTGTATATTTTATTCCATAAGCATGGTCACACCATCTAAGAATTTTTTCAACTAAAAGCTTTGATTCTCCATAAGCATTAGTAGGAATAGTTTTACTGTTTTCAGTTATTGGAACAACTTCTGGTTCACCATAAGTTGCAGCAGTAGAAGAAAATACAATGTATTTTACATTATAATCTCTCATTGCTTCTAAAAGGCTTATTGTTCCATAAACATTATTATTAAAGTATTTTAAAGGTTCTGTCATACTTTCTCCTACAAGAGAAAAGGCTGCAAAATCAATTACTGCATCAATTTTATTTTCTGTAAATACCTTATCTAATATTTTTCTATCTCTTAAATCTCCTACATAAAGCTTTCCGCCAAGTAAAGCTTCTTTATGTCCCTTTACTAAACTATCTAATACAACTACCTTATGATTGTTTTCTAATAATTCAGCTACCATATGGCTTCCTATATAACCTGCACCACCACAAACTAAAATTGTTGACATATTATTACCTCCTAAATTTGTAAAATTTACATATTAAATTATACATTAATAAAACTATTATTTATATACTTATTTTTTGTTTAAACTATTTACTAATTTAAGTAAATAGATGTGTAGTAAAATGTGTTGTTTATATCTTATACACTAATAGTAATTGATTTCAGTAAAAAAGTAAATAGTTTTTAGTAAAAAATATTAAAAATTTTACTAAAATAACTCTTGATTTTTTACTGAGAAAACATTATCATAAAGACAGTTAAATGATATTACATTAAAAAATAAAAGTAGATAAAGAAGGTAATGAATTTTGTTTAAATGATGTGTTTAAATTAAGGAGGATAATTATGGAAATAAAATTAAAGGTAAATAAGCTTTTACATGGAGGAGATTATAATCCAGACCAATGGCTTAAATATCCTGAGGTATTAAAAGAAGATGTAAGACTTATGAAACTTGCTCATTGCAATACAGTATCAATAAATATTTTTGGGTGGAGTGCAATAGAGCCTGAAGAAGGAGTTTATACATTTGAATGGCTTGATAAAATTATGGATGACATGGCTAAAAATAATATAAATGTTATATTATCCACACCAAGTGGAGCAAGACCAGCTTGGATGTCACAAAAATATCCTGAAGTGTTAAGAGTTAATAAAGATAGAACTAAAAATCTTCATGGACAAAGACATAATCATTGTTTTACATCACCAGTTTATAGAAAGAAAACTTATGAAATAAATAAAATTCTTGCAAAAAGATATAAAAATCATCCTGCATTAATACTTTGGCATGTATCAAATGAATATGGAGGAGAATGTCATTGTGAAAAATGCCAAGAAGCTTTTAGAAATTTCCTTAGAAAGAAATATGATAATGATATAGAAAAACTTAATGATGCATGGTGGACAGGATTTTGGAGTCATAGATTTAATGATTTTTCTCAAATAGAAAGTCCTTCAGATAAGGGAGAAATGTTTGTACATGGTCATAACTTAGACTGGAATAGATTTGTAACATATCAAACAATAGATTTTTATAAAAATGAAATAGCTCCTCTTAGAGAAATAACTCCTAACATTCCAACTACAGCTAATTTTATGGGAAATTATCCTCATATGGGTCTTTTCACAGGGTTAGATTATTGGAAGTTTGCAAAGGAAGTTGATATAGTATCTTGGGACAACTATCCAGCATGGCATAATAACTTTGAAAAAACTTATGATTTAGCTTCTAATGTAAGTTTTGTACATGATATTTATAGAAGCCTTAAAGGTGGAAAGCCATTTTTAATAATGGAAAGTACTCCAAGCCTTGTAAATTGGCATAAAGTTAATAAGTTAAAACGTCCTAAGATGCATTTCTTATCATCAATGCAGGCTTTAGCTCATGGTGCAGATTCTGTTTTATACTTCCAATGGAGAAAAGGAAGAGGAGCTTCTGAAAAATTTCATGGAGCAGTAGTGGACCATTGTGGACATGAAAATACAAGAGTATTTAAAGATGTAACTTCAGTAGGAGAGGCACTAGAAAAGCTTACAGAAATTCAAGGCTCAGTTAAAAATTCAGAGGTAGCAATTATTTATGATGTAGAAAACAAATGGGCTATTGATGATTTACAAGGTTTAAAAATGGAAAACAAAGGTTATGAAGAAATTTGCCAAGAAAATTATAGAGCTTTTTGGAAAATGGGAATTTCAACAGATGTTATAAATATGGATTGTGATTTTTCAAAATATAAGCTTATAGTAGCTCCAATGCTTTATATGGTAAGAGAAGGTGTAGGAGAAAGACTTAATGAATTTGTTAAAAATGGTGGAACTTTAGTTACAACTTTCTGGAGTGGAATAGTAGATGAAAATGACTTATGCTTTTTAGGAGGCTTTCCAGGACCTTTAAGAGAAGTTACAGGAATATGGTCTGAAGAAATAGATTCATTATATGATAATGAAAGAAATCATATGGCTTTAGATAATATTTCAGAAATGAAGGATGAATATGAAATTATAGATTATTGCGATTTAATACATCCAGAAACAGCAAAGGTTTTAGCTAAATATAAAAATGATTTTTATAAAGATATGCCAGCTCTTACTGTAAATAAATATGGAAATGGAAAGTGTTATTATATAGCAGGAAGAACAAAAGACGATTTTTACTTAGATTTTTATAAAAAGTTAAGTAAAGAATTAAATATTAAAAAGGTTCTTGAAACAGACCTTCCAACTGGAGTTACAGCACAAATACGTGAAAATGAAAAAGAAAAATTTATCTTCTTAATGAACTTTAATGAAGAAAGTAAGGTAGTAGATTTAGGAGATAAAGAATATATAAATATGCTTACAGAAGATAAAGTATCAAATAAAGTAGACCTTGAAAAGTATGATATTCTTATTCTTAAAGAAGATATTTAAAAAAATAAAAAGAGAGATAGAGTTGTTTCTTTAAGAAACAACTCTTATTTTTAAAATAGAAAGGGGAAAATAAAAAAATGAAAAAGTCTTTAGGATTTTTTAATAATGAAGAAATTTTTGAATATAAAATAGAAAATAAAAAGGGCTTAGCTGTTACTGTACTAAATTTAGGGGGAGTAATAACAGGAATATATACTCCTAACAAAGATGGAAAGAAAGAAAATATAGTTTTAGCCTATAATGACTTAGAAAGTTATTTTGAAAGCCCATCTTATTATGGTGGAATAATAGGAAGAACTTCAGGAAGAATACATAAAGGAGAAATAACTATTGGAGGAAAAAAATATTTCCTAAATAAAAATTATGGTGTTAATTCAGGACATGGAGGAAATATTGGCTTTAATAAAAGAATATGGAAAGTTAAAGAATCAAAAAACAGCCTAGAGCTAACTTTAAAATCTTTAAATTTAGAGGAAGGATATCCAGGAGAAGTGGATGTAAAGGTAGTATATGTATTAAATGATGATAATGAACTTTTATTTAAAATTACAGGAAAAGGAACAGAAGATACTTTACTAAACATTACAAATCATAGCTATTTTAATTTAAGTGGAGATTATAAAAAAGATATATTAGATGAAAAATTAAAAATAACTTCAAATAAAATATTAAAAATAGACGAAAATGGAACACCAACAGGAGAAACTTATAATGTTTTAAATACTCCTTTTGATTTTAATGATTTTCATAAAATTGGAGAAAGAATTAATAATAAAGATAAGCAACTAGAACTTGGCTGTGGATACGACCATACATTTATGTTTAATGGAGAAAATAATATTATTTTAAAAGACGAAGAAAGTGGAAGAATTATGGAAATAGAAACAAACCAAGAATCTGTAGTAGTATACTCCATGAACTTCCCAGACACCTTAATGCTAAAAGGAAACATAAAACCAAAAAAAAGAATAGGAATATGCTTCGAAACCCAAGCCCCACCAATAGGATACAACGAAGCCTTTAAAGAAAAATCTCTTTTATCCAAAGGTGAAATTTATTCTAAATACACAAAATATACATTTAGAAATTCATAAAAGAGTCTTTCAATAGTTTTGTGTAAACTAAAAATGTTAGTGTTCTTATTTTATGAAGGCATGACTTGGAGCCAGTCGACAAAACGACTGAATAACATAAGAACACTAACATTTTTGAAACAAGCTAAATTTTAAATCTTCATACAGCTTTTTCTTATTTTTAATTCTGTAGGTACAAATACTTTTTTTACATATTCTCTGTTGCCATGAATTCTTTCAAGAATAAGGTCAACAGCTGCATCTCCTATATATTCTGTAGAAACTTTTATAGTGGTAAGAGATGGAAACATATATTTAGCAGAAGGGTAATCATCAAAGCCAACTATGCTAACATCTTCAGGAATTTTTAATCCTTTTTCTGCCACAGCTTTATAAGCCCCTACTGCCATAGCATCATTTCCAGCAAAAAAAGCAGTTGGAATATCTTCTCCACTAAGTGCCTTTATCATAAGTTCGTAACCCATTTTATAAGGAAATCTATTGTTATTATCATATTTTTCAATACTATATAAATAATTTTTATTATATATATTTTTTTCAGTCATAAATTCTTTATAAGCTTCATCTCTTTCATCAATATAAACATTAGTATTTTTTATAAGGTCTATATCATTTCCACCAAGAAAACCTATTTTTCTATGACCTAAGTTATAAAGATAATCAAATAATTCTCTTAAAGATTTTTTTAAATCAATTCCAACAGAATCATATTTATTATCATCAGGAAAGAAGTTAACAAATACTAAATTATCATTAACTGAAAGTCTTTTTATCATATTAGAGTCAAATCTTCCAATAGCTAAAATACCAGCAAAGTTTTTAAGCTCTCCCTCGCTAGTTTCATAATCAATTTTTTTAATTACACAATTATTATCATTACATTTTTTTTCAATAGCTAATCTTATAGATAAAAAGTAAGGGTCTGCTAATTCTTCATCACTATTGTACCAAGAAATTAACCCTATCTCATTTTCCTTTAATGATTTTTCTCTTTTGTTTTTTGGTGATTTATATTGAAGGTCTTCTGCAATTTTTAATATTTTTTCTCTAGTACTATCAGAAACATTTAATGTATCATCAAAATTTAATACTCTTGAAACAGTACCTATAGAAACTTTTGCTTTTGCAGCTATTTCTTTTATTGTAGCCAAAGTTATTCCTCCTATAATTAGTTTTATTTACATAAATTAAGTTTAACTCTTAGTTAAAATCAAGTCAAATTTTTAGTAAAAATTATTTTAAGTTTATAAGAGGATTATAAGATGTAAATTAAAAAAATAATTGATTATTGCTCATAAAAATGGTGACTAAAATACGAGTAAAAAATTTAGTAAAAATTTTAGTAAAAAGTATTGACTAAAATTTTACTAGTTGTTATAATAAAACCATGATAACGGTAACAAAATGAAAGCAATAAACAGGGAGGTAGAAATATGAATAACTTAGAATTTTTAAAGGGAAAATTTAAAGAGTATTTTAATAAAGAAGGGGAAAGGGTATTTTTTTCTCCAGGAAGAGTTAATTTAATAGGTGAGCATACAGATTATAATGGAGGACATGTGTTTCCCTGTGCACTTACAATAGGAACTTATGCAGTTGTTTCAAAAAGAGAGGATTCTTTAGTAAGAGTTATTTCATTAAATTTTGAAAAGCTTGGAATAATTGAATTTGATATAAACAACATAGCATATGATAAAAAAGATGATTGGGCAAATTATCCAAAAGGAGTAACTAAAGTTTTTCAAGAACATGGTTATAAAACAACAAATGGATTTGAAATATTATTCTTTGGAAATATTCCAAATGGTTCAGGATTATCTTCATCAGCTTCAATTGAGGTTTTAATGGGAACAATATTAAATAATTATTTTGAATTTAACATTGATATGATAAGCATAGTTAAAATGTGTCAAGAAGCTGAAAATAAATTTATAGGTGTTAATTGTGGTATAATGGACCAATTTTCAATAGGAATGGGTAAAAAAAATTCTGCAATATTATTAGATTGTAACACATTAAAATATGAATACAGCAAGTTAGAAATGGATGGCTATAAAATAGTAATAGGAAATACAAATAAAAAACGTGGTTTAGCAGATTCAAAATATAATGAAAGAAGAAGTGAATGTGAATCAGCTTTAAAATCAATACAAGAAGAGATAAATGTAAGTAGTTTAGGAGAACTTTCAGAAGAAAAATTTGAAGAAGTAAAACACCTTATTAAAGATGAAGTTAAAAGAAGAAGAGCAAAACATGCTGTATATGAAAATCAAAGAACATTAAAAGCAGTAGAAGCATTAAAAAATAAGGATTTAGTTACCTTTGGAAAGCTTATGAATGAATCTCATATTTCATTAAGAGATGATTATGAAGTTACAGGAAAAGAATTAGATACTTTAGTAAGTCTAGCATGGAAGGAAGAAGGAGTAATAGGCTCACGTATGACAGGTGCTGGTTTTGGAGGATGTACAGTAAGTATAGTAAAAGAGGAAAATATAGAAAACTTTACTGAAAATATTGAAAAAGAATATGAAAAAATAATTGGATATAAACCAGAATTTTATGTAGTAGATATATCAGATGGAACAAGAAGAATAGAGTAATAAAAGTGTAAGATAAAAATATTAAAAAGATTGAAAATATGAGGAGGAATTTAATTATGAGCAAAGGTATAAAGATATTAGCAGCAACAATAGCAACAATGGTGATGACTTCAGCATTTGTAGGATGTGGAGGGGAAAAAGATACATCATCAGATGGAGAATATGCTAAAAATTTAATTGTATGGGACCATTTAACTGCAGATGAGCATAATGCTTTAGACCCAATTATACAAAAATGGGGAGAAGATAATGGGGTAAAAATTTCTTTTAGTAATGACCAAGATGATTTACAAGGTTATATAAATGCAGCTAAAAGTTCTTCAGGGCCAGTTTTATACTTTGGTATATCAGCAGATAACTTAGGAACAGGTCAAAAAGCTGGTTATTTAGAAGAAGTTCCAGAGGGAATAATTGATGAATCTAAGCTTACAGAATCTTGTTTATCAGCTGGAAAATGGGATGGAAAGTATTATGCAGTTCCAATAGCTCAAGAATGTATAGCATTATTTTACAATACTGATAAATGTCCAGAGGTTCCAGAAACTATGGAAGAGTTAGTAAGATTAGCTAAAGATGAAGGTTTAGGATTTGAATATGATATAACACAAACTTACTATTCTTATCCTATGTTATCAGCTCAAGGTGGATACATATTTAAAGATAATGGTAATGGATTTGATACATCAGATATAGGTTTAGGAAATGAAGGTACTATTAAAGGACTTGAATTTATAAAGAGCCTAATTGATAAGGGTTTAATGAGTGCTGATATAAGTACAGATAAAGCAAGAGAAGATTTTAAAAATGGTAATACTTCATTTTATATTTCAGGAGCTTGGGATGTTTCAGCAATGAAAGAAGCTGGAGTAAACTTTAAAGTAGCACCTATTCCAACAATAAATGGAGAAAATCCAAAACCATTTTTAGGTGTACAAACAGCCTTTGTAAATTCACAAGCAGGAGAAAAGGAAAAGAAAACAGCTTGGGCATTACTTAAATATTTAATGTCAAATGAAGAGGTTTCCAATATATTATTAGAAAAAGGAAGCAGACTTCCTGTTAACAAAAGTATTATAGAAAGTGAAAGCTTTAAAAACAATGAATTAATGGCTGGTTTTGTTAAACAAGCAGAATTTGCAACTCCAACACCAAATGTAAAAGAAATTTCATATGTATGGGATCCAACTAACAATGGAATTAAATCAGTTCTTCAAGGAAAAGCAACACCAAAAGAAGCAGCAGAAAGAATAGTTAGTGACATTAAAGACCAAATGGAATAAATGCTTAAAAATTGTCATTCCGTTACACCTCTTTTCAGTTAAAATTTATGTAATGGAATGACAATTTTAATAATAAATATTTTTTAAATAAGCCTAATATTATTTATTGGCACATTTTTTTATTGCATTTTCAAAGATTTGAAGACCTGCCTCTAGTTGTTCATCTGTTATAACAAGGGGAGCTAAGAATCTTATAACATTTCCATAAACACCACAGTTTTCAAGCATAAGTCCATTTAAAACAGCTTCTTGAATTATATCACTTACTAATTTAGCATTAGGAGTTTTTGAAGCTTTGTTAGTAACAAATTCTATACCAATCATTCCACCAAGGCCTCTTACATCCCCAACAACTTCGTATTTTTCCATCCATTCTTTATATGTTTTTTTAACCTTTTCTCCTATTTCTAAAGAACGATTAGCTAAATTGTCTCTTTCCATTATTTCTATTGTTTTAAGAGCAGAAGCACAAGCTAAAGGATTTCCACAATAAGTACCACCTATTGTACCATTTACAACAGAATCCATAATTTCAGCTCTAGCTACAATAGCACTTAAAGGAAGACCAGCTGCTATTGATTTTGCAGTAGCTAAAATATCAGGTTCTATACCAGCTTCTTTCCAATATTCAGAAGCAAACATTCTTCCAGTTCTACAGAAACCACTTTGAACTTCATCTGCAATTAACATTATTCCATATTCATCACAAATTTTACGAAGAGCTTTTACCCATTCTACAGGAGCTGGAATAAATCCACCTTCACCTTGTAATGGTTCAACTATAAATGCTGCTATTTCATCAGCTGGAGCACATTCTTCAAATACTTTATATATTGAATCTATGTAATATTTAAAAGCTTGTTCTTCTGTTAATCCTTCTGGTCTTCTATAAAGATAAGGATATTCAGCTCTGAAAATTCCACTAGGGAAAGGTCCAAGGCCCTTTGCATAAGCTTTTTTAGAAGTTAATGCCATTGTAAGACTTGTTCTTCCATGGAATGCACCAGAGAAACAGATAATATTTTGTCTTTTAGTAAAGGCTTTTGCTACCTTTATTGCATTTTCATCAGCTTCTGCTCCAGAATTTGCAAAGAAAACTTTCTTTTTATCACCTTTAACAGGAGCTAAAGAACTTAATTTTTCAGCTAAAGCTACATAACCTTCATGAGTAACTATATTAAACATTCCATGAAAATACTTTTCAGATTGAGCTTTAACTACTTCAATTATTTCAGGATGAGAGAAGCCAACATTTAATACTCCAACTCCTCCTATCCAGTCTAAGAATTTATTTCCATCAACATCTTCAATCATAGCACCTTCTGCATGGTCTATAACAACAGGATATACACATTTTATAGCTTCAGGAACTGCATTTTCACGTCTTTTTATTATTTCCTTTGCTTTTGGTCCTGGTAAAGTTTCAGTTATTATTTTTGGTAAATCAGTTCTTAACATAATAAAATCCTCCTTAAATATGAAAATAAATATTATACATATTACATATAATTTTTAAAAATAAAAAACTGCAAGACAATAGAATCATAAATTTTTGTGACGCCATTGTCTTACAGTTTTAATTTATACTGAGATAATAACATAAAGTATAAGTTAAAACAACTTTCAAAAGGAATAAAATTAATTGTCCACATTGCACAATAAATATAAATTTAAATATTAAATAAAGTAAAAAATAATTGAAATTATGTACTTTTAAGACAAAATAATAATTTAACAAAAAAAATATATATTTTATTTAAAAATAAGTAGAAATAATACCAATTTGGTTTTATAATGATTCAGTTAGGTTATTTATATAAAAGAGTATAATTATAGCAAATAAAAGGAAACCTATAATAAAGGGAGGATAGATGTTTATGGATCATTATGGAATACTAAGTATTTTACCAGCTATCTTAGTTATTGTTTTTGCACTTGTAACAAAAAAGACTTTAGAAGCTTTACTTTTAGGAACTGTTTCTACTTATATTATTATGTATGGAATAGATTTCCCTTCAAAGTGGGCAGAAGCTTTTTTTAAGGCAGCAGGAGATGCTGATAATCAGTGGGTTTTAATTGTGTGTGGGCTTTTTGGAAGTTTAATAGCACTTATAAGAAAGTCTAAAGGAACCTTAGGCTTTTCAGGAAAGCTTGAAAAGTTTTGCAAAACTCAAAAAAAATCACTATTTATAACATGGATTTTAGGAATAATTATTTTTATTGATGAGTATTTAAATATAATGACTTTAGGTGCTTGTATGAAAAATATTTCAGACAAGAAAAAGGTACCAAGAGAGTCATTAGCATACATAATAGATTCAACAGGAGCACCTGTTTGTGTATTGCTTCCATTTTCAACTTGGGCAGTGTTTTATGCAAGTGTATTTTATAAGCAAGAAGGAATTCAAGCCCTTGGATTTGGAGGAGATATTGCTACATATTTAAAAGTTATTCCTTTTACTTTTTATGCTTGGGCTTCACTTATTATAGTTCCTCTTTTTATATTAGGAGTTATACCAAAGCTTGGGAAAATGAAAGAAGCTTATAAAAGAGTAGAAAAAACAGGGCAAGTTTATAATCCTGAAAGTGAAAAGTTTAATGCAGTAATAATAGAAGATTATTCAAAAGAAGAGGGGAAGTTAAAAGACTTTTTAATTCCAATAGGTTCTTTAATTGCAATTACACTATTAGGAGGAGATTTATTTATAGCAGTTGTTGCTTCTATAATAATATGTCTTTTCTTATATATTCCAAGAAAGAAAATGACTTTTAATGAATTTTGTGATTTATATATGCAAGGATTTTGTGATATGATACCAACAATTGCAATAGTTTTTGCAGCTTTTGTAATGCAGGTTGCAGCAAATGATATAGGACTTCCAGCCTATGTAATAGAAGTAGTTACTCCTTATTTAAATGGAACTTTATTTCCAGCAGTAGCCTTTGTAGTAGTTGCAGTTTTAACTTTTGTAACAGGAAGTAACTGGGGAATCCCTGCTGTATGTGTGCCAATAATAATTCCACTTGGTTTTTCTCTTGGAGCAAATCCAATTTTAGTAATGGCAGCAATACTTTCTGGAGGAACTTTAGGAAGTCATGCATGTTTTTATTCAGATGCAACAGTATTAACTTCAACTTCTTGTGGTATAAATAATATGGATCATGCATTAAGTCAGTTCCCTTATGCAGCAATAGCTGCCATTATAAGTTTAGTTGGATTCATTGTTTGTGGTATTGTGATGTAACATTGAATTTGCTTCTTTTTTAGCATATTCAAAAGACTTTTTAATGATATTATATTCTTCATCATTACGAACAGGACGATAATATCCTAAAATACATACACCCTTTGAGTGGCCATGAAGATTAATAGTCATATTCATGGCCCCAGGAATGCCATATACACCTTCATCAGAAGAGTCAGCATATGCCTTAAAAATTTCAAGATTCTTTTTTAAGGCAATTAAGTGGTTATCTACTTCATTGCTATCAATTCTAAAAGTAATAAGTTCAGCTTTAGGCTCTAGTGGTAAAAATCTATATTCTATATACCAATCATCATCAGTAATAGTTAATAAAGCACCACAAGGCAATTTTTGATAATAATTCATAAAAATATAACCTCCTGTAAAAATAATATAATAGTTATATATATTTTACAAAAAACTATTAAAAGTTTCAAATATAGTAATTTAGATATTTAAGACAAAAAAGGTTTAAAACAGCATATAATATACTATGAAGCAAAATAGTAGTAGTAATTTAGTTTTCATCTTCTATTAAGGCACCTAATTTAACGGATATTATAGTATTTAGTTTATTAATAGAAGAGGATAGGGAATTAAGCTGTTTTTCAAGCCTTATTAAAAGATAGGCACTTACAGCCATTGGAAACCCTATGTTTGTAATTAATTGAACTAATTCACTTGTATCCATAAAATCACCTCCTTTAACCTTTTATATGAAGGCAAGGTTAAAAATTACTTAGCTTTATAAAAAAATTTACTTATGATAAAATGAATTAGACAAGCGTCTAAAGCTTTTATTATAAGATTAAGTTACATAATAGAAGTTATAAAAATAGAGAAGGAGTGACAACATGAAAAATAAAAATATTTTTTTGGGATTATTATTTTTAATGATAGGATTATTATGGATAATTAATAGTGCTTTTGGAATTAAAATATTTAATAAAGAAAATTTCTGGCCTTTATGTGTATTGCTTCCAGGATTGTGTTTTGAAATAAGTTATCTTATAACTAAAAAAACACCAATAATACTTTTGCCAGGTGGAGTATTAACAATTGTAGGAGTGTTATTTTTATTTGAACAATTTACAGAGTGGAAATATGTAGAGAAAACTTGGCCTATATATCCTTTAGCAGTTGCAATTGGTTTATTTCAATTATATGTAGCAACTAAGAAAAAAAGTTTTCTTGTAGGAGTAATTTTACTTGGAATAATTTCTCTTGGATGTTTTTCACTTACTTTATTTGGAGATATTTTTAGTATTATAGAAATGACTTATTTAGTTCCAGGAATATTAATAATTTCAGGGTTAATATTATTATTTACTTCTAAAAAAAAGTAAATTAAAAAAGGAGCTTTTTTGTGTAAAAAGCATCCTTTTTTAGATTGTAATATGTTTAATTATGGTTTTCTCTTAATTTTAAATTAAGGGAAAGTTTTTTATATGTTTAAAAAATATTTTAAAAATGTTAAATCACTGGTAAGTTCAGGGTGAAATGATGTTGCTATCATATTATCTTGTCTTACAGCAACTATATTATTATTTACTTCACATAAAACTTTAACATTATCTTTTATTTCAGTTATAAATGGAGCCCTTATAAAGACAAGCTCTAAAGGATTTTCAGAAACTTCTTTTATAACTTTTTTTGTTTTAAAACTATCTATTTGAGTTCCAAAAGCATTTCTTCTTACTTTTATATCCATAAGAGATAAATGTCTGCGAGAATCATTTTCTATTTCTTTTGCTAAAAGTATCATTCCAGCACAAGTTCCCCAAGTAGGAATTCCTGATTTTATTTTTTCTTTTAAAGGTTCTTTAAGTCCAGTTACATCTAAAAGCTTTCCCATAGTAGTGCTTTCTCCACCAGGAAGAATTATTGCATCTAAATTTTTTAAATCTTCCTCTTTTTTTATTTGTATAGCTTCATGACCAAGGGCCTTTATTTGATTTAAATGTTCTAAAACTCCACCTTGAAAGGATAAAACTCCAACTCTTTTCATTTTACCAGCCTCTTTCAGCATATTTTGTAGCAACTTCCTTAGCATTTATACCACTCATAGCACCACCTAAATCTTCAGAAACTTCAGCAAGTTTTAAAGGGTCATTATAATAAGTTGTTGCAAGAACTATTGCACGAGCTCTTTTTTCTGGGTTATCAGATTTAAATATTCCAGAACCAACAAAAACTCCATCACAACCAAGTTGCATCATTAAAGCTGCATCAGCAGGAGTTGCAATTCCACCAGCTGCAAAATTTACAACAGGAAGTTTACCATTTTCCCATACATATTTAACTAAATCATATGGAGCACCATAGTTTTTAGCAATTGTCATTAATTCTTCTTTATCAGCTTTTTGAATTTCTTTTATTTGGTCTTTCATAGTTCTCATATGAGTTACAGCATTAACAACATCACCAGTTCCAGCTTCTCCTTTAGTTCTTATCATTGAAGCACCTTCACCAATTCTTCTTAAAGCTTCTCCTATATTTGTTGCTCCACATACAAAAGGAACTTTAAATTCATCCTTTGCAATATGGTATTTATCATCAGCAGGAGTTAAAACTTCACTTTCATCTATAAAGTCAATATTTAAAGCTTGTAAAATTTGAGCTTCAACAAAGTGACCTATTCTAACCTTAGCCATTACAGGAATTGAAACAGCTTCTTGAATTTCCTTAATCATTTTAGGGTCAGACATTCTAGCAACCCCACCTTCTTTTCTTATATCAGAAGGAACTCTCTCAAGTGCCATTACAGCACAAGCACCAGATTTTTCTGCAATTATTGCTTGTTCCTTATTTGTTACATCCATTATTACTCCGCCCTTTAACATTTGAGCTAAATCTTTATTTACTTCTTTTCTTTCCATTTTTGAAAAGCCCCCTTTAAAAAATTTACTATGTGCCATATAATACAGAAAAAATTCCAAACACACAAATGTATGGATACAATTATAATGTAGAGAGCTTGATAATAGATAAAAAATTAAATATTTATTTAAAAAGATATGGTATAATTATCTAAAAAGGTTAGGAGGAACCAAAATGAAGGATACAATTTTATGGCAAGATAGAAAAAGAATTTTAGGAATGCCAATTTCATTTACAAAATATTTAATTAAAAATAATAGATTATATGTGTCAAAGGGATTATTTTCAACTGATGAAAATGAAATTCTTTTATATAGAATATTAGATTTTACTCTTAAACGTACTTTACTTGATAAAATTTTAGGGGTTGGAACAATAAAGCTTATTACTTGTGACCCAACAGATAAGGAATTATATCTTGAAAAAATTAAAAAGCCTAAAGAAATAAGAGATATGCTTAGTAATATAGTTGAAAGACAAAGAAAAGAATTAAACATTAAAGGTAGAGAAATGTATGGAGTAGCAGGAAGTCCTAAGTATAATGATGAAATACATCATATAGATGACTATGATGATATTAATGATTAGTTACTAAATGGGACTGTGGCACAAAGAATTTTTATAACAATATACATTGTAATATGCACTTAGCAAAGTACTATATATTGTATTAATTTTCTTGATGCAACAGTCCCTTTTTTAAATATAAAATTATTTAACTGAAATAAGAACAATATTGTTTTTTACGCTTTTGGTATCCTTACCAGAATCAGAGGTGTCTTTAAATAAATCTGCACAATTATTTCCACTTACAGATGATAATGAATCATCATAATTTTCACTTTCAACTTTTGTTAAAGTATAGTCATTTTCAGCATTTTTCTTAGCTATTATATCATATTCTTCTAAATTAAAATTTTCTATTACCTCTATAAGGTCTTCAGGATAATTAGGATAAGTAGCATAGCCACAGTTATATACTGCATAGCAAGCATCAACATAATCAGAAGCCTTTCTTACAGTTTTATATCTTTTTGTAGAAAGAAGGGCTGTATGGTCTTTTATACTTTCATAAAAACTTGAATAAACCTTAAAATCTGCATTTATTGTATAAGAAGAGCAGTCATTATTATATTCATTAGTACTTAAATTTATAATGTTACCATTCCAATCACTATAAGCTTTTATTCCAAATAAATTATTAGCTTCACTTGAAAGAGAAGATTTCCCCCATCCACTTTCTAAAATAGCCTGTGCAATAGTAAGACTAGGCAAAATATGATTTGTTTCATATCCTTCTAAAGCAGCTTCTTTAATAGAATCTATAAAATTTTTCTGAAAATCAGTTAAAGCATAGACATTTTTAGAAGTACCTGTCATTACCATTGAAGTTATAAGTAAAGTTGTTATTGATGATAAAATCATTCTTTTTTTCATTTTTTAAACCTCCGTAAAACAAAAATATTCATCTTGTGGTAAAAATTTGAAACTATGTATAATATATTACAATAAAATAATAAATTTGTAAATATATAGAAATAGAAAGTTTCCTATTAAGAACTAATAAATTTCTTAATAGGAAACTTTTTCTTTTAATCTTATATTATTTTCCAAGGTAAACAATATCCTTTTCTTTTTTGCATCTATCATCAAAGGGATTATTTATAAGGGCTTTTGTAAAAAGCACAGGGTAGTTATTTTTTAGATATTTCATATATTGTGCCCATTCAATAGCTAAATATTTATAAGCTGTTTCAATATCTTTTTCTATATGTTCAAGTTCATATTTTTCAATTTCTGTATTATATCTTGAATTTAATTCTTCTTTTAAATGCATTATTGCCATAAGCATTTCAGTAAAATTTTCATGGTCTAAAAGACTATCATTAGTTAGTAATGTTATTAAAAGGTCTCTATTTTTTTCAAGATTAGTTTTTATGTTTTTCAGATTAATTTTAGAAATATCTAGATTATATCTATGAGTTAAAATATCTTTTGTTAAAATATCAAATACTATAGTATCATCAAAGTTTTCTTTAATTGAATCTTGTTTTATTATTTTTAAATCTCCATCACCTTTTGTAATATCTTTAAGTAAGTCCGTTCCAAGTTCTGAAAAGAAAAGCCCAATAAGCATATTTAATTTTTCAAGAATATGGCTATGTTCTCTTTTTTCAATAAGTTTATCAAGAACAAAAGTGGTGAAAAAAACTTCCATTGGTACAAAAGCTATATCAGCTAAAAGAAATATTAAGGTATGATGAGCATCTTGAAATATAAGATAGTGTAAATAGTGTAGGAAAAGTGATAACAAAACAAGACCTACTCCTATTATTATTGTATTTTTTGTTTTTTTCTTCAAAAAAAGTTCCTCCTTAATTAAATGTCTAAAATATATTATCATAAATTATGCTATAAAAGAAGTAATAAAAATACATAAAATAAAAAGCATAAAATTAGGTTTAAAAATATTAAGAGTGTTATATAATATAATTTGTAAAATAAAATAAAGGAGATAAAAAATTGAAAAAATTTGTGATGTTTTATACAGGAGGGAAAAATAGTACTCTTGCTTTATATAAAATGATAGAAAAGGGATATGAACCATTAGAACTATTAGTAATGCTTGAAGAAGGAAAGGAAGTTACTTGGTTTAATAAAGTAAATGAAGATTTAATAAGTAAAGCTTCTTTTGCATTAAATGTAAATATATGTTTAGTTGAAACTTCAATTGAAGATTATGATGAACTTTTTGAGGAACAACTTATCTATTTAAAAGAACAAGGAGCAGAAGCTTGTGTTTTTGGAGATATTGATAATATAGAGCATAAAAATTGGTGCCTTAAAAGATGTAAAAAAGCTAATATAGAAGCAATTTTTCCTTTATGGAATGAGGAAAGAGAAAGTCTTACAGAAGAATTTTTAAAAGCAGGATTTAAAGCTATAATTAATAAAGTTGAAAATGAAATTTTAGATGAGGAGCTTTTAGGAAAGGAACTAACAAGGGAATTATTAAAAGAAGTTAAAGAAGAAAAATATCATACATTTGTTATAGATGGTCCTATATTTAATTTTCCAATACCATATGAAATAAAGGAAAAAAATAAAAATGACAAATATTGCTATCTAATTATGGAATAAAATTGAAAATACTAATATTTTATCACATTTTATATTTTTTAATTTATAAAAAGTTAAAGTTTTAAGGTTATATTAGGGGTAAATATAATAATAATACAAAAAACTACAAAAAAATTATACTTTTACTAGAAAATATAGGAACTTTGTTTTATAATATTATAAGATACTTTTATAAAAATGTGATAAAATATTATTGATATAATTGCTACAGAGAAAAGAGGGGAACTTATGGAAAGAAATAGTGGTATAATAATGCATATTACTTCATTGCCAGGAGAATATGGAATAGGGACATTGGGAAAAGAGGCTTATAACTTTGTTGATTTTCTAGATAGAGCAGGACAAAAATATTGGCAAATATTACCTTTGGCACAAACAGGTTATGGAAATTCTCCATATCAAAGTTGTTCTGCATTTAGTGGAAATCCTTACTTAATTGATTTTGATTTATTAACAGAAGATGGTTTATTAACTAAAAAGGATTATGCTAAGGTAGATTTTGGAAAAGATAAAACTTCTGTTGATTATGGAAAGATATTTGAAAACAAATTAGCAGTTCTTAAAAAAGCTTATAAAAATTCAATTGGAAAGCTTGATAGAGAAATTCAAGAATTTAAAAATGAACAACATCATTGGATTTATGATTATGCTCTTTTTATGGCTATAAAGACTAAATTTAATAACATTCCTCTTAAAGATTGGGATGATTCTATAAGAAGAAGAGATTATAATACTTTAGAATATTATAGAAATGAATTAAAAGATGATATAGATTTTTGGACTTTCCTTCAATATGAGTTCTTTAAACAATGGAAAAATCTAAAAGCTTATGCAAATTCTAAGAAAATTGAAATTATAGGGGATATTCCTATATATGTAGCAGAGGACTCTGTTGATGTTTGGACAAATCCTCAAGACTTTTTCTTAGATAGTGATTTACATCCATCAGTAGTTTCAGGATGTCCACCAGATGCATTCTCAAAAACTGGACAGCTTTGGGGAAATCCAATATACAATTGGCCACATCATAGAAATACAGGATTTGGCTGGTGGAAAAAGAGAATAATGGAAAGCTTAAAACTTTATGATGTAATAAGAATAGACCACTTTAGAGGTTTTGAAGCTTATTGGGAAATTCCAGCTGGAGAAGAAACTGCAGTTAATGGAAGATGGGTAAAGGGCCCAGGAATTGACTTATTTAATGCAATTAGAGCCCAACTTGGAGATATTAAAATTATAGCTGAAGATTTAGGATATATTACTCCATCTCTTCTTGCTTTTAGAGAAGCAACTAAAATTCCAGGAATGAAGGTTTTACAATTTGCCTTTGATACAAGAGAAGAAAGTGATTATCTTCCACATAACTATCCTAAAGATTGTGTAGTTTATACAGGAACACATGATAATGATACAGTTATGGGATGGCTTGAAGAATCAGGAAGAGAAGAAGATGTTGAATTCTGCAAAAAATATTTAAGACTTACTGAAGAAGAAGGATACAATTGGGGCTTTATAAAAGGTGCATGGTCAAGTGTAGCTAATGTTTCAATTGCATTATTCCAAGACTTTATTGGAACAGGAAGTGAAAGCAGAATGAATATACCTTCAACAATGGGCTGGTGGAAATGGAGAGCTGAAAAGAAGGATATAACTAATGCTTTAGCAGATAAAATCTATGATATAACAAAAACCTATGGAAGATTAAAATAAAATGAAATTATAAAAAAAGGATGCTTTTTAGCATCCTTTTTTATATAGAAAAGCATAAAAAATATTGTTTAATTAAAAGAGAAAAGTAAAAAAAATAAAGAAAAAAGTAAAAAAACATTAAACGACAAAATACAAAATTAAAATCAAGGCAAAAAGAATATCTAGAAAAAAATGGATTAATTTTAAAAAATAAAAACATTTACAATTAAAATGAAAAAACAAATAAAAGTAATAGATTATCAAAAAATACTATTGTTTTACAAAAAGACGTATGTTATAATGTAACCTGTGAATAAAATTACAGAGATTTACTTTAATAATTCATATTGGATAAATAGGGAATCTGTATCTTTTTTTATAAATATGAAAACGTATTAATGTAAAATCCATATTTTAAGGGGGATTAAAAAATGAAAAATGTAAAAAGAATTTTAGCAATGTCATTAATGACAGTAGTAGGAGCAAGTGTGTTAGTAGGATGTGGAAATGATTCATCTACTGGTGGTGGAAGTAGTAAAGGTAAAGTAGAAGTAAGTATATTTCAATATAAAGTTGAACAAAAGGATGCTTTTGAAAAAGCAGCAAAGGAATATGAAAAATCACATGATGGAGTATCAATTGATATAAAGACTGTTGGTGGAGGAGACGATTATGGTTCAGCATTAAAAGCTCAATTCCAAAGTGGAAGTGAACCAACTATTTATAACATTGGAGGACCTCAAGATGTTCAAGACTGGACAGGAAAACTTGAAGATTTAACAAATGATGATTTAACAAAACAAGCAGTTGATAATACTTTAGGTGCTGTTACAGTTGATGGAAAGGTTTATGGATATCCATTAACACTTGAAGGATATGGATTTATATATAATAAAGCAATATTTGAAAAAGCTGGAATTGATCCTTCTAAGATAGTAACATTTGCAGATTTAGAAAGTGCAGTTAAAACTTTAGATTCTAAGAAAAAAGAATTAGGATTAGATAGTGTATTCTGTCTTCCAGCAAAGGAACAATGGGTTATAGGTCTTCATACTTCTAACTTAGCATTTGCAAATGAATTTGCTAGTGGAACAGATGCATTTAATGCAAAGGAAATAGAATTTAAATATGCTGACCAATTAAAGAAAATTCTTGATATACAAGCAGATTATGGTTTACAACCAGATGGAAAGAAAAGTTCTGTAAATGGTGTTGATTATTCAACTCAAGTTGAAAAAGAATTCTCTCTTGGAAAGGTTGCTATGATTCAACAAGGTAACTGGGTATATGGAAGTATAGCAGGAATTGATGAAGAATTAGCTAAAAATATTGGCATGCTTCCAATACCAGTAGATGGAGTATCAGAAGGAAAGCTTCCAGTTGGAGTGCCTATGTATTGGGGAGTTAACTCAAATAAGAGTGATGATGAAAAGAAGGCAGCTAAAGATTTCTTAAACTGGTTATATACTTCTGATGAAGGTAAGAAAATTATTATAGAAGATTGTGGATTTATTCCAGCATATAAGGGATATGATTCAGATGCATTACAACCAACAGACCCATTAGCAAAAACAGTTTCTAAATATGCAGCAGAAGGAAATACTTTACCATGGGTATTTATGGGGTATCCAACTGGATTTGGTGAAACTCAATTAGGTGCAGGAATTCAAAGTTACTTTGCAGGTGAAAAAACTTGGGATGAAGTTGTTAAGCAAGCTAGGGAAGATTGGAAGACAGATAGACAATAATTAAAATTAAAAGTAGGAGTTTATCTTGCTCCTACTTTTTAAAATTAATTTATCAAGTAAAAGAGGGAATAATATGAAGAAAAAAAATATAACATTCTGGTTATTTTTATTACCAGTTTTAATAGCATTTTCAATGGTAGTATTAATACCTTTTATTATGGGAGTGTATTATTCATTAACAGATTGGAATGGAATATCAGATACAATAAATTTTGTAGGACTTAAAAATTTTAAAGATGCATTTGCAGATGAAGGTTTTAGACACTCATTTTGGTTTACAACTAAATTTACTATAGTTTCAGTTATTACCTTAAATGTTATGGGATTTGCCCTTGCAATGCTTGTAACAAGAAAATTTAAGGGAGCAGAAATATTAAAAACAATCTTTTTTATGCCAAACCTTATTGGAGGTCTTATTTTAGGATTTATATGGCAATTTATATTCCAAGAAGTTTTTGCAGCTCTTGGAAAAGCTTTAGGTGTACAGTGGCTACAAGGCTGGCTCTCAAATGAAAAAACAGGATTTTGGGGATTAGTTATCCTTATGTGTTGGCAGATGGCGGGATATTTAATGATAATATATATAGCAGGTATTCAAGGAATTTCTAATGATGTTATAGAAGCTTCAACAATTGATGGAGCTAGTGCATGGCAAAGAATGAAGTATATAATTTTACCATTAGTAAGACCTGCATTTACAGTAAGTATATTTTTAACATTATCAAATTCATTTAAATTATACGACCAAAACCTTTCATTAACAGCAGGTGGTCCAAGTAACAAAACACAAATGCTTGCAATGAATATACTTCAAACAGGACAAAAATTTAATAATATGGGACAAGCACAAGCAAAGGCAATAATTCTTCTTCTTGTAGTTGGAGTAATTTCATTAATTCAAGTTTATGTTTCTAAGAAAGGAGAAGTTGAAGCGTAATGACAAAAGTTAAATATAGTGAAGATGTGACCAAAGCTCAAAAAATCTCTAAAGTAGTGTTAACAATTTTAGGTATTTTTTTAGGAATTACATTTATAGTACCTTTTTTATTAATTCTTATTAATTCTTTTAAGACTAAAAAAGAATTATTTACTAGTGTTTTAGCACTACCAGAAAAAATATCAAATGGGTTTGAAAATTATAAGATAGCTTTTGAAAGACTTGATTTTGTTAAGTCTTTTGGAACATCATTATTTATAACAGTATTTAGTATAATAATTATAGTAATATGCACCTCAATGGCTGCATGGATGCTTCAAAGAACAAAGTCTAAGGTAAGTAATGCTATATTAATGTTGATGGTAGTTTCAATGCTTATACCTTTCCAAGCAGTAATGCTTCCATTAATAAGAATTATGGGAAAGATAGGATTCTTAAATAAATATGGATTAATATTTATGTATCTAGGATTTCAAGGTGCTATGTCAACATTTTTATATCATGGATTTGTAAAAAATATTCCTAGGGATTTAGATGAAGCTGCAACAATTGATGGTTGTAACACTTTCCAAACATTTTGGTATATAATTTTCCCACTACTTAAGCCAATAACAGTAACTGTTGCAATATTAAATTTAGTTGCTATATGGAATGACTATTTACTTCCATCATTAGTTATTGGAGGAAAAACAGAAACAATTCCATTAAAGACATTCCTGTTCTTTGGTGAATATACAAAACAATGGCACTTAGCTTTAGCAGGATTAGTTATTACAATTTTACCAGTTTTAATATTCTATTTCTTTGCACAAAAGCAAGTATTAAGCTCTATGGTAGAGGGAAGTGTAAAGTAAATTTTAAGGGATGCAAAAAAGCATTCCTTTTCTTTATTGACAATGATTTTTTTTGGTGGTATTCTAAACAAGAAAAATGCCTTTAATTTAGTCCAGAGAGATTAATAAGGAAGAATATAATATTCATATTTTTTACATTATATAGGATTATTGTACCTTCCTTATACTTTAAGGAAGGTTTTTTTATTAAAAGAACAAAAGAATTTAATATTATAAGGAGTGAAATTGATGGAAAATAAGCATCTAATTGATCCAATGGATTTCTCAATTGAGGAGCTAGATGAAATATTTTGCTTAGCACAAGATATTATGAAAAGCCCTGAAAAGTATTCAAAAATATGTGATGGAAAAATTTTAGCAACACTTTTTTATGAACCAAGTACAAGAACAAGATTTAGTTTTGAAGCTGCAATGATGAGACTTGGAGGAAAAGTTTTAGGATTTTCAGAACCAAATTCAAGTTCAGCTTCAAAGGGAGAAACTTTAGCAGATACTATAAAAATGGTTTCTATATATTCAGATATAATTGCTATGAGACATCCCCTTGAAGGGTCAGCAAGAGTAGCAACTCAATTTTCAAGTGTTCCTATAATAAATGCAGGAGATGGAGGTCATCAACATCCAACTCAAACTTTAGCAGATCTTCTTACAATAACATGTTTAAAAGGAAATTTAACAGGACATACTATTGGTATATGTGGAGACTTAAGATATGGACGTACAGTTCATTCCTTAATAAAGGCTATGTCTAGATATAAAGGAACAAAATTTATTTTAATATCACCAAAGGAACTTAGAATACCAGCTTACATAAGAGAAGAATTTATTCAAAGGAAAAATATAGAATTTAGAGAAGTGGAAAGATTAGATGATGTTATAGAAGAATTAGATATTCTTTATATGACAAGAATACAAAAAGAAAGATTCTTTAATGAAGAGGAATATTTAAGACTTAAAGATAGCTATATATTAGATGAAGAAAAAATGAAACATGCTAAAGAAGATATGATAGTTATGCATCCTCTTCCAAGAGTAAATGAAATAGCAATGGAAGTTGATAGTGATAAGAGAGCTTCTTATTTTAAAGAAGCTGAATGTGGAATGTATGTAAGAATGGCACTTATGTGTAAGCTTTTGGGGGTGAAATAATATGTTAGAAATAACAAGTATAAAAAATGGACTAGTAATTGACCATATAGAAGCTGGAATGGGAATGAAAATATTTAATTATCTAAAACTTGATAAAACTGATTATAGAGTAGCTTTAATTATGAATGCAGAAAGTAAAGTCCTTGGAAAAAAGGATATTTTAAAGATAGAAAAAGATGATTTTAAGGATATAGATTATACAGTTTTAGGTCTTTTATCTCCAAGTATAACAATTGATGAAATAAAAGATAGTGTAATAGTAAGAAAAGTAAAACCAAAGCTTCCTACAGTAGTTAAAAACATATTAATATGTAAAAATCCAAGATGTATAACAAGTACAGAAAAATATGTAAGTCATTCCTTTAAGCTTATGGACAAAGAAAAAGGTACATATAGATGTGAATACTGTGATGAAATAACAAGATTATCAGATATGTAAACAATAATTAAATTGGGACTTTTGCATGAAGAAATATTAATACAATATATAGTGCTTTAATAAGTACATATTACAATGTATATTGTTATGAAATTTCTTTGTGCAACAGCCCTTTTTTAGTACAAAGAAGAAAAAAATATGATAAAATTATAACTAGGATTAAAATGTGAAAGGAGCTAAAAAGTGATGATACTTATTAAAAATGGAAGAGTTATAGACCCTAAAAATAATATAGATGAAAAGTTAGATATTATTATAAAGGATGAAAGAATTTATAAAATAGGACATTTTCAAGACAATGGAGAATATGAAAAGATAATTGATGCAGAAGGAAAGATAGTTTCTCCAGGTCTTATTGATGTTCATGTTCATTTTAGAGACCCAGGTTTTACATATAAAGAAGATATTTTTACAGGAGCAGAGGCAGCAGCTAAAGGAGGATTTACTACTGTAATATGTATGGCGAATACAAATCCTATAGTTGATAATGAAGAAACTTTAAAATACATATTAGATAAAGCTAAAAAAGCCAAAATAAAAATACTTCAAGCAGCAGCTATAACTAAAGAGTTTAAAGGAAAAGAATTAGTTGATATGAAAAAACTTAAAGAATTAGGTGTTGTTGGATTTACTGATGATGGACTTCCTATAAAGGATTCAAAATTAGTTATGGAAGCTATGGAAAAGGCAAAAGAATTAGATATGCCTTTAAGCTTTCATGAAGAAGACCCAAGCTTAATAAAAAGCCCTGGAGTTAATGAAGGAAAAGTTTCAAAAGAACTTAAAGTTGGAGGAGCACCAAATGCAGCTGAAGATGTTTTAGTAGCAAGAGATTGTATGCTTGCTTTAAAAACTAATGCAAAAATAAGTATTCAACATATAAGCTCAGGAAATTCAGTAGATTTAGTAAGATTTGCAAAATCTTTAGGAGCAAAGGTAACAGCAGAAGCTACACCACATCATTTTTCTATAACAGAAGAGGCTGTTTTAAAGCATAAAACATTAGCTAAAATGAATCCTCCAGTAAGAACTGAAAAAGATAAGGAAAAGATTATAGAAGGATTAAAAGACAATACTATTGAAATAATAGCAACAGACCATGCACCACACAGCAAGGAAGAGAAAGAAAGGGAATTAACAAAAGCACCAAGTGGAATAATAGGTCTTGAAACTTCTTTAGCTTTAGGAGTTACAAACCTAGTTAAAAAAGGACATTTAACTCTTTTAGAGCTTCTTGAAAAGATGACTATAAATCCAGCTAATTTCTATAAACTAGATGCAGGAACAATAGAAGAAGGAAAATTTGCAGATTTAGTTATTTTTGATGAAAATGAAGAATGGATTGTACCAGAAAAATTTGCCTCAAAAGCAAATAACACTCCATTTATAGGAGAAAAACTATATGGAAAAGTTAAATATACTATATGTAATGGAAAAATAGTATATAGAGATTAAATATAACTTGTTTAAAAAGCAAAATTAGTATTTAATACAAGTTAAAAATTGTACATATTAATAATTTTAAAATTGACAATAGGCATATTTGATGTTAAGCTAAGAAAAAGATAAGCCTTTAAATTAATCCAGAGAGATTAAAAAGGAAGCAGTTAGTATTTTTTCTTAGGATTATTATGCCTTCCTTGTATATAAGGGAAGGCATTTTTTAGTTTTTTGAAGATAACTTCCAAAATAAAAATATGAAGGTTAAAAATTAATAATTAGGAGGAATTGCATTTATGGGTTCAATAATGGATAAACTTTATAAAAGAGTTGAGGAAAGAGGCGTAGTTTGTGTAGGGCTTGACACAGCATTAGATTATATTCCAAGTTTTATTAAAGAAGGAAAGTCAGAAGAGGATGCTATAGTTGAGTTTAATAAAGGAATTATAGATGCAACAGAAGATGTAGCAGCATGCTTTAAAGTACAAATTGCATATTATGAAGCCCTTGGAATAAAAGGATTAATGGCATATAAAAGAACTCTTGAATATTTAAGAGAAAAGGATGCAATAATAATTTCAGATATAAAAAGAGGAGATATACAAGCGACAGCAAAACAATATGCAAAGGGACATTTTGAAGGTGATTTTGAAGCAGATTTTATAACATTAAATCCTTATATGGGAATGGACAGTATTGAACCATACATGCCATATTTAGAAAGTGGAAAAAAAGGAATCTTTAGTTTAGTTAGAACTTCAAATAAGGGTGCAGAAGATATAGAATACTTAGATACAACTTCAGGGGATAAGGTTTATACTGTAGTTGGAGATAAGCTTATGGAAATGGGTAAAAATTTAGTTTCTCATTGTGGATATCATCCACTTGGAGGAGTTATAGGATGCACTCATGTAGAAGAAGGAAAGGCTTTAAGAAAGAGATTTAACAGCATGTTCTTCTTAATACCAGGTTATGGAGCACAAGGTGGAAAAGCTGAAGATGTTGCTATGTATTTAAATAATGGAAATGGTGGAGTTGTAAATTCATCAAGAGGAATTCTTCTTGCATATAAAAAAGCAAATAAACCTGAAGAAGATTATGCAAAATGTGCAAGAGAAGAAGCAATTAGAATGAGAGATGAAATAAATTCAGCAGTTGAAGCATTAAAATAAAAATATAAAATATGGAGGCTATTATGAATTATAAAAAGTCTAAAATAATTTCAAATGAAAAAGTTATAGATAATATATATAAAATGGTTTGTGAAGATGAAAATGAAGTAAAAGCAGGACAATTTTATATGCTTAAGCTTCAAGGACAAACTCTTCTTCCAAGACCTATAAGTATATGTGAAAAAGATGAAAAAACAATAACATTTCTTTATGCAGTAGTAGGAAAGGGAACAGAAGAATATTCAAAGCTTGAAAAGGGAGACTATATAAACTTAACAGGGCCTCTTGGAAACGGATTTAATTTAGAAGAAGACCTTGGAAAAGTTGCTATAGTATGTGGTGGAATAGGAACAGCACCTATGGTTGAAGTTTCAAAAAGATTAAGAGCTTTAAAGAAAGATTCTATAATAGATGTTTATGCAGGTTTTAGAGACAATGTATATTTAATAGAAGAACTTGAAAAGTATGCAAACAAAGTTAATATAACAACAAATACAGGAAAATATGGCCATAAAGGCTTTGTAACAGATATATTAAAGCCAGAAGAATATGACACAGTACTTTGCTGTGGACCAGAAGTTATGATGGCTAAGGTAATTGAAATATGTAAAAAGACAAATACAAAAATATATGTTTCAATGGAAAAGCATATGGCTTGTGGAGTAGGAGCATGCTTAGTTTGTACATGCAAAACAAAAGATGGCTTTAAGAGAACTTGTAAAGATGGTCCAGTATTTGATGGATACTATGTTGAACTATAATCTAAAGGAGGAGGAAGTTATGTTAAAGGTTAATATTAATGGAGTAGAATTTAAAAATCCAGTTATAGCAGCTTCAGGAACCTTTGGTTTTGGTGCAGAATATAACAATTTTTATGATGTTGGAATTTTAGGAGGAATATCTTCTAAAGGACTAACAATAAATCCAAAGGAAGGAAATAAAGGTTTAAGAGTTTATGAAACTCCATCAGGAATGATGAACTCAGTTGGATTAAATAATCCAGGAATAGATAAATTTATAGAAAAAGAACTTCCACAAATGCTTAGTTATGGAACAAATGTCCTTGCAAATGTTGGGGGAGGATGCTTTGAAGACTATGCAGAGGCTATAGAAAAATTAAATGATACAGATGTACATATAATTGAACTTAACATTTCATGTCCAAATGTAAAATGTGGTGGAATGGCCTATGGAATAAAGGCAGATGTAGCATATGATTTTGTAAAGGAAATAAAGAAAATTTCAAAAAAACCTTTAATGGTTAAGCTTTCACCAAATGCTGAAAATATAGTTGAAATGGCTTTAAAATGTGAAGAAGCAGGAGCTGATTCATTAAGCTTAATAAATACATTAAAGGGTATGGCAATAGATATTTATAAAAGAAAGCCTGTTTTTGAAAATGTATATGCAGGTTTCTCAGGACCTGCTGTAAAGCCAGTAGCATTAAGAATGGTTCATGAAGTATCAAAGGCTGTAAGTATTCCAGTAATAGGTTTAGGTGGAATAAGCACAGGAAAAGATGCAATAGAATTTATGATGGCAGGAGCTAGTGCTATACAAATAGGAACAATAAACTTTGCAAATCCAATGGCAGGAAAGGAAATTGTAGAGGAAATGGAAGCTTTTTGTAAAGAACAAGGAATAAAAGATATTAATGAAATTGTAGGAATTATTTAAATTAAATATAATTGGAGGAATAAAAAATGCAACAATATAAAAAAGAATTTATAGAATTTATGATTGAATGTGGAGTTTTAACTTTTGGAGATTTTATAACTAAAAGTGGAAGAAAAACACCTTTCTTTGTTAATACAGGAAACTATAAGACAGGAAGCCAATTAAAAAGACTTGGAGAATTTTATGCAGCAGCAATAAAAGAAAATTTCCCAGGAAATTATAACATAGTATTTGGACCAGCTTATAAGGGAATTCCACTAAGTGTTACAGTAGCAATGGCTTTAAGTGATAAGTATGGAATAGATGTAAGCTACTGTTCAAACAGAAAAGAAGTTAAAGACCATGGAGATACAGGAATACTTTTAGGAAGCAAATTAAATGATGGAGATAAGGTTTTAATAGTAGAAGATGTTACAACATCAGGAAAATCTATATATGAAACTATGCCAATTTTAAAAGAACAAGCAGATGTAGATGTAGTTGGACTAATGATTTCAGTTAACAGAATGGAAAAAGGACAAGGAGAAGAATCTGCATTAAAAGAATTACAAGATAAATATGGATTTAAAGCATGTGCTATAGTTACAATGGAAGAAGTAATAGAATATCTTTACAATAAAGAAGTTAATGGAAAAGTAATAATAAATGATGAAATAAAAGCTAGAATAGATGCCTATTACAAACAATATGGAGCAAAATAGGTTTTAAAAATTAACATTTTAATAAACAAAGTTAGTATTATAGGCATAATTGAAAGTTTAGATTAATACAATTAAGCAAGGTTAATATTATAATTATAAAAAGTTGTTGTGTTATGCAATGACTTTTTTTGTTGTTTAGAAAATATATATAAAAACTTATATGAAAGAATTTAATAATATAAGAAAATGTGGTAAAATTAAGTTGTAGAAAGGTTTACCCTTTTTAAGTAATGCTTTAATATAATTTATATGCAATGTTGTTGTGAATTTTATTTATGTATAATTAGCATAAATAGTGTTGTTTATAATTTGTTTACAATGTATAATAAATATATGATATTTGTGGTATTGTAAGCAAAAATTTATTTCATAGGGGGATATTGTGAAAAATTATTATAAAGTACTAGGGATAGAAAAAACTGCATCTGAAGGTGAAATTAAAAAAGCATATGCAGTTATGGTGAGGAAGTTTCCACCTGAAAAAGAAGGAGAAAAGTTTGGGGAAATAAGTGAGGCATATAGTACATTAAGCAATAAAATAAAAAGAACTGAGTATGATAAAGAAAATGGATTTGATGAGGTTTCACAAGAGTTGCTTGATGGGGCTAAGGAATTTATAGATAAAAAGGAATACTTGCCTGCTATAAGAAACTTAAAGAAGTTTATACTTCTTAATCCTGACAATATAGTAGCAAAAAATTATTTAAGTCTTTGTCAATATAAAATTGAAGATTTTTCTGGGGTATATGAAAATACTAAGTATATAATAGATAAAAGTGATGAAGCAAATGAAAGCCAATTTGACAACTTTGTTATAGCAGCTAAAAAGTTAAATAAATTTAATGAAGCTGAAAAATATTTATTAAAAGCAATAGAAAAGTTTGATTCTATTCATTTTTATATAGAAATGTGTTCTTTATATTCTAATAAAAATTTTAAAAACGAAGATAAAATTAAAGAAATTTTAACAGAAAAAATAAACCCAAGACTTGATAAAGAAGAGTTAAGTTATCAAGATTATAATGATTTAGCTTTTTATGCTTCTTCTTTAGAGGATGAAAAATTAATTGAATTTTATTTAAATAAGTTAGTATCTAATGTAAAGGTTCAAGATTTTGATAGTGCTTTAAGTTCTTTAGAAGATTGTGCAGATTTAGCAATGGTTCTTTGTAAAACAAAAATATTAGTAAAATATACTGTAGCTATGGAAGACCTTACTGAAAGATTTATTTCATTAAAAAGTACTAATGAAAAAAGACTAAAGAAATTAAAGAGCTTAAAAAGGATTTTTGGTACTATAAAACCAATTATTATGAATACAGATATATGTTATGAAGTTAAATCTTATATAATTAATAATTTAAGAAGTGATTTAACAAGTAATGAGAAAAAAATAAATGAATTAAATGAAGAAAATTTAAAACTTATTGAAAAAATGAGTGAAATGGCAATTAAAGAACCAGAGGTTTTAAGAAGTTCTATAATGAAAATTAAAAAGAATGATTTAATCTATTTAAGAGTTAGAGATGTATTTAATAAATATTATAAGATAACTTCTCCAAAACCTGAGGAAAATACAAAGCCTGTAGAAGAAGTTAAAGAAGAACCAGAAAAATTAGAAGTAACAGAAGAAAAAATAACTAAAACAAAAGAGACTCAAGAAGAGGAAGAAGGTTTTTTTGGTAAAATAAAGAATTTTTTTGGAAATAAGGGTAAGAGATGATGAAAATATCTATAGATAGAGAACTAAAAGAGTATTATAAGAAAAAAACATTAGAATATGATGAAAATGTTAATGAACTTGGAGGAAGCATAATAAGTATTTTTGAAGATTTAAAAAATATTCAAAAAAAATCAGTTATGCAAGGAGTAATGAAAGATGAACAAGTTCAAAGTATTTATAGACAAAAATTAGCTGATTTAGAAAGTAAAGAAATAAAAGATAACAATGAAATTAAAGAGCTAAAGAAAACAGAAAAGCTATTTTTAAAAAATATAATAAAAATACTTGATGAACTTGAAAGATTAAAAGAATATGGGGATACAAGTGGCAATGAAAAACTTTCTAAAACCCTAGAAAGAAACTTTAAAGCTATAAAAAAATATATGTTAGAATTAGAATTATTAGAAATACCAACAGTAGGATTATTATTTAATGAAAATTATCATGATTGTGTTGATATTAAAAATGATTCTGAAAAAGATGATTTTGAAGTATTAGAAGTTTTAAGAAAAGGATATGTGTATAAAGGAAAGGTAATTAGAGCCGCTGAAGTTATAATTAATAGAATTTAGAGGGGAGACGGATATTATGTCAAAGATAATAGGTATTGATTTAGGAACAACAACATCTGAAATAGCATATGTTAAAGATGGAGTTCCTGTTATAATAAGTAATGATAAATATGGGTATGGAACTGTCATTCCATCAGTTGTAACAATTAAGGATAATGAAATTGTTGTTGGAAAAACAGCTAAAAGACAAATAATTGCAAGAGCAGAATCTACAGTATGTGAAGTAAAAAGACTTATGGGTTCTGGGAAAAAGGTTATGGTAAATGGGGTAGAATATCTTCCAGAACAAATTTCTGCTATGATATTAAAAACTTTAAAAGAAATAGCAGAAGAAGAAATAGGACCAGTAGATGAAGCCGTAATTACTGTACCAGCTGCCTTTAATGATTTACAAAGAAATGCTACAAAGGATGCAGCTGAAATTGCAGGGCTTAAAGTAGAAAGAATAATTAATGAACCAACAGCTGCAGCACTTTCTTATGGAATTCAAAACTTTAATGAAGAATCAAAAATCCTTGTATACGATTTAGGAGGAGGAACTTTTGACTGCACTGTTTTAGAAATGTTTGAAGGTATTATAGACGTTAAAGCAAGCAGAGGAAATAATACTCTTGGTGGTAAAGATTTTGATGAAAGAATTGAAGAATACATAAAAGAACATATAAAAAATACTACTTCAATTGATATTGAAAACTTAACTCTTAAGAGAAAAAGTGAAATTAAAGAAGTGGCAGAAACAGCTAAAAAAGATTTATCTGTAGAAGAATCAACAGAAATTGTATTAAATAATTTTGGAACAGATGAAAATGGAGATTCAATTGATATAGATTTAATTTTAACAAGAGAGAAATTTAATGAATTAACAAAGGATTTAATAGAGAAAACTGTTGATATAATAGATGAAACTCTTGTAGCATCAAATTTAACTTATGATGATATAGATGTAGTTCTTGCAATTGGTGGTTCAAGTAGAATGACATCTGTTCAAGACCTTTTATATGAAAGATTTAAAGATAAGGTTAAAAAGGGAGTAAATCCTGATGAAGCTGTTGCTTTAGGTGCTGCTGTACAAGCTGCTATAAAAAATGATGATATAAGTAGTGAAAATGGACTTATAATAGCAGATGCTTGTAGTTATACTTTAGGAGTTGCAATGGTAGAGGATAAGTTTAGTCCTTTAATATTTAGAGATACAAAGCTTCCAACTAAAGTATCACAAATATATAGTACAGTTTTAGATGACCAAACAGGTGTTGTAATAAAAGTTTATCAAGGACAAAATGAAAATGTTAATAATAATACCTTTGTTGGAAAATTTGTTCTTGAGGATATTCCACCAGCTGAGGCAGGAAAGGAAAAGATAGAGATTACATTCCAATATGATTTAAATGGAATGCTTAATGTATCTGCTAAAATTTTAAGTACAGGAAAAGTTGAATCAAGGGTAATGTCTACTAATGGCTTAAAGAAAGAGGAAATTTCTGAACTTAAAAAATCTACTTTTAAAGGACCTTCTACTAATGAACCTACAATAAAGGTAGAAAAGAAGGATGTTGAAAAAGAAGCAAAGTTAAATGATGATTCATGGATGGAATCAGGTCTTTATGATAAGGTAAAGGTATCTGTTACTTTAGCACAAAATAAACTTCAAGAAGTAGATGAAAAAACAAAAGAAAAAATAAATGATATAATTAAAGATATGAAAAAGGCTATAATAGATGGAAGAGGGGAAGAATTAGAAATATTAGATGAAACTTTAACAGATCTATTATTTGAATTAGACTAGTATGAACGGATTAGGAGATATATCTAAAATATTATATAATAAAGCTTTAAAAGAAATTGAAGAAAAAAACATTACAAAAGCTTTAGATTTTTTAAAAAATGCTTATTTAGTAGATAATTCTGATATTGATATTATTAACCTTTTAGGATTATGTAATTATATGAAATGTGATTTCTCAAAAGCTAATTTCTATTGGCATAAAAGTTATTCTAAAAGTAAAGAAGATAATAGAGCAGAAACTTATCTTATGATATTAAATTCTGAAGATATAGAAGTTATGATTGAAAATTATAATAAAGCTTTAGAAGCTTTAGAAAATAATGACCTTAATTTGGCATTAAAAAATTTAAAAAAAGTAATTAGGTATGATAATAAATTTATTGAACCTTATATTATAATGGGTCTTATTTACTTAAAAAAGAAACTTTATTATTCTAGTAAAAAGAGCTTTAAAAAAGCTATTAGTTTAGATAGGGGAAATACAAAAGTTAATGAATATTATATTATAGCATCTGAAAGGGCAATGAAGGAAAAATTAAAGAATATATAGTTTAAAAAGGGGAATTGTATTAACAATTCTCCTTTTTTAAGTTTTTTATGTAATAAATATTAAAAAAATAAATAATATCTAAAAGGGGTGAAAAAATATATGAAGAAGTTTTTATTTAAAACATTTTTAGGTTTTGCTTTAATTTTTATAATGTTTTTTGGAATAACTATGTGCTTAGAATATAAAAATAAAGACAAAATAAATAGTGAGGTAAATGTTCAAGTTCAGGTTGTAGATGGAAAAATACAAACACCTGAAAATCCAGATAAGGTAGAAGCAAATTATGAATTTTCTAAAAGTTATTTTTATCTTGGATATATTATAGTAATAATAACTCCTCTTTTATTTAAAGCTTATGGAGGAATTGAAGTTGTAAAAAATAAAAATTTTAAACATAAATGGGTTCAGGGTCTTGTTTTATCACTTTTATTTTTAATATTTAGCTGGGTTTTAACCTTTCCAAGAAGTTTTTTTAGTAGCTTTTACAGGGCAAGGCTTGTTGGATTAAGTAATGAAAGCTTTTATAATTATATAACTGGAAATATTATTAATAATTCAATAGACATTTTAACCAATTTACCTATTTTAATAATATTTTATTTAATATATTTAAGATTTAATAAATGGTATTTAATAGTTGGAATAATAACAATAGGATTATATATTGGAGGCAACTATATTTATCCTTATTTAGATGAAATTCAAAATAATCTTGTACCAATGGAAGAAGGAGAAATAAAAGAAAAGGTTTTAGAATTAGCAGAGAATGTAGGAATTAAAAACCTTCAAGTTATGGTAATTCCAAAAAGTGAAGAAACAAGTTCCATAAATGCTTATATGACTGGCATGGGAAAAAGCAGAAGAATAGTTTTTTGGGACACAACCTTAAAACAATTAAATGAACAAGAAATAATATCAGTAGCTGCCCATGAAATGGGACATTATAAATTAAAACATATACAAAAATCTATGGTATTATCAATACTAACAAGTTTAATGGCATTAATTCTTTTAAATGCTATTATGGAAAAACACAAAGGAAAAAATTATAGAAACATAGATAATCTTTCAAAATTAATATTTATTTTTAATTTAATAACACTATTTACTACTCCTATTGAACAGGGATATTCAAGAAAAATAGAAATTGAAGCTGATAAATTTGCAATAGAAAAAACAGGAGACTATTATACAAATGGTGCTTTAGAAATTAAATTTATAAAAAGCAATTTGTCTCCTGTTGATGTAGATAAATTATACAAATACTTTGCCTATAGCCATCCAACAACAAAAGAAAGAATTGAAATTTCAAATAGCTATGCTAATTAATAATATTTACCTTAGTTTAAAAATCTTAGATTTCTTATGTTTAAAGAAAGTCAAACTTACTTTGCTTACTAGGTAAGTAAGTTTCAATAACAAAAATATAAAATTTTGATTCTCCCCTATAAACTGGCTCTAAGTGGTACTTTCATAAAATAAGAAATCTAAAATTTTATTAAGGAAAGTAACTATTATTTTAATAAATTAGAAAAGTAGCCTGGTTTAATTTTGCTTTGTTTAAAACCTTCTATTATTGTAAGGTATGTGGCTGTTGTATCGAATCTTGCGTCATGGTAGTCTCCGCTACCTTTAAATAGTTCTTCTGATTTTTTTGAAATAGTATTTTTGGTTATTCCTAAATAGTTAATAACTTCTTCAAGTTTAGGATTTTTTATTGAACCATAACCATTTGAAATATTACATATATTTTTGTAGTATTGCATTGTGCAAAATACATTTTTTGGTTCATAGTCTATGCAAAGCCCTTCAAGTTCATGTTTTAAAAATCTAATATCAAAATTTACATTATGTCCGATTAAAAAGTCTGCTTCTTCAAAGTCTTTTAAAAATTCTTCAATAGAATCTTCAAAGTATTTTCCATTAGAAAGTTCATAAAGTTTTTCGGCTGAAAAACCATGAACAGCTTCAGCAGCTGGGTCAACTTCTTCAACTGCAAAGAAGAAGTTATGTCCTGTAGTTTTTTGAGGTTTTGTAGAAGAATCTATAGTTATATAACTTAATTGACATATTTGTCCTGGTTTTAAGCTGGTTGTTTCTGTATCAAAAACAAGTAATTTCATTTTTTACCCTCCTAAATTTTATAAAACCCTTATAGTCTATATTTATTATAGAAAAGGTTAAAGTTTATCTAAACAATTATACCACAAAAAGTTTATTAATTATTAAAAAATTTATTAGTATTAGGATAGTATAATAAAGTTACTATATGGAAATAATATTAATGAAAAACTTGGCATGGAGTTGATAAAAGTTATGATAAATGAAAGAAAACGTAAAATTTCAATAATTGGAGCAGGTTTTGTAGGGGCCACAACTGCGTATGCTTTAATGAATAGTGGAATTGCTACAGAAATATGTATTTATGATATAAATATGGATAAAGCATTAGGAGAAGTAATGGATTTAGTTCATGGAACTTCCTTTGTAAAGCCTGTTAATATATATGCAGGTGGAATTTGTGAAACTAAAAATTCAGATATTATAATTGTAACAGCAGGAGCACCTCAAAAAGAAGGAGAAACCAGGTTAGATTTAATAGGTAAAAACTATAAAATATTTCAAAGCTTTATTCCAGAAATAGCAAAAGAAAGCCCAGAGGCTATTTTCTTGGTTGTTTCAAATCCTGTAGATGTATTAACATACATAACATATAAACTATCTGGTTTTCCAAAAGAAAGAGTTATAGGCTCTGGTACAGTTCTAGACACTTCTAGATTAAAGTATGTAATAGGAAAATATTTTGAAGTAAATAATAATAATGTTCATGGATATGTTATGGGAGAACATGGAGATAGTGAAGTAGTAACTTGGAGCAGTGCATCAATTGCAGGAGAAAGCTTTGAAAGTTTTGCAAAGCAAAATAATTTAGAGTGGGATTGTGAAATTCAAAGGGTTATAGAAAATGATGTTAAAAATGCAGCCTATGAAATAATAGAAAGAAAAAAAGCAACATATTTTGCTATAGGCCTTTCTGTAAATAGAATAGTAGAAGCTATTTTTAGAGATGAAAATAGCATATTAACAGTTTCTAGCCTTTTTACAGGGGAATATGATATTAAAGATATGTATCTTGCAGTCCCAACTATAATTAATCGTAAAGGGGCTGTAATGGTAATTGAAACTCCATTATCTAAAGAGGAAAAAGAAAAGCTTCAAAAATCTTCAGTAATTTTAAAAAAACATTTAAATGAATGTAATATATAATTAATATCAAATAATTAATATAATAAAAAAAATCAATTGAAGTAATTAGCTAAAGTTTATGATATAATAATTAAGAATTTAAATTTCTAAGGGGGAAGACAAATGGAATTTGAAGGATTAATTATTCCAAAAAACTATAAATGTCAAGAAACATTAATAGAAACAGAAATTCATATTAAAAAGATAAAGGACTATTTTGAAAAAAATTTAGCAGAAGCCTTAAATCTTACAAGAGTATCAGCACCACTTTTTGTTGAAAAAAGCACAGGTTTAAATGATAACTTAAATGGAGTTGAAAGACCAGTAGGATTTGATATAAAGGGTATAGATTCTGAATTTGAAATAGTACATTCTCTTGCAAAATGGAAAAGAATGAGTCTTGCAAGATATAATTTTGAAGTAGGAACAGGTCTTTATACAGATATGAATGCCATAAGAAGAGATGAAGATTTAGATAATCTACACTCAGTTTATGTTGACCAATGGGATTGGGAAAAGATAATTTCAAAGGAAGAAAGAACAGTAGAAACATTAAAAGAAACTGTAAAGAAAATTTATGGTGTATTTAAAAAGCTAGAAGATTTTGCTGTAAGTGAATTAATAGAAAATGAAAAGTTTTTACCAGATGAAATTTTCTTTATAACAACTCAAGAGTTAGAAGATAAATATCCAAATCTTACACCAAAGGAAAGAGAAGATGCAATATGTAAAGAACATAAAGCTGTCTTTATAATGAAGATAGGAGACCTTCTAAATAGTGGAGAAAAGCATGATGGAAGAGCACCAGATTATGATGATTGGAGCTTAAATGGAGATATTATATTCTGGTATCCAGTTTTAGAAAGAGCTTTTGAAGTTTCATCAATGGGAATAAGAGTTGATGAAAAAGCTTTAGAAGAACAATTAAAGAAAGCTGGCTGTGAAGAAAGAAAAGAGCTTGATTTCCATAAAAATCTTTTAGAAGGAAAGCTTCCTTATACAATAGGTGGAGGAATTGGTCAATCAAGAATGTGTATGTATTTTTTAAGAAAAGCACACATTGGTGAAGTTCAAGCATCTGTATGGGATGAAAAAAATAAAAAGTTCTGTGAAAAATATGGAATAACATTATTATAGTTAAAAAATTATCCTAGAAAGAAATTTCTTTCTAGGATAATTTTTTAAGCTCTAAAAGTAATTTCACCACTTAAAATACTTCTTTCTTCCCCACTTTCAGTTTTTACAATAAGTTCTCCTTCATCATTTAATCCAAGACAGGTAACTTTAACTTTATTTTTACCATTCATCCAATAAGCTTGTTTGTCAGTAAGCATAGAGTATTTTCTACATAAAGAAACAACATCAGAAAAATCATTGTTTTCAATTACATTAATATATAAGTTTTCAAAAACATTTAAAAAGGAAGTTAAAATTTCAGTTCTATTAAACTTATGGCCTTCTTCAAGAAATAAAGATGTAGCCTTATCTTTTACTTCTTCATTAAAGTCAGAAGAATCCATATTAACATTTATACCTATACCAATTATTATATAATTTATGCAATCTATTTCACATTTCATTTCAGTAAGGATTCCAGTAAGTTTTTTACCATTAAGATAAATATCATTAGGCCATTTAATTTCAGCCTTTATATTCATATCTCTAAATACTTTAACTAAAGCAGCAGCAGCTACTTGAGTAAGTTTTGAAGCATTTATTGGATCAATTTTAGGAGTTAGAAATAGAGAAAACCATAAACCTTCTTTAGGAGATGTCCATTGTCTCCCTAGTCTTCCTTTTCCAAGGGTTTGTTTTTCTGCAACTATTAAAGTTCCATCAGGAGTAGACTCATCTAAAGTTTTAGCAAAGTTATTTGTTGAATCTATTTCTTGAAAATATTTAATTTCTCTTCCAATAAATTTTGTATTAAGGGTTTGTGAAATTTCTTCAGGAATTATAATATCAGGAGAGGATATTAATTTATAGCCTTTTCTTGAAACACCTTTAATTTCATATCCAAGATCTTTTAAATTTTTTATATGTTTCCATACAGAAGCCCTAGTTATTCCTAAGCGTTTACTTATTTCCTCACCTGACAAAAAGTCATCACTTTCTTTTAGCCATTTAATTAATTTATTATCCATAATACTCTCCATTAAAAATATATTTATTTAACTATAGGTTAAAAACCTTATATTATTTATTATAATAAAGTTATTATAACATACTAGTAAAAAAAATTTAGAATGAAAATTTATAATGTTTTAATTATTTTATAAATTAAGGTTTTTAATAGTAAAAAGCTATAAAATAAAAATACTTTATTTCATAGCTTAAAATTTACATATAAATTTTATTTATAGTTTGATGCAGCTACGCCCATTAGAGCTGTTGTATAATCATCATCCTGAGAAATAACCCAGTTATCATCAGAATCTTTGGTAAGATTAATAACACCAGTTCTATCTTCTAAAGTAGCTTTATTAAGTTCATCAATAAGAAGATTTTGAGCAAATTTTTTTACTTCATCTTCAGAAGCATCTTGAATAGAAGAAGTTTCAGCCATACATCTAGTAACATATGAAGAAATAACTGTTTGTAAATTTACTCCCTTTATAGATACATTTACTTTAGCTGTATCTCCATTTACTTCTTCACCTGTTGTTGTAGCTTCTATTTTACTTAAAGCATTAACTAAAGCATTGGCTAAATCTTCATTAACATTATTATTGTTAGAAGAAACAAGTGAGGAAAGCATTTGTTTTGTAGTATCATTAGAAAGTTCACTTGAAATATCATTAAAATGATTTTTTACTACATCTTCTGGTGTTTTTTCAGAAGAGCATCCAACTAAGAGAAACATTGAAAAAATCAATGTTAAAATTATTGAAAATTTTCTTTTCATGTAAAATCCCCCAATCAAGTAATATATTACATAATATATATTTTTTGTAACACTAAGTATTTTATCATTTAAGAAAAAACTTTACAAGAGTATATGTAAAAATATAACTATTTAAAAGTTTTTCTTTTTTTCTTCTTTTTTATTGAATAGCCAAAAGAACCTAAAGGCTTTGAGTTTATACCAAAATATTCTCCATGAGAATAACATATTAAGTTAGCTTTGTTAAAACAAATTTTTCCGTTATTATCAATAAGACTTTCATCAACTTTTATATTAACTATTTCAAGAAGAAACATATCATGAGTTCCAAGAGGAGTTATACTTTTAACTTTACACTCTAAAGCTATTGGAGATTTAGAAATAGATGGAGTAGAAACTTTAACACCTTCATCTAATTGAAGATTAAAGTGTTTAATTTTATCTATTTTTCTTCCAGATTTAACACCACAAAAATCAACTACTTTTACTAAATCTTTTGTGGTAAGATTTACAACACATTCTTGAGATTCTTTTATATATTCATAAGAAAGTCTCTCAGGACGAATTCCTACAGCTAAAGTAGGGGGATTTGTGCATACTGTACTTATCCATCCTACAGTAAAGACATTTACTTTATTTTTTTTATTTTTACATGTTATAAGTACGACTGGTGTTGGGTTAAGCATTACACTACCTTTAAAATTAACTTTACTCATAAAAAACTCCTAAATTTTATTACTATATTTTAGTCTTCATGTATAATAGCAAATAAAGAAGTTGCTGTCAATGTAATTAAAAATTAAGAGTTTATTTTGTATATATGTAAGTTATTTTTAATTATTATGTAGTTGTTATTAGACTTTAGAAATGCTATAATTAACATGTTTTTGAAAAACAAAATATTATAAAGGAACAGGAAGAATAGAAATGGGAAAAAAATTATTTAAAACACTAGCAGTAACTCTTACTATTTCTTTAGTTTCAACCTTAGCAACAGTAGTTTCTGCTAAAGCAAGTGAACCTACAATAGTTTCAGAAGCGGCTGTTGTAATGGATTTTGAAACAGGAGAAGTTATTTACGAAAAAAAAGCAGATGAAAAAATGTATTTAGCAAGTACAAGTAAGTTAATGACAGCTTTATTATTTGCAGAGTCAAAAACAAAAACAGATACAATTACTTATACAGAAGATGCTAAAGCACAACCACCTTATACAATAGATAGTGAACAAATGAAGCCTTATGGTAAAACAATGCAAGTTGGAGATACCCTAGATGCAGATACAGTAATGAAGGAACTTTTACTTTTCTCAGGAAATGATGCAGCTTATATGGTAGCAGATAGTGTATCAGGAGATAGTGCATCCTTTGTTGATGCTATGAATAAAAAAGCAGAAGAACTTGGATTAACTAGTACACATTTTGAAAATCCTAATGGACTTCCACAAACACAAGCAGATGGAACTTCAAAGGATGTAAACTATTCTACAGCTTATGAATTAGCCATAATAGCAAGAGAAGCTTTTAAAAATGAATGGGTTCAAGAAACTATGCAATTAAAAGAAGCTGATGTTGTTCTTCCAGGAGATACAAGAATAAAAATAGAAAATAGAAATACAGAGCTTGGTTCAAATGGAAATATTGGTGGAAAAACAGGAGTAACAGATTCTGCTGGAACATGTTTTGCAGGAGTTTATGAAAGAGATGGAAGAAAACTTGTTGGAGTAGTTTTAAAATGTGACCGTAATAATAATAATAAAAGATTTGAAGATTTAAAATCAATGATGGATTATAGCTATCCACTTGAAAAGGAAGTTTTTAAAGCTTCTGGAGATGAAGTTGGAACTATGGACCTTGAGTATAAACTATTTGGGTTCTTTGGACCTACAAAGAAAGTTTCAACAAAAATAAATCTTGCACAAGATGTTAAACTTTATAAAAATGCTATAAATGATACTGCAGAAATAAAGCTAAACAATACAGAAAAACAAAGTGCATGGAAAGTTGCTTCAAATAAAGAAGTAAACTTAACCGTTAGTGTAAAAGCATATAGTGAATCAGTAAAGGGAAATGTAGATATTACTGTAGGAACGTTAATAAAAGCTAACATTTTAATATATGGAGCTATAATATTAGCATTTATAGTAATAATTGCACTAATTATATTCATAATTAAATTAATTTCAGATAGTTCAAGAAAGCATAAAAGAAGATACTAATATTAAAAATAGGTTATTTTTCTATAAATAGAAAAATAACCTATTTTCTTTATATACAATAATCAATTTGCTTATTAAAATATCTTAATATTACTTATTATTATTTTTAAAAGTATCTATAATATGTTTTTTAGCTTTTAATTCAAAGGTGTCATCTAAAGGCTCTAGTTCAATATCTTTATTATATTTTTTCTTTAAAGCTATTTTTAGAAGTCTATCTGCAAGTTCTGGATTTTTTGATAAAAGAGAACCATGGAAATAAGTACAATAAGTATTTTTATATACACAACCCTCTTTATGGTCTTCTCCATTATTTCCATAACCTACAATACACTTACCTAAAGGCTTTAAATTGTTTATATAAGTTCTTCCAGAATGATTTTCAAAACCAACATAAGTTTCATCAAATTCTTCATTATAAATTATAGTATTTCCAATAAACCTAGTATCTCCACCTTCTGTATGTATATCTAATATATGAAGGCCTTCAAGTTTATCTCCATTAGGAGCTCTATAATAATTTCCAAGAAGTTGATAGCCACCACAAATAGCTAAAAGAACTTTTTCATCTTCAACATATTTTGTAAGAGCTTCTTTTTTATTATTTTTTAAATCCTCAGAAACAATAGATTGTTCATAGTCTTGTCCACCACCAAAGAAAACAATATCCATATTATCTCCATTAAAATCATCATTTATAGATACATCAAATATATTTACCTTTATATTTCGTTTTTCTGCTCTATACTTTAATATTAAAATATTTCCTAAATCTCCATAAACATTTAGAAGATCGGGATATAGATGACATATATTTAATTCCATTTTAAATCCTCCTATTAAGCTACCAAAGCTTTTTTATGTAGCCTTTTGAATATAAGAATTTTCTATAATTAATCATAGCTGTATAGGTTGCTAGTATATATATATTATTACTTTTACTAGCTTTAAGCTTTTCTGTTAATTTTTCATAATCCTCTTCAATAATAAAGCTTTCTTCCTTAAGACCAGCAGTTTTAAGTCTTACTGCCATATCATAAAGTCTTATTCCAGATATAAATACATCTTCTATTGGAAGAGAAGAGAGTTTTTCAAAATTTACATCCCATATCCATGAAACATCACGACCATCAGCATAATTATCATTTAACATAAATAAAGTAGAAAAACTTTCTTTATTTAAGCATAAGGTATCTAGGGCTTGATTATATCCTGCTGGATTTTTTACTAAAATAATTTGTACATTTTTATCTTCTATTTGAATTTTTTCTTGACGACCAAAACTTGAGTCTACTTTTCCTAAAGATGAAGCAATAATATCATTTTCAATTCCAGATTCACTTGCTATTGAATAGGCACATAAACCATTGTAAATATTATAAATTCCAGATTGACTTATAGTAACTTCATTTCCATTTATCATTACAGAAGAAGAATTAGGTGTTTGGTCTATAATTCCTTCCATTTTATATTTTAATTCTGGACGTTTATAGCCACATTCTGAACAATAATAATCTCCTAAATGATTATAGGTAACAAAGTTATATTTATAAGGAGCTTTACATACCTTACAGAACTTAGCATCTGCATTAATGTCAATAGTATTGTTGTCATTAATAGGATTTGAAAAGCCATAATAAACCTTTGGATTTTTAACATCTAAAACTCCAAATAAAGAATCATCCCCATTTAATACAAGAGTTGATGATGGAACTTTATGTACTCCTTCTAAGATTTTTTCAAGAGTAGTATAAACTTCACCATATCTATCAAGTTGGTCCCTAAATAAATTTGTTATTGTTATGATTTCTGGAGTAATATAATCAGTAACAAATTTAAGATTTGCTTCATCAACTTCTATTATTGCATAACTACCTTTATTGCTTTTTGAAAATTTGTAGTTATCAATAAAACAAGAAACTATTCCTCTAAAAAGATTTGCACCTGTATTATTTGTTATTACTCTATATCTTTTATTTTTAAAGATATTAGTAATCATACTTGTTGTTGTTGTTTTTCCATTAGTACCAGTAACTAAAATAACTTTATAATCCTTTGCTACAGTAGAAAGAATTTTTCTATCAAACTTTAAAGCAACTGTTCCAGGGAAGGTAGAGCCACCCTTAAGAATATGTTTTGATAAAAATATTGTTGTTTTTCCTGCTAGTATACTAAAAAAAGATTTAATGTTAATTTTTCTCACCACCTGAAACTATATTTGTATTCTTACCCAAAATAAAAATTTTATTCATAACAAATAAAATTTTTATTTAACAGATATATTTTTCTAATAGTATAGCATAAAATTTAATTTTAAACTTAAAAAAATATTAAAAATCCTTATATAAATAAGAAAAATGTGTTATTGAAAAATTATTTTCAATAAAAATTTACATATTTTTAATATTATTATAAAAGTAGTATTAATATAAAAAGTAGATTTAAATAATATTTGATGTTAAAATATATAATTAGAAAAGTAAATATTATAAAAGTGGGGAAATCTATGAATAAAATTTTTAAAAATGTAAAAAATAATAGCATATTTAAAAAGGTGAAATTTCAGAAGATAAAAAATGTAATTAAAAATTTAAATTATAAATATAAAAAAAGTTGTGAAAAGAATAGGGAATTACCAAGTATAATAACTATTGGAGTATCAATGATTTTTGTGGTAGTATTAACATTAATACTTACTAATAATACTTCAAAAAATAAAGAAGTAGTAACAGAACCTATTAATATAAGTATAGCTAAAAATCTAGGAGAAGAAAATTTTTATATAGGAGAATATGATAAAGCCATTAAAGAGTATGAAAAGCTAAATAGCAAAGAAGAATGGCCATTATATGAAGTTAAAATGGCTGAAGTATGTTCAGTTAAAGGGGATTATGATAGAGCAAGTAGTCTTATAGATGAAGTTTATGAAATACGAAACAATTTAATAGAAAATAATAAAGATGAAAAGTATAAAAAGAAAGATGCAGAACTTGGAAATTACATAACATTAATATCATTATTTGATGGTAAAGACAAAGCTGCATTAGAATATGGAGAAATCTTTTTAAAAGAAAATCCAGATAATAAAACTCTTCAAAGAACAATGTTTACAGTTTATTTGTTATCAGAAAATGAAAATAAAGCAAAAGAAATTTTAGAAAAATATGCTGTAGATGAAGAGGATTCTTATGACTTAGCATTATATGCAAGAATGAACATGTTAGTTAATAAATGGGATGAAGGCTTTGAATATTTAAAAAAGTCATGGCATTTAAATAAAGATGAGGTAAAAGTTTTTGATATAATTTCTCAAGAAGCTTCATATAATCAAGATGAAATAATTGAAAAATTAACAAAGTTATCTGAAAAAGAACCAAAAGAAGTTGCCTATAAGGCTTGGCTTGTAAAGTGTTATTCAATGTCTGAAAAAACTATGAATAAGGCAGAAAAACTTTTTAAAGAAATAAAAAAAGAAGATTTAGGAGAATATGTTTTTAATACTGTAGCTGCTAAAATCTATCAGTATAGAAAAGAAAATATAAAAGCTAATGAACTAATTAGAAATGTATTATTTGAAGAAAATTTAATAGGATATCAAACAACAGCTTGGTATTATTATAATAAAGAAGACTATGATAAGGCTATTGAATATTGTAAAAAAGGTATTTTAGAAAATAGTGAATATCCTGATAACTATGGTTTTTTAATGTCAGATATAATGATAAAAAAGGGAGAGCCTAACCTTGCAGAGCCTTATTTTAGAACAGCTTTAGTAAAAGAACCTTTTAACTACAATATAATGCTTAAGGTAGCTAATTATTATGAATATACAATGAATGATTTAGAAAAAGCTTATGAATATTTAAATTTTGCATCATTAATTAAACCAAATAATGTTGATATATATTATAATATGGCAATGGTAAAGATTGATTTAAAAGAAAGTCATGAGGCTATAGAATTAATTAATAAATGTATTTTATTAGATGAAGAAAATGAAAAATACCATAGAACTTTAGGAACAATCTATTTAGAAGAAGGTAATAAAGAAAAAGCTCTTGAAGAAATAAGAAAAGCTTATAATATTAATAATGATGATATATTAACTCTTAATAATGCAGGGTGTTATTATATATCAGTGGAAAATAATATAAGTCGTGGATATGAAAATATTAAAGGGGCTTATGATAAAATTTCAAATAGTACAGATAAAGAAACTAAAAAATATATAACTAAAAATTATGAAAAAGCTAAAGCTTTATATGATAAATATAATAATGACAGTGATGCTAAATTTGAAATACCAGACCTACATTTATTTTATTAAATATTTTATAAACAAATAATATATATATCTAGACAAATTTAAAGATTAAAGTATAATTTAACATGTTATAAAAAGTATAATTGTCATTAATATTATAAAAATTATAAAAATAATAAGTAAAGTATGCTATGCATAAAAAGGGAAAGTGAGGGAATAAAATTTTGGATTTTTTGTTTATTTTTAAGGCTATAATAATAGCTATTGTAGAGGGATTAACAGAGTTTATACCAGTTTCATCTACAGGACATATGATTTTAGTTGGAAGTTTAATTAATTTTTCAGGAAATACAGAAACTTTAAAAACCTTCTGTGATATGTTTGAGGTGGTAATACAACTTGGAGCAATACTTGCAGTTGTAGTTTTATATTGGAAGAAAATTAGTGATAGTATAGTTGAATTTTTTAAATATATATGGAATGTAATATATAAACTTATCACAAAAAAATCTTACTTTAAAGAAGGAGAAGAAGGAAAGGTAGGATTTAAATTTGGAATAAATGTAATAGTTGGAAGTATTCCTATGGGAATAGTAGGAATTACATTTTATAGTAAAATAAAAAGCTTATTTAATCCTAATGCAGTTATAATTGGATTAATAGTTGGAGGTATTCTTCTTATTGTTATAGAAAATACTTTCAGAAAAAGAAAAAAAGCTGTAAAAGATATTGATAAAATAACTCCTATAAGAGCATTAATAGTTGGATGTTTTCAAATTTTAGCAGTATGGCCTGGAATGTCAAGAAGTGCTTCTACAATCATGGGAGGATGGATAGCAGGATTATCAACTCCTATAGCAGCAGAATTTTCATTTTTCTTAGCTATTCCAGCTATGGTAGGTTCTTCTGCAAAAGACCTATTTGAATATGATTATTCAATAATGAATGGAACTTTATGGGTAGCATTAATAGTTGGATTTATAGTTGCATTTATAGTTTCAATAATAGTAATGGAAAAATTTGTTGCTTTCTTAAAGAAGAAACCAATGAGAATATTTGCTATATATAGAGTATTAATAGGAATTGTACTAGCTATTTTAGTTTTAACAAAAGTAATAACATTAACTTAAAAATTTAATTAAAATTTTAAAAAGTTGTTTTTTAAGAATATTTTTTTCTTAAAAAACAACTTTTTTAAATGTATAGAAAGTATAAAAAAATTAAGTCTTTAAAGTTAGTAATCTTAATCTTTTAAAGAATATAAAATTAAAAAAGTGTTAAATAACTTAAAGAAAATGAGAGAAGGGAAGAAAAAGGAGATTAGAGTTTGTGATTCTAAGAAAAAATATAAAAAATTGGATAAAATATGCTTTGATATTTGGTCAATTTATGGTAATATAGAAATAGAATAAATTTTTTAATTTTTAAAGTTTTCAAAAAATTTAATTAATTCTAGTATATTTAAAAATATTACTAGAAAACACTAAAGGGTTTTATGTAAACAATATCATAGGTGAGGAGGATTATCAATATGGCAAAAGAAATTAAAAAGATAGCACTATTAACTGGAGGCGGAGATTGCCCTGGTTTGAATGCAGTAATAAGAGCAATAACAAAAACAGCAATATTAAATTATGGATATGAGGTTATTGGATATAAATTTGGATATAGAGGGCTATATAATAATGATTTTATTCCTTTAACACTAGATAAAGTTTCAGATATTTTAAGTAAAGGTGGTACAATTTTATATAGTTCAAATAAAGATAATTTATTTGATTATCAAGTTGAGGAAAATGGAAAAATAGTTAAAAAAGATGTTTCTGATGTAGCAGTAGAAAATATGAAAAAAGAAGGTGTAGATGTTCTTTTTGTTATAGGAGGAGATGGAACATTAACTTCTGCAAGAGATTTTGCAAGAAAGGGTGTTAATGTTATAGGAGTTCCTAAAACTATTGATAACGATTTAGCTTCAACAGAAGTAACCTTTGGATTTAATACTTCAATTGATATAGTAGCAGAAGCATTAGATAGACTTCGTACTACAGCAGAGTCTCACCATAGAGTAATGATTTGTGAAGTTATGGGAAGAAATGCAGGCTGGATAGCTTTAGAAGGAGGAATTGCAGGAAATGCAGATATTATATTATTACCTGAAATTCCCTATGATTTAAATAAAGTAGTTGAAAAAATAGAGGAAAGAAAAAAGGAAGGAAAACTTCATACAATAATAGTAGTTTCAGAGGGAGCTAAACCAAAAGGTGGAGATGTTATTGTTGCTAAGGTAGTAGCAGATAGCCCAGACCCAATAAGATTAGGTGGAGTTGGAAATAAAATAGCAGAAGATTTAGAAAAGCTATTGCCAAAACAAGAAGTTAGATGTACAGTTTTAGGTCACCTTCAAAGAGGTGGAACAACTTGCACTTATGATAGAATTTTATCTACAAGATATGGAGCAGCAGCTGTAGATTTAATGAGAGAAGGCAAATTTGGAAGAATGGTATGCTTAAAAGGTGATACAATAGTTTCAGATAGCCTTGAAAATGTAATAGGACAAAAATCAAAATTAGTAGACCCAAATGGAGAATTAGTAACCATATCAAGAAAAATGGGAATTTCTTTTGGAGATTAAGAATAAAATAGTAATAGGAGTTATTGGAGGAATAGGATATGAAAGAAATAAAAAAATACTTAGAAACAAGAATAGGAAAATATAGCTTCTTTTTTGAGGATTTAGAAAGTGGCTTCACTTATGGATATAATGAACATGAAGAAATGACAGCAGCAGGATGTATGAAACTTCCAATAGCAGTTTCCGTAACAAAAGCTGTAGAAGATAAGAAAATAGATTTTTTAAATAAAATTCCTATAGAAAAAGATGATAAAATATATGGAACAGGAATAATCCATGAATTTGAATCAAGAGAATATACAATTTTTGAACTTATGGTTGCAATGCTTATACAAAGCGATAATACAGCAGCAAATAAGCTTATAGATATAATTGGAATGGATAATATAAATAAAGATATAAAAGAAATGGGATTAAAAAATACCATTCTTAATAGAAAAACCTCAGATGAAAGAATTCCAAGAGTAGATATAGAAAATATTACAAGTGCTTATGATTTATCAAAGATATGGAAAATACTTTGTGAAGGTTCTTTCCTATCAAAAGAAAATAGCACAATGCTTATAGATATTTTAACAAGACAACAAATAAAAAATAAGCTAGCATTATATATTCCTGATGATTTAAAGTTTGAAATTTCAAGTAAAACTGGAGATAAAAAAGGAGTAGAAAATGATACAGAGCTTGTTCAAATCCCTAAAGGAAAATTTATTTTTACAGTATTATCAAGTGAAATACCAAATAGTGTTTATGGAACAGTAACTCTTGCAAAATGTGGTAAGGTTATGTGGGATAATATTGTAAGTAAATGGGGCTAAATTGATTCCTCCTAATATATATTAAATAAAAAAAGCATCTTTAATGAAGTTTAAATATTTCATTAAGGATGCTTTTTGTTGTTAAAAAAAATAGAATTTTTAATGATAAATTATTGTAAAATATTAACATTAATGATAAAATATTCTTAAAGCTTAATATAAAATGTCCTTGGAGGTTTAAATGGAAAGGTTAAAGAATTTTTCTGAAATTACTACTAAAGAAGAATTATCAGAATTAGCCTATAAACTTTGGAAAGCTAGTAGTGATGAATATAAAGATAAGTTATCAAGCTTTCAAGAACAAATAAAAAGTCTTTATGGTGAAGCTATGAAGTATAGAAGAATACATTGTGCTATAGCAGGAGAAATTGCTATAAAAATTTATCTTAAAAAACAACAAGGATTAAAGGGAGGAGAGGAAAATGAACTAAATGATGAATTAAAGCTTCTTTATTTTGCTACTTTAATTCATGATATAAAAAAATTTGATAAAAAGCATAGTAAAATAGGAGCTAAATGGATAAATATTAATTTGAAAAAATATATAAATATTAAAGAAGGTGAACTTGAAGAGATATGTAATTTAGTAAGGTATCATAAAGGGTCAATTAATGAATATAATAATGAACTTTTAGAAATTTTACAAACCTCTGATGAAGAAAGTAAAAAATTTGAAAAAGATTTTTTTAAAAGAGTAAGCATAATTTAGTATTAGAATAAAAGACATAAAACACTAAATGTTATATAAAAATCCTTTAATATAAATCTAAATAATTGCCTAAATACAAAACAAGCAATATATAAAATTTTTCCAAAATATATATATATTATACATTTATCTTTTATAAATAAAAAAAATAGTGTATACTAATTTTGTGTAATAAAATAGAAAATTAATTTAGAATATTAATTGAAGAAAATATATTAACTGATAGGAGTGATTTTATGTTATGTGCATTAATAATGGCTGGGGGAAGAGGAACTAGATTTTGGCCATTATCTACAGATGAAAAACCAAAGCAATTTTTGAATCTTATAGGGGATGAAACTATGATTCAAATGACTGTAAATAGAATAAAACCAAGTATACCTTTAGAAAGAATATTTGTATGTACAGGTAGAAAATATGTGGATTTAGTCAAGGAACAACTTCCAGAACTTCCAGAAAGAAACATTATAATAGAGCCAGAAGGAAGAAATACAGCACCATGTATAGCTTTATCTGCCCTTATTATAGAAAGATATTATAAGAATGCTAAAATGGTTGTACTTCCAGCAGACCATTTAATAAAATATGAAGGTAAATTTAGAAAGGTTTTAGCTAAAGCAGAAGAGTTTGTAGATTTAAATAAAAAAGCTATTCTTACATTAGGAATGGAGCCAAGCCGTCCAGAAACAGGATATGGGTATATAAAATGTGCACAACAAGTTTACTCTTCAGATAATGTTGTTGTTAAAAAGGTTGAAAAGTTTGTTGAAAAGCCAAATATGCAAAAAGCTAAGGAATATTTAGCAGATGGAAGTTATCTTTGGAATGGAGGAATGTTTGTATGGAATTGTTCTAATATAATAGAACAAATAAAAAAATATTCTCCAGATACATATGAAGCTTTAAACAAAATAAGTAGTGTAGAAGAAAAGAATATTCAATCATTTATAGATGAAAATTACAAAAATACAGAAGCAACTTCAATTGACTATGCAGTTCTTGAAAAATCAGAAGATGTTTATGTTATCCCTAGTGATTTTGGATGGGATGATGTAGGAAATTGGGAAGCAATAGAAAGATATAGAGAAAAAGACCCATTTGGAAATATTCTTATGGGATTAGCTACAGTAGATAAAGATGGAGAAGATAACCTTATAGTAGCAACAAATACAGAGGTTATTATAGATGGATTAAATGGAGTGTATGTCATTGAAAATGATGGGAAAATAATTGTTGGGAACAAAAAGAACATTGCTCATATAAAAGAATTAAAAGAATTAATAAGAGAGAATAATAAATAAATTAAAAAATGATTTTATTTATTTTATATGTGCTTTATGATAAAATATATGTTAGTTATGAGTTCCCATAATTTTAGGAGGGAAATCATTGCAAGAGCAAAGTTTAAATATAAAAGGTATATTAAAAATATTGAAAAAGAGGCTATTTTTAATTTTAATAATTACAATAGTAACAACATTATCTTCAGTTCTAATAACATATTTTGTTATTAGGCCTCAATATCAAACAAGTGCAAAACTTTTTATAGGTATGCCTACCATGAAAGAAAATGGACAAGGAAATTCTTCTTGGGATTTTTCATACTATACACAACTAATGAAGCCATATTCTGAAATAATAAAATCAGATGATTTAATAGAAAGAGCAATAAAAAGAGGGAATTTAAAAGTATCTTCTCAAGCTTTAAGTAATGCTTTAATAGTTAATGTAGGAGAGGGACAAGTTATGACTCTTACTATATATACAGGCGGAAAAAAAGATGGAGTGAAAATTTTAGATGCAGTAATAGATGAATTTATAGACACATCTTCTAAGCTTATTCAAAATAGTAATGTAAGTGTTTTGTCTTCTCCTAAATATCCAAGCTTACCAATATCACCAAATAAATCTAAAAACATTGTATTTGGGTTTGGGCTAGGGTTAGCTTTAGGAGTAGCAGTAGTGTTAATAATACATTATTTTGATAATTCTATTAAAGGGAAAGAGGATATAGAAGAAAGTGTTGGAATACCACTAATAGGATTAGTCCCTGTATATAATAAAAAAAGAAAAAACAAAAGGAGAGAAATAAAAAATGCCTAGTATTTTAGATGATCCTAAAAGCTACTATGCAGAAGCTTTTAGAACAATAAAGACAAATATAAAATATTCTTCAGCAGATAAGCATAAAAAAGTGCTACTGGTAACATCAACAGAAGCAGGGGAAGGAAAATCTACTATTTCTTCAAATCTTGCCTTAAGCTTGTCTCAAGATAATAAGAAGGTTATAATAATAGATGGAGATTTAAGAAAACCAAGTGTTCATAAGCAATTTAGAATAAGTGGAAGTGTAGGATTAACAGAATTGTTAATAGGAGAAGAAGCTTTAGAGAAAATAAAACATAAAATAAACCCATATTTAGATGCTATAGCTTCAGGTCATATTCCTCCAAACCCAGCTGAACTTTTAGCTTCAGAGGAAATGGAAAAGGTTATAGAAAAATTAAGAGAAGAATATGATTATGTAATTATAGATACTAACCCTATAGGGTTAGTAGCAGATGCTCAAATACTTTCATCAAAGGTTGATGGAGTTATTCTTGTAGCTAGATATGAAAAAACTAAAAAGGAAAATCTTTTAAGTTGCAAAAAAATGATAGACCAAGTAGGGGGAAATACAATAGGAGTAGTATTAAATGGAATAGATGAAAAGAGAGGAAAATATTACTACTATTATTAAAAACATAATAAAAGGGTGGAGATAATATAATGATAACTTTAGACGAGGGGACACAAGATTATATAAAAGAGTTTAAGGTAAAAGAAAAGCCAGTGTATTCTTTTGTAAAAAGAGCATTTGACTTTGGAGCATCTTTAGTGGGATTAGTTTGTTTAAGTCCAGTTTTATTAGTTACTGCAGCAGCTATAAAGCTAGAATCTGAAGGACCTATAATATTCTCACAGGATAGAGTAGGACTAAATGGAAAAAAATTCAAGATGTATAAGCTTAGAAGTATGGTTTCAAATGCAGAAGAGCTTAAAGAAAAGTTATTAGAACAAAATGAAATGTCAGGTCCTATGTTTAAAATGAAAGATGACCCTAGAATAACTAAAGTTGGAAAATTCATAAGAAAGACATCAATAGATGAATTACCACAACTTATTAATGTTTTAAAGGGAGATATGAGTTTAGTAGGACCTAGACCAAGCCTTCCTAAAGAGGTTGAACAATTTGAACCTTGGATGTATGAAAGAATTCAAGTAAAACCAGGATTAACATGCTATTGGCAAGTTTCAGGAAGAAACAATATTGATTTTGAAGATTGGATGAAACTTGATATAAAATATGTAAGAGAAAGAAGTCTTTTAGGGGATTTAAAACTTGTATTTAAAACTTTCTTTGTATTATTTGGAGACAAAAATGCACATTAAATTAAAAAAATACTCTTTTAAATTTTTACTTGGGGTATTTAATATATAAATAAGTGATATTACTTTAAAAAACAAAATATTGTATTTAAGGAGAGATTTTTAAGATGAAAATAGTAGTAGCAGGAACAGGCTATGTGGGACTAGTAACAGGGGCATGCCTTGCAGAAGTAGGACATAATGTAACCTGTGTAGATATTGATGAAAACAAGGTTGCTATGATGAAAAAAGGGATAAGCCCTATATATGAACCAGGATTAGATGAACTATTAGAAAGAAATCATAATGAAGGAAGATTAGACTTTACAACAGATTACATATCTGCCTACAAAAATGCAGACATAGTATTTATAGGAGTAGGAACTCCAGAAAGAGAAGATGGTTCAGCTAACTTAGATTATGTATTTAAGGTATGTGAACAAATAGCAGAAAACATAGAAAATGATTGTTTAGTAGTAGTTAAATCAACAGTTCCAATAGGAACAAATGATAAAATAGAAGAATTCTTAAAGGAAAATGTAAAAAATAAGGTAAAAGTAGAAGTAGCATCAAATCCAGAATTCTTAGCACAAGGAACAGCAGTTGTAGATACATTAAAGGCTAGAAGAATAGTAATTGGAGTAGAATCAGACTGGGCAAAAGACATATTAATGGAAGTTTATACAAGATATAATCAACCAATAGTTGTTACAAATAGAAGAAGTGCAGAAATGATAAAATATGCATCAAATGACTTCTTAGCACTTAAGATTTCATTTATGAATGAAATAGCAAACTTCTGTGAAATGGTAGGAGCAGATGTAGAAGATGTTGCAAAGGGAATGAGTTATGACCCAAGAATAGGGGACAAGTTCCTAAAAGCAGGACTTGGATATGGAGGTTCATGTTTCCCAAAAGATACAAAGGCTCTTCATTGGTTAGCTAATGATAATGGTTATGAATTAAAGACAATAAAAGCAACAATAGAAGTAAACCAAAATCAAAAATATAAAATGTTTAGAATAGCTAAAAATAGATTTGGAAGTTTAAAAAATAAAAAGGTAGCAGTACTTGGATTAACATTTAAACCAGGAACAGATGATTTAAGAGAAGCACCATCAATACCAAATATAAGAAGACTATTAGATGAAGGTGCACAAATTACAGCCTATGACCCAGTAGGAGAAGAAAACTTTAAAAAGAAATTCCCTACAGAAATAACATATGTAAAAACACCAGAAGAAACATTAGTAGATGCAGATATGGTATTTATCTTTACAGAATGGAATGAAATAAAATCAATTCCATTAGAAAAATATTCAGAACTTATGAAAACAGCAGTAATATTTGATGGAAGAAACTGTTATGAAATAAAGGATGCAGAATTAAATAATGTAGAATATCATTCTGTAGGAAGAAAAGTAATAAATAATTTATAAAATATATTTTTAAAAGAGTTGCTGTGAAACTAAATTTTAATTAGTTTCACAGCAACTCTTTTTATTCCCTTATATTCAAAAAAATATACACTTATTTCAAAAATATTTATTATATAAATAAGATTTTGAAAGATTATTGAAAAAAATATAAGTAAAATATATAATCAAAGTGTAATGTTAACTTATTACTAAAAAAATAAAAATGGGGGGAAAATAAAAATGAATACTCAAAAAAAAAGGTTAGAGACTAAAAAGTTTTTGTCAGTTGTTGTTATTTTAACTATTTTAATGACATTAATACCTACAAACTTTATTGCAAATGCAGCAATAAGTTCACAAACAGTAACTAGTAATAACAATACATTCACTTTAAGCAATGACACTCTTACAATTAAATCAGGTTCTGATATACTTGATTTACAAGCTTGTTCTTCAGAAATTTTAAAGGTAAATTATAAACCAAATGGTGAAGAAAGCGAAGACACTTTAGTTTTAGACCCAGATAAAAAGTGGAAAAATGGCAATATAATTTCAGCTGATTTAAATTCTAATCCTATAGTGATTAAAACAAGTAAGATGATTGTAAAGGTAAACAAAGAAGATTTATCAATATCAGTTTATAATTCTTCAAATGGTTTACTAGTTAAGCAATCAACTCTTCCAAGTGAAAAAACCTTAACACTTAATCATAATTCAGGACAAAATTTCTATGGAATATCAGCAGAAGGAAATACTAATATGTCTGATAGTACTTTAAGAACAGGCAGCAGAAATGTTACAGCAGGGTCTCAAGGTCATGGTGGTGGACCATTTACTTGGACCACTAGTGGTTATGGAATATTAGTAGATTCTGACGGAGGAAGTATAGATATTCAAGATACTTCTATTTCTTATAAAGGTATTTCAAAAGTAGATACAGAATATTATATTTTAGTAGGTAATCCTACAGAAATTTTACAAGCTCAAGCTAAAGTTTCTGGTACATCACCAATGTTTCCTAAATGGGCAACAGGTTTTACCAATACTCAATGGGGATGGCCTAGTGACCAAGGTACAGCAGAAGAACAATTAAAAAAGGTAATAGATACTTATAGAGCTAAAGAAATTCCTATAGATAATTTCTGTTTAGATTTTGACTGGAAACTATGGGGAACTGGTGATGATTATGGAGAATTCACATGGAACTATCATAATTTTCCAAGTGCATCTTCAGGTCAATTAAAATCTTATATGGATGCAAAGGGTCTTAAGCTTACTGGTATTGTAAAGCCAAGATTATTTACAGGAACACAAGAAGCTGCTGATATGGATGCAAATGGTTGGTGGTATTCAAGAACTGGTGTAATTGAAGATTATTGTGCTAAAAAACCAGTAAAACAAGTAGATTTTTCTAAAGAAGGTTTAAGAAAATGGTGGTGGCAACAATCACAAAAAGCTTTTGATTTAGGATTAGTAGGATTTTGGAATGATGAAGTAGATTTAGATAATGGATTCCAAAATTTTGATGGATTAAATATGCAAAGAGCTATATATGATGGACAAACAGCATATACTTCTGAACAAAGAGTATGGTCTATTAACAGAAATTACTATACTGGTGCTCAACGTTATGGTTATGGATTATGGTCTGGCGATATTCGTACAGGATTTGATTCTATGAAATACCATAAAGATAAGTTAATTGGTTCAATTAACTTAGGGGAAGCTAAATGGGGTATGGATACAGGAGGATTTATTGGAACACCAGATAGTGAAAACTATACAAGATGGATTCAATTTAGTGCATTTACACCTATTTTTAGAGTACATGGACAAGATATAAATGAAGGAAATAAGGTTCGTTATCCATGGGCATATGGAGAAAAGGCAGAAGCAGCAGCTAAAAGTGTAATGCAACTTAGATACAAACTTATACCTTATATTTATAAATATGATAATGAGGCTTATGAAAATGGTGTAGGTCTTATAAAATCATTAATGATGGCATATCCAAATGACCCTAATGTTGCAGAATATACAGATGCATGGATGTTTGGTGATTATTTATTAGTATCACCAGTTTTAGACCAAGGACAAACTAACAAGAGTATTTACTTACCTAAAGGAACTTGGATTGACTATGCTAAAGGAACTACTTATACAGGTGGACAAACTATAAACTATGCAGTTGATGCAGTTAATTGGAGTGATGTACCATTATTTATAAAACAAGGTGCAATTATTCCTAGCCAGGATTATGAAAACTATGTTGGCGAAAAGAAAATGACTAATATATATGTAGATTGTTTCCCAGATACAAAGGCATCTTCTTTTGAATATTATGATGATGATGGAAATTCTACTAGTTATAAAGAAGGAAATTATTTCAAACAAAACTTTACATTATCTAGAAATGATGATTGGACAGGAGTTGAATTCACAACTACAGCTAAAACTGGAACCTATACTCCAGATGTAAAATATTATATTGTTAAAATGCATGTTAAATCAAATGGAGTACCTACTATAGATGGGAATTCAGTTTCAAAATTTAATAGCTTAGAATCATTAAAAAGTGCATCACAAGAAGGTTATGCAACAGGAACAGATGTTTATGGAGATGTTGTATATGTAAAAATAGCAGCAGGAAAATTTAAGACAATAGATGTTCCTTGTGATTTAGGAGAAGCTCAAGAAGAAACTGTAAATATATATGCAAGAAGCATAGAAAACCAAGGAAAATTACAATATAGCTTAGATGGAGGAAACACTTGGAAGGGTTCAGAAACAATGACCTCTTCAGAGGAGGTTTTAGGATACTTAAAAGGAAGTATATCTTATAAACTAACAAGTAGTGACCCAGTTAGAGTAAGATATTCAGATAGTAAAGGATATAAGCCTTCAAGTAAAGGTGTAGAGTTACCAGATGAGGAAAGTGATACCTTTACAATTGAAAAAGATGGAAGTGTTTCTATAGGTAAACCTGTAATGTCATCAACAAATTTATATATAGAAGCTGATACATCTTCAGTATTACTTCAATATAAAGATGAAAGTGGCAATTGGGTTGGAGATGTTTTATTATCACCATATATGGATACAGAAGGACATTTTTACTATCAATTATCATATCCAATAGATATTCAATCAAATACAGTAAGATACTCTTTAGATGATGGACAAAACTGGTTACCATCTTCAAGTGGACAAACTGTTGCCTCAGGAGATTATAAAAATGATAGTAGTAATAAATTTGTATCAGGAAAACCTGTATGGGACAATATAGTTACAGTTTATTATAATTGCAACACAGGTTTTCAAACACCATATATTCATTGGAGACCAGCAGGTGGAAAATGGACTACAGTACCAGGAACTTTAATGGAAGATTCTGAATTTGATGGATATAAAAAAGCTGTATTAAATATTGGACAAGAAACAACAGCAGAAGTTTGCTTTAATAATGGAAGTGGTTCATGGGATAATAATGGTGGAAGAAACTATTCTTTTGGTGCAGGAGTAAAAACTTTTGATAAAGGAACAATAAAAGATGGAACACCATATCAAGCAGTAAAGGGAACAGTAATAGTTAAATATGTAGATGAAGATGGAAATGAAATATTAACTTCAACAACTAAGACAGGAAATGTAGGAGATTCTTATAAGACAACAGCAAAAACTATTTCAGGATATACACTAAAAACAACACCTTCAAATGCTACAGGAAAATTTACAGAATCTACAATAACAGTAACTTATGTTTATTCAAAAACAGAACCATCATTAGGAACAGTAATAGTAGAATATGTAGATGAAAATGGAAATGAAATATTAGCTTCAACAACTAAAACAGGAGAAGTAGGAGAAAGTTATACAACAACAGCAAAAACAATATCAGGATATGAATTAGTTTTAACCCCAACAAATGCAAGCGGAACATATAAAAATGGAACAATAACAGTAACTTATAAAT
>OBHU01000037.1_pt1 | contig 118728 bp, 120 predicted proteins | sample 1519071 | NCBI WGS metagenome assembly OBHU01 (sample SAMEA2452135, study PRJEB22498) | human gut metagenome
ATAAATGTTTCTTGATTTCTGGATATTCTTTTTTTATAAGTCTACTGCTTGCTGATTTATAAGCATTGATAAATTTAGAAATCTCACTATTAGGCTGTCCTCTGAACAGTACATGAACATGGTCTTTATCGTGATTCCATTCTTCCAACGAAATATTATAATTAAGGCATATGTTTTTAAATATCTCTTTAAGCCGTAATGAGATCGCATCATCAATAACATTATTCCTGTATTTGACACACATAATTAAATGATAATTAAGCATGAACACTGAATGATTATTAGTATCAAGTTCCATAGCAATATCCTTTCTAAAATCAAGTACGACTGAACGTCTTTTATACTTAAAATATATCACAGCTGCACGTCTAAAACAACACCTCTTATAAAAACTATAAAAGGAGCTAGACCCCTCCCTACGCTTCGCTTAGAGGAAGGGGATTGCGCTCCTATTTTTGTTCAAATAAACAAGCTCCATTTGTTTCAATAACATGTTTATACCAATCAAATGATTTCTTCTTATATCTTTTATAAGTACCATTACCTAAATCATCTGCATCTACATAAATAAATCCATAACGTTTAGACATTTGTTTTGTACTTTCAGATACTAAATCAATACATCCCCAAGATGTATAACCCATTAAATCAACACCATCTTCATAGATTGCATTATACATTTCTCTAAAGTGAGCATCAAAATAATCGATACGATATTGATCATCTACTTTACCATCAACAAGTTCATCTTTAGCTCCTAAACCATTTTCTACAATAAACAATGGTTTTCTATAACGATCATATAAATCTACCAAAGAAACTCTTAAACCGATTGGATCAATTTGCCATCCCCAATCAGAACTTGGAATATAAGGGTTTTTAATCGCAATATTAGTATTAGCAGCTGTTTTCTTTAATCCAGCATCATCTTTAGCAACACAGCTTGATGAATAATAACTAAATGAAACAAAATCAACTGGATATTTTTTCATGATTTCTAAATCATGTTCTTCCATTTTAATATTTAAACCTTCATTTTTAAATTTAGTTAATAAATAAGCAGGATATTCTCCAAAGACTTGAGTATCGCTATAACAATACGTACTTCTCATATCTTGTTGTGCTTGTAAAACATCTTCTGGTTTACAAGTATATGGATAATAAGTTAATTTTGTAAGCATACATCCTACTTTACAGTCTGGATTTTTTTCATGCGCAATTTTTGTTGCAAGAGCACTTGCGACAAATTGATGATGCATTGCTTGGAAAATAACTTCTGGAAAGTTTTTACCTTCAAAACGATCTCTTACAAGTCCTCCTGTTGTATAAGGATGTCTAATCATTGAATCAACTTCATTAAAAGTTAGCCAATATTTGACTTTATCTTTATAACGATCAGTAATAACATCTACATATTTAACAAACATATCAATAACTTCTCGATCATACCAACCATTATAATTTAATACTAAGTTGATTGGTGGTTCATAATGTGACATTGTAACAAGTGGTTCGATACCATATTTGTGACATTCATCAAAAATATCATCATAGAATTTTAAACCTTCTTCATTTGGTTCTTTGTCATCTCCATTTGGGAAAATACGTGACCAAGCAATAGAAAGTCTAAATACTTTAAATCCCATTTCAGCAAATAATTTAATATCTTCTTTATAATGATGATACCCATCTGAACCATGTCTTTTTGGATAAAGACTTGTATCATCACTTTTCATTGCTTCTAAAATTTCTTCTGTTGAAATTTCATTTTGTTTAGCATAATCTTGAACATCTACATCTAAATGATGACGGGCACAGTCTGAAACAGAAACACCTTTTCCTCCTTCATTCCATCCACCTTCATATTGGTTAGCAGCAACAGCGCCACCCCATAAAAATCCTTCTGGAAATTTTTTTACCATTTTAATATCCTCCGCTTTTCTCTAAAACCATCTTAACACCTTATATAAAAAAAGCATGATTATTTCATTTAATGAAAATAATCACACTTTTAATTAATCATGTATTTTTTTAGCCAAACACATTTCCACAAATTCAACATCAAAATGTTTAGCCCTTGATCCCGAATATCCCATATCTAATGATGAGATTTGTTTCATTTCTTCTTCATTTAATTCAAAATCAAAAACATCTATATTTTCTTTAATTCTTTCTACATGTGTTGATTTTGGTATAACAATGACTCCTCTTTGGATATTCCATCTAAGTATTACTTGTCCTACTGATTTATTATATTTAGTTGCAATTCTTTTTAACATTTCATCTTCAAATGGATTATATCTTCCTCCACCTAGTGGTGCCCATGCTTCAGGAACAACATTATAGTATTTCATTGTTTCTAGAGCTTTTTCTTGTGTGTAATATGGATGAAGTTCTACTTGATTGACCATTGGTTTAATTTCTACTGTATGGACAAAGTTAACAAGAATATGTGCATAAAAGTTTGAAACACCAATTGCTTTTAACTTACCTTCTTTATACGCATCTTCCATGGCCCTCCAGGCACTAAAATAATCTCCCATCGCTTGATGTAATAAATATAAATCTAAATAACCTAAACCACTTTTTTCAATCGATGCATCAATTGCTTGTTTAGCCATTTCATAATTTTGCATATCTTGAACCCACATTTTAGAAGTAATAAATAAATCTTCTCTTGTGCAAATTCCTTCAGCAATTGCTCTTTTAACACCTGCACCTACAGCATCTTCATTGGTATAAGAGGCAGCCGTATCAATTAAACGATATCCTGCTTTAATTGCTTGATATACTGATTCTTCACATTCTTTTTTATCTGGTACTCTAAAGACACCAAATCCAATTGTAGGAATTTTTAATCCGTTATTTAATGTTTGATATTCCATAATATGACCTCTTTTCTTACTTATATTTTGAAATAAAGAAGTCTAAATGTACAATATCAATTTTGCAATCTACTATAACTTTGTTGCATAGAAAAAACTTGGTTTTTAACCAAGTTTAGCTTTCTTCAATAACACCCATTAATTCTAATAATCTATTTAAATCATCTGTGTCAGAGTATTTAATTGTAATAGACTTATCATCAACTTTGATTCTTGTACGATATTTTTTTCTAAGTAATCCTTCAACATATTGATATTCTTTAGGTTTTTCAACCTTAGGTTTATTTTTTCTGGCTTCTTGAAGTTCAAAGCCTTTCACAATATTTTCAACATCTCTAACAGATAACTTTTCATCAATAACTCTTTTAGCAATCTTTAATGCTCTTTCTTTATCCAATGTAATTAAAGCTCTTGCATGTCCCATTGATAAAGAACCATCTAATACATATTCTTGAATCTTTTCAGGTAAATTCAATAATCTAAGTGTATTTGTAATATGTGTTCTTGATTTTCCAATACGTTTAGCTAATTCATTTTGTGTAAGTTTAAGTTTTTCCATCATCGTTTGATAAGCTTGTGCTTCTTCGATGGCATTTAAATCTTCTCTTTGAATATTTTCTAATAAAGCAATTTCCATCATTTGTTGATCACTAAAATCAACAATAATTGCTGGAACTTCTTCTAAATGTGCCATTCTAGCTGCACGACATCTTCTTTCACCAGCAACAATTTCATATCCTTGAACAGATTTCTTTAAAATAACTGGTTGGAAAATACCATGTTCTTGAATTGATAAAGCAAGTTCATTTAAAGCTTGTTCATCAAATACTTTTCTTGGTTGATAAGGATTAGGTCTAATTTCATCTAATTTGATTTTTTCTTGACTACTTTCAGGTGTATTATGTTCAATATCATCAATTAATGATGTAATATCTCCACCAAAAATAGCATCTAATCCTTTATTTAATTTTTTCTTTTTCTCAGCCATTTCTACTCAACACTTCCTTTGCAAGTTCTTTATAAGCTTGAGCCCCAACAGAAGATCCATCATAATCAAAAATACAGATTCCTGCACTTGGTGCTTCAGATAATTTAATATTTCTTGGAATAACAGTTTTATAAACTTTTTCTTTAAAATACTTTCTTACTTCTTGAGAAACTTCCAATCCTAAATTTGTACGTTGATCTAACATTGTTAATAATAAACCTTCAATAGAAAGTTTTTTATTAAAATGATTTTGTGTTAATTTAATTGTATTTAACAATTGTGTTAAACCTTCAAGTGCATAGTATTCACATTGTACTGGGATAAGTACTGTATCACATGAAGTTAATGCATTTGTATTTAATAAACCAAGGGCTGGTGGACAATCAATAAAAACAAAGTCATAATAATCTTTAATTTTATCTAATGATTGTTTTAAACGCACTTCTCTTCCTTGTTTTACATGTGCTAATTCTAAATCTATCCCCGCTAAATCTATTTCTCCTGGTGCAACATCTAGATTTTCAATATAAGAATGTTGAATTACTTTTTCTAAACCAACTTCTCCTGTTAAAACATGATATGTTGATAATTCAATATAATCTCTATCGATACCAATACCTTGTGTTGCATTTGCTTGAGGATCCATATCTATAAGTAACACTTTATAATTCATCTTCGCAAGTGCAGCTGATAAATTAACGCTTGTCGTTGTTTTACCAACACCACCCTTTTGATTTGTAATTGCTATAACCTTCGACATCTTTACACCCCTTTATGTCCTATCGTTTGTCCTAGTAATACTCTTGTTTCAATGTTCTCACTAGAATTATTTATAATATCATCATCTATTTTGACAGTATCTTTTTTCAAAATCAATACAACTGTTGATCCACCAAATTCAAAATAACCTTTTTCTTCTCCTTTAGTAGCAATACTATGTTTATAATTGACAATTTTACCAACCATCATTGCTCCTACTTCCATTTGAATCATTCTACCAAAGTTATTTGAATCAATCACAGTGTACTCTCTACTATTCATTTTGTATATAGGATAATAATCATTTGCGATAGGATTAACAGTATGAAAAATACCTTTGATTTTCTTATAGGAAACAATTTGACCATCATCTACATAACTATAACGATGATAATCATCAACAGCTAAACGAAATACAAGACATATTCCACCATCATATTCTTTAGCTAATGTTTCATCTTGTAATAAATCTTTTAATTGGTATTTTGTATCCTTGATTTCTAAAATCGTATCATCATTTATTGGATAATAAGTAAGTTTACTATCAGCAGGTGCCATCAATACATCTTTAGAGTCGTCAAATGGTCTTTGACCATCCTTTATTCTTCTTGTAAAGAAATCGTTATAACTTTTATATTTCTTTTCTTCATATTGACTCATATCAATATCATTATTTTTAATAAACGAAGAAATACTTGTCTTTGAAAATGGTGAAGACATATATAAACCACCTAAGTGCGTAACAAATGGTGATACTAAGATTTTTAAAGCACATCTACCAGCAGATGTGCTATATAATTTTTTTAATAATTTATTTTGACCCTCTAATTCTTTAACGATATGTCCTTGACGATCTTTAATCATGAAAAACAAAGAATTTGCACAAGTTCTACAACAACTAGAACACCAAGTGCAATAAGTCCTTTCCCTTTTAATTTTGGCACTTTAAAATCAACAACAAATAAAATACCTGTAATTAACATTAAAGTTCCATATAAGTAATCTAAACCAAAAATAACATATCTTAAAGCAAATGCAAAAGGTAAAATAAAGGCTGAAGTTGTAACTGGTAAACCTTGATAATACTTTCTTTTTTCTGTTGTTTGTTGCTGTCTTGTTTCTTCAGTAACATTAAAATAAGCTAAACGAATAACTGCTGCTAATACATAAAGTATTTCAATAGCAAGCCATCCTACTGAAGATAATCCTAAATTATATCCTAGTATTGCTGGAAAAACACCAAAAGAAATAAGATCACACAAAGAATCTATTTGAATACCAAATTTCTTTTCTTCCTCTGTACGATTCTTCTTACTTCTTGCTACCATTCCATCAAAAGTATCACAAATACCACACATCATTAAACAAATAAATGACCATTGATAAACACCTATGACAGATAAGTGAATTCCTACCATCGCAAAAACTAATGATAAATATGTAAGAATGACAGTGTAACTATAAAATCCTATCATATTCTACTCCCTCTATAATTAACGAAAACATTATAGCATAATTTTATCTAATTATGTAGTGTATATCGTCTTATTCATATTTTTGAAAATTTCTATTTTCATTCAAATCTTTATATAAAATAATTTCATCTTTTTCTAAACTTTGTTTAACATCTATAATTCTTTGATTAGACGATCCTCTAAACTTTAAACTTAAATCTTTAAGTTCTTCAATAAACTTACCATCTACTAGAACATCGATATAAGATAACAATTCATCAGTTACTTCACATCTTGCTCGACTTTCACTTAAAAGTTCTTGATCAAAGAGATAACCTGTATAACACCAAATATCCTTTTGTGGATAAAGTTCTTTCACTCTTTTAATAAATGGTAATAACGCTCTTTGATTACTTGGTTCCATTGGTTCTCCTCCAAGTAAAGACAATCCTGTTATATGTTCTGGTTTTAAATAATCTATAATTAAATCTTCTACTTCTTGATTAAACTCTTTTCCATATTTAAAATCCCATGTCATTTGATTAAAACAATTCTTACAGTGATGCGTGCATCCTGATACAAATAAAGAAACTCTAACTCCTAAGCCATTAGCAATATCAAAATTCTTAATTTCTGCATAATTCATTTCAATTCCTCTTTTCATATTTTCCTATTATACAACAATTCTTTATAGATTCTATTGATATAATAAAAAGGATGTATCATCCTTTAACATAAATCTCTATATTTTATAAGTTCTCCAATATTTCCTTGATATAAACACTCTAATTCTTCAAATAATAAATAATCCGATGGTTTCATTAAACAAGGAAGCTTAGGTAATTCTATAGCTTGACTATAAGCCAAGATTTCACTTACAAATTCTGAACAGAAATAATAATGATTTCTACGATATGGAACTTCCAATTTACATAAGATCAATCCCATTAAATTATATTTATAATCTTGAGAATGATTTAAAATAGATTCTAAAATAAATTTTGCCTTATAATATATCTCTTTCTTAACAGTAAGTTTATATAATGCACAAGGAATATGTTGATTTTTATTATAGAATCCCTTTTCAAATGACTCATTTCTAATTCCTGCAGGAATTGGAGAGTAAGTATATTTTCTAGCACAACTATACATCGGTTGTAAATTTTCTTCAAAAGAGATAGAAATATGTGTATAACTGTCTTGCGTCATTAAATAAATTGCTTTAGAAACAAAAGTATCTGATTTTGTTAGTAATAAATAAATGTCTTTCACCTTATTCTCCTTTCCTCACTTCTTTCAGTATTACATATTTTTTGGATATAATCGACATATTTTTACAAATTTATCAATTCATTAAATTTTTTTCATAATAAAAACGCGAGAATGTCTCGCCTTTATAAACCAACTCTTTTTTCAAAATCTGAATCTGGTTCAAATCTTCTACTTTCGATATCCATTTGAGATAATGCTTCATTCATTGATTCAGCTTCTACTTTTGTAAATTTGATTTCGGTTGCTTTAATATTTTCTTTTAATCTTTCCAACTTTGTTGTTCCTGGAATAGGTACAATAAAATCTTTTTGTACTAATACCCAAGCAAAAGAAATTTGTGCAACTGTTACCTTTTTTTCTTTTGCAATTTTATTAACTAAATCAACAACTACTTGATTCTTTTTAAGCGCTTCTTCACTAAATCTTGGTGCATTTAATTTTACATGAAAACTATTTTTATCATAAGCATCACTTAAAAATCCTTTACATAATGGAGCAAAAGGAACAAAACCAATTCCTAATTCTTCAAGTAAAGGAATATGTTTGTTTTCTAGTTCTCTCCACATCATTGAATATTCACTCTCTACGGCTGTTAAAGGACATATTGCATAGGCTTGGTTTCAATTCCTGCTTCTGATATCCCCCAATGTTTAATTTTCACTTGTTTAATACAATTCTTCATTAAATACGCAATATCTTCAATTGGTACATTAGGATTAACGCGATGTAAATAATACAAATCAATATAATCTGTTTTTAATCTTTTAAGAGAGCCCTCTAAAGATTTTTTAATACCTTCAAGATTTCCATCAACAACTTGTTTACCATTTTCCATTCTTTGGTTTTTGGTTAATAAATATAAAAAAAGAGATGAAAATTTCATCTCTATAAGTGTAATACACGTTCTTTGATTTCTTGTGTTCTTCCTTGATTCCAGAATTGAGTTCCAATATAACCACATGTACGTCTAGCAACAGACATCATATCTTGGTTTTTATTTCCACAGTTTGGACATACCCAAATAAGTTTACCATTTTCATCTTTTTCAATTTGGATTTCTCCATCATATCCACAAGCCATACAATAATCACTCTTTGTATTTAATTCAGCATACATAATATTATTATAAATATGTTTCATAACTGCTAATACCGCATCAATATTATCTTGCATATCTGGAACCTCTACATAAGAAATAGCTCCACCTGGTGATAATTTTTGGAATTGAGATTCAAATGTTAATTTATCAAAGGCGTTAATATGTTCTGTTACATGGATATGATAACTGTTTGTAATATAGTTTTTATCTGTAACACCTTCAATTTTACCAAAACGTTTTTGTAAACATTTCGCAAATTTATAAGTTGTTGATTCAATTGGTGTTCCATAAAGTGAGAAATCAATATTTTCTTTTTCTTTCCATTTTGTACATGCATCATTTAAATGTTGCATCACTTCAATAGCAAATGGTGTTGCACTTGGATCTGTATGTGATTTACCTGTCATATATTTAACACATTCATATAATCCAGCATATCCAAGAGAAATTGTTGAATACCCACCGTATAATAATTTATCAATTGTTTCACCTTTTTTAAGACGAGCCAATGCTCCATGTTGCCATAAAATAGGAGCTACATCACTAGGTGTTCCTTTTAAACGTTCATGTCTACACATTAAAGCTCTATAACATAATTCTAATCTTTCATCAAATATTTGCCAGAATTTGTTCATATCTCTTTTTGATGAACAAGCCACATCAACTAAGTTGATTGTCACAACACCCTGATTAAATCGTCCATAATATTTTGGTTTACCATTTTCATCAATATATGGTGTTAAAAAAGATCTACATCCCATTGATGGGTAACATTGACCATTTCCATTTTGATCAACTTTTAATTCTTTCATTACTTTTTCAGAAATATAATCAGGAACTAAACGTTTTGCTGAACATCTTGCAGCAAGTTCTGTTAAATAATAATATTGACTATTAGGTTCAATATTGTTTTCTTGTAAAGCATAGATTAATTTAGGAAATGCTGGTGTAATATAAACACCTTTTTCATTTTTAACACCTTTCATTCTTTGTTTAAGTGTTTCTTCAATGATCATAGCAAGGTCATCTCTTAAACGTCCTTCAGGTACTTCATTTAAATACATGAAGACAGTAATAAATGGTGCTTGTCCATTTGTTGTCATTAAAGTAACAACTTGATATTGAATTGTTTGTACCCCTTTAGTAATTTCTTTTTTCAAACGTTCTTCAGCTAAAGCATTGATTTTTTCATCATCTAATTCTAAACCAATAGTTTCAAATTCTTCTTTAACTTCTTTTCTAAACTTTTGTCTACTTACATCAACAAATGGTGCTAAATGAGATAATGTAATACTTTGTCCCCCATATTGAGAACTTGCTACTTGAGCAATAATTTGAGTAGCTACATTACATGCAGTAGAAAAACTCTTTGGTTTTTCAATCATTGTTTCTGAAATAACTGTTCCATTTTGTAACATATCTTCTAGATTTACTAAATCACAGTTATGCATATGTTGAGAGAAATAATCAGCATCATGGAAATGAATCAATCCTTCATCATGTGCTTTTACAATATCTTCTGGAAGTAAAATTCTTCTTGTTAAATCTTTACTAACTTCTCCAGCCATATAATCTCTTTGTACACTATTTACTGTAGGGTTTTTATTAGAGTTTTCTTGTTTAACTTCTTCATTTGCACATTCAATCAAACTTAAAATTTGATCATCAGTTGTATTAGATTGTCTTGCTAGTGCTCTTTGAAAACGATATGTAATATACTTTCTGGCAACAGAAAAAGCATTTAATTTCATTAATTCATCTTCTACTAAGTTTTGAATTTCTTCAACACTTAATGCTCTTTTCATTTTTTGACATTTATATTTAATGTCATTTGTAATATTATCTATTTCTTCTTCAGAAAGTCTTTCTGTTTCAACAACTTCTTTATTAGCACCAATAATTGCATTGGTAATTTTTACTTCATCAAAAATTGCTTCTTGCCCATTTCTTTTTATTATTTTCACGCCAAATGCCTCCTTATTTTTATTTCGTATATGTATTATAACTAATCAAAAAAAAAATATATACTTTTATGCTCTATTGGCCCATACTTTTTTTCGAATTATTTTACTTAAAATAATTCGACGTCCAATCCATTCTATCACAAATAATATTGATTTTATAGTTCTTTTACGTTTTTACAAAATAAAAAATCCAATGTTCATATAAACAAAGGATTTCATTAAATTAATATTTATGATTTTTATAAAACATACAAAATAATACATAAAAAATGTAAGATAGAACCAACTAAAATCCATAAATGCCAAATACTATGCATATATTTAATCTTATTTTGTAACACATAGAAAATAACACCAATTGTATAAGCAAGTCCTCCTGAAACAAGTAACCAAATACCATTCATTCCTATTGCTTGTGGTAAGAGATTGATTTTAAAAATAATACACCAACCCATCACTAAATAACAAATCATTGAAAAAGTTTGATATTTTTTAATATCGATTGCATTTAATGTAATTCCAATCACTGTCATGATCCATATGACTGCAAATAAAATCCAAGCCCATTTAGCATCAACTTCTCTTATTGAACAAAGTAAAACCGGTGTGTAAGTTCCCGCAATCAATACAAAGATACTGCAATGATCCATAATTTGGAAAACTTTCTTTGCTTTAAGCTTAGGTGATAAACCATGATAAATAGCTGACATTGTATAAAGAAGAATCATCGAAATTCCATAAACAATCCCTGAAAATAAGCCATAACCATCATGACAAAAGATAATACATAAAACTAATGCGGCTATTCCCATCGCCCCACCTACAATATGAGTTACCATATTAAATATTTCTTCACCCTTTGTATAAACAGGTAAAACACGATCATCTAATTTTGTTCTTTTCATATTCATTACCTCTTTTAACTATCTTATGTAGTATTTAATACTACATCCTGTAATTTACACATATAATAACAATCTCCTCCCCCTCTGTCAAGTGAGGAAATTATTTATTTTCTTGTTTTCATTTTTATTCTATAATAGAAAAGTAAAAAGGAGAAAAAATATGAAAAAAATCGCAAAATTTGAAAAAGTATCATATAGCCAATTTAAAAATGATTTCATGGATTCATTTCCTCAATATAATGAAAAAGAAGTAGAAGAAATCTATCATTCCATCCAACTTCCAAAACGCGCCACAAAAGGATCAGCTGGATATGATTTCTATAGTCCTATTGATTTTGAATTAAAGCCAAGACAAACTATTAAAATTCCTACAGGTATTCGTGTACGTATTGAAAATGGTTGGGTATTAGGTTTATATCCTCGTAGTGGTTTAGGATTTAAATATCGTTTACAACTTAATAATACAGTAGGTATTATTGATAGTGATTATTATAATAGTGATAATGAAGGTCATATGTTTGTAAAACTTACAAATGATAGTAATGAAGATAAATCTCTTTCTTTAAAAGCAGGACAAGGAATGGTTCAAGGTATTTTCTTTGAATTTGGAATTGTTGAAGATGATGATGTCACTGAAGAAAGAAATGGTGGCTTTGGCTCAACAACAAAATAATTACGTTTATATCGTAAGATGTCGTGATCAAACACTTTATACTGGTTGGACAAATCAGTTAGAAAAGCGTATTGAAGCCCATAACGCTGGTAAAGGTGCTAAATATACAAAGGCAAGAAGACCAGTCGAACTTGTTTATTTTGAAACTTTTGAACATAAAAGCGAGGCTTTAAAAAGAGAGTATCAAATTAAACAATTAAAAAGATCAGAAAAAGAAAAACTCATATTAAGCAAAAAGAAGATCTAAACGGATCTTCTTTTATGCTTTTTCTTCACTTAATTGATAAATCACTAAACCAGCAATAACAATCAAACATCCTAAAATCTTTGAAATAGAAAACATGTTATATACAAAAGCATCAATCACCATCCCACTGACAAGTTGTCCAATAAAGCTTAATAAAGTAAGGATAACAGGTGATATTCTAGGAACAATAATATTTAAAATCAAGATATTAAAAACCCCTATGATTCCACCTAAATACATCATCAAATTCGTTTTATCTAAAGAAATATTTATATGTTGAACACCAACAATCATAAGCACAAGCATTAAAATCAAACTTGTCATAAAGCCTGTAAAGTAATTATAAAACGTTCCTTGATAAGCACCCATTTTCTTAGAAAGCATCCCATTGACACTACGGCTTAAAACAATTGTAACTCCTGATAGAATAGAAAATATAATAGAAATCATAATAACATCACTCCTATTCCTAAACAAACAACTGCTAATCCTATGATCTTTCCTATATTTAATTTTCGAATAGATGTCGCTAGCCATCCCTTATTTTCTAACAACAAAGATGTCATCATTTGTCCTAATAATCCTAGTGCTGTCATTAAAGAAGCTCCTATCTTACCAATCGCAAAAACATTAAAAATAACAGTTAATACCCCAATACATCCTCCACAATACATATATAAAGGAATTTGTTTTTTAAAACAAACTTTCTTATCTTTGATTTTCATAATAATTAAAAAAGTAACTAAACCAACTAAATGAATGATAACTGTTGATAAATAGACCCCTGTATAATCTGATAATTGCCCATTAAATACATTCATTGTCGTTACAATAATCCCACATAATGTGGCTAATACAAAATCCATCAAGATCACCTCCAGAAAGAATTATAGTGATTGAACTTGATTATAAATACGACATATGTCATATTTGTAGTGGTGATTTAGATGAATTATTTAAATGAATTAAAAAAATTAGAAATTCTTCACGTTGATAATTATCAATATATTGAAATCAAAAAATTAAATAAAGACGAATATTTATTACATCAAGGTGAAAAGCTTAATTATATTTATATTCTTTTAAGAGGAAAAGTGAAAGTAAACCATATTAATGCGAATGGAAATAGTATGTTATGCAGTTTTAATAGTCCCTACTCTATTATTGGGGATTTAGAATTTATCACTCAATCTCCTATTATTAATAATGTGATTGCTTATGAAGATTGTATTTGTGCAACTATTTTCCTTTCTAAATATCATGAAATATTAATGAATGATGTTTTCTTTATGAAAGCCATCGCAAAAAATCTTGCCAGCAAGCTTTCTAAATCAACTCAAAATCAATCTATTTCATTAAATTATCCTGTTGAAAATAGATTAGCGGCTTATTTTATTGTTTCTCATAAAGATTATATTGTTCAAGATAATTTTGTAGTCGTTGCTGAATTGATTGGTTGTAGTTATCGTCAACTCCAACGTGTTCTTCAATTATTTTTAGATAAGAAATATATAAAGAAAATTAAACGTGGTACTTATCAAATTATTGATTTAAATGCCTTAAATCTATTAGGTGAAGATGTTTATCAGTTTTAAAAACCTTGGCAATGCCAAGGTTTTACTCTAATGTAATATGTCTTTTTACTTTTTCTTCAGGATGAATATTATCTCTTCTTTTACCTGTCATGTCTAATACTTTTACACGGAAAACTTCTGTCATCATTGCGACTTTTTCATTGAATTTGAAATCTTCTTCATGATAATGCCTCATTAAGATTTTTAACGCATTAATCTTATTTTCATCTTCAACAAATTCTACAATACCATGTCCAATGACACTTTCATAACCCATTGTGCATGACATTCTTTCATCATATAAAATGATATTATGTTCACAATCCATTTCAAAAGTCACTTTATTATTTTTTCTTATTAAATCAAGTTTTGTTCCTACTTTGGCACTATGAAAATATAGATAAAGTTGTCCTTCTTCTACATCTGTTCCAAAGTTTAAAGGAACGATATAAGGAAATTCATCATCAAATAGTGCTAAACGGCAAGTATCACACTTTGCAATAATTTTCATCATTTCATCAAAATCAGTAATTTCTCTATCTTTTCTTCTCATACTCTTTTCTCCTAGTCAATAAGATTAAAATGTTTTAATCCTTTTAAAATTCCTTCTTTTTCAACATCATCACAAATATAACATGCATGTTGCTTTACTTCATCACTGCCATTTTCCATCACAATAGGATAACCTACGACATCTAACATTTCAATATCATTATGTCCATCACCAAAAGCCATTAATTCTTCTTTTTGATAACCAAAATGTTTTGAAACAGCTTGTATAGCTGCTGCTTTTCCACCTGTTTTGGGAACAATATCATAGGCATAGTCATGCCATTTTGTGACTTTGACATGTTTGGTATTTTTTATAATTTCTTTTATTCCTTTTTCATCTACATAAGGATCTACTTGGTAAATGTTATCTATATTGATTTGATTACTTATTGGTGGAATCATTGTTGAAATAGATGCTTGAGCATCTATGACTCTTTGATTTACATGAGTAATATACATTTGATTGCTTTCAATAAATAAACAAGGATAATTGTTTTCTTTTACAATCTTTACAATTTCTTTTAAATCCTCTTGAGGTATTTTATTATCATAAATAATTTGTGAACCTATTATACAATAGCCACCATTTAATAAAAGATAGCCATCAAATTCAAACTGTTCAACAAGTTTTAATTCTTCTAGCTCTAACATATGTCTTCCACTGGCTATAAACAATTGAATTCCCTTTTTCCTTACTTGTTTTAATCCTTCAATCACTTCTTTTTTTATAGAAGGTCTTTTCCCTGAAATCAATGTTCCATCAATATCTAAAAATATCGCTTTAATCATTCTCATCACCTATCTTCAATCATAAAGATTTAAAATAAACTAAGCAATAGAATTTATAAAAAAGATATATTGTTGCAAAAAAAATAAAGAATTTCTCTTTTCTATGTACTAATGTAACTTATCTCTCTTTAATATTATCAAATTTTGTTTTCTTAAAATAAATAAAGATCATTACTAAAGAAATCATTGTAGATAATGGGGCTGCAATTCCCATATGGAATAGTGTTACGTTGGGTATTTTAGAAAATAATAAAGTTAAAGGAATTCTTCCTACAAAAGTCGCTACTAAACTATGTACCATCGTAAAGACAGTTTTTTCATAACCATTTAAATATCCATTGATACAAAAGAGAAAACTTGTAAGTAAACAATCAATAGAATACGTTTTTAAATACAAGGCACCATTTTCAATAACATCTTGATTGTTAGTAAAAATACGCGTAAGTATTGTTCCATCGATTTCACAAATCGTTGTTACAATGATTGCAAAAGCAAGAGAAATACTAATTGCATATTTTAATGTTTGTTTTGCACGTTTATATTGTTTAGCTCCTACATTTAAAGCAATAAGAGAAGCTAAAGCACTTCCTAAGGCAATCGCTGGTAACATTAAAAATCCCATTAATTTTTCAACAACACCTAAAGAAGCTGAAGCTATTAATCCCATTTGATTAACAATAATCGTAATAATTAAAAATGAAATATTAACAAGTACACTTTGTAATCCTAAAGGAAAACCTATTTGCATAATCTTTTGAATATATTTTGAAAAACAAATATCTTCTTTATAAAAAGAATAACCAATTCCTTTTTTACATAAATAAACTAATGCAAAGAGAAAAGAGAATCATTGGGCTGATACTGTCGCAATGGCTGCTCCTTTAGCTCCCATATGAAAATATCCTACTAAAACAAAATCAACAACAATATTAATCATACATGCAATAAAAACAAATAATAAAGGCGTTTTACTATCCCCTAAACCTCTTAATATGCTACTTACCACATTGTATCCTACAATAAAGATAATCCCCGCTGAACAGATACTTAAATAGCTTTTAGTAGCTTCGATAGCTTCTTTGGGTGTATTCATTAAAAGAGTGATCTCGTTATTAAAAGACAACATAACAAAAGTTAAACCTAAGGCAATGATTAAAAATAAAACAATAGCCCCTCCAATGGTCTTTGATAGATCACGATAAGATTTACTTCCTAGGTATTGTCCTAATAAAACCGTAACTCCTGTAGTCAATCCTAAAACAAGGTTTGTTATTAAAGACATGGTTTGACTTCCTATCGAAACCCCAGAAACATCAAAGGTATGTCCAAATTGTCCTACTACAAACATATCTGCCGACCCATAGAATACTTGTAATAAGTTTGAAAACATATATGGCAAGGCAAATATCATTAATGCTTTAAACACATTTTCTTTTAAAAGTCTTTGTTCCATAATTTCCTCCTAAAAAAAACTGGATAAGGTCTAAACCTTATCCAGCATTGTTTTCAATACCCTCCGGTGCTTCTATCTTATCATTTGTATCTTTATTGTCAAGTAATTGAAAAGTTTTTACAACATCTTGATAACGAGAAATAATATAATCATAGTTTTCTTTTTGATGAGGTAAAGTACATCCACTACAATCTTTTATATCCCCTATCATTTTATAATTACCTTTACAATCTTTTAAAATATACAATGGACAATAACAAAACAAACAATTAATTTCATCTAATTGATGACAAGGATAATACTCACATTGTTTATGACTAAAGAATTTATAATGATCTGACATAGACTTTATACTCTGTATTTTGAATAATAACTTGATCATTTAAATCATAAACAACTTGTGACATCACATATTCACCACCATTAATATAGATTTCAAAAACATGATGATCATAATAAAGTTCAATATCATAATGCCCTTGTAACTTAGGTGAAACAACATCATTACATACTTTATTTTCTTGAATAGATACTTCTTCTCTATTTAAATGGAGACAATCATCTTGAATATCAATTTTAAAACCACCAAGATTTAAAGAACTATCCTTATTAAGTGTTGTCTTTAATTGGAATGGTTGATCAAATGAAATTTCTTGAACTTCATGATTAAATGTGTTTTTTATTTTAGGATAAAGTTCTTGAATAATCTTACCCTCTTTTTCTTTTAAAACTCTTGGCATAATAAACATTCCAATCCATTCTTCTCCTTGAACGGGTTTTCTCATTCTAAGCCATCCTAGTAATAATCTTTCATTATCTTTAGATAAAAATGTTTGTGGGGCATAGAAATCTAAACCATGATCTAAATAAGGCCAATCACCATGCTCTTTAATAGTAAGTGTATCTTCATCAAAATCAATCGGCATATAACGCGCATTACTATTTGGTTTTGGTGGTTGATCCGTATTTTCTGGTGAGAAAATCATAAAGAATTGATCATTGATTTTAAAGACATCTGGACATTCCCACATATTTCCAATAGTTGGTTCTTGATAGCTGTTTTTATATTCAAAATGAATTCCATCTTCACTTTCATAGAAAAGTGCTTTTCCACAGTAGTCATTTTCATAAGCTACTTTACTCCCAATAACCATGGCATATTTTCCATCTTGTTTTTTCCATACTTTAGGATCTCTGGTATGACGATAATCTCCAATAAATCCTTCTTGAATCATGGGAATGATTTGTTTTTTATTTTTAACATTATCAAAATGAATTCCATCACTACTTACAACGAGTGCTTGTGAGGCTCTTAAATCATCATCACTATATTGATTATGTACATTATTTGGATTTTCTTTAGCGTATTTAATAGCTGTATAATAAAGATAAAGTTGGCCATCGATTTCAATTGCTGATCCTGAAAAACATCCATTTCTATCAAAATCTTTAGATGGATATAAAGCAATTGGAAGATGTTCAAAATTGACAAAATCTTTTGTAATAGCATGTCCCCAATGCATTGTTCCCCATTTATTATCATATGGGAAATGTTGATAAAAGATATGATAGTTTCCTTTATAATAAATAAGTCCATTTGGATCATTGATCCAATGATAAGGTGCTGTAAAATGTAATTTTGGTTTCATAGTCTTCCTCCTTGTTTTAACGTCTTTATTATACAAAAAAAACAATGCTTACGCATTGTTTAATAGTTACCTTTTAAGATTTCTTTTATTTTTAAAATAACACCATCATTTTCATTACTATCAATCACTTGATAAGCAACCTCTTTAACAGGTGGCATGGCATTAGCCATCGCATAACCATATTTTACAGTTTGTAACATTTCGTAATCATTCATTTGATCACCAAAAGCACCTGCTTCTTCATTAGATATTCCTAACAAATCTAGAAGATGTTGTAAGGAAGTTCCTTTATTAATTGTCTTATAAAAAATATCAAACCAAACATTTCCTGTGGTTACAACTCTAAATTTAGGATTTATCCTTTTCTTGATCACTTCAAGTCTATCTTCAATTTTACCATCAAAGTTAGCAACTGAAAATTTTAATATCTCATCATCTATTTCATCAAATGAATCTACAAAAACAATATTTTTAATAAATAATGTAATAAAATCTTTTCTATCTTCAAACTTCTTTAAAATATAAGCATGCTTTACTCCTGATACAACTAACATACATTCTTCATCTTCTTTTAAAATATTTAATGCATGTTGATAATCATCAGTTTCTAAACAATGTTTATAAATAACATCTCCTCGATAGACAATCTTTGTTCCATTTTCACAAAGATAATAAAGATCATCTTTAATATCATCATCAAATTTACAAACTAATGCTTCATATTGATTGCCAGAAGCAATTACAAATTGAATTCCTTGTTTTAACATTTGCTTATATAAATCATTAAATTCTTCACTATAGGATTTATCATCTCTTAGAAATGTTCCATCCATATCTGTTGCTAGTAACTTCATCTTAACCCTCACTTATGTATTCTAATTGTAATAACATATTCATCTTCTAAATCTTCTGTTTCTTGTTGAAGTGATGTTCCTGTTTTTTCAATCATTCCAATTGCTTGTTGTAATGTATTTAAAGCAATTTTCACATTTCTTGAAATTGTTTTTTTAACATCAGCTGATGCTTTTTTCTTTTTAGGTTTTGGTTCTTTTTTAATAAGTCTTTCTGTATCAGCTACCGTTAGTTTTTTCTTTAAAACTTCTCTTAAGACTTCTTGTTGTTTTTCTTCATTTAATGAAAGCATTGCTCTAGCATGTCTTTCTGTTATTTGTTTTTGATTTAAAGAAAATTTAACATCATCACTTAATTTTAATAATCTTAATTTATTCGCAATCGTTGATTGTTTTTTACCAACAATATCTGCAAGCTCTGTTTGACTATAACCATATTCTTTAATTAAAGCTTGATAAGCTTTTGCTTCTTCTAATGGTGATAAGTCTTCTCTTTGAATATTTTCAATAATAGCAAGTGTTTGTGTTTGCTTATCATCATAATCTTCAATAATACATGGTACTTGTTTCATATTTAAAGAACAACAAGCACGATATCTTCTTTCACCTGCAATAATTTGGTAAATTCCATTTACTTTTCTTACAACTATAGGTTGTATTAAACCATTTTCTTTAATAGAAGCAGCTAATTCTTCAATTTTTTCTTCATTAAAAACAGTTCTTGGCTGATTCTCATTTGCTTGTATTTTATTAATATCTATATTTTTTAATTTATTATTAAACATGATACCCTCCTACAATGGACTCTTTTTTATTTTAGAAAACATTCTTGGATACTTCTTTGGTGTTTCTTTTACTTTTTTAATAATAATATTACTTCTAAAATCATCATGATTTGCAAGTGTAAAATCATGTGTACTTTCTATTTGTCCACCTAATAATTGAATACCTTTTTTAGCTTCTTTTACTTCTTCTGGTGCTTGTCTTCCTTTTAAAGATAAGAAATAACCATTCTTTTTAACAAGTGGTAAACAAAGTTCATCAAGAATATTTAAACGTGCTACCGCTCTTGCCATCACGATATCAACACTTTCACGATGATCTTTAGCGTATTCTTCTGCACGTGCAGCCACTGCTTGACAGTTATCTAATTCCAGTTCTTTAAATAAATGATTTAAGAAAGTAATTCTTTTATTTAAGGAATCAACGATTGTAATCTTTAAATTTGGATAAAGGATTTTTAAAGGAACTGAGGGAAAACCAGCACCAGCTCCTACATCAATCAAGGTTTGATTATTGAAATCAAAATCAAAAGCAATCGTAATTGAATCATAGAAATGTTTTAAATAAACATCTTCTTTATCCGTAATTGCTGTAAGATTCATTTTTTCATTCCATTCAACTAAGATTTCATAATATTTTTGAAATTGTTGAAGTTGATGTTCACTTACTTCGATTCCTTTTTCTTTAAGTATATTTTGAAATTCTAATTCATTCATTCTTATTCTCCGTTATATTTTTGTTTTAAATAAATTAATAAAACTGAAATATCTGCAGGATTGATTCCTGATATACGAGAAGCTTGACCAATGGTAAGTGGTCTAATTTCTGATAATTTTTGTTTTGCTTCTAAAGCTAAGTTTTTAACATCTTCATAATCAATATCTTCTGGAATATGTTTTTCTTCCATTTTGATTTGTTTTTGCGCTTGTCTTTTAGCTTTTTCAATATATCCTGCATATTTAATTAAAATAGTAATTCTTCTTCTTTGTTCCTCACTTAATTCAGGTGCATCAATATAAGGTAACATCATATCATAAGTGATTTCAGGTCTTGTAATAAGTTCTTTTGCAGAAACCCCTTCTTTTAAATGTGAAGAATTGTTTTGTTCCAACATTTCATTGATATCATCTTTTGGGGTAAAACGAATAGTACTTAAACGTTCAATTTCATCATAGATCCCTTTCATTTTAGTTTGATATCTTTGATATTCTTCATCTTTAACAAGTCCAATTTGATGACTATAATCATAAAGTCTTTCATCAGCATTATCATGTCTAATTAATAAACGATATTCCGCTCTTGAAGTAAGCATACGATAAGGTTCTTTTGTTCCTTTAGTAACTAAATCATCAATCATGACCCCAATATAAGCTTCATCTCTCTTTAAAACTAAAGGAGCTTCATTTCTTACTTTAAGAGTTGCATTGATACCAGCCATTAATCCTTGTCCAGCAGCTTCTTCATAACCACTTGTTCCATTGATTTGTCCAGCTGTAAATAAGTTTTTAATAACTTTTGTTTCAAGTGATGGCCATAATTGTAATGGATCGATTGCATCATATTCAATGGCATAAGCATATTTTAAGATTGTACAGTTTTCTAATCCTGGTAAAGTACGAATCATTTGTTCTTGGATATCATGTGGCATTGATGTTGAAAAACCTTGTACATAGATTGAATTCATTTCTTTTGATTCAGGTTCTAGGAAGATTTGATGTTGTGGTTTATCTGAGAATTTAACAACTTTATCTTCAATGGATGGACAATAACGTGGTCCAATTCCTTTAACAAGTCCACTATACATTGCACATTTTTCTAGATTATCATGAATGATTTTATGTGTTGTTTCATTTGTATAAGTTAGATAACATGGTGTTTGTTTTTCAATAGGAACATATTCATCTGTGGTAAAACTAAAGGCTAGTTTTGCATCTGTTCCTGGTTGTAATGATGTTTTTGAATAATCTATACTATTGATTTCAACACGTGGTGGTGTTCCTGTTTTTAATCTTTGAATTCTAAATCCGTAATCTTTTAATTTTCCAGATAAGAATTTTGATTCTTTTTGTTGATCTGGTCCACTAGCATGTTTACTATGTCCAACAAGAATTTCTGCTTTTAAATAAGTACCTGTTGTTAGAATAACAGTTTTAGATAAATAAGTTGTTCCATCATCAAGAATAACTCCTTTAACTGTTTGATCTTCAACAACTAAATCTTCAACCATCCCTTCAATTAAATCTAAGTTTTCTTGTTCCTTAACCACTTTTTGCATATAACGAGGATATACTTTTTTATCAGCTTGTGCTCTTAAAGATTGAACTCCTGGTCCTTTAGCGGTATTTAACATTTTCATTTGTAAGTAAGTCTTATCTGCTGTTTTAGACATTTGTCCACCAAGAGCATCAATTTCTCTTACAATGATTCCTTTGGCAGGTCCACCAATAGAAGTATTACATGGCATTGACCCAATATTATTTATATTTGATGTGACAAGTAATGTTTTTAATCCCATTCTTGAAGGTGCTAAACTGGCTTCAATTCCAGCATGTCCCCCTCCGACAACTATTACGTCATACATATCACTTACACTCCCTTTCAATTCTTTTCCATTGTACACCAACATTGCTTTTTTGACGAGAAAAAAAGATGAGTTTCGTACGTTTTATCACTCTTTTTTCATAAAAAAACAGGATTACCTCCTGTTTAAAATCCATTGTTTTATTCTTTGATCTTTTCCATATTTTAAAATATAATCAATTACATTCTTTTTAGATAAAATCTTATTTATCATTTGTTGATCTAATTCATCTAAAAAAGTAATTACATCCTTTTTAGCTAATTGATTTAATTCTTTTATTTTCTTGGTATCTTTTTTTTTTCTTTTAGCATCCTTTAAAGGATATCCTATACCAAAAGGTTCCTCAAAGAGTTGTTGCAGTGTTGCTTTTAAATTAATTTCACCAGCCCATCCATAGTTAAGACCTAATGGTAAAGAAGCCACATTACCATCATTGATTCTTCCAAATAAATAAGCATCCTGTGGTGTTGGTAAATAGCCACAAATTAAATTTGGTAGACTATTACAAGCAATCATCATTCCTTGTCCTGAAGAACATCCTGTCACTATAAAATCTACCGCTTGGCTTGAAATCAACAAACAAATTTCTAAAGCAATTTCAACATAGGAATAATTTTCTTCATCTTCAAAGCAACCAAAATTAATAACTTCCCCATAATCTTTTGTACATTCATATAAAATAGTATTTTTTTCTATTTGCGACGAAGCTTGAATAACACCTATTTTCATATCATCACCCCACAAAAAAAGTATACCTCATTTGAGATATACTTGTTATCTATTTCCAAAAATTCTTGCCACTACCAACAGATACGATTTCAAATTGTGTATTATTTGACGTACCACCTTTAAAGTATTTGCCAGCTTCTGTTCCATTAAAAATATCAATATGATTTTTCTTAATAGCTCCGCCTCTATCAACAACAATACCATACGCTGTTGATTCAATACCTAAGTTGTGATTTGTAATTTTAATAATTGTTCCAAAAGGAATAGATGGATCTGCTGCTAAACAATAATAACTTCCACCATTATAACTTAACTTCGCGCTATGACTTCCTTTAACACCAGTTGTTGGTGATAAAGAAATACCTGATGATGAAGTTCCATTTCCTCCTGCACAATCGCCACCATATGTTGTCAGTTTTCCAGTAAAATAAGCTCCAGGTTGAATTGTCCCATGAGCGATAATTGTATCTGTTTTTTCTGTTACAACTTCACTCGATAACAATTCTTTTTTTACTATTTTACCGTTTTCATAAGTGACTTTCACTTTATTCTTAATTTGTCCTTGTTGTCCAGTTTGAACAACTTCAGTTGTAAATAAATGTAAACCAGTTGTTTCTATTGTTTGTGAAGATACATATTGCATTTCTTCTACTTCTTCTTCGTTAATACGATTTACTTGTAATAAATCCTTACTTTGTACAATATAGGACATATCTTTATTAACTGTATCTTTTGCGTTTAAGTTTACATCTAATTCTTTTAATACATTTTTAACAGTATCTTGTCTTACTAAATAATCTTTAGTTTCTTGGCCACCATCTTGATACTGTATTTCAATTGTTTCTTTATAACCTTTTATTTCTTGTGTTGCTCCTGATGTAACAGTTGTCGCCATAACCATTACATATACAACCATAATCACTAATACCCCTTTCAGTCGGGGGTCTGCATCTGAAATAATTTGTTTAATTGTTTTCATTAATTTTCCTCCTATTTAATGCCAAATACTTTTTTAGCATTAAACGTTGTCTGACTTGCAACGCTTTCTATCTCCATGTTCTTTAGCTTTGCTATTTCCTGGGCAATATACACAACATTTGCAGGCTCATTTAAAGTACCACGATATGGATGTGGTGTTAAATAAGGACAGTCGGTTTCAATTAATAAATGCTCTAAACCTATTTTTTCTGCCACATCTTTAGGAACTCTAGCATTTTTAAAAGTAACTGGTCCAGCTAATGAAATATAGAAACCTAAATCAATAAATCTTTTAGCCATTTCCACTGATCCACTATAACAATGCATAATTCCTGGATGTCCATTTCTTTTAAGCACTTCATAAGTATCTTCATAAGCATCTCTGCAATGAATAATAATTGGTTTTTGATGTTTTTTAGCAAGATCTACTTGTTGTTGAAAAACTTCTTTTTGTTTATCACTAGGAACATCATCCCAATAATAATCTAATCCGATTTCACCAAGTGCTACAACCTTTGGTTCATTTAAGTACTCATCGATGATTTGTAAATCTTGAGTAGTTGTGTTTAAACAGTCGTTAGGTCCTATCCCTACAGCAGCATAGATAAAAGGATATTCTTTTGCTATTTCAACTGCCTTTTTGGAAGACTCAAGATCATAGCCTACAACAACCATCATTTCTACTTGGTTATCTAAAGCATGTTTAATAAATTCATCTTTTTTTTCATATAATTGTTCACTATTTAAATGACAATGTGTATCAAAGTACATAAATCTCACCCCGGTGAATACTAACAAAATATTATCTCTTTGTCAAATTTCTAAATTTTTCAATTCATTAAAATTATAATTTAGTTCTTTTTATCAATATTTTTTTGAATGATATGAAATATATTTTGTCATATTTTAGGATTTAAACAAATATATGCTTATAAATATGGTATTTTATAAGTGCTCATTATAATATATGCCCACTTTTATGATTTATGATACAAAAAAAAGAAATCCCGTAGGATTTCTCATTTCATATTATTCAATACTTATTGTAGAAGTATTTTCAATTTGTTTCATATCAGATTTAGGAACTGATAAACGAAGTACTCCACCTTCATATTTAGCTTTGATATCTTCTTTTGGAATATCTCCTAAATAGAAACTTCGTGTCATATTTCCAACATATCTTTCTTGTCGGATATAACGTCCATCTTTGTCTTTTTCATCTTTATCCAAGCCTTTACTTGTTGATATTGTCAAATATCCATTTTCATAGTTTACATTGATATCTTCTTTCTTGAAGCCTGGTAAGTCAACATCTACTTCATATGTCGTATCTGTTTCTCTGACATCTGTCTTCATCATGTTTCTTGCATGTTTTCCATACAATGGATTTTTCTTTCCAAAGAAATCTTCATCAAAATCATTAAAGAAATCATCAAATAAGTTTTCTGTAAATAAGCTAGGCATCATCATAAGTCATTTCCCCTTTCAATATAAATGCATAGTCATTAGCATCGTTACTTCAAGCGGTGTTAACTCTTGAAACTAGGTTCTTTATTAATACCTTTCCTAATTTCTAAATACATTATAGCTCTTGACTTTAGCACTGCCAAGAGGCGAGTGCTAAAACACTTTAATTATTTAAAAAAGCAGATTTCTTTGCTTATTGAATATAGGTTCTGTATTGTTTAATAATGCTTGTTAATCTAAAGGCAATAAAGAGATTAGATATTCCATTAATTAAAAATAATATACCAATCACAAATGAAGATGAAATCACTGTACTTGGTGCTAAAAAGAACATCGCAAGACCTGTAAATATTAAAATTGTGACAACAACATAATCAAAAGTTAAAGAATAACTTATCATTGATTTAATAAACGTATAGGCTTCAAAACAATATAAAGCACTAATAATGATATATAGACTAAAAATATAAGAAAAGAATGTTGTCATCATTGATATATGTGTTAATACAAAGATACCTAATACACATTTTAAAATACCACTCAATAATGTATTCTTCATAAAATAAACATCTAACCAACCACTAAAATAATAAATAAAATCAACAATTCCTGTAAAAGTAATAATAATACCAGCAAGTATTGTAATAATTTGAAAAGATTCTTGAGGATTTATTAAAAATAATATACCTATTACTATTGCACTTAAGGCATTAATCCATATACTTATTTTTACTTTATTTAAGGTTTTCATATTCATTCCTTCTTTCCATTTTTACTATAGTCCCATTTAATAAAATATTAAATGGACAAATTAATAGAATTAACCAAAAAAGGCTCCTAATGAGCCTGTATTGTTGTTTCTATTAAATGAAATATTTGTTCAACAAATGGTTTTAAATCATAATCCCCTTGTGCTTCCAACCAATCAATAAGAATACCTATCATTAAACATTTATAAAAATGAATAAGTGTTTCTTTTTCTTGTTCACTTCGTAAAACATAATGAGAAGATTGTTTCATAAACAATTTTACAATATGTAAAGCTACATGATTCATATAGGTAATAAACTCATCTTTTTGTGATGAATTATAAAGATGTTGAAAAGCTTTTTTATGTTGATTACATTCTTCTATAAGTGGTACAAGACATGTCATTGGTGAACCAAATTCATAGTTATTTTGAATAATTTGATCTGCCCATGATTTAACAGTATATTCTGCTAAATTAGGGATATCTTGAAAATGATAGTAGAATGTATTTCTATTTAAATGACAGCGTTCGACAATGTTTTGAACCGTTATTTTATTAAATGGTTTTTCTTCTAATAATTGCCAAAAAGCATCAATAATTGTTTCTTTTGTTTTTTTCATATCATTACCTCATTTACCACATTATAACAAAAAAGAAATTGTAGATGAACAATTTCTTTTAAATGAATACTAATGAATATATTCGTATTTATCAATAACTATAAGAACAGTAAACCAATATTTATCTTCTGAAAAAGATATTTCAGATTTATATTTTTTTAAAGTTGATTTTACACTTGATAAACCAATTCCATGTCCAGACGTTCCTTTTTTACTTATGAGCTGAGGATTATATTTTAATACTGGATAGTTAATTCATATCAAAAACAATAAATAACAAATACTTAAATATAATTATAAACATACAATTATATAAAATGACAAATGCTATATAACTTAATGAAATCTGATATTTACCTTGTAATGCTATTCAATTATTATGATAATACTCCTGTAGAGCTACAAGTAAGCCTAACAGTTAATTTTTTTGTTTCATAAGCTGTATTATCATAGCTATGTTTTGCTGTTGCAGATGCTATTGCTGTTGCTCCTGATTTAGAAGCAGATTTACTCGAAATAGCCCATTTATTATTATATACACCTGACTTAACTGATGATGAAATACATTTTGCTGATCCATTCCCATATGAGAACGTTCCAGTTACAGTTACATACCATTGTTGAACGCCCGTACTACTATTATATCTAGCAATTTTACTAGCAGTTTTTTGAGATCTAGCATAATCATTAGATACAAATATAGTTGTTTCAATATACGAACCATCTTCCAAATATTCTATCTGTGAAATATTTTCATAATTATAAGCATTTACTTGTGAAGGTATGCATAAAATACAAAATAAGCTTAAAAATAATATAATTTTTTTCATAAATTTTCTACTTTTATTTAATAATTTCTTCAGTAATATAACCATATGTTTCTGATTTTGCTTCTTCATATAATTGATTTAATCTATACATTTTAAATCCCCATAATAGAGTTATTAAAATTAGAAGTGTTAAAAGAAAATATTGAAATAACTTTTTCCTATTTAGTTTTTTTATGAGTTCATTACTTTCCATATTTTCAATATAAGATCCTGCAACCTCATTAGGTGTACCAAATTCATTTACAATATCCTGATAAGTACATCTCTCTAAATCGCCTGAAAATTCTTTTATTCTTTGAGTTAATAATAAGATAAATTCTCTTTTATCTTTTGAATGGATAGGAATTATTCTTTTTACATATTTAATAAATTTTTTTGAATCTTTATTCATTTTTTTCCACCTCACCATATTCAATAATGTCGAATACACCTTTAATTTTTTTTCTAAAATCAGTAATTGTTTTTTCTAGATAGTCTCTTCCTATAGGTTCAATATGATAATAAACTCTTACTTTTTTATTTACTATCTCATCTCGACTAGAAATGTATTCTTTTTTCAATAGATTATGCACTACAGGATAAAGTGTACCTTCTTTTATATCTAATGTATTATTTGAAACTTCTTTGATTTTCTTTACTAATTCATATCCATAGCAATCACTTACTTTTAACAAACTTAAAACAAGCATATCAATATTAAAAAAGCTATTTGATTTTGCCATAACTATATTACCAAAATAATTATAGCAGTATAATATTATAATTACCATACTATTATTATAAATGTATTATTGACAATATAGTAATATAAGATATAATAAAACTAAGGTAGACGTCAACCTAAACTAATGAAAGGAATATTAAATTATAAAAAAATAAAATTAAATTATTTGTAACGTTAAGTTTCGCACTACTTATGGCATTTGGAAATGTAAACTCTGTATCCGCTGCTAAATCAACAACAAAATCAACACCATATGGTACATTAAAAGGATTTATATCTCCTTATAATAGTGGATCATCTAAATTGTGTGAAGGTGGTACCACTATTGGTCAAAATGTTAAATCTATCAAAATAAAAATAGAAGCTAAAAAAACTAGCACTGGTACTAATATTAGTTCTACTCAAAACCAACATGCAAATAGTTCTGGTGTTGGAGATACATTAGAATGTTGGGGATATGCTGGAACTAAAGTTACATTTTATGGAACACATGATGCTATTCATACAACTGGATATCATGTTTATACATCTACACAATATTAAATTAATATAAATATCATTTTTGATAATTTAATAGTTATTATCAAAAATGATATTTTCTATAGTGAGGTTAACTATGAAAAAAATAATAATAATTTTTTTAGTCATATTACTATGTGGTTGTCAAACCACAAATAATCATAAAGTAAAAACAGTCAAGAAAACTCAAGATTACCAACAATTATCAAAATATGAAATCATTGATTTTAAAATCATAGATCATAATTTAATATTCGTTTATAAAAAAAATAATCAAACATATGTTTATGATTATTCTATAGAAAAAAATAAAGAATTATTAAACACAATGATTTTTGATGGGCCTGTTAATAAAGCTAAAATACATGTTCTTCAAGATATATATGCTATTCAACTAACAGACACTTTATTCTTATTTCAAAATCATAAACTTAAAAATCATATTGATTTAAATAATTTTTTTGATGAATTTGAATATGATAGTTTAGCTATTTCATCATCTGGTCAATTTATTTCATGTGTAAAAATGAATTATGATACAGAAAGCGTTTTATTATTAGATAGAAATTCTCGCTTAGTTAGTACTGTTCTTACTTTAGATGATACACCTAGAAAATTAAATGCTATATGGGAATTAGCTTTCACAAATGATAAAACCCTTATTTATACTGGTGGAACATATTTAAAACAAGGTCAACAAACTTCTGGATGTTATGGAGTAATAGATATAGATCAACAAAATTATAGTTTATATAATAGTCCCCAAGTTACTTTAAGTTCTTTTAAAGATAAAAGTATTATTCATAATCAAGATGAAGGTTATGGTTCTAATAAGGATAAGATTGCTGTTTATTATGATGATGGTTTTAATGATTTAGGACTTAATTATGAAAATTCTGTAAATTGTTATTTAAGTAATGGAAAGATTCTTATTACAGAAAAAGGAAGTGTTGATGATTGGAAACCTTATATTATTTTCAATAATGTAAAATATGATTTTAATGAGCTAGATAATATTTTATTTGCTGAATATGTTGATCATCAATTATTTATTATAGGTAAACAGAATGAGAAAACTACTTTTATAAGAAGAGAGGTAACAGAATGAAAAAAATAATACTCAGTATGTTTTGTATATTTTTACTTGTTGGATGTAGTACCAAACAAGAAAATATAACAATCAAAAAGAATAACAATCAAGAAACAGTTGATTTAAAAGTAGGTTTTGGATTACATCATATTGAAGATGGTTATAGTTTTGATGGTAAAGATGTAGATATTAATTATGATTATGAAGTTGTAGGTAGAGATGCAAATTTTGGTTTAATGATATTTATTAATGGTATTCCTCAAATGATTAAGCATGAAGATAAAGAAAGTTTAGTCTACACATTTAAAGGAAAAAAAGACACTAATAAAACTGAGCATGTTTCTATTATGCCTAATACTGGTAGTAAAGGTGATCATCTTTATATGCATGCTTTTTTAATAGCTGATTATGAAATTGTTGATTCTCTTAAACAACTTACTAATAAACAACATATGATGGCTTGTGGTACTACTTTTATTGATATTCATCAAGATACTGCTAATAATCCTATAGATTTAAATAATAATTATGATTTAATTGATTATACATCTGATTTATTAAAACATGATGAAGAAGGTTATTTTGATAATAATTTACTTATTCAATTTCCTAATAACTTAGAAGGAAATTTTAAGAAAAATAAACCTATTACTATAAAAATGAGTGGTATTTCTGATAATTATATTCTTTGGGTATTAGAAGACTTAAAACCTGTATCTAGTTACCATATAGAACTTCCTAAAAATAAAAGTGCAGTATTAAGCTATAAACCAAAAAATAAAACAAAAAATGTAAAAGCTATTGCTATTCCTCTTTCAAGTAATCTTCCAGAAGAAAGTACTTCATTGGTGGTAAAGTAATGAATATTTATATAAATGATTTATCAAAGTATTATAAAAACAAAAAAGCATTAGATCATATTACTTTACATTTATCATCTGGAATCTATGGATTAATTGGTCCTAATGGAGCAGGAAAAACTACTTTTTTAAGTATTTTATGTGGACTTATTAAAAATGATAGTGGAACAATTGAAATTGATGAAGTTAAATTTTTAAGTGATGATTTTTATCATGTCTTTGGATATGTTCCTCAATCTCCTGCTTTATATGTTGATCTTACTTGTAATGAATTTCTTGAATATATTTGTGCACTTAAATCAATTGATAAAAACCAAATAGATCATACTTTAAAATTAGTTAATTTATATGATCAAAAATATATCAAGATTAAAAAATTATCTGGAGGAATGAAGCAACGTTTATCTATTGCTCAGGCAATCATAAATGACCCTCAAATTTTATTATTAGATGAACCTACAACAGGTTTAGACCCTATTGAAAGATTAAGACTTAAAAATCTCTTAAGAAATCTTTCAAAAAATAAAATTATTATTATTTCTACTCATATTATTCAAGATATGGATCATCTAGCTAAATCTCTTATATTCTTTAAAAACGGACAATTATTAGATTTTAAAAGTCCACAAGAATTAATATTATCATTAAAACAATTCTTTTATGAAACGATTGTTTCAAAAAAAGATCTACAAAAATATATAGAAACATATCATGTTTCTTCTATTGTACCTATTAACGATGATTATAAAATTAAGTTTTTTTCTCATAAAGATGAATTATTTCCACATTGTAAAGAAATAAATTTAGAAGATATTTATCTTTATTATTATGGTGATGTTTATGATAAAAGGTGAATTATATAAGTTATTACGTTCTAAATCAGTTAAAGTCTTATTTATTCTTTTGCTTATCTTAAACAGTTTACAAATCATATATGTCAATTATCAAAATATATATGGAGATATTAATACAGGAAAAAGAAAAATATTAAAAATAATTGAAGGCCCTATTTCTCAACAAAAATATGATTGGCTTGTTAATTATCATAATACGATGTTAGAACAAGTAAATAATGGTAACTATAATACCAAAAACAAGTCTAAAAATACTTTTTCAGGTTATGTTTTCGGTGATGAACAGATAAGTAATAATTTATTAGAAGATTATGAATATACAATCAATTATCATTCTTCAATTAAAAATAAAATCACTATTTTAAATGAAAATATTAAAAAAACTCAAAATATTAAATGGAAAAAAGAAAATATAATGCTTAAAAAAAGATTAAAAAATAGAAATCTTAGCTACTACTATGATTATACTTTAATCAATAATTTTATGAATCAAGATTTTCAATATCTATTATCCCTGATATTTTGCATTATCTTAGTAATCAAATTATTCATCTATGAAAAACAAAAACAAACAGATTTATATTTTTATATTTCTAGAAAACAAATAAAAAAAATATTTATATCAAAGATATTAATGATCTTGTTATTTACGTTTATTTCTTCTTTATTATTGTTAATAGAAAGTTATCTTATTTATTATTTTTTAGGAATGAAAAATGGTTTATTTCAACCACTTTATGCATTATCTCATTTTATGTATGAACCCTATAATATTTCTATATTCTTTTATATTGTTTGTAATTATTTTTTTCGTTTAGTTGGGTGTTTATCTTTCTCTTATTTATTTTTATTTCTTTGTCATTTTTTAAACAAGGAATATAAAGGATTTTTTATTGCTATATTGATTATTTATATTTCAATTCAGCTATATAACAACAATCTATTAAGTATTATTAGTTTTTCATCTTTAAATGATTCTATCTATAATCAAAGGATTTTTATGAGTTCCTTATTATTTTCATTTATCATTTTAAATTTAAATTTTTTTACCTATTTTCTATTTAAGAGGAGATATTATGTATCAATTAATTAAATTATATTTTCGTTTATTTTTTAAAAATAATAAAGGTTTACTCATTATTCTTATTTTACTTTTTACGTCTTTCTCAACTTTATATATAAATCTACATCAAACAAAAATAAACCGTGATACTACTACACAAATTTATGATCAATATATAGATAAATACTCTGGTATTCCAAATAATTCAAAAGAAAAACAAATTCTAAAAGAATTAGATTCTTATGAGAATAATGAAGATATTTTAAAAGAATATAAAAATCATCAAATTACTCAAAAAGAATATCTAAAAAAACAAAGAAAAAATAATTCTAATATTTTAAAAAAAGATGCATTAAATTCTTTCTACTTATATTATTTAAAAATTAAAAATACTCAACATAAGGAAATAGTTAATACAAAGTATACTGATTGTTTAAATTTTAACAATCTAGATTTTATTCTCATTCTCTTTCTTTTCTTTCTTATTTATAGTATCTATTTAAAAGAAATAGATGATCATATATGGATTTATGAAAAAACAACATCTAATGGTATTAAGAATGCTAAAAAGAGTAAAATATTTGTATTTAGTTGTATATGGGGATTATTTTTAATTTTAATGACTATTGGTAAAATACTTATTTTTAAACATTTTTCTAGATTAAATTTTTCGATAATTAATATTCCTTGGTGTTCAAAAAATTGTCCAAATATTTCATTAATAACATTTATATGCTTTTGTACATTTCTTTACTATATAGCGAGTTATCTTTTATGTGGTCTAAGTATTTTACTAAAAAAATTTATTCATTCTAATATCTTTATTTTGCTTGTACTTTTTATTTTCGTCTATATTCCTTTAGCTTTCTTAGGAAATAGTATACATATTCTTTATTTTCCTTTTATTAGTTTTCTTGTTCCTGGTCGCTATTTTGCAGGTTATGGTGAAAAAATGTTAGGCATAGATTTTCATATAGTAATTATTGAATTGATTATTATCTTTATATTCTTTCTTCTTTCTTTTTTTAAAGGAAAAAGAAAGAACTTGATTTTTCTTTCTTTATTAATATTAATAACTGGTTGTTCAAGTAATCAAAATAATTCATCTAGTTTTCAATACAATAGTTATCATGAACTTAACTTTGCGGAAAATAAAGAATATTATTATTTTTCTAATAAGATAATAGATAAAAATGATTGGAAAGAGTATTCTTTAATAAGAAATCTTTATGAATCTAGTAATAATTTAATTAATGTATTTCCTCAAAAAGATGGTTTTTTTTATACTATTGACGATGATGAAAGTGAATATTTATATCTCTTTAATAATGATTTTCAAGATGTTAAATTAAAAAAGTTATCTTCTTTACAGAAGAATTTTATGAATATAGAACAACAACATATCCCTATTTCAGATAAGAATATATTAGGTATTATTGGTAACAGGAATAGATATTATATTATTTATAGTGACAAAATAACTAATCAAAATAATAAAGTTGTTTATAAAGGAAAATTAACAAACCGTTATTCTATTTATCATCAATATCTTTATTTTCTACAAGATGATTATACAATCATTAAAATATCTCTAGATACATTTAAAAAAGAAAAATTAGATACTCCATTATGTGATTATTTCTATATAAAAAATAATCATCTCTATTTACACAATATTCAAGATGATAAGTTATATTGTGATAATCAAATTCTATTTAATGAACAAATTGAAAATAGTGATATATATAAAGATAAACTATATTACACCCAAAATGATGGTTTATTTATGTATGATTTTACTTATAAAGAAAGTACTTTATTAACAAAAGAAAAAGTATATTCATTAAAAATATCAATAGATGGAAAATATTTATCTTATATAACAGATAGCACTAAAAAAAATAAAGAAATTAAAATAATCATTAAAGATTTAAAAAAGAATAAAATAGTATATGTTAGAGATGCATAAAAGTCATGGATAAACCATGACCTTTTTGTGAAAATTTATGTCCTTTGATATCACTCATTTTAGTGATTTCTGTATTATCTTTTTTAGTGATAATTGCTGGATAAGAGTATGTATGTGGAATTGAAAAATCATATTTTTTCTTTCAGCTGTAATAGCCACTTGGTTTGTTACTAAATCATATTTATCTGAATCTAATCCAGCAATTAAACTATCCCATTTAACTTTAACCCCTAATTCTTTAGCAAGGCTTCTGATACTTCAACATCATAACCTACTAAATTATCATTATCATCATGATAAGAGAAAGGAGCAAATGTTCCTTCTGTTCCAATCACGATTTCTTTCTTTTCCTTAATTTTATCCCATGTATTTTCTTGTTTAGATGATGCACATCCTGTTGTTACAGTTGCTAGTAAGGTAAGTGCTAATAATTTAATTCCTTATTTTTTCATTGTTGTTTCCACTTTATAATAGATGATATTCATGTTCCCATTTACTATTTACAAAATAATCAGCTGCTTTTTTAGCTGCTTCTAAATCCATAAATGTATAATTTCCACATTCTTCTTCTTTAGCCCCTGGAATCTCTTGATCCCAAGAGGCAATTTGACTATAAACATCTTTTACAACTTCTTTAATCACTTCTAAATCTAAATCTCTCACAATCAAATAAAAGCCTGTCATACAGCCCATTGGTCCAAAATAAATCACTTGATCTTTATATTTACCATTTCTAAGTAATGTTGCGCCAATATGTTCAATCGTATGTGCTGCTTCTGGTTTTAAAGCCGGTTCAACATTAGGCTGTGTCATTCGAATATCATATGTAATCAAATCCCCATCAATTCTTGATACATAAACTCCTTTAGTTAGTTTTCGATGATCAACACTAAAACTTGTAATTCTTTCCATTTTTAATTCCCCCATTTTATTTTGTACCAATTTATTTATTTCATATATAATTAGTATGATATAAGAATATAACATTCACTTATCCATGTCAAGCAAAAGCTATGTGACTAAAAGAATTAAAATTTTTTATTTTTTTAAAGAAAAAAGCAAAAAAAGAGACGATATATATAGTAGGAGGTATATTTTATGGAAGGTATAATTGAAAAAAGTTCATCTAATCATAAACTAGTATTAGATAACTATTGTAAGTTGATTATTTGTCATGAAGAAATATTAAGTAGAATAGTTAAATGTTTTGTTGATGAAGCAAAACATTTAACTCTGAATGAGATTGAAAGATTGATCAAAGAAAAGAAATCTTTTCAACATTTAGATAAAGAAAACTTTATTCCCTATAGTGGTAAAACGAATTATGATTTCCTTTGTACGATTGATTTATCACAAAGAATCTATCTAAATATTGAAATACAAAACGACCCCAATCCAGGTTATTCTCTGATTACACGAGGTCTTACTTATATCTCAAGAATCATGACAACGCAGTGGAAAAATGAATATTATGACTATGATTATAATCATATAAAGAAAGTCTATTCAATTTGGATATTACCACAATCTGCCAAAAAGAATGATGGTCATATCAATGCGTATAAGATAGATGAAATAAATGTCAATGGAACAACAATAGAAAGAATAGAAACCTATGACAAAGGTGTACTTATTATGATATACTTGAACAAAGAACATGATACTAATGAAAAGTATATAATCTATGATAACATACTAACACCACTTGTTGCTTTTTTAAATAATGTATTAAGTTATCAAGAAAAAAGAAGAATCATGAAAGAATATGGATTTAATGTAATAGATAAGGAGGTAGAAAAGATGTGTAACTTAGGAGAAATGATTGAAAGAGAAGCAATTCAAAAAACGAAACAAAGTGAAAGAAAAAAAAGAAATATCATGGTAGTAAAAAATCTTATTCATAATTTAAATACTACTTTTTCTAACGCAGTAGAATTACTTGGATTACCTCAACAGGAAATTGATGAAATTAAAAAATATTTTCAATCATAAAGAAAATGTATCAACTTAAATCTATAAGTTGATACATTTTTATTGATAATTTAATACAAATAATTCTTCATTATTTTTTATAACATTTAAATCATAATCATAAACTTCTTTTAAAGTCTTTTGATTAATCATTTCATGAGGTTTTCCTTGAAACATCAGTTGTCCATTTTTCATTGCTATAATTTCATCACTATAATGAATTGCTTGATTAATATCATGATGTACCATAATAATAGTGATTTGATATTCTTTGTTTATTTTTCTTAATAAATTAAGTGTCTCTATTTGAGCTTTAATATCTAAATATGTTGTTGGTTCATCTAATAAAAGTATAGGTGTTTTTTGTGCTAAAGCTAAAGCTATCCAAACACGTTGTTGTTGTCCTCCTGATAAGCTATTTAACATTTTATTTTGATGTTCTTTAAGATTTGTGACTTCTATTGCCCAATCTATTATTTGCTCATCTTCTTTTGAAAGAGATTGATGATAATTAAGATAAGGTAATCTTCCATAACCTATGATTGTTCTAACATTTAAATCCCCATATACTTGATTCTTTTGATGTACAACAGCTACTTTTCTAGCAAATTCTTTAATTTTATAATCCCATATATTTTTATTATCTAACTCAATTGATCCTTGTTGTATTTTATAAATACGACTTAGTAACATTAAAAGTGTTGATTTACCACTTCCATTAGGTCCAATAATGGTTGTTATTTTTTGATCTTTAAACTGTATATTTATATCTTTCATATAAGATTGATGATTATAACTAAAAGATAAATGATTAACTTTCATATAAACTCCTTTTTAATAATAAGATAAATATTGGACCACCTATCATTGACATAATAATTCCTGCACTTATTTCATAAGGAGCCATCAATGTTCTACCTATTGTATCAGCAACTAATAAAATAATAGCTCCACATAAGGCAGTTGTTGGGATAAGATATTTATGTTGATTACCTACAAATAAACGTGCTAAATGTGGCACAAGTAAACCTACAAAGCTTAATATTCCAGCAATAGCAACAGATATACTGCATAATAAAACAGCTAATAAAGATAAAATAAAACGATATGTATTTACATTGATTCCTAATGATAATAATGTACGATCTTCTAATCCTAATAAATCACATGCTTGTGTTAAAAAAAGTAAGATTATTAAAATTGGCACAATATAAATCATTAAAAGAAATACATCATTCCATGAATATAAAGTAATTGTTCCTGCTGAAGATGAAATAGAAGCTGACATACTTTCTATAAGAGAAACAATGGCATTCATAGTATAATGAATTGCTACACCAACAAGAATAATTCTTGTTGTATTTAAACCTGATTTCCAAGATAAACTATAAATAATAATAAATGTTATTAAGCCTCCTAGACATGTAATCATTGGTTTAAATACATATAAATCAGGTAAAAAAATACCAACTAAAAGACTCACAATATTTGCACCTGCACTTATTCCTATTAATCCAGGATCTGCTAAAGGATTTTTAAGAACAACTTGAAATAATAATCCAGATAAAGCTAATGCACACCCTACAAGCATTGTTACAATAACTCTAGGAAAACGTATTTGATAAATACTTGCTACATCTTTGTTATATTCTATAAATAAACCTTTCATTAGTTGTATAAAAGATACTTTAATTGAACCTATATTTATTGCTAGAAAAAAGCATATTCCTAAAATAATCATTAAACCTAATATAAATAATAACGGATTCTTTTTAATGATTTTCATATAAAATTCCTTCTAATGTTTCTAATCCTTTTTGATAATTAAAATTAGCACTCATTCCAAAATATTCGTTATTTAGATCATATACTTTATTATTCTTAACAGCATCAAATTGTTGCCATGTTTCATTATTAGAAAACTCTTCTTGAAAATAAGCCATTACTTTTTCAGGCATTGCATGACTTGTTCTTAAAATAAGATCAGGATTTTGTTTTAACATATCTTCTACACTTACATTAACAAAATCTTCCCCATTTCCATCTCCATAAATATTCGTACCACCTGCTAATTTTACTAAATCTCCAACATAACTAGATTCAGTTGCTACAACATAACTTCCTCCTGGAAGACCCATTAAAATAAGTACACGTGGGCTCACATTGTTTTGATATTTTTCTCTAAAAGAAATCATATAATTTGTATAATCATCAATTAGTTTTTGTGCTTTTTTTTCTTTATTGAAGAATTTTCCTAATTCTTCAATACTTTTATACATTCCTGATAAACTTTTTAAATTTAAAAAACTTGAACTTATTTTTATTTTTTCATATTTACTTGCTAAATCACCTTCTAATGAATTAGGACTTAAAATAAGATCTGGTTTTAATGTAGAAAGTTTTTCCATATCTGGTGACATTGCATTCCCTAATTGAGTTGCCTTTTTATATTTCTTAGGAACTGAATAACTATCACTTTGAGGAATACCAACAACCTGTTTTGCTGGTACATCTAATTGGTCTAATATTTCAGTTATAGAAACAGATGTAGCAGCAATTGTTACTTCTTCATTTGTTTGGACTTCTTGATTTTGATTAACACATCCGGTTAATAAAGAAATTAAACAAATAAAAATAAAACTATTTTTTAATTTTTTTAACATAAACTACACCTCCTATAACGATCACGCCTAAGACTCCAATAATCCATAAAAAATAATGAGAACTTGCTTTTTGTTCCTTTTGATTTTTCTTTTTTATATTTTTAGTAGTTAATTTTAATTTTGTATCTACTTTTCCTTTTGAATTAATTAAATGATTACTTAACCCTGTCGCATTTTCCATTAATGATTCTTTTGTGATTGTCCCTACTGTAGCTTGCGGCGCTTCTGTATTTTCAACAGCTTCTGGAGTTGTTTCCTCTTGTGCTTTTGGTGTTGGTGTTGATGATTGAGTTGTTGTACTTGATTGATTTTCTGTTGATGTTGTTGGTGCTTGGCTTTGTGGAATCATTTGGCTGTTATAAACACCTGTTCCAGATATTGCCGAGGAAATATTAGGTTTAATAAAAAACTGAACATCTCTCCCCATAGGACTTACATACATAATAGGACTAATATAAATATCTAATGAACTTACTTGTATTCTATAATGATTAACTGTATCTCCATTTGCACTACTACTTCCTGTTTTAGTTGCTGATACAGAAGACATAGCACCACTTGATGTCATGACTTTAAAACGTACATTACTAACATTAGAAGCTAATCCAAGTCCTACAGTGATATAATATTTTCCTCCTGTTTGTTCAAGTAATAATTGTCCTTCAACAATATTACCTACCATACTATCACCTAAAGCAATATTTTCTCCACCATCTTCTGTTTTACCTGTAAGAGGATTAACATAACTTGTTGAACGACTTATTAAATAAGCACCATCATTTAAAGCATTTACTGGCGATAAAAATAACAACATCATCAAAGCAATAATATTTATCTGTAATATTCTTTTCATAATTCCTCCATAGAAATAATGAGGCATATTTTATGCCTCATATTTTTTTTGTAAAACAACAAACATAAATAATGAAATCATACCTAATACACTCATCATTGTGATAGGGGCTTGATCTCCTGTTTTTACTGCTTGACTTTCTTGTTGATTATCTTTTGTAGTTTCTGTTTTATTTTCAGTAGCTGTATTACTTGCTTGATTTTGATTATTTTCTTTTGGATCTTCTTTTTTAGTATTTGTTTCTAATTCAGTTTTATCTGAAATATATGTTAATGTACTATAATCAACTTTAATTCTTGCTTCTAAATCCATATTACCCATCATAGCAACATGTGGATTCATCATTACATTGATATATTCATCTTCATGAGGTAATTCAAATGACCATAATGTTGGATTACCTTGTGTATCTTTTTCTATAATTGTAGCACTATGATTTTTATAATCTTCTTGAGCACTTCCAATATAGAATTCTTGTAAACTTGCTTTAATTGTTCCAAATGACATTTCTTTTGTAGAAATATACATTGTTGCTTTTCCATCTTTAACAATAATTTTAGCTTTAGAATCTAAAGCAGCAGCTGCCATAGATGCTTTATCACTTGTTGCATTCCATAATGCAACATCTACACTATATGTACCATCTTGATTAAATCTAGAAGGAATTACTTTTGTTAGATGATCTAAATCTAAAGATAATCTAGCAGTAGCGCCTCTATTACTTCCGCCATAATAGAATTTAACATTTGTAAGTTTTACATTTTGATCTAATTTAAATTGAACCTTTGTTGGATGTCCATTTTCTTCTTCAACAATTGTTGCTTCTTGATATGTTCCATCATTTAATTGATATTCCATTTTATCAACTGAAGCTGTTTGACCATACATTGTCATTTCTTTTAATTTTAATGTAACAGTAACTTCATTATTGTTAACATTTATTTGTGCTGATTCAATTGCCTTAGCTGCCATTGATTGATCATCACTATTTTCTTTTAAAACATCAACTGGAACATTATATGTACCATCTTCTAAAACATATTCTTTTTGTAATTGTTGAACATTATCTAAATCTAATGTTAATGTTACATTTGTAGGATAATCATTCCCTTGTCCCATCATAGCATTCATAAAATCAACTGTAATAGATAATACTGTTGAATTATTTTCATCTAATTGAGGTAAATCAAATAAAATCTTTTCAGGAACATCTACATCTACTGTTTGTCCATTCATTCCTTGTGTAGACTTTTCAACTTTTGTTGAAAGAGTTGTTCCATTAGCAATTGTTAGAACATTTGCATAATATTCTTTCCCTAAATTAATAATCATATTTTGTAAAGTAGCAATTGCTTGCATTTTTCCATCTTCATTTACTGTTACTTCTAATGAATCTCCAAATGCTTTTGCAAAAGCTGTTTGTACTGCTGGAATGGGTGCAGCACTTGTTAAACTTTTGATTGGAACTTGATATGTTCCTGCTTTTGATAAATCATTATTTAATGCATGTACTGAATTAAATGATGTAAGTTGTAAACATAATGCCATCATTAGGGCTAATGTTATTTTTAATAATTTTTTCATGTTGACCTCCTTTTTGTAAGTTAGCTTAAGCTAACTAAAGAGAGTTTAGCATTTCTTTTCCATTTTTCAATATTTTATTTTGTTTCAGGTGTGTAACATAAAAGATACTATTTTATGATTATTTGTTGATATAACTACACTTTTATAGATGTTTTACACGTGAAACAAAAAAGCCTTCCAACTTGGAAGACTTTATATTTATATATTATTTTTCGAAATCAAATTCTTGGAAAACATCACTTACTGGTAAATTATTTTCAATACTTTCAATTGTTTTAGCAAGTAATGAAGCTACTGAAACAACTTTTAATTTATCGAATTTCTTTTCTTCAGGTAAGATAATTGTATCAGTTACAACTACTTCTTTAGCTGAACAGTTTTTCAATCTTTCAACAGCTGGTCCTGAGAATACTGGGTGTGTACATGCAACAAATACATTTTTAGCACCTTTTTCAAGTAACATATCAATACCTGCTACAATAGTTCCACCTGTATCGATCATATCATCAATCATGATACAGTTTTTACCTTCAACATCACCTAATACACCCATGATTTCAGCAACGTTAGGTTTTGGTCTTCTTTTATCAATGATAGCTACTGGACAATCTAAAGCAACTGCCATTTTACGAGCACGAGTAGCTCCACCATGATCTGGTGAAACAACACAGATATCATCTAAGTTTTTATTTTTGAAATAATTACAGATTAATGGTAATGCTTGCATATCATCTACTGGAATATTAAAGAATCCTTGGATTTGTGCAGCATGTAAATCAATAGTTACAACACGATTAACACCAGCAGTTGTTAATAAATCAGCAACTAATTTAGATGTAATTGGTTGTCTAGGTTTTGCTTTTCTATCTTGTCTAGCATATCCAAAGTATGGCATGATAGCTGTAATTTCTCCAGCTGATGCTCTTTTTAAGGCATCTGCTAAAACTAAGATTTCCATTAAGTTTTCAGTAACAGGATTAGATGTTGATTGGACAATGAAAACATCTTTTCCACGAACTGATTCATCAATTTCAACTAAGATTTCTCCATCAGCGAAATGGTGAACTTTTGATTTTCCCATTTCACAACCTAAATTATCACAAATATCTTGCGCTAATTCTACTGATGATGATAAAGCAAATACTGTAATTTTGTTTTTCATTTTTTCTTTTACCCCTATTTTCCTATTTTATTTCTTTTTTCTTCTAATACTTTACTATAACCTTCTTTGTTCACTTGTCTACTTCTAGCAATTGCAAAAGCATCTTCGTGAACTTCATCTGTAATTGTTGATCCAGCAGCAATAAATGCATTTTTACCAACAGTTACAGGAGCAACTAAATTAGAATTGCAGCCAACGAAAACGTTGTCTTCAATTACTGTTTGGAATTTATTTTTTCCATCATAGTTGCTTGTAATAGTACCACAGCCAATATTTACGTTTTCACCAACTGTCGCATCTCCAATATAGCTTAAGTGCGCAGCTTTACTTCCTTTACCAAAAGTTGCTTTTTTCATTTCCACAAAGTTACCCATGTGGACATTTTCTAAGATATGACAATGATTTCTAAGTCTTGCATATGGCCCGATATCAACACCGTTTTCAATAATCGAATCAGCAATAACAGAAAATTTAATTTCTACGTTATCTTTGATTTCTACATTATCAAATTCACAATAAGGTCCAATATGACATCCATTACCAATCACTGTTTTTCCTTTAATAATACATCCTGGTTCAATTGTTGTATCATGACCAATCACTACATCTCTACCAATATAAGTATTTGTCATATCTACAATATTTACACCATCTAATAGATGTTTTTTATTAATACGATATTGTAATTGTTTTGTTGCTTCTTGTAATTCAAACTTATCATTAATTCCACCAACTTCTGATAAGTCATCAATTTTATAACCACCAACATTTAAGTTTTGATGATTCATAATTTCAATTACATCTGTAATATAGTATTCATTTTGAGCATTGTTATTTGTTACTGATTCTAATGCTTTAAATAAAGCAGCATTATCAAAGCAATATTCTCCAACATTCATTTCAGAAATATTTCTTTGTTCATCTGTACAATCTTTATACTCAACAATACCTTTAACTTGATCATTTTCTCTAATAATACGACCAAATTTCTTATTTAAGTCACAATCACATGTCATGACTGTTCCTTTCATTTGATGTTCATTATGATATTGAATTAACCCTTGTAATGTTTCTTTAGTAATTAATGGTGCATCACCATTTAAAACAATAGTTGTTCCTTCTTTATCTCCTAAAACATCTTTTGCTTGCATCAATGCATGTCCAGTTCCTAATTGTTCTTTTTGCATTACGAACTCAACACCATCAACAAGTTTCATGACTTCTTCAGCTTTATGTCCAACAATAACATAAATACCATCAACACCTAAACCTTTTAATTCATCAACGATATGACAAACCATAGGTTTATATAAAACTTCATGTACTACTTTAGGCTTGTCGGATTTCATTCTTGTACCTTTTCCGGCAGCCATTACTACTGCGTAAGTTTTCATCGTCACACCCCTCTACGACGTCATTCTAACAAAATATAACTCATAATTAAAGATGAATAAGACAATTTATTGCAAATTCCTACATCTTTTCAAAAAAAGAAAATCTTATCACAGATTTTCTTCCTTGTTTAAAATTTTCGATTTTCTAACAAAAAAATAACGTTTTCTAAAGAATTCATATCCTTTATTCATAATTTCTTGATTTCTAGTAATACCAAATACACATGAACCACTTCCTGACATTAAAGCTCCATCAAAACCTAACTTCATCATTTCTTTTTTGATTTCTTTAATTTGTGGCACCATTTTAATAGAAGGAAGTTCTAATGTATTTTGTAGATTATCAATAACTACTTGATAATCATTCATTTCAATTCCTTTTTTCATCTTTCTGCAATCTTGATGTTTTACCTTAGATAAATCTAATGAAGTAAATGCTTTTTGAGTTGAAACACCTTTTTTAGGTTTTACAAGTAATAAATAAGCTTCAAAAGGTTCATCAATAAATTGTAGTTTTTCACCAACACCTTCAACAAAAGCTGTTTTTTCATAAATACAAAATGGAATATCTGCTCCTACTTCTTTTCCTAAAGCAGCCATTTCTTCATAAGATAAATTTAAATGAAATAATTTATTCATAGCTTTAATAACTGCTGCTCCATCAGCACTTCCACCAGCTAATCCTGCTTGCGTTGGAATATGCTTATAAACAAAGATCTTAACACCTTTTTTTAATCCGTATCTTTCTTGCATCAATTGTGCAACTTTATACATAATATTTCTTTGATCGGTAGGAACGATCTTACTATTTGACTCAATTTCAATTCCTTCATCAATGACATTAATATAAATGAGATCATGTAAAGTAATAGGTGCCATGATCATTTCTAAATCATGATATCCATCTTCTCTTTTTCTTACAACATCTAACGCTAAATTTACTTTTGCATATGCTCTTACTTTCATTTTTCATTACCTCGGATACAAATTTCTGGCAACCCCTCTTGTATCAATTCCACCAACACCTAATTGTTTAAAAGAGGTTTTCTCTATAACTTTTTCTAAATCAACATACTCTTTAATATTTGTACTTGCGATTTGAGTTGTGATAATAACAGGATCTAACGCATGAATATTTTTTCTTGAAGGACTTGATGCAAAGTTAGCACCACTCGCTACTAGAAGTTCATAGTATGACTGACACGCTCCTGCAAAGATTACTAATGCATCTTTGTCGGGTTGATATTCTCTAGCCTTTTTGATTGCTTCTACAAAATCTAAACTGTGCAAATAATCTTGACTATTTCTTTTATGTCCATTTTTTTTCAAAGCATCATGTCCTGTAATGACTAAAAGATGTGGATTATGTTTTTTTAATAGGTTGGTTATTTTACTAGCAAACTCTTCTTCTTTAAAATAATAACCATATGCTCTAATACCATATTCTTGATATTTTTTCATACACATCTTTAAATAAGAAGGATCTCCATCTAAATGTAAAACACTTCCCTTTAAACATTTTTCTTGTGGTAAATGCACATCTTCTATTACTCTTTTCTCTTGAACAAGCTCTAAATCATCTATTTCACTATCCGCAATAAGACGATACTCTATTCCTCTTAAATAACAAATATTTTCTTGTATATCAATGACTTCAAAAATAATATCTTGATGATATTTTTTTCTACTTACAATATCACCTATCTTCATTCTATCACCATTATATAGTATGTTTATATAATGATTTCGTGATAGCCTGATAATCTTCTAATGTAAGTTGTTCACATCTTAATTTTTGATCTATTTGATTTTCATTTAAAACATCTAATGCATTTTGATATTCTTGTTTTAAATTATTATAAATCGTTTTTCTTCTTTGTTTAAAAGCACTATTTAATACTTTATATAAATCTAAATTAGCTTCCTTATTAATTGTAATCTTTAAAATAGCACTATCAATATGAGGTGCAGGAATAAAAACATTTTGACTTACTGTAAACATATATTCAATTTTACCCATATCTTCAATCATATACATCAGTGGACTTTTATAATCGCTTGTATATTTTAAAGCCACTTCTTTTTGTACCATCACGACAATTTCATCAATAACTTTACTTTCAGTTAAAACCTTTTCAATAATTTGAGTTGTAATATAGTAAGGCAAATTAGCTACTAAAATAACTTTTTCATACTTATCCTTTAAAGTCATTAAATCCTCTAAATTTACTTTTAAAAAATCTTCAAAAACAATCTCAATATTTTCCTGATTTAAAAACTCTTCATAGACTTCTTTAAAACGTGTATCTATTTCATAGCTTCTTACATATCCTGCATAACGTGCTAATACTTGAGTTAAAGCACCAATTCCAGGTCCTACTTCAATCACTGCACATTTTTCATTAACACTTGAACAACGAACGATTTTTTCTACGACATGAGGATCAATTAAAAAGTTTTGCCCATATTTCTTTTTAGGATATAAATCATATTTATCTAATATATATTGAGTTGTACTTTTAGTCGCTATATCCTTCATTCTCTAACTCCTTCTCTATCATTTCCCTGGAAATACCCACCATATTTAATCTTTTAAACAAAGTTTTTGCATTGCCATATCCTAAATGAAATAAATCATAAACCTTTAATCTTTTCTTTTTATCTCCAATAATATCTAATTCTAAAAACTCTTTCCAAGAAATACTTTCTTCTTGATTTGAAAATGTAACAACATTTTCAATTGCTTTCTTTACAGCTTCTTTATTTGCTTCAGCAATACCTAGTTTCTTTTTACCAATTGCATCTTTTCTATCAACAAAAGCATGTTTACAATTTTGTACATATTTCTCCACTTGGTTTCTAATCCTTAAACCTGGATAATCTGGATCTGTTAAAACAATAACACCTCTTGTCTTACTTGCCTCTTTAATAAGCTCTAATGTTTTATCATCTAATCCTAGTCCATGTGTTTCAATAGTATCTACATCATATAATTCTTTTAATAATTGGCTATCTGTTTTTCCTTCAACAACAACAATTTCATTAATTCTTTTCATAACTTTACCATTTTAAATAAATCGTCTTCAATTGATCATTCGTGATATATTGAATATGATCTACCCCTTCTATTAAACGATAGGCATCTCCTTTTTTTGTTAATCTTTCTTTAGCATCATTATATACTTCATTTGAAAATTGAAAATAACATTCTCTTTGATTTTTATTTATTTTAGCTTTTAAAGTATTTAATTGATATAAATCAAAATACAACCCTTCTTCTTTAAAATAAGTATGTTTATCATTTTTAGTTATTTTATAATGATCATCTAAATCATACATTTGTTTCATTGCTTGACTATCAAACATCAAATAATTATTATTGATGATTTCCTCATCATCTAATACTAAATCACCCCAGGTTGCATCTATATAATAATAATCATTGTCATATTTTATCATATTTATTGCATGTTTGTCTCTTCTTCCTTTTATTGTTTTCCCTGTTAAATATGTTGCTTTAAAATGCAATTGATTGAGTAGATACTGCACTGTTTTTGCATAACCACTACAAACTGATTGATGATTAATAAGAACACTGATTATTTCTTGGTTATATTTTGCTTGTTCATTATACTTACAATGAGTAATAACGTCATCATAAATATATTTTATTTTTTGATAGGATTTTAAATCTTGTGTATCCTCTTTTAGTTGTTTGACAATTTTCTTTATCCTTTTTTGGTCTTTAAGAATTTCTTTTTCTTTCATACTATATTCAAAATTAAAAAGACCTTTTGTATTAAGAGACCATTCCTTAATATAAAATAACTCTGGATGATCCTTTAAAACTGCATTAACAATTTTACTTACTTTATCTATCTCTTTTTCTTTAATATAAATATTTTGTTTTCTTGTATAAGCAATATTATAAATTATTTGATAGAGTTGTTTTTGTTTTTTATTTAAAAGCTGGTAATGATATTTAAAACATTGATCTTGTTTAAATTTATTTTCTATACTTTGGCAAGATTGTGGAAAACATCCACATAATAAAAATAATACAAGTAGACTAATCAGTTTTTTCATTTTAAAAAAAATAATCTAGCGAATGCTAGATTACTCTTCCCTCAATTTATATTCAAAATAACTCTTACCAAAATAAACTACACTACCTGCCAAGAGCATCATTAATAATCCTAAGCACATAATAAACATCCCCTTCTTATTCATATCATACTCTTTTATACTATTTTATGCAAATTATTTAGATTTTATATCCTTTTTTTACTTCTTTTTTTCTACAATCTTTTTAAAACTATTATTATAAAATATTATTAGTAAAATAAATATTTTTAAACTTGTTCAATGATTTAAAAGGGGTTAAAATTATAATAAGTAGGTGATATGATGAATGCCGATAGATTATTTATGCTTGTTGATACATGTGCCAATATTGATGAAGTAAAACACGAGTTTCCAAATTTAGATTTTTTAACTTATTTTTATGCTTTATTAGGATATTACTGTATTCCTACAATCAAGTTATATAATGAAACAAAAATTGATGAAAATACTTTGAATGGTATTCTTAATGGAAAAATTCAGCCTCAAAGAGATGATCTTATTCAAATGAGTTTAGTTTTAAATATTGATTTAAAGAAAACAAACTTTATGCTTTCTCTTGCTGAATGTGAAACATTATCCTATAAAGAAAGTAGAGATAGTTTAATCATTTGTGCTATTAAAAATCATTATTCAATTAATAAAACAAATATGATGTTATCAACCTGCAATCTTATCAAAATATAAATAGTGGTTCAAAAATGAACCACTATTTTTCTATTTATTTAAGTTTTTAAATGCTGTCGATAACATTAATTTAATACGATTTAATTGGTTAACTTCACTTGCTCCTGGATCATAATCTACAGCAACAATATTACTTTGAGGATATTTCTTTCTTAAAGCTTTGATTGCTCCTTTACCAGTAACATGGTTAGGTAAACATCCAAATGGTTGCATACATACAATATTTGGTGCTCCACTTTCAATAAGTTCAATCATTTCACCAGTTAAGAACCAACCTTCACCCGTTTGGTTACCAATTGAAACAACTTCTTTAGCTTTATCAGCAAGATGTTCAATAGAAGCTGGTGGAGCAAAACGTTTTGATTTTTCTAAAGCTTTGATCATATCTTTTCTTAAGAAATCAACGGCTTTAACTGCGAATTCACATAGCTTAGCAGCTTTAGCTGTCGCATTGAAATGTTTTCTTTCAAATGTTGTTGAATAGAAACAATATTGGAAGAAATCAATTAAATCAGGCATAACTGCTTCTCCACCTTCTCTTTCAATAATATCAACAATTTGATTATTAGCAGTTGGATGGAATTTAACAAGGATTTCTCCTACTAAACCAACTCTTGGTTTTTTAATATCTAATAATGGTAATTCATCAAAATCTTTTACGATTTGATAAACATTTTTCTTAAATTCTTTCATGCTACCAGTTTCGATATTCTTCATACATTTTTCTACCCATGATTGATAAAGTCTATTGGCACTTCCTTTTTCTTTTTCATATGGTCTTACACGATAAAGGACTCTCATGAATAAATCTCCATACATTGCTCCAATGATAACTTTCTTAGCAAGTGGGTAGGTAATTTTAAATCCTGGGTTTGATTCGATACCTTGTAAATTGGCACTAATTACTGGTACTTGTTCTAAACCAGCATCTTTTAAAGCTTTACGGATAAATCCGATATAGTTTGTCGCACGACATCCACCACCTGTTTGAGAAATGATCAAGGCTGTTTTATTAACATCATATTCACCACTTGTTAAAGCTTCCATCATTTGTCCAGCAACAAGGATACTTGGATAGCAGGCATCATTGTTGACATATTTTAATCCTGCTTCTGTAGCTCCTTTATCTACTGATGGTAAGACTTTTAAGTTATAACCACTTTCTTGCATTGCTTTTTCAACAAATTGGAAATGGATTGGTGACATTTGTGGACATAGAATTGTCCAACGATCATCTTTCATTTCTTTAGTGAATGGTACTTTCACTGGTTTATATTTTTTAGATAAATCAATTTCTTTATTTTCTTGTTTATCAATTGTTGCTTTTAAGGAACGGATACGGATACGAATAGCACCTAAGTTACTTCCTTCATCAATTTTAATAAGTGTATAAATCTTGTTTCTTGCATTTAAGATTTCTGCTACTTGATCTGATGTTACAGCATCTAATCCACAACCAAATGATGTTAATTGAATTAATTGTAAATTAGGTTGTGATGATACAAAAGATGCTGCATGATACATTCTTGAGTGATATGTCCATTGATCCACAACACGTAATTCTTCTAATTCTTTATCTAAATGACAAACGCTGTCTTCTGTTAAAACAGCCATTCCTTCACCAGTGATTAAATCAGCTAATCCATGGTTGATTTCTGGATCGACATGATATGGCCTACCTGATAAAACAACACCTATCATATTATTTTCTTTTAAGTAAGCAAGGACTTTTTCTCCTTCTCCTTGGATGTCTAATCGACATTGTTGTAATTCTTCATAAGCATGTTCAATCGCTGCTTTTAATTCTTTATCACTAATACCAAATGATTTAAATTCATCTTTTAAGTTTGTAAACATTGTTTTACGATTACTTAAATCCATGAATGGATTTCTAAAGATGATTTCATTTGTTTCTAAGTTATCTACGTTATTTCTAATAACTTCTGGATAAGAAGTTACGACTGGACAGTTGTAATGATTTCCTTGTGTTACATTTTCTTTTCTTTCATAAGCAACTGAAGGATAGAAAATATATTTAATTCCTTTTTCAATTAAGCTTTCAATATGTCCGTGTGATAATTTAGCTGGATAACATACACTTTCTGATGGAATAGATTCAATTCCTTTTTCATAGATTTTTTTACTTGAACGTGGTGATAAGACTACTCTGAATTTTAAATCAGTAAATAATGTATGCCAGAAAGGATAATTTTCATACATATTCAAGACACGAGGAATACCTACTGTTCCACGTTTTGCTTCTTTAGCCGTTAATGAACGATAATTGAAAACTCGACGATATTTATAATCATATAAGTTTGGTAATTGTTTTGATTTAGGAGGTAAGTTTGCTCCTCTTTCACATCTGTTTCCACTGATATGTTCACTACCATCATTAAATGAAGAAACTGTTAACATACAATGATTTGTACATTTTTGACAATAACGAATGGTACTTTCATAACCGAAAGCATCAACTTGTTCCTTATTAAGTAATGTTGTTCCTTGTCCTTGATATCTTTCTCTAGCAATTAAAGCAATACCAAAAGCACCCATTAATCCAGCGATATCTGGACGAATCGCTTTGATTCCTGTTTCTTGTTCAAAAGCTCTTAAAACAGATTCATTATAGAATGTTCCACCTTGTACTAATACTGATTTACCAATACTTTCAGGCGAACGTAATTTAATAACTTTATATAAAGCATTTTTAATAACAGAATAAGCAAGACCTGCAGAAATATCTTCAATCTTAGCTCCTTCTTTTTGTGCTTGTTTTACTTTAGAGTTCATAAATACAGTACAACGTGATCCTAAATCAATTGGTGCTGTTGATTGTAAAGCTAGATTAGCGAAATCAGCAACATTATACCCTAATGATTTTGCGAATGTTTCAATAAATGAGCCACATCCTGATGAACAAGCTTCATTTAATAAAATATCTTGAATAATACCATCTTCGATCTTGATAGCTTTCATATCTTGTCCACCGATGTCTAAGATAAATGAAACATCATCTTTAAAATATTTAGCGGCTGTAAAGTGAGAAATTGTTTCTACTTCACTGACATCCATTTTAAATGCAGATTTAATTAAAGCTTCACCATATCCAGTTGAACCAGCATGAACAAGTTCTACTCCTTTAGGTAAGATTTCATAGATTTCTTTTAAGATCTTACGAACAACTTCAATTGGATTTCCTTCATTAGATGAATAGAATGTATATAACACAGAACCATCTTCATCAACTAATACAGCTTTAGATGTTGTCGAACCAACATCTACACCTAAGAAAGCTTTTCCTTGATATGTATTTAAATCTCTTTTCTTTACTTTAGTACGATAATGTCTATTTCTAAATTCAATACGATCTTCTTCTGTTTCAAATAATGGTTTCAAAGTATCAGTTTCATCGGAAATACCATCTTTTAATGATTCTAAAATAGTAACAAGTTGATCAATTGATGTTTGATTCACTTTATCTTCTCTAGCAAGTAAACAAGCTCCCATAGCAACGAATAATTGTGAGTTTTGAGGAAAGATAACATCTTCATCTTTTAAATTTAATGATTCAATAAAACGTGTACGTAATTGATCTAAGAAATAAAGAGGACCACCTAAGAAAGCAACTTTACCACGAATAGGTTTACCACAAGCAAGACCACTAATTGTTTGATTAACAACTGCTTGGAAAATAGAAATAGCAATATCTTCTCTTGCTGCACCTTCATTAATTAATGGTTGAATATCTGTTTTCGCAAATACACCACAACGAGAAGCAATTGGATAAATTGTTTCATAATTTTTAGCTAGTTCATTTAATCCAGCAGCATCTGTTTGTAATAAGGAAGCCATTTGATCAATAAATGCTCCGGTACCACCTGCACAAGTTCCATTCATTCTTTGTTCAAGAGTTGATTCAAAATAAGTGATTTTTGCATCTTCTCCACCTAATTCGATAGCAACATCACATTCAGGAATATATGTTTCTACTGTCTTTGTACAAGCAATCACTTCTTGAACGAATTCTACATTTAAGTGTTTTGATAAAGAAAGCCCACCTGATCCAGTCATAACTACTTTAACTGGTAAGTTTCCATAGTGTTCTTGAACTTCTTTAATTAGATTTTCTATTGCTGGTTTAACATCAGAATAATGTCTTTGATATTTTGAATAGATACATTGATGTTCTTGATCTTCCACATATAATTTTACTGTTGTTGATCCTACATCAATTCCCATGTAATATAATTTATCCATTTTTTGACTCCTTTACTAAATTAAGTGTCATTTTAGAAATCGTATTTCTAAATTGTTTCACTTCTTTTTCATCAATTCCATCTAACATAATTTTTTCTAATTGAATAACATGATTATCAATCTTTTCTACTGTACTATACGCATGTTCAGTTGCTTTAATTTTTTTCATACGTTTATCGTTTTCAACAGGTTCTTTTGTGATATACCCATTCTTTTCTAAAGAATTTAAAAGACCTGTTGCAGTTGATCTTCTAATATTAAAATATTTTTCTATGTCTTTTTGATAAACTTCTTCATCATTTTCACATAAATAAATAAGAATTAGCCCCTGCGGTCCTGATAACATACAATCAATACCATGAATATCATCTAAATAACGTCCCATATATTTAGACAAAACACGTATTTCCATTCCTATTCGATGTTCCATAAATGTCTCCTTTTTTGTTCGGCTGCTAACATTATACGCTTTTGTCACACTATGTCAAATTATTTGAAATTTTATTATTTAAACAAAAAAATAGATATTTTCATATCTATTTAAATAAAGCACTTCCAATTCTAATCATTGTTGATCCATGTTTTAAAGCTTCATGATAATCATTAGACATTCCCATTGATAACTGATCCAATTGATACATTGGATAATCTTTTTGAAGTCTTTGTAAAAGCTCTTGTGTCATCTTAAAATACTTTTCAGTTGCACTACTTTCAATATGTGGTGCCATCATCATAAGTCCTCTTACTTTGACATGAGGATAATCTTTTAAACTATTAAATACTTCATCAATTTCTTCTACTTCAAAACCATGTTTACTTTCTTCTTTAGCAATATTTACTTGAATTAAAACAGGCATTTCTAAATCTCTTTTAGCGGCTTGTTTTTCAATTTCTTTTAATAAAGAATAACGATCTACTGCATGAATTAAAGTTACTTTATCAATAATATATTTAACTTTATTAGGTTGTAATGTTCCAATAAATTGAAATTCACCATTACCATGATAATTTTCATACTTTTCTAAAAAGGCTTGTACTCTGTTTTCACCAAAACATGTTACACCTAATTCTTCTAATTTTTCTATTTCATGAACATCTACATATTTTGTAGCTGCAACAAGTTTTGCTGGTTTTACTTCCTCTAATATCTTTTTAACTGCTTCTTCATTTACAATCATAAAACTCTTCCTTTCATGATAAATTCTTATTTAATTATAATTCAATCAAAAAGAAAAACAAGAACTTAGTCTTGTTTTAATCTTATTCTTTCTGATTCCTTTTTTAATACTTTCATTAAAATAGGTGCACATATTAAATAAAAACAAAAGTTTCCTACTGCATGAAAAGTATCAAATAACAATCCTGCCATATAATAAACAATATATAAAGAAGGACCACCTAACATTAATTGTTCTAGAGAAACAACAATACCAAAGACATACCCCATAAAAAAGGAAAAGATAGCCATAGGAAACAGTTTTGGTTCCTTATGTATCTTTTTTAAAAAATCTAATAAAACCTGTGTAATCAAACAAATAACAACCCAAGCTAATATTTGAAAGAACGTCCATGTTCCCATTCCTAAAAATAAATTAGAAACTACTGTTGTAACAACACTTAACTTCACACCAAATCCTAAACCAAATAACATAACTGATATAATAATAATAGATGTTACAGGTTTAATATTGGGTAAGAATTGTAAATATATACGTGAAGCAATATTAACTGCCGCTAATATTCCTATTAAACTTATTTCTTTTACTTTATTTGAATGCATAATTTATTTCCTTAATTATAATTTACATAATACCAAACAACTTTATCGCCATCTTTTAAATTGTATTTAATTGCTGCCTTATTAGGCGCAACACCATTAACACTATACATCCATCCAGACATTGGCCCATGTTGTTTTTCTTTTAAACCACCTATTCCTGAAACATAATAATCACTACCCTCAACCTCTTTACCATTTTTAGCTGCTATAATTTTTAATACACTTAAAGCATTACTATTTTTATCAACATTTAAAGTACCAGCCATCATTGTATTTCCCATTCCAATTACTTGAATATTTATTGTAATTTTTTCATTAGTTGGTTGTTGATTCGATGAACTATTGGTTGATGAATTATTTGACTGATTATTACTTGTTTGTCCACTATTTGATTGAGATCGATTCGTAGAACTTTGAGAATGACCTGCACTACTACTTTTACTATTGCTTTGAGTTGTAGATGATGATTTACTATTTGATTTATTTTCATCATTTGTTTTTGTTTCATCTGTTGATTGTGTTGATGATTGACTGTCATTTTGTGTAGATTCACTTGTTTCTTGTGTTTGATCAGTTGTCTCTTGTTTCTCTTCTTTTTTAGTTTCCTTAGTATTTTTTTCTTTCTTATTTTTTGTAGCGTCTACTTGTGCTACTTGATTGGTTTTATAATTTCCAGTAACACCATTATAAATAGAAAAACTACCAATAAAAACAAAAGAAATTGTAATAAATAATATTACAATTCTTTTTGTTTTATCCATATTTTTTATTTTATTAATGAACTCTTTCATATTCTTTTCTTAATACTAAGAATAATCCACCAGACACCATTGATAATGAAACAAAGATAACAACATTAGTTTCATCTCCAGTTTTTACTGAAGTTGTTTTTTGATTTGTTGTTTCAACTTTATTTGTAGATTGGCTATCTTTTTTTGTATCTGTTGGTTGTGCTGGTTTTGTGTTATCAGGTTGTTCTGGATTCATCATTTTATCATAAGCTTTTTTTGCTTTTTCAAAAACTGAACCATTTTTATATGTACCTAATGTTTTAGCTACTTCTGCAGTTGTATATTCTGCATTATAACCACTTGGGAATGACCCATCGCTTAATTGTGTATTTAAAAGACAATCTATTGGATGAATAGTATAGCTATCATTTAATAAACTATTTGTATCATAGGCGAACATTCCTTCTAATACTTGAGATTGAGTATCTACATTATCAGTAGTAATCCATCCTGTTGTTGTTACAGTTGTATTACTTTTTATATAATCAATTGCTTTATTAATAGTAGTGGCATATTTTTCTTTATTAACAACTGCTAAACCTTCGATAACCCATCCTGTAGTATCATAGTCAGCATAGTAAACTCCACCCCATTCATAACCACAAACACTAGATGATGCTAAATCTGTATTTAACTTATCAGCAAGTAAATTTGTTTTTTCTGATGATGTAGCATATAAAGCATATAATGTCCAAATATCTGAAGAAGCTCCCCAGCTACCTTCAACATTACCATTTTCATCAATTTGGCTTTCTAATGTTTCTTTGTCTTCTGTAGGATCAATTCCTAATAAAACTTCTGTTACAATTTTTTTAGAAAGTGATGTTTTACTAAAATCTACTGAAGAAATATCAAATTGATTACTTTCTGCTTCTAACCCTAAAGATTCTACAGCAAGAATTTTATCTGCATTATTTAAAGTATTGTTATTTTTATAATATTCAACAACTTTAGAATAAGCATCATTAATTTTTGATGTATCATAAGAAGCTGCCGATACACCAGAAATAGCAGTCATAAAACATAATACTGAAATCATAAGACTGCATACAATTTTTTTCATTTTCATATTCTTTCCCCTTTCAAATTAAATAACTCCTAAATAAAAACTAGGCATAGTTATCCTAGTTCATCTAGAAGAACTACTTTATACTCCGTAAAGTGTATCCTTAGATATAGGCAAGTATTCCGACTCTGTTTCTTTGTTTAAGCGTCTTCCCAGTTTTCCAGTGACTTTATGCTTATCCTCCACATTACGGCGGCGGGACCGTTCAGGTATTTCACCTGATTCCTTTTTAATTTAAATATATAATATTTAAAACCTATAAATATTATTCAATTTTACTTTGTACTTGGACATTATATTATAATTGATAAAAAAAATATAGACAGAATAGAAAAAAATCGCATGAAATCATGCGATTTTAGATTATCTGATTGTTGTACCTACTGGTAATTTTCCTGCATCTACAACACCTAATACTTTTTTATCTCCACCGGCAAGAACCATACCTTGTGATTCTACGCCTCTTAATTTAGCTGGTTTTAAGTTTGTTACAACAATAACTTTTTTACCAGTAAATTCTTCTGGTGAATAAACATCAGCAATACCACTTACGATTTGTCTTGGTGTTTCTTCACCAACATCAATTTGGCTTACTAATAATTTATCAGCATTTGGATGTTTTTCACATTTAATAACTTTTCCTACTTTTAATTGAATTTTAGAAAAGTCATCAATTGTAATTTCTTCTTTTGTTTCTTTAGCTTCTTTTTCTTTCTTTTCTTTTATAGCTTTGATAGAAGCTTTTTGTTTTGCTTCAATAACTTCTACTTTTTTAGCAACTTCTTTTGGATCTAATCTAGCAAATAACATTTCTGGCTTTTCAACTACTTTTGTACCACTTGCATATTTACCAAATTCTTTTAAACTTTCAAAATCACGTTGATCTGTATTAATTTGATCTAAGATTTTTGTAGCTGTTGAAGGCATATATGGATATAGCATAACTGCTGAGAATCTGATTGCTTCAATTAAGTTATATAATACTGTAGCTAAACGATCTTTTTTAGTTTCATCTTTAGCTAATGCCCATGGCATTGTTTCATCAATATATTTGTTTGTTCTTCTTAATAAGTTGAAGATTTCATCTAATGCATTTGATGCTTTGAATTCATCCATTTTCGCAATAGATTTAGCTGGCATAGCTAACGCTAAATCTTTTAATTCTTGATCTACGTCTTCACATACGTTTTTGTTTTCTACAATACCACCAAAGTATTTATTAGACATAGCAATTGTTCTATTAACTAAGTTTCCTAAAACGTTAGCAAGATCACTATTAATTCTTTCTACTAATAAATCCCATGTAATACTTCCATCATTATCATATGGAATTTCATGTAATACGAAATATCTTACTGCATCAACACCAAAGATATCTACTAAATCATCTGCATAGATAACATTTCCTTTTGATTTGGACATTTTACTTTCACCTTGTAATAACCATGGATGTCCAAATACTTGTTTAGGTAATGGAATATCTAATGCCATTAACATAATTGGCCAATAAATTGTATGAAATCTAACGATATCTTTACCAATTAAATGTAAATCAGCAGGCCAGTATTTTTTATATAATTCACCATGATTTCCATCTGCATCATATCCAAGTCCTGTAATATAGTTTGTTAAGGCATCAATCCATACATAAACAACATGTTTAGGATCAAAATCAACTGGAATAGACCATTTAAATGATGTTCTAGAAACGCATAAATCTTGTAATCCTGGTTTTAAGAAGTTATTCATCATTTCATTTTTTCTTGAAACTGGTTGAATAAATTCTGGATGATCTTCGATATGTTTAATTAAACGATCTTGATATTTAGATAATTTAAAGAAGTATGCTTCTTCTTTGGCATCATGTACATCTCCCCCACAATCAGGACATTTACCATCAACTAATTGTGATTCAGTAAAGAATGATTCGCATGCTGTACAATATTTACCTTCATAATGACCTAAATAAATATCACCTTTGTCATATAATTTTTTAAAGATTTTTTGTACTTGTTTTTCATGATATTCATCAGTTGTTCTCATGAATCGATCATACGATGTATCCATCATATCCCAAATATTTTTAACTACACCTGCAACTTGATCTACATATTGCTTTGGTTCAATTCCTGCTTCTTTAGCTTTAATTTCAATTTTTTGTCCATGTTCATCTGTTCCTGTTTGGAATCGAACATTGTACCCTTCTTGTCTTTTAAAACGAGCAATTGCATCAGCTAAAATAATTTCATAAGTATTTCCAATATGAGGTTTACCTGAAGTATAAGTAATTGCTGTTGTAAGATAATAATCTTTTTCGTCTTTCATCTTCTAATCTCCTTTATAAAAATAAAAAACGCCCTTATAAAAGGACGAATAATCGCGGTACCACCTTTTTTACACATTGCTGTGTCACTCAAAACTTTAACGCAGTTAACGATTATTTCTAACTATTTGAAATAACTACTCCTGGGCCATCTCTTAAAGTTTAACATACTGATTTTCACCAGCCATCAGCTCTCTAAATGTTTTGCTTTAACATCTTCCATTCTTCGTATTTATTATATCCTTATTAACTTTATCAAACCCTTAAATCAATGTCAATGAGTTGTTTGAATAAAAATATGTTTCACGTGAAACAAAAATAGTATAGCCTAAACTATACTATTTATATTCAGAATGTCCTTTATATTTGATTAAATCAGATACAGTAACAAATTGATAACCTTCTTTACTTAATTGATCTAAAGCCATTTCTAATCCAGCAACAGAATTTTCATGAATATCATGAATCAAGACAATATTACCATCACCAGTTTTTGCTTTAGCATCTCTTATAATATTATTACATACTATTTGTGCACCATCTGTTGCTTTACTATAACGCCAATCTTCTGTATCTCCATCCCATAAAATCATACTTAAACCATATGTGTTGAAGGCTGATTTAACTGCATCATTTTTTGCTCCATATGGAGGTCTAACAAGTGTCGGTTCAGTACCTGTTGCTTTAAAACAAGCATCTTGTGTTTTCTTAATTTCTTCATCTAAAGCAGTAGCATCTAATTTTGTAAGTTGTGCATGTTGATATGTATGACTTGCTATCTCATGTCCTCTTTCATAAACTGATTTAACAACATCTGGATAAAGATTCATGTTTTGACCTAATTCGAAGAATGTTCCTCGACCGTTATATTTTTCAAATGCATTCATTGCTCTTTCTGTTAATGTTTTATGTGGTCCATCATCCAATGTAATAGCAACCATTTTTTTCTTTGGATCTACTTTCATTAACTTAGGTGCTTTGACACCTAATGGTGCATTAGATGGAATATTTTTATTTGCTAATTTTATGTAATCTTTATATTCTTTATAATTAATAACAATTTTATTTTTTAATGTATCATCTGTATAATATGTAAAACTATCTTTATCAACTTTTATTAATGTTGATTCTTTGTTATATTCATTTACACCCAATGTATTTAATAAATCACCATATTTACCATGTAAACAATCTTTTAAAGCAACTAATTGATTTGTTTTACAATCATATGTCATTATAGATTTTGTTGCTTTTGTTTTTGTCTCATCTTCATTAATACGCTTATAATCTAATTCAACAACAACATATTGTTTATAAATCTTTTTACAAGAGTAATCTAGATATAATATATCTTTTTGATCCTTTTTCTTTTTTTCTGATTTTAAATATGTGCTATATGATTCTTTAATAATTTTATTTAAATTCTTTTCTTTTAATTTAGGATAGTATAATGAAATGTAAAAATCATCATTTTCTTTTTCATAGTGTTGTACTGTTCCATATTGTTTATTTGTTTCATTATAAGTATTATAATCTTCATATTTATTTTTCTCATTAAATAGTAAAAAATAAATACCTCCTAATATTAATATCACAACCAATAATGTAATAATTACAGGTATTGATTTTAATCTTCTTTTTCTTCCATGTCTACCATAATTGTAGCTATCTTTGCTATACATATTACCACTTCCTCCTTTTTTATAATATACCACAAATGATATATCTTTTATAGCTTTTAATTTTGTTTCACGTGAAACAAAAAAAGAATATCATTATTTAGAATGATATTCTTGATAAACACTATTTTTATTTAAATTTCTTTGTTTAGCAACTTCTTTAATTGCATCTTTAGTAGACATTCCTTTTTCAATGTACATATCTACGTCTTCCTTGATTGTTGTTTCAAAAGTTATTTCTTCTTCTACTTCTTGACTACCTTCAACAACAATAACCATTTCTCCTCTTAATTCTTCTACAATAGAAATAATTTCAGAAATATGACCTCTAATGATTTCTTCATGTTTTTTAGTAATTTCTCTACATAAAGCAATATTTCTATCTCCTAGAATATCTAACATTAAATTTAATGTTTTTTTAATTCTATGTGGTGATTCATAAAAAACAAGTGTTTCTTTATATTTTTTTAAATCAATTAATTCTTTTTTCTTTTTCTTATCTAAATGATCTAAAAAGCCATAAAACATAAATGGTTGTGGAGCAATTCCTGAAACAACTAAAGCATCTAAACAAGCATTACATCCTGAAATAGGAACAACATTTATTTCATGTTCTATTGCTTCTTTAACTAATTCATATCCAGGATCAGAAATAGCAGGATAACCGGCATCACTTACTAAAGCAATATCATTTCCTTCTTCTAATAATTGTATAAGTTTAGGAATTGATTGTTTTATGTTATGTTCATGATGAGAAATAAGTTTTGTTGAAATTTCAAAATGATTTAAAAGCTTAACAGTATTTCTTGTATCTTCTGCAGCAATATATTTTACATTTTTTAAAGTATTAATAGATCGATATGTCATTTCATCTAAATTACCAATAGGTGTTGCTACTAAATATAATGTTGGTCTTTCATTTTCAAAACTTTTTTGTCTATTCATCTATCTTCTCTCCAAACATTCTTCTTACTTCATTACTGTAACTTCCATCATCATTATGTGCATATAATGGTGGTTCGATTTTTAATCCTTTTTTTCCTTTATACATTCCTTCTACTAATAAGACATGTGAATCTCTATTCATTTTAGGATATACAAAACGTATTCTTTTAGGTTCAATATCATATTTTTGCATAATATTTAAAATATCAATCATACGATCAGGTCGATGAACAATTGCAAATCTTCCTTTGTTGTCTAATAAATAAGCTGCCGCTGAAATAATACCTTCTAAATCAATTTTTATTTCATGACGTGCTATTGTTAAATATTCATTATCATTTAAATTACTATTTTCCCCTACTTTAAAAAATGGTGGATTGCAAACAATCAGCTGTGCTTTTGGTAACTCTTTGATAACATCTTTAATATCGCCATGAACGACTTCAATTTGGTCATTTAAATCATTCATCTCAACATTTCTTCTAGCAAGATCAACCGCTTCATCTTGAATTTCTATACCTATAATTTTTTTAGGTGTTCTTTTTGAAAGCAATAATGGAATAGCCGCATTATTTGTACCAAAATCAACAATATTTTTTACATCTTTATTGATTGTACAAAACTGTGATAATAAAACAGTATCCAAAGAAAAGTTAAACATATCTTTTCTTTGGATAATTTTCAAATCATTATATGCTAATAAATAATTAATGACTTCTTGGTTTTCCATTTTTCTTTCCTGCATGATTATTTTTATCAAATTTAATTTCGTCTAAACCAACGAATACAATTCCATTATTTGTTTCAATTTTAACAAGATCATTAATAACATTTAATCCTGTTACTTTTACATCTTTATCTTGATATTTTACATGTGATCCTATTTTAGGAAAACGTTCTTTTTCTAAAGAATAAATTTCATCTTCATATTTTAAACAACACATTAATCTTCCACATGCACCTGATATTTTTTCTATATTAATTGCTAACATTTGATTTTTAGCCATATTAATAGAAACTCCATTAAATTCTCCTAAAAGAGTTGAACAACATAATGGTAAACCACATGTTCCAATTCCACCAATTACTTTTGCTTTATCTCTTGGACCAATTTGTCTTAACTCTATTCTACATTTGAAAACAACAGCTAATTCCTTTAATAGTTCCCTAAAATCAACACGATCATCGGAAGTATACATAAAAATAACTTTTGCTTTATCTAATGTATATTCACAATTAGTAAGTTGCATATTAACATCATATCTTGAAACAATTTCTTTACATGTTACTAATGCTTGTTTTGCATCCTTAACATTTTTTTGATAATTTTCTATATCTTTTTTTGTAGCTTTTCTAACTATCTTTTTTAATTCTGTATCTAAATTAAATTCTGATATATCTTTTAATTCCTGTGATATTTCTCCAAGTTCTAATCCTCTAGCAGTTTCTACAACTACTCGGTCATCTTTTTTTAATTTTAAATTTGTGGAAAAATAATAGATCTTACCAGCACTTTTAAATTTTACACTTGCAAGTTTAATTTCTTCCATATAAATTCCTTTCTATATTCTATACATCATACTATCCATAAGTAATGGAATATTAGCATTTGTATCTAATAAGTATGATGTTTCTAATAATAATTCAATTTTCTTTATTATATCATTGTTATCATATGTTAGTGAATTAAAAAATTCTACGTGATTACAAAAAACAGCTTTTTCATTTTGTTTCACGTGAAACATATCCTTAAGTGCAAGAATAATAAAGTTAATAAATAATTTAATATTTTCCTTTTCTTTATGATCTTTAAGCATATGAATTTGTGTGTTTATGATAAGATTTTCTCTATATAAAAATAAATCCTCAACAAAATTAATTGCTTGTAACATAATATCATCAAAATCATCCTGATTTAAATTTTCTAAATCATCTTCATCTTTAATAATATAAGATAAGACACTTGCTTTTTCTTCTTCATATCCTTTAGCAATCAATTTTTCTTTAAGTACTTCTTTATTATCTGGTTTTAATTCTATAACCTGACATCTAGATATAATCGTTGGTAAAATACGGTTGATATTTTTAGTTGTAAAAATTGCATAAATACCTTCTGTTGGTTCTTCTAATATTTTAAGTAAAGCATTCATAGCTTCTTTGGTTGTTTTTTCAACATTCTTTAAAATATAAACTTTTGCCTTACCTTCAAGAGAAGACTTTTTGAAAGTTTCTTGTATATTTTCAATGTGTTTCTTTTTAATACTTTCCTCTTCTCCATCAATTTCTATAATATCTGCATATTGATGGTTTAATACTTTTTGACAATCTATACATTGTTCACAAGCTAAGGTTTCATTACATATAAGTGACATTGTTAGAAACTGTAATGGTTGATCAGTATTATTTCCAACAAGTAAGAATGCATGTGGTATTTTTTTTAAGTTAAATTCATTTTCAATAATTCTATAGAATAAAGGTTGATTTTCTTTTAAATAATCTTTGATCATAATATTTTCTTAATTTCCTTTAAGGCATCTTGTACAACATCTTCAACCTTTTGATCTGCATTGATTTTTACAATACGATCACTATATTGTTTACAAATTGTTAAATAACCTTCATAAACATTTTTATGAAAATCACTTTTTTCTAAATCTAATCGGTTTGTTTCTCTTTGATTAACTTTAATTCTTTCTAATCCTTTTTTATAATCAATATCAAAAAATAAAGTTTTATCTGGCATAACATCGTTTATCGCAAATAAATTCATATTATAAACTTCATCAATTCCTAGATTTCTAGCAACACCTTGATAAGCAAGTGAACTATCTACAAAACGATCACATAATACAATATACCCTTCTTTTAAAGCTGGTAATACTTTTTCTACAAGATGTTGTCTTCTTGCTGCTGCATATAATAAAGCTTCTGTACGTGCATCCATTTTTGTATTTTTCTTATCTAAAATAACATTTCTTATTTGTTCAGCAATATCAACCCCACCTGGTTCTCTTGTAAGTAAGACTTTATATCCTGATTCATTTAATATTTTTACAAGTTCTTTAGAAACTGTTGTTTTTCCACTACCTTCTGGTCCTTCTAATGTAATAAACTTTCCTGTCATAATACTTCTCTCCTCTTTCTTCATTATTATAACTGATTTTTCTATTTAAACAAGAAAAGACCTCTTGCAAGGTCTTATATTTTCTTTCTTCCTTCTAAAGATTTTAATAATGTTAATTCATCTGCATAATCAATATTACTTCCTATTGGTAATCCATTAGCAATTCTACTTGTTTCTATTCCTTTTTTCGCTAACAACTTAGCTAGAAACAATGCTGTTGTTTCACCTTCTCTTGTAGGATTCGTTGCAATAATCACTTCTTTAACTCCATCAAGTCTTTCAAATAAAGAATTAATATTTAAATCATCTATCGTTTTACCATCAATCATAGAAATCGTCCCATGTAAAACATGATATAATCCATGATATTCTCTTACCTTTTCCATAGCAAAAACATCTTTAGGACTTTCTACAACACAAATAACTGATTGATCCCTTGTTTCATCTTTACAAATTTCACAAAGTTCACCTTCACAAATATGTCCACATTTTTTACAGTAATGGATATTATCTTGAAAATGAGATAACACATTTGCAAACTCTTGGACATATTCTTTATTCATTGATAAAACATGATAAGCTAATCTTTCTGCAGATTTACCACCTATTCCTGGTAGTCTTTTAAAACATTCAACTAAATCTGTAAATGACTTTGGATAATTCATAATACACTCCTATTCTTCAAATTCAACAATCTCATCACCAAACATATCAATCGCATATTGTTGAGCTTCTGTAAGTTCTACAACCGGTTCATGATATTCATCAATATGATGTAAAACAATTGGTTGTGGTTGTGGTAATTTTTTTTCTTTACTAAGTTGAATAAATTTTTGTCTCATATTTGGCCAATCTGCTTCCATTACTGCAATAAAATCGTATTCTGATCCTAAAACTTCCTTTAAGAAATTTTTTAATGGATAATAATTTTCTGTATAGTTAATACTATTCACTTCTGGTTGATATTTCAATGTCAAAATAAAACCTTTTTCACCAGCAGCTACAGGTTTAGCATCACATAGCATATTTGCATATTTAGCAGTATTAAGATTATAACAATATCTTCTAATAACTGGCCATTTATCTTGAATATCATTTAAAACTGTTCTTTTCGCCTGTACTAAAATATTTAAAATGTCATTAAAGTCTACTTCTATTTGAGCTGTTGTTTTTACTTCTTTTACCTCTTCTTTAGATTCTTCCACAGGAGTTTCTACTTGTTCAACTTTCGGTTCTTTCTTTTCTTCTACCTTTTCTTGTAAATATTCTTGAGGTTCAATTACTGGTTCTTGTATCTTTTCTACTGGTTTTTCAACCACTTCTTCTTGTTGAACTTCAACCAATGTTTCATGTGAAACATTTTCAATAACTTTTGGTTCTTCTACAACAACTTCTTTATGTTCATTTTCAATTTGATTACATATCTTTAATAAAGCTAATTCAAAATATGTTGATGAATCTACAGCCTGTCCATAATGACTACTTGCATCCATAAAAATATCAATCATTTGAAATGCTTCTTCTACTAATATATAAGGAACAATTTGTTGGATATCGTTTTTATGCAAAACAAATAATAAAGATAAATCTTGCGTGTTTTTAAAAATAATAACATCTTTTAAAACATCTATTAAATCTTGTGTCAATCTCTTTAAATCAATACTTAAAGACATCATATGATCTAATGTTTTTAAAACATTCTTCATATCCTTTGTCAGTAATAATTTAATTAAACGTATTTTTTCATCATTTGCTAATAAACCATAAACTTTATTAATATTTTCTACTGTTAAATGTCTATCATACGCTAAACATTGTTCTAAAATACTTAAAGCATCCCTCATTCCCCCATCAGCCAACTTAGAAATAATTTCAAGAGATTCTTCATCATATTCTACATTTTCTTCTTTTAATACATATTCCAAACGACTAATAATATCATGTTCATCCACACGTTTGAAATCAAATCTTTGACAACGTGAAATAATAGTTGGCAAAATTTTATGTGGTTCTGTTGTTGCTAGAATAAATACGATATGTGCTGGAGGTTCTTCTAATGTTTTCAATAAAGCATTGAATGCTTCAGGTGTCATCATATGAACTTCATCAATAATATAAACTTTATATTTAGCATTAATAGGGGCGTATTTGACTTTATCTATCAAATCTCTAACTTCATTGACTCCATTATTACTTGCTGCATCAATTTCAATAACATCAGGATGATCTCCTTGAGTAATTGCTTTACAGTTAGGACATTCATTACATGGAGGATGATTTCCTGTACAGTTAATAGCTTTAGCTAATATTTTAGCGATCGTTGTTTTCCCTGTTCCACGTGGTCCAGCAAATAAATAAGCATGCGCTATTCTATTTTCTTTAATTGCATTTTTTAATGTAATTGTAACATGACTTTGTCCAGCGACATCTTCAAATGTTTGCGGACGATAAGTACGATACAAGGCTTTATATGACATATTCTCAACTCCTATCTCCTACATTATACACGAAAAAAAGATATGAGTAATCATATCTTTTGACGTTTCTTTTTAAAATAGTCTTTTATTAACTTTGAACATTTATCTTTTAAAATATCTGATTGAATCATGGGAATATAATTAAGTTTAGGATCCGGTAAATGAATCAATTTATCTAAAGACATCCATCTTGTATCACTTGCACCATAAACAACTCTTTGAATATGACTTTGAATAATAGCTCCCGAACACATTAAACAAGGTTCTAAAGTTGTATAAAGTGTACATTCATCTAAGCGCCATCTTCCTATTTTTTTACAAGCTTCTTCAATAGCTAACATTTCTGCATGACCATAAGTTTGATTTAAATACTCTCTTTGATTATATGCACGGGCAATAATTTGATCATCTTTTACAATGATACATCCAATTGGTACATCATCATGTTTTAATGCTTTTAAAGCTTCTTGATAAGCTATTTCCATATATTCTTCATCATTCATCTTTTTTTCCTCTAAAAATAAAGACCATCACACATAGACGGTACTTCTTAATGCTGCTACCTTCCGGTCCTGACATGGTTCGAAGCCGCCTATTGTAATGGCAAATATGATTATAGCGTATTTTAGATTTTTAATCAATATATAAATTCATTAAAAGTGCATCATAATACTTTTGATTGACATTAAACATTTGAGGATATCTCCCTATTTCTTGAAAATTAAACTTTTTATAAAGATTAATAGCTGATAAATTATCCTCTTTCACTTCTAAATCAAGAATTTTTAAAGATGTTTCTTTGATCATTTCTAAAGCTTCTTCCATCATCATTGAAGCAATCCCCATATTCCAATATTCTTTTTTAACAGTGATTGCAAAATGACCAATATGTTTTAATCTTTCTTTTTGTTCACCTTGAATAGATAATAAAGAAACAAGTTCATCATCAATAAAACCACATAAAAGTAAACTATTCTCTTGATCAATAAAATCTTGAATAACTTCCATTTCTTCAAATTCATTTAAATAACATTCATTTAAACCATAAGTTAAGTTATCACTTTCTCCCCCAACCTGATTTAAATAATCAATAATCATTGAAGCATCCTCAATTTCTGCTTCACTTATAAATAATTCCATCTTTCTTTTACCTTTCTATAAAAAAGAGTCACCGAAGTGACTATTTTTTAGGAATAATAATATCTTTACCACCCATATAAGGACGTAACGCTTCTGGAATATTAATAGATCCATCTTCATTATAATTATTTTCAATAAAAGCAATAACTGCTCTTGTTGAAGCTAAAACTGTATTATTTAAAGTAGAAACATAATAATTTCCATTTTCACCTTTAGCACGAATACCTAAACGTCTAGCTTGTGCATCTCCTAATGTTGAACAAGAACCAACTTCAAAATATTTTTGTTGTCTTGGTGACCAAGCTTCAACATCACATGATTTAACTTTTAAATCAGCTAAATCTCCAGAACAACATTCTAATGTTCTTACTGGAATATCTAAACTTCTAAATAATTCAACTGTATATGACCACATTTTGTCATACCATTCCATAGCTTCTTCTGGTTTACATAAAACAACCATTTCTTGTTTTTCAAATTGATGAACACGATAAATACCACGTTCTTCAATACCATGAGCACCTACTTCTTTTCTAAAACATGGTGAATAAGAAGTCATTGTAATTGGTAATTCTTCTTCTTTAACGATTTGATCTTTAAATTTACCAATCATACTATGTTCAGAAGTTCCAATTAAGTATAAATCTTCACCTTCAATTTTATACATCATGGCATCCATTTCATCAAATGACATAACACCTGTAACAACATCACTACGAATCATGAATGGTGGAATACAATAAGTAAATCCTTTATCAATCATGAAATCTCTAGCGTATGAAAGCATTGCTGATGATAAACGAGCGATATCTCCCATTAAATAATAGAAACCATTTCCACTTGTTCTACCTGAAGCTTCTTTATCTAAACCATTAAAACGAGCAATGATATCAGCATGATATGGAATTTCATACTCAGGTACAACTGGATCTCCGTATTTTTGAATTTCTACGTTTTCTGAATCATCTTTTCCAATAGGTACTGAATCATGAATGATATTTGGTATTTTCATCATGATTTCTTTTAATTCTTTACCATATTCTTCTTCTTTAACTTCTAAATCTTTTAATTCTTCTGCCATAGAAGTTACTTTTGCTTTAATTTCTTCAGCTTCATCTCTTTTGCCTTCTCTCATTAAAGCACCAATTTCTTTAGAATATTTATTTCTTAAACTTCTAATTTCACTTGCTCTTGTGACAACTTCACGATAATCTTTATCTAATTTATAAGCTTCATCTACTAATCCAACTTTTTCATCTTGAAATTTTTTCTTCATATTTTCTTTGACTAAAGTAGGATTTTCTCTAATTAAATTAATATCAATCATTTTCTTTCCCCTTATATTATTAATAACTGCCTTGATTATACATCAAGGCTATTTTCTTTGCAATTCTCTTTTAATCCAAGCCATAATCACTTGAACAATCATCTCTTGTTGACTGTCATTTAACTGTGTATGTGGCTTAATATGATACCACTTATATAAACACCCTCGACAACATGAAGCCGTGGCATGTTGAGCAATAAACACAGGATGATTTTTCATCGGTGTTTGCTTTCCATCATTTAAAATCACAGCCGGTGCTATTCTTTTAGAAATAAAATCTCTGGCGTGTTGTTCTATAACATCTAAGCCTTTTTCATTACAATAATCTTTATACTTTTTAGCAAGATGAAAAGAACTTCTAAACTTTGAATGATCTAAACGATTAAACAATCTTTTTAATTCTTCCCCATTCATTTCTAAAAGAGTCAGATTACTCTGACTCTTCTTCACCTTCTTCTACAACTTCTTCTTCATTTTTAGCAACAACTTCCACAGAAGAAACCTTGCTATCATGTACTTTAATAAGTCTTACACCTTGAGTCGCACGTCCTGCTGTTTTAACTTGTTCCATAGGTAAACGAATCACAATACCATCATCTGTAATAATTAATAAATCTTCATTACCTTCTACTGCTCTAATCGCTACAATTTGTCCATTACGTTCAGTAACATTAATTGTTTTAACACCTTTTCCACCACGATTAGAAACACGATATTCATCAATTGGTGACATCTTACCATAACCTTTTTCCGTAACAACCATAATTAATTGTCCTTCACGGTTTGTTGTCATACCAATAACTTTAGAACCATCAACATTAATACCTCTTACACCACTTGCACTTCTTCCCATTGGTCTAACATGACCTTCAGAGAATCTTACAAGTTTACCATTACTAGCAGCAATTAAGATTTCATCATCCCCTTTAGTTAATTTAACACCAACTAAAGAATCATCTTCTTTTAACTTAATAGCAATCTTACCTGTTTGTCTAATGTTTTCAAATTCTGAAATATCAACACGTTTAACTAAACCTTGTTCAGTTGCAAAGAATAAATACCAATGTTTATCTTCTTCAATCATTTTCTTATTAATATTAATTAATGATTTAACACTTTCATCTTTATCAAGATTTAAAATATTAACAATTGGTAATCCCTTAGCAGTTCTACCAAATTCAGGAATATTATATCCTTTCAAACGGTATACCTTTCCTTTATTTGTAAAGATCAATAAATCATCATGTGTTGACATATGAATAAGTGAACTAATCACATCATCTTGTGTTGTTGACATACCTTTAACACCACGTCCACCTCTGTTTTGAGATTTATAAGTATCTACTGGCATACGTTTTACATAACCATTATTAGTGAGTGAAATAATAACATCTTCTACTGGAATTAAATCTTCATCTTCAATATCAAATGTACCTTGAATAATTTCAGTACGACGTTTATCACCATATTTTTCTTTCATTTCTAATAATTCATTTCTAATGATTTCTAAGATACGTTCTTCATTAGCAAGAATATCTTTTAAATCAGCAATTGTAATTAATAAATTATTTAATTCTTCTTCAATCTTTTCTCTTTCCAAACCAGCTAAACGTTGTAATTGCATTTCTCTTACAGCTTTAGCTTGTTTATCAGACATTCCAAATTCATCCATTAATCTTTGTTGAATGATTTCAGTTGTTCTACTTGTACGAATTAATTGAATAATTTCATCGATATGATCTAAGGCTTTCTTTAAACCTTCTAAAATATGTGCTCTTGCTTCTGCTTTATTTAATTCAAATTGTGTTCTACGACGAATAACTTCTTCTTGATGTTGTAAATAATATTGAATTAATTCTTTAAGTGTTAAAGTTTTAGGTTCATTATTAACTAAAGCAATATTATTGACACCAAATGTTGTTTGTAAAGAAGTTAATTTATATAATTGATTTAAAATAACTTCTGCTTGAACATCTCTCTTTAATTCAATGACAATTCGAATTCCTTCACGGTTTGATTCATCACGAACATCACTAATACCTTCAACAACTTTATCACGTGCTAAATGCGCAATCTTTTCGACTAATCTTGCTTTATTTACTTGATAAGGAATTTCATAAGCAACGATTCTTTGTCTTCCCTTATGTTCTTCAATTTCTGTTTTTGCACGCATAACGATTAAACCATTACCTGTTTCATAGGCTTTTTTAATCGCACTCTTTCCTAAAATATATCCTCCTGTAGGAAAATCAGGTCCTTGAATATAATTTTCCATTAATTCTAAAACAGTAATATCAGGATTTTTACTTACCGCAATAACGGCATCAATCACTTCACCAATATTATGAGGTGGCATATTTGTAGCCATCCCAACAGCGATTCCTGTTGTCCCATTGACCAATAAGTTAGGAATACGACAAGGTAATACCGATGGTTCTCTTTCTTCACCATCATAGTTTGGAATAAAATCAATCGTATCTTTATTGATATCTCTCATTAATTCCATTGAAATTTTAGACATTCTCGCTTCAGTATAACGCATAGCGGCAGCGCCGTCACCGTCAATTGAACCAAAGTTTCCATGACCATCTACAAGCATATAACGATATGAGAAATCTTGTGCCATTCTCACTAAGGCTTCATAAATTGAAGAATCTCCATGAGGATGATATTTCCCCATAACTTCCCCAACGATACGCGCAGATTTCTTATACGCTTTATCACTATAACAACCAAGTTCATTCATACCATAAACAATACGTCTTTGAACTGGTTTCATTCCATCTCTTACATCAGGTAATGCACGTGCTACGATAACTGACATGGCATAATTCATGAAAGAAGTTTTCATTTCTGATGTTAATTGAATTTTTCTAATTCCTTTTTCTTGATTATCCATTTTCTACTCCTTCTAAATATCTAAATCAGTTACATATTTTGCATTTTCTTGAATAAATTCTCTACGAGGTTCAACTTTTTCACCCATTAAAACATCAAAAATCATATCTGCTTCCATCGCTTCATCTAATTCAATACGATTTAAAATACGATGTTCAGGATCCATTGTTGTTTCCCATAATTGATCCGCATTCATTTCTCCTAACCCTTTATATCTTTGGATAGAATATTTTGCACCTTCACCTAACTTTGTTCTTAAATCATCTAATTCTTCATCACTATATAAATAGTGTTCTTCTTTTCCATGTTTTAATAAATAAAGTGGAGGTTGAGCCGCATAAACAAAGCCACCTTCAATTAAAGGTTTTAAATAACGATATAAGAAAGTTAACATTAAAATACGAATATGTCCTCCATCGACATCGGCGTCGGTCATAATAACGATTTTATGATAACGTAATTTATTAATATCAAAATCTTCACCAATTCCTGTACCAAAAGCAGTAATCATACTACGAATCGTATCACTTGATAAAACACGATCTAATCGCGCTTTTTCAACATTTAAGATTTTACCACGAAGCGGTAAGATAGCTTGAATACGACGATCTCTACCCATCTTAGCACTACCTCCGGCAGAATCCCCTTCGACAATGAAGATTTCACATTCACTAGCATCTCTTGATGAGCAGTCAGCTAATTTTCCAGGCAATGATGTAATTTCCATTCCTGTTTTTCTTCTTGTCATTTCACGTGCTTTTTTCGCAGCTAAACGTGCATGAGAAGCAACGATTGCTTTTTCAACAATAATTTTGGCAGTATCAGGATTTTCTAATAAAAATTGATCCAATGATTTAGAAATAATATTTGAAGCAATTTTTCTTACTTCTGCATTTCCTAATTTTGTTTTTGTTTGTCCTTCATATTGAGGATCAGGATGTTTAACAGAAATAATCGCTGTTAAACCTTCACGACAATCTTCTCCTGATAAAGCATCATCTTTTTCTTTTAAGAAGTTTCCTTTTCTTGCATAGTTATTAATAACCCTTGTAAGAGCTAAACGGAAACCTTCTTCATGTGTTCCTCCTTCATGTGTATTAATATTATTACAGAAAGAGTAAATATTTTCTTGATAACCATCATTATATTGCATTGAAACTTCAATCTTAATATCATTTTGCATATCTTCTACATAAATGATTTCATCATGAATTGGTGTTTTATTTTTGTTGATATAAGCAACATATTCCTTAATACCACCTTCATACATATAATCATGTTCACGATTTTGTCCATCTCTTAAATCAGTTAAACTAATTCTTAATCCCTTATTTAAGAAAGCAAGTTCTCTAATTCTTTGTCTTAAAACTTCATAATCATAAGTTGTTGTTTCTTTAAAGATTTCAGCATCTGCTTTAAAAGTAACCTTTGTTCCTTGCTTATCAGTATGTCCTAATTCTTTTAATGGTGCAACTGGTGTCCCACCATTTTCAAATCTTTGATAGTATTCTTTTCCATCACGATAAACATTGACTTCTAGCCATGAAGATAAGGCATTAACAACAGAAGCACCTACACCATGCAATCCACCGGAAACTTTGTAGCCTCCGCCACCAAATTTACCACCAGCATGTAAAACAGTAAAAATTGTTTCAACTGTTGATTTACCTGTCTTAGCGTGTTTTCCAGTTGGCATTCCACGACCATCATCAATAACTTCAACTACATCGTCATCTTTCAAAATTACTTTAATATGACTTGCATACCCTGCTAAAGCTTCATCGATTGAGTTATCAACAATTTCCCAAACCAAATGATGTAACCCTCTAGATGATGTTGTACCAATATACATACCCGGTCTTTTTCTAACAGCTTCTAATCCTTCTAATACTTGGATATCTGACTCATCATAGCTATGTTGTACTTTATTTTCTTCTGCCATCATTTTTCCTCCCTATGATTAATATTAATTTTCTTAGCTTCTTTAATAACATGATGTTCTATTCCATCTATTGATGTTGTTGTAATAAACGTTTGAATACGATTATTTAAAATATCTAAAAGTTTTGTTTTTCTTTGATCATCTAATTCTGATAAAACATCATCTAATAAAAGAATAGGATATTCTCCAATTTCTTCTTTTATTAATTCTATTAAAGCTATTTTCATACTTAAAACGATTGTTCTTTGTTGACCTTGAGAAGCAAACTGATGTGCACTCTTATTATCAATAAAGATCTTCATATCTTCCTTGTGAATTCCATAATAAGTACTTAAATATCTTAAATCTCTTTCAAATCCTTTTTTATAAAGTTTTAAAATATCTTCTTTATTAACATCTTTAATAAAACATTCATATTGCAATTCAACGATCTCATGACAATTTGCAATATTTAAATAAATATCTTTTACTTTTAAAGATAAACGTTCGATAAAATTATTTCTTTTTTCAATAATCTTAATTTGAACTTCAGCTAATTGCTCATCTAAAGTTTCTAGATATTCATCATATTTACCTCTTCTTTGATTCAATAATTTAAGATACTGATTTCTTTCCTTTAATAATCGATTATACTTAGTAAGATAAAAAACATAAATTGGTGAGATTTTAGATAACTCCAAATCTAAAAACTTTCTTCTAATACTCGGAGAACCTTTAACCAATGATAAATCATCTGGTACAAAGACAACCGCATTTAAATAACCTACATAATCTGAAATCTTTAAAATATCTTTTCCATCTACTTTTGCTTTTTTGGATTCCTTAGATAAAATAAGTTCTAATTGATGCATTCTTTCATTAGAAAAAACATTTCCTTTTACTTTTGCAAAGTCATGATCAAATCGAATCATTTGATCATTGATATGTGTTCTAAAAGATTTACAGACAGATAATAAATAGATTGCTTCAATAATATTCGTTTTCCCTTGAGCATTCCCACCAATTAAAATATTAATTCCTTGATCAAACTCAATAAAAAAATGATTATAATTTCTAAAATCAGTCAGTTCTAAATTATTGATGCGCATTTATACAATAAAAATTTCCTTCAAATTCAACTTGGTCACCATCATGAAGCTTTTTTCCTCTTCTAAGTTCCACTTCACCATTGACCTTTACTTGACCATCTTTAATAATCATTTTTGCTTCAATCCCACTAGATACAAGATTAACAAATTTTAAAAATTGATCTAATTTAATATATTCATCTTTAATTGGTATTTCTTTCATACTTAACCTTCTTTTCTCTATAATTGTACTAAGTTAGTATATCATAAAAATCATAAAAATTCAAAATATTGCGCTATATTCGCTATTTTTATTTACGAATAGAAAAATACTTTTTTGATAAAAAAGCTCTTAAAATAAAAATTACTCCCCAAATAAACAATTAAAAGGAAAATTTACAAAAAAAAGAAGCTTTCGCTTCTTAATATGTTCTAACTGGTAAAACAAGTTGTAATAATTCATCAGAATCAAAATCTTTAACGATGAATGGTTTCATTTCTCCAGTGAATAATATTTTTATTTTATCACCACTAAATGATTTAATAGCATCACTTGCATATTTACAACTAAATGAAATAGTAAGTGGTTCTCCTTTATAGAAAGAAGAAGCTAAATTTTCTTCTACTGAACCAATTTCTTGTTGATATGAAGATAAAATAACTTGTTCATTAGACATATCTAATTTCACAATATTATTTTGTTCATTTAATAATAATGAAACACGGTCAATCGCATTTAATAAATCAGCTCTATTAATATCTAATTCATAATCAAATTCTAAAGGAATCAATCGAGCTGTATCAGGATAAGATCCATCAATCAAACGTGTTTGAATAATATTTTTATCAAACACAAATAATACTTTACGTTCAGATACATATAATTCAATAAGTTCATCTTTTTCAATAATCTTACTAATTTCATCTAAACTTAATTTAGGAATCGTAATATTAAAAGTCACATCTTCATCAATAGAAATAATCTTTTTAGCTAAACGATAACTATCAGTAGCAACAACTTCTAAAACATGATCATGCGCTTTAAAATTGATACCAGTTAAAATAGGTCTTGTTTCTTTATCACTAGCAGCAAACTTTGTTTCTCCAATAATATCTTTTAATACAAGAGCATTCATTATAAAATGAGTTCCTGTTTTACTTAAATCAATACGTGGATATTCAATAGCATCAGTACCATTTAAGCTGTATTCAATTTGACTTCCTTTAATACGAGTAAGTAAACCATCAATAATTTCAATTTCAATATCATCACTATTAATCTTTCTTACAATATCAAAGATATAACGACTATTTAAAACAACTGCTCCTTCTTTAAGGATTACTAAATCATCATCTTCATCAATAATTGTTTGAATAGTGATATCACTATCACTTCCTGTTAAGATAAGTTGATGAGCTTGTAAATCAAATTTAATCCCTGTTAAAACAGGTAAAGGACTACGAACAGATACAGCTCTTGTTGCTTTAGCAAGTGCGTTTAATAATTTGATTCTTTTAATTCTAAAATGCATATTTGCCTCCTGTTATTTATATATTTAAAAATAAGTCATTATTACTATTAGCATGTGAACAATGTGCATAAATGTAAAATATGTTGATTTTATCAATGTTTTTTATATGAATATCAATGTGCACATATTGTTGATATTAGTCACTACATTGTGCCTAACTTTTGTTTAAGCTTATCTACAGCGAGTTTATAATCTGGATCTTTTTTGATTTTTGTTTCTACTCTTTTACAAGCTTTCATAACTGTAGAATGGTCTCGATTGGAAAAAGTTGTTCCAATTTCACTAAAAGTAATATCCAAAAGTTCCCTCATTAAATACATACATATTTCACGAGGTGTTACCAAGTTTCTCGTTCTATTTTTAGAAATAATTTGACTAATGGTTAAATAATAGAATTCAGCGGTTGTTTTTAAAATGAATTCTTTTGTTAGTGGTTCTTGTGCTTTTTTTATAGTTTTTTGATCTTTAAAGACTTCAGATGCAAAATTCATATCTATGTAATTAGTTGATTCCATGATACTACAGAAGAATAGTCGTTTTAATTGACCTTCTAAAGAACGAATATCATTACAATAATTCATAACCATGAAGTCTAAAACATCATCTGTAATAACTAAATCTGTATTACCTAGATTTTCTATTTTCTTCTCTAAAATTGCCTTTGCTGTTTCAAATTCAGGTGGATCTATTCCAAAAGATAGACCTGATTTAAAACGACTAATTAAACGTTCTTCAATTCCTTGAAGTTCATCAGGCATTTTATCACTTGTAATAACAATTTGATGATTGTTATTAATGATTTCATTAAATATATGGAAGAACATCTCACTACTTTTTTCTTTTCCAAATAAAAATTGAATATCATCAATTAATAAAATATCAAGATTTCTATAATAACTATAAATCTCATCTGTTGTATTTGTTTTTATAGAATTAATAATTTCATCCACAAAATCCTTAGAAGTAATATATCTTACTAATAAATTAGGATTTGTTTCTTTTGCTTTATTTCCAATAGCATTTAATAAATGTGTTTTTCCAAGCCCTGGATGACTATATAAAAATAAAGGATTAAAGTTCATACCAGGTTTAGTTGATACAAGTAAAGCAGCATTTTGTGCCATACGGTTTGAATTTCCTACGATAAAATTAGCAAATGTCATATCAGGATGAAGATGACTATCGATTTTAGGAACCTTTTTTTGTTTAGATTTTTTATATTCTTCTACTTCTAATACTTTGATTTTTATTGGTTTAGAAAAAGAATTAGAAAGAATAGATTCTATTTCTGCTCGTTTTTCTAAAATAGCATCAATATTCCATTTTAATTCAGTGGTGATAATAACTTGATTATCTTCAATTTCTTCTAGAGTTGCAGGTTTAAATAGTGAGTCCAAGATGATCTTATCATCAACTATTTTATTTTTTTCTAAAGTTTCTACACAAGATGACCAGATTTTGTTTAAATCTTGCACAATTTTCAACTCCCTTTCGACTCAATTATATAAAAGATGTGAACTCTTTTAAAGGAAAAATACTGTCTGCACAATAGCTTCACAATTTTATTCACAAAAAAAGTGTGAAATATCAATCATTTAGAGTACTTATTCACATTATTCACAACTTCATTTTTCGCTATGAATTTTATTAAATGTGAACTTAGTGCATATTGTATAGAATAAAAAACAATGTGCACATAGGTGTTCACAATAAAAAATACGCTGATATCAGCGCATTTTTTACTAATTCACACATATGAATAACTCAGTTCACCACGTGAATAAGCATGTGCAAAACTTGTCGAAATATAAAATTTAACAAAAAATGAATATTCACAATGTGAATTTTAAGAAAAATTGCGATTTTTCCTAGAAAAATAGAAGAATTGTAAAATAAAGGTTAAGATGAAATAATATTCACTTTAGGATGTGAATATCTAAAATAAAGAGTTTATTCACATTAGATTAGTGACTATTTTGAATATATTGTATAAATATTGATACAAAAGTACGTAAATACTTAGAAGTGCACACTTGATTTTAGGGGAAAAACAAGGATTTATAAGGAGTTAGAGGAAAATGTGAATAAGTATTTTTATGAGCTTCTAAGAAATTTACATGTTGTCGTACGTACTTGATTGAAAAATGTTCACAAATAATGTGCATTTAATAAGAGTTATGCTTAGTGATGTTACTTTTTTTGATAAAAGTTATTATTTTTATACAATTTTCTATCTATTTCGATATATCACAAGATGTGAATAATAAATTCAAATTCACAATAAAGAGAATTTTTCTAAATTAAAAAAGTTCACAAAAAAATGTGCAAATAATCATTAGAAATTGTTATTCTTATTATTTGTCATCATTAAAAATAATGAATTTAAGAGTAGAAATATAGAATTTAGAATTGACTTGTCACAATAATTCCTATAAGATATAGGAGCATATGTTATTTGTATAAAAAGATAAAAATTTTGGAGGTGTAAAATATGAAAAGAACATATCAACCAAATAAAAGAAAAAGAGCAAAAACTCATGGTTTTAGAGCTAGAATGGCAACTGTTGGAGGAAGAAAAGTAATCGCACGTCGCCGTAAAAGAGGAAGAAAAGTATTAACTGCTTAATGTAAAATCCACTTTTTCGGTGGATTTTTTTCTAAAATTTTATGAAAAAAGAATTTAGAGTAAAAAGAAATGAAGATTTTAGCAAGATTATTGCTAGAAAAAAGAGTTTTGCGAATTCTTGTTTTATTATTTATAAAGATGAAAATCAAATTGGGCATGGACGTGTTGGTATTTCAGTAAGCAAAAAATTAGGAAACGCTGTTACTAGAAATAAAATAAAAAGACAGTTACGTATGATGATTCAAGAATGTTTTCATTTTGATGAAGAAGTTGACTATATTGTAATTGTAAGAAAAAATTTCTTAAATCATACATATATAGAAAATAAAAAAGAATTAGAGTACTTGTATAAAAAAGTGAAGAGAAAGGAGATCAGCAAATGATCTTAGATAACAAAACTAAAAAATATTTTAAAATTATTTGTTTAGTTTTATTTGTTGTAGCCTTAACTGGATGTACAGCAAATCTTGATTCAAGTGGTAAACTGATTGCTAAAAGAGCAATTAATTTAAACACACCATGGTCTATGAAGTCAGGAATTTTTGATTTCTTATTAGTTATTCCTATTTCTAAAAGTATTATTTATTTAGGAGATGTTTTATTAAATAATATCGCCTTAGGTGTTATCTTAATTACTATTTTAATTAATATTATCATTTTACCAATTATGATTAAATCGACAGTATCTCAACAAAAGATGCAATTGATTCAACCAGAAATGGAAAGAATTCAAAATAAATATAAAGGTAGAAAAGATCAAACTTCTCAAATGAGAATGTCTGCAGAAATTCAAGCTTTATATAAGAAAAATGATGTCAGTATGTTAGCTTCATTTACAACATTCTTAACATTACCAATTATGTTTGCAATGTGGCAAGCGGTTCAACGTATTGAAATCTTATATCAAACAAATATGTTTGGTATTAACTTAGGTGCTAAACCAATCGATCACGTATTTAAATTCGAGATTGCCTATATTGTATTACTTGCCATTGTTGCTTTAACTCAATATTTTGCGATGAAAATCAACACTATCATGTCAAAAAGAAATCCAAAATATAGAGAAACATCACAAATGCAATCAATGAACATGATGAATAATTTCATGACATTATTTATCATTTACTTTGCAGCAATTATGCCTGCAGCAATGTCACTTTATTGGATGACAACAAACATTATTACAATTGTTAGAACATGGTATATTTATATTTACCATGTTGAAAAAGCACAAAAAGAAGTTGATCAAGCAAATACAAATTATTTAACAAAGAGACAAAATAAGAATAAATAGAGGTATAAATATGAAAACATATACTGCAAAAACAGTTGAAGATGCTGTTAATAAAGCATGCCTTGATTTAGGTGTTACAGTTGATCAATTAAATTATGAAGTTACTTTAGAAACTAAAGGTTTGTTTAGTAAGAAAGCTGAAATTTCTTGTTGGACAGTAGAAATGGTTCAAGAATATATTGAAAGCTTTATTAGAAAGATTTTAACTGATATGGAATTTGAAGTTGAAACAATTTCTTATGTTCAAGATGGAAGAATTTATTGTAATATTAATACAAGTAATAATTCTATTTTGATTGGTAAAGCTGGAGTTATTTTAAGAGCTATTAACTTAATTGTGAAAAATGCTGTCAGTACAACATTTAAAAAACGTTTAGAAGTAAGCGTTGATATCAATGGTTATAAAGAAGAACGTTATAAAAAAGTTGCAAGTATGGCAAGACGTTTTGGTAAAACAGTTTTAAGAACAAAAGCTGATTTAAAATTAGATCCAATGCCTGCAGATGAAAGAAAAGTGATGCATCAAGAGATTGCAAAGATGGATCATTTAAAAACTGAATCTAAAGGTGAAGGAAAAAATAGATATATGACAATCTCATATGTAGATTAAGCCGCTTATGCGGTTTTTTCTTTAGGGAGGAAATAATGGAAAATTTAATTTTTAGTTTAAATGCGACGGTTCCTGTTTTTGCGATGATTATATTAGGGATGTTATTTAAAAAAATAGGAATTATTGATGATGTTTTTGCATCAAAAATGAATAAATTTGTCTTTTTAATACCATTACCAGTATTACTATTTAAAGACTTAGCGACATTAGATTTTAAGCAAATTTGGGATACGAAGTTCGTCTTATTTTGTTTTTTTATTACCATTTTCAGTATTTTAATTGTTACTTTACTTTCTTTTTTATTAAAGAATAAACAAAATCAAGGGGAATTTATTCAAGCAAGTTATCGTAGTTCGGCAGCTTTACTCGGTATTGCCTTGATTCAAAACGTCTATGGAAAAGCAACCATGGCGCCTTTAATGATTATTGGGAGTGTCCCTTTATATAATATTATGGCCGTTGTCGTCCTTTCTTTCTTTTCACCAGAAAGAAAAGGATTAAGTAAAGAAGTTTGGCTTAAAACAATCAAAGGAATTTTAACAAACCCAATACTTATTGGTATCGTTGTTGGTATTTTATGGTCCTTACTTCATTTACCAATGCCAACGATGTTAGATAAGACCGTGACTTCGATTGGAAATGTAGCGACACCTCTAGGACTTATGGCAATGGGAGCAACTTTTAATTATAAAGAAGCCCTTGGGGATTTAAAACCTGCTTTATGTGCCTCATTCATTAAATTATTTGGCTTCTGTGCAATGTTTCTACCACTTGCCATCTATTTAGGGTTCCAAGGAGAACAGCTCATAGCCATCCTTGTAATGCTTGGATCAGCAACTACAGTTTCATGCTTTGTTATGGCTAAAAACATGGGACATACAGGAATACTTACCAGCACAGTCGTGATGTTAACAACCATCTTTAGTGGATTTTCTATAACAATGTGGCTTTATATTTTAAAAGGAATGGGACTTCTTTAGAGGCTGTAACGAAATAAAATATTGATATAGTCCAGCAAAAAAGACAATGTTGCCAGTATTATACTGATGTACATTGTCTTTTTTTGTAGTGTGCCGGGCATGGCACTAGATAAACCAACCACAGGTATTTACCGCTAAGTGTAATGAACCACAAGTTGTTGTCAGTGATGATAAGGATAAAGGAAGTGATGTAGTGATTCCTTTGAGCGTACGAACAGACTTCACAAGAAGAGGATTGAAAAATACAAAAATGGAATTTCTCGTTGTATATTTGGGTTATAATTTGAGAAAATATCATAAATATAGATTGAAGAAAGAAAAATCAACACAATCAAAAGGTCTTCTTAACTAAAAAGTATGTACTTTCAAATAAATAAAAAGTATATAAAAATCAGGTTACATCTCGCTAAAATAGCTGAAGATGTTTTTTTATACGAAAAACAAAGAAAAAGAAGCCAAACGAAACGAAATTAACTTCTTAAAAAATTATTTCGTTACAGTCTCTTTTATTTTTGCAATAAATGGACATAATATATATGTATTAATAAATAATAACAATAATTATTACTATTTATATTGACGATTCTAATTTTTAGCGTTATGATAAACACATAAGTTAGCAAGAGCTAACCAAGGAGGAGATTATATGTCATTAATTAATAAAGAAGTAAATGATTTTGAAGTTAAAGCATTTCAAAATGATGAATTTAAAACAGTTAAAAAAGAAGATATTTTAGGAAAATGGAGTGTATTTTTCTTTTATCCAGCAGATTTTACGTTTGTTTGCCCTACTGAATTAGAAGATTTATCAAACAAATATGAAGAATTTAAAAAAGTAGATTGTGAAATCTATTCAGTATCTACTGATACTCATTTTGTTCATAAAGCATGGCATGATAGTTCAAAACGTATTTCTAAAATTGAATACCCTATGTTAGCAGATCCTACTCATGCCTTATCAAAAGATTTTGAAGTATTAATTGAAGAAGACGGTTTAGCTGAAAGAGGTACATTTGTTGTTAATCCTGAAGGTAAAATTGTGGCTTATGAAGTCAATGCTGGTAATGTTGGTCGTAATGCAGACGAATTATTGAGAAAAGTGCAAGCTTTCCAATTTGTTTATACTCATGGAGATGAAGTATGTCCAGCAAAATGGGAACCAGGTAAAGAAACATTAAAACCAAGTTTAGATCTTGTAGGACAATTATAGTTTATGGAACAAACAATTTATGATGCCATTGTTATAGGTGGAGGGCCTGCAGGTTTAACTGCAGCTCTTTATTTAGCAAGAGCAAATAATCGTGTTCTTGTTATTGAAAAAGAAACATTTGGTGGACAAATTACTATTACATCTGATGTTGTTAATTATCCTGGTATTTTAAAAACAAGTGGAAAAGAATTGACAGAATCAATGAGACAACAAGCTCAAGATTTTGGAGCTGATTTTGTGTTAGCTGAGGTTCAAAAGATTGAAGATGATGGGGATTTTAAACAAGTAAAAACGACAAGAGGAACATTTAAGTGTTTTGGTATTGTTATAGCGACAGGTGCTCACCCAAGAAAAGCAGGTTTTATTGGTGAAGAAGAATTTAAAGGGCATGGTATTGCCTACTGTGCAACGTGTGATGGTTCATTTTTTGAAGGAAAAGAAATATTTGTTGTAGGTGGTGGCTATGCTGCTGCAGAAGAAAGTGTTTTTCTTACCAGATATGCAAAACATGTCACTATTTTAATAAGAGAAGATGACTTTAGTTGTGCTTCTTCTATTGCTTCGTTAGCAAAAAATCATGAAAAGATAACTGTTTATACAAATGTTGAAGTACTTGAAGTCAGTGGTCATACGTATTTAGAATCTTTAAAGTATCATAATAAAAAAACAAATGAAGTGATTGAATATCATGCAAATGAAAATGATACTTTTGGTGTTTTTGTCTTTGCGGGTTATCAACCGAATACATCTCTTGTAAAAGATATTGTAGAACTCAATGAATCTGGTTATATCGTTACTGATCAAAATCAAAAAACAAATAAAGAAGGTATCTATGGAGCTGGTGATGTTTGTATTAAAGAATTGCGTCAAGTCGTTACAGCGGTAAGTGATGGTGCAAAAGCAGCCACATCATTAGAAAAATATGTTGAAAAAATGCATCAAAAAACGGGAATAATACCAAAAATTCCTCAAGTAAAAAAGGAAGAACAGGTAACTGTTAATAACGATTCATTACTTGATGAACACATGCTTTCACAATTACAAGCTGTTTTTTCACGTATGGAAAATCCAATTATTCTTAAATTATTACTCAATGAAAGTACGTTATCCAATGAATTAAAAGGATATATGGAAGCATTAGCATTACAAACCGATAAAATAAAAATAGCTATAGAAAAAACAAATCAAGAGATTCCTTCTGTCAATATTTGTTTAGAAGATGGTACATGGAGTGGCTTAACTTTCCATGGTGTACCTGGTGGACATGAATTCACCTCTTTCATTCTAGGAATTTATAATGTTGCAGGACCAGGACAAAAGATAGAACAAACTTATTTAGAAAGAATAGATAAAATAAATAAAGAGATTAATATAAAAATTATAGTTTCTTTATCTTGTACGATGTGTCCAGAACTCGTTACTTCAGCTCAAAGAATAGCTTCGTTAAATAAACAAATAACAACGGAGGTCTATGATATTCAACACTTTAAACAACTTAAAGATCAATATCAAATCATGTCAGTACCATGCATGGTTATTAATGATCAAAAAGTCGTTTTTGGAAAAAAGAATATCGAACAAATTTTAGAAATCATTGAAAATGTATAAAAAAACGAGCAATGCTCGTTTTTTTATTGTGCTGTCGTTTCTGAGGGTTCAATCGTTGTTTCAGGTTGAGTTGGTTCAGTATTTGGAGTCGTTTCAGGGGTTGTTTCTGGAACTTGTTCCACTTTCATTGTACCAACAGCAATAATTGCTTCATGACCTTTATAATAACTCTTAGCTTCTTTTTTCTTTGAAAGCAATTTACCATCTTTATCATAAACCAAACGATAAGAAACAGCTCTTCCCCCATTTGATCCAGCTTGTTTAGTTACTTGTTGTCCTTCAGGAATAGTTGCATCATTTTCATATTTAGTATTATAAGCAACATCCCCTGTTCTTTCACTTGTAAACTTCACGTAACTTCCATCAACATTAGTTCCAATAATTTTACATGTTAATTTGCTATTAGCATAACTTGCTTCAATCTTAATAGGGTAATCTCTATTATTTTTAAACTTAAAATCAGGACCACCCCAAGAAACAGTAGCATCTCTACCAATAGGTACATAACTAGAAATATAAGTATGATTTGTTCTTTCAGTCACTTCTAAATTAGATAAAACAACAGCATTATATAATGTTGAAGAAGTTTGACAAACGCCACCCCCAACTTCTTGAACAGTTTCACCATTTAAATATGCTCCCGCTTCACCAAAACCATTTTCTTTAGTTCTTTTTCCTACTGTTTTATTGTAAGAAAATTCTTCACCAGGAAGTAAAATCACATTACACTTTTCACCAGCAAGTCTGACATTGTTTTTTCTTACAGATGAACCATTAACAGTTGTTGTATATTCACCTAAAACATCTTTAAATAAATTCTTTTCTAAATCTTCTTTAGTAATACTAGGAACAATAGCTTTTGCTTTAACTTCAAATTCTTTTCCTTCTTTAGCTTTATTAAAAGCACTAATTGAATCATCTAAATCATATTTAGCACCATATTGTTCAGCTACAATTTTATAATCATTATTTTTATCTAAAGTCGCATTTTTACCTTCCTTAGATAAAGTCTTATAAATTGTTTTCATAACATTTTCATCTTCTGAAACAGATGAAGGTTTAATCTTTAAAGTTTTATTAAAATCATATTCATTTAAAGCAGTTTGAATTGTGTTATAAACATCTTTTTGTTTAACTGCTTCACCACTTTTACCTTTAGTAAAGATAACTTTTGTTTTTTCAACTTTATAAGTAGTAGGTACTAAAGTTGAATAATCTAAAATACCTGATTTTTTAATTTCTTTATTAAGTTTCTTTTGATCTTTAATTTCAATAGAAATATTTTCATTATGTTTTAATAAATAATGATAACCTTTAGTAAAGAAATTATTATATTTCTTTTGAATATCATTAACTTGATCTTTAATGTTAACTTTAACATTATCTTTCATATCAATTTGATATTTTTGACCATTCATTTCAAGATTTAATAATAATTGATCTTGATCTTTTTGATACTTATTTTCAAGTTTAGAAATGACCTCTTCTTTAGACATATTATTAACCTTTATGCCATTAATTGTCATATTCTTAATAAACCCTTTACCTGATGCTAGAAAACATAAACAGATATAAATCACGAGTATCAAACCTATAACCGCACCAATCATTATAGGAATTTTTTTATTTAGTTTTTTCATTATTCCACCCCTATTTGTACATAATGATATATGATAAAATAATAGAAATCAATCGAAAAAAATCATATGTTAAAAATAAAAAATATTTGTTATAATGAGGGAGTTCTTAATTGTTAAGGGCAACAGTAAAAAGAAGAAAGGTGGTATGAAAATGAATGATGATATTATTGTTGCAGTAGCAACATCAAGACTAGAAGCAGCGATTTCAATTATCCGTTTATCAGGGAAAGATGTTATTGCATTTGTTCAACAGTTTTTTACAGGGAAGATTATAAATAAAGAGAGTCATACCATTACATACGGTTATATAAAAGATAATGGTGAAAAAATAGATGAAGTATTAGTAAATATCTATCGTGGGAAAAGAACTTTTACTGGAGAAGAAATGGTTGAAATCAATTGCCATGGTGGTGTTTATATTACAAATAAAGTAGTTGATCTTTGTTTACATCATGGAGCAAGACTGGCAGAACGTGGTGAATTTAGTAAACGTGCTTTTTTAAATGGACGTATTGACTTATCACAAGCAGAAGCTATTAGTGATATTATTACGGCTAAAAATAGTTACGCTTCTTCTCTTGCTTTAAAAGGTATTCAAGGAAGTATTAGTCATTTTATTAAAGATTTAAAAGAAGATTTGATTCAAATTATTACGCAAATAGAAGTAAATATTGATTATCCTGAATATGAAGATGTAGAAGAATTAACAGCTGATAAGTTATTACCAATGTCTACTTCTTTAATTGAAAAGATGAATAAGATCATAGAAGATTCTAAAAATATTAAATTATTAAAAGATGGTATTCAAACAGCGATCATTGGTAAACCAAATGTTGGTAAATCAAGTTTATTAAATGCCATGTTAAAAGAAGAAAAAGCCATTGTAACGAATATTGCAGGAACAACAAGAGATGTTGTTGAAGGATCTGTTACTGTTGATGGTATTTTATTAAATATGATTGATACCGCAGGTATTCGTGAAACAGATAATATTGTAGAAAGCCTTGGGGTTGAAAAATCAAAGGAAATGATTAAAAAAGCAGATCTTGTATTATTAGTAATTGATGGAAGTAAGGAATTAGATAAAGAAGATCAAAAACTATTAGAACTTACTGAAGATACCAATCGTATTGTTATTATTAATAAAGCTGATTTAGGTAAGAAAGTAGATTTAGAAGGAATTGAAATATCAGCAAAAGAACAAGATATTTTAGCGCTTACTAAAGAAATTAAAAAGAAATTTAATCTAGGATTGATTTCTAATCAAGAAGAGTACTATCTTACAAATGCAAGACAAACACAATTATTAGAAAAAGCAGCTTCTTCTTTACAAAGTGCTATTGATGCGATGAAGATGTCTATTCCTGCTGATTTAATTGTAGAAGATCTTTATGATAGTTGGTCTTGTTTAAAAGAAATATTAGGAGAACAAGCAAAAGAAGATTTATTAGATGAACTCTTTAAACGCTTTTGTATAGGTAAATAAGATGAATACGAATGAAATATTAGCACAAAGATTTTATAGATTCTTTAAGTATACAAGGAATATTGCTTTAATATCATTTATTGTTTTCTTTATATTAAATGCAATTAATACAGGAAATAGTATTTTATATTGGATTTGTTATGGATGTTTAATGGTTTCTATTGTAGGAGCAATGCAATCAGTATTGTTATATGTTCTTTCAATGTATTATAAAAAGAGGTAATTTGAATGGAAAAAGTATTTGAACAAATTGATAATTTGTTTGTTAATGGGGTTATAAATGGGGTTATTTCTATTATTATTGCAGGGATTGTTTTAATTGCAATCAATAAATTATTAAATAAGTTTATTAAAAAGAAATGGCCTGATAATTATGTTTTACAAAAAAGAATTAAAAAGATTATTCTCATTACAATCTTTTTAGCAATTGTATGTAGTGAAGTGAAATTTTTAAAATCATTTGCGACTGCCCTACTTGCATCTGGAGGAATCGTTGCCGTAGTTATTGGACTTGCCAGTCAAGAAGCTGCAGGTAATCTTATTAATGGTGCCATGATTATGGCTTATAAGCCTTATAAGATTGGTGATTTTATTGTTGTTACAGGGCATAATGTTAGAGGAACTGTTATTGATATTTCACTTAGACATAGTGTTATTGAAACATTAGAAAAGACGCAAATGATTGTTCCTAATGATATTATGAATAAAGCAATTATTGAAAATATTTCACAAATTGAACATGTTAAAGCAAATTATCTTTATATCGATATTTCTTATGAAAGTGATATAGATCAAGCAATCAAAGTGATTCAAGATCTTGTTGTAAAACATCCTTTATTCATTGATGGAAGAAAAGATAAAAAGGATTCATTAGTCCCTGTGATTGTTTCTGACTTAAAAGATAGCAGTATTCAATTAAGAGCAACAATCACTAGTGAAGATAATGTACAAGGTTTTCAAATGCTGGCAGATATTCGTAAAGATTTAGTCACTGAATTTAAAAAGGAAGGTATTGAAATACCTTACCCTCATATGCATATTGTTAAATAGTGTACGCATATTTATTACAAAACATAAAAAGAAGAAAATATTGATATTATCAGTATTTTCTTCTTTTCTTTTTATAAGAACTGTTAAAGTATTTATAATATACAGAAAAATGGTATAGAATAAAATATAAATATATTAAAATTTCAAGAAGATATTTTATTTTAAATTCTTTTCTATGTACTTTCTGTAGCCGTCTTCTAGAATTTTAAAATCACAACTGTTATCAGTTAAAATTTGTTTATGATTGTTTATAACCATTTCGTATATTTTATGTGCTTTTTTTTGAATTCGTTTTGCGTTATCTATACAAAATCTAAACTCTTTATTAAGTAATATTTTATATTTCTCATCGGAAATATCTTTAATCACCAATTTATTAAGACACGTTTCAGGAACTGGAATCATATAATTAAATCTTAAAGAACCTTTAATTACTTTTTTATCACTAGGTACTTTTATTAAAATATTTGCTTCTTGTTTTTTGAAAATGATGATACAGAAACATAATAATGGATATCATTAATTTTCATTACGGCTCCAAAGGCAAATTTATTATGATCAGAATACTTAATATTTGGTACCTTTGTAATTCCTCTTTTTTGTTTTTCATATTGTTGAAGAAATTTTATATATTTTTCATCTATGCGATAGAAATCCATTTTTATCCTCCCAAGTATAACAAAACAGGAAGATAAAACTAATCTTCCTGTAAATTAAAGAATTCGCATTTTAAGCTGCGAAGCACTTAAATTAAAGGTTTGCACTCAAAGTAGCAACGCACTTAAATCGAACAAATATCTTTGTTCATATATATTATATGCATTTATTTAAAAAATATCAATCTCATTTTTTTAATATTAATTTGTTTATTTATAAATCCTGTTATCCATTTTTTTAGTAGAATTTATTATCCTATTAATGCTCTCTCCATATCTCTTACCTATCTTGTTAATAATCTGTAAACAGCCCTTATTTTTCAACAAAAAAAGAACACAAGACAGGTTCTCGTATTACCTGTTTTGTATCCTTATTTGTGGATATAAATTATTATTAATTTTGTTAACAGTGTTCGTTACAAATTAACAAATATGAGGATTACCCCCATACTTCTTCAGCTATTTCTTTAACAAGTTTAAGTTTAGCCCATTGTTGTTCTTCTGTTAATTTATTACCAATTTCACATGAAGCAAAACCACATTGAGGACTTAAATAAAGACGTTCTAAAGGAATATATTTAGTAGCTTCATAGATTCTTCTTTTAACAAGTTCTTTATCTTCTAAATCAGGTTTCTTTGTTGTAATAAGACCTAAAACTACTTTTTTATCTCCTGATACTTTCTTTAATGGAACAAAACCACCAGAACGATGATCATCATATTCTAGAAAATAAGCATCTACATTTTCTTCACCAAAGAGTAAATCAGCTACACCATCATAAGCTCCTGAACTAAAGTAAGTAGAATGATAATTTCCTCTACATACATGAGTATTAATTGTTAGATCTTCGGGTGCACTTGCAACAACTTTATTATTTAAATCTAATAAAAGTTGTTTATATCTTTCTAATTCTTCTCCTTTTCTTCCTGTTAAACTTACAGCAAGTTCAGGATTAACCATACCACCCCATACACAATCATCAAATTGTAATTGACGGCATCCAGCATGATAAATTTCTTGAACAAATTCATTGTATGCTTTAACAACATCGTCAGCAAAAGCTTCTTCACTACCATAGAAACCTAATGTTTTATCTAATAAATCAGCTCCTGTAAAGAAAGCATAGAATTGACCAGGTGAAGGAATTGTTTGTTTAGCTACAGTATTTTCATCTTCTAATGCTTTAACAAATTTAAAATGTTCTACAAAAGGATGATCTTTACAAGAAATCTTTCCTGTCATAAAAGTATCATCAATCATAGCAGCTTCACCATCAAACGTTTGATTGCCATCTACAGTCTTTTTATGTTCAACCCCTTCAAATCCCCACATAAAGTCTAAATGCCACGTAGAACGTCTAAATTCACCATCTGTGATGGTATGATAACCTAATTCTTTAAGTTTATTTACAAGTTCTACAATACATTCATCTTCTACTTTAGTAAGTTCTTCTTTAGTTATATTATTTAATTCATAATTTTTTCTAGCTTCTTTTAATCTTTCAGGACGTAAAAAACTTCCTACAAATTCATATCTATTTAATTGACTCATATCATTCATTCCTTTCAAACTATGTCTTTATTTTATCAATCAAAACATAGTTTGAATAATACAAATAATAACTACTTAGATATAGTTTTAAACTATATTAACCATTGTGCATAATGCACAAATGTATGCAATATTCTCATAACCTCAACACATATAATTTTTAAACTTTCTTACATATAATATAAGTAACAAAAGGGATATAAAATACTAAGGAGGAACAAAAACATGTGTGTAAATTACTATTCATATTTAACAACTAACCAAGCAGATGTACAACCAGGATGGGCTAAGAAAGACAGATTCGATTCAAGCAACACAACATTATCAAAAATTAAAAATCACGTTGTTAAAAACTATTTCTCTAAACTATTTAAATAATATATAATATAGAAAAAGCCTGCACAAGATGCAGGTTTTTTTATATTTAAATCGTTACTACTTTTAGTAGCTAATAACTTAATATTTAACTCTAAATATTTGATATGAGTTGGATGAATTGATAGAATTTAAAAATATATTTTTAAATTCTATCAATAGAGGTTTTATACTTATTAAAAAGTAAATTTAAATGTTAATAGTTATTGTATTTTTATATTATGACATAAAATGATGTTTATATGTATGTTATTAATAAATAATATTTTATCATTTATTTAATTCTTATTTATTAAGATTTTTTGATAAACAATCATTAAATTCTTCTTTCCATTTTTGCAAATCATACCAAGGGCAACCCAAGCAACCATTTTCATCAGCTTTTGATGTGCCATTCCAATATTTGTTACCTTTATAATACCATTCAATTCCAAAGAAATCACCTCTTACTCCTTCTGTCACGCATCGTTGACAATAACGTTCTTTTTGCAAATTGGTTTGATTTGTTAAAAGTTGAAATTTTTTTTGGATTTCCTCTATCGACATATCTATTTCATTACGGGTTTCGCCATTTATCCATCGTGATGAAGGAAATTTATGATCAATTATTACTTCATTTGGTTGCAGTACAGTTTCAAAACAAGCATCTTTTAATGGTAATGTATTTAAAATTTTATTTCTTAGTGCTACTGGAATTGAAAAGCGCTTTTGGTTATCGGCAGGATGTCTTGGCAAGCGAATTAGTAAATCAAAAAATTGTTTTCGTCCACAAGTACTACACTCTTTTTTTACTGTGGCAATATGATAACCATATTCTTTTAATTTTTTTATTCTTGCACCAGCTTGAGGATTAACTTTTGGAACAGGTCCGCATTTACGGCAAAGCCATTTTGTAGTGTGTTCTGTTCCATTTAATGCATCAAAGACAAGATGTGTATCTTCTGCATTTTTTTTATCCCAAAATACTGTTTGTTGTGTTTGCCAAACATTGTATTTTCCTGGATCTAATTCTTCATAACAATATTGTGCCCATTCGAAAACATCATCTTTTGTAAGTGGAATATCTACACCTTGGTATTTTGCTTTTATTGGAATTGCACCATTCCAAATACATCCTCGATATGTAAACTTAATAGCAAGATAATAATCTTCCATTTTATCAATTTTAAATAAATTAGAGGTTTTTATCTTTTTGTTTACGGTTTTATTTTCAAAATCATAACTCATTTTACTTTTTCTCCTTTGCTATGTTTTCCACGTTGTTGTCGTAATGAATATTTTTCAATATCTGCGATTGACATTTGCTCAGAAATTTCATTAAGAATAGTTTCTAAACGTTTATTTACACTTAAATTTCTTTCTTTGCTTCTTCTGAGAATACCATAACATCCAACAGGAGAAATGTATATTTCCTTTGGAACATCTGTAGATAGAATATCCATCATATTACCGAAAGTACATTTTTCTGGTTTAATTGAGCAATTTAATAATACATTGTCATTGATTTTAATAATTCCATTATTAAAATCATGATATTCTATATCATTATCATTTTTTAATGGAATAGGGTTTTCTAAAAAGTTATTCATAGGATTTATGATTCTTTTACCAATCCATTTAATTACTGGAACCGCCCATGAATTTCCTAAAGCCTGATATCTATTAGTGCGTTTAGCAGAACTAATTTTTGTATAGTTATCGGGAAATCCCATTAAACGTTCACACTCTAAAGGGGATAATCTCCTGAGTCTATTATTTTGAATGACAAACAACGAACCATTATTTGCAGCAGCGTTACCATTCCACTTTGTACCATAAGAAGAATACAAGCAATCTGTATAGCAACGAAAGATTTCAAAATTTTGCCCATCCTTTTGAAATGTTAGGGGATAGTTAGGAAATTCTGGTAAATTTTTGATTGTATGTTTTTCAAATAATATGTTTTCTGGATGAAAATTATCTCCACCTGCCATAACATATAAGCGTCGTCGTTGTTGGGGAAGTCCAAAGTATTTTGCATCTAGAACTCTCCAAGCTACATTTCTTTTTGGTCCTCTAAGCATACCTGCTGAAGGCCATTTACCATTAGTTTTCATAGCTTTTGGTAGACCAGCTAAAGATGATATAAAACAACCAAATGCATTTGTTTTATCAGTTAAAACACCTTCTACATTTTCCCAAAATATAATTGTCTTTTGTAAACCATTATTTTCTCTAATTTCGTCATTTGCCTCTATTATATCAACAAATTTTAATGTAAGATTTCCTCTATTGTCATTTAATCCATTTTTCCATCCAGCATAAGAAAACGCTTGACATGGAGTTCCACCACAAATGATATCGGGTGCTTTTATTTTTTTGTTTTTTAACAAATCTGGAATATCTACCATATTTCCGATATTTTTAATTCTTGGGTATTTTTCTTTTAAAACTTTTGATGGAAAATCAGCTATTTCTGAAAACCACTCAAATTTAAATCCTAAGGGTTTCCAAGCAATGGATGCAGCTTCAATTCCTGAACAAACACTACCAACCGTATATTTATTTTTTTTTGGCATTTTTTCAAAATCCTTTCTAAGATCATATCAGTATTAATAATAACATAATTTTCAAAATATAAAAAATTTATCTATAAATTAGTAGTTCATAAAATATCACTGTATATTTTTTTGCATTTTAGGTATAACTTTTACTATACAGAAATTTAAGGTTATGAATATTAAAGATATTAATAAAAACAAGAGAAGCAAATATAGTTTTATAAGAAAAAATTCAGAAAGTATAACAATAATGTATTAATTCTGATGAATCATTTATTAGACGAAAGAAGCATAAGTCAAATCATTAGATTTCTTTTTGAATATTTATAATATTTGTTTGAAATGATGATAAATAAATATTTTATATATAATCTAGAGAAACCTAATGCATATTTATTATGAGTAAAAGAAGAATTTAAATAACTTTTAACAAAAACAAAATTAATATTCTTCAAAATAAGATATTTGCGCTCTAACGTGTCCATCAATCGTGGCATCGTTCTTAATATTATTTGCTAATTTTCTAATTTTGTATCTATGAACATTATCTGCAACATATTCAATTATTTGAGAAGCAATAATATTAATTTCATCATTTATTCCGTTTCGTTCATATATTATATCTTGTGCCCAATATGCAAAAGTATCATATTCTTCCCATTTATGGTAACCACTTTCTATTATATTTTTTAATTGTTTTATTTCACGTAAAGCTAATGAAAAAGAAATCTCTGTAATTTTTACAAACATATCTATACACTTATTTTTAAATGTTAATATCATTTTACAAATCAATGAACCATCTGAATCATTATTCAATAAATTAATTATCTCTGTAATATTAATATTTTTATTTTTTTTAAATTTAATTAAAAGATTTTCAATTTTCTCTTGATCAGATTCAAATTTTTCTCGCATATAAATGGCGTTAATTTCATTAAAAAAATCGTCAATATTATCATATCTATTATCTATATTTGGAGTGGTTGCTTTATATATAATAGAAGAATATTTATGTGATTTACCTGATAAATTTTGATTCATTATATAATCAATAGTTTTTGCTAAAGAGTACATATCGGTTTTAAAATTACCATCTTTTAACATAAACAATTGAATTGGATCTGTAAACAATGCTCTACCTACAGCATATGTTGTTGTAGTTTGATGAGAATACTTGTCATTAATATTTTTTGCTAATCCAAAATCAGTTAATACCCATTCTCCTTTGTTATTCATAAGGATGTTTCCTGGATGAAAATCTCTATGTAATACATTATTTTTATGTAAATATCTCATACACTCAATACATCTAAAAATAATTTTATCCTTTTCTTCGTCTGTAATTTGTTTCTTTTCTAAATAATCTTCTAATGAAATATCTGCTTTCTCCATAGAATAAATTAATTTTTGATTATCAAAGTTAAAAACATTAATTGTAAATCCACTATTATTGTGTTCTTTCATTATTTGATATTCTCTTTTAAACCTATGGACTGAATCAACATTTGACTTTTCTCTTGTATTTAAAACTTTGAATACATATGCTGAATCAGCATGATTTTTATATACTGTACAAAATCCGCCTTCCCCCATCTTATCATATTCTTTAAATTCAACTTTTTTAATATATAAGCCATCACTATTAAATGCAAACTCTTGTTTGTCTATACTCCAGCCGGCATTAATATAAAGTAGAACATTTTCTTTTAATGAAAAAACATTATATCCTTCTTCTGATAATAAAAATATTCTATTATCGAAAAATTCTTTAAAATAGAAATCAAAAAACATTACAAGATTATTTTCATCGGCTAGTTTTTTTAAAAATAAAATCAGTATATCGACTTCAAATGTACTACAATCCAAAATACAGGTATCAATATTGGCTTTATAACAAAAGTCATAAACATCTGTTTCGGTTAATTGTAAACAAATAGGTAAATCAAATTTTGATTTTCTAAGCAAAAATTTTGCTATATATGTTAAATCTTCTATTGTATAATTCATTTTTTCCTCTTATAAGTTATTATTTTTTAGTCTCAATAGATATAATAATGAATATGCTCATTATATAAATATTCTATAAACTGAGAATCATTCAGTGCTTCTCTTTTTTCTTTTGTTGCATTTAAATAGTCGTTATGTCGAATATCAAAATATTCATTAGACAATTTCATTAATTCAGATAATTCTTTTTTTACAACAGCATAAACTTTTCCATCCATATTATCGCTCACACTCGAAGCTAAATTCTTGTACTGTTCATTTCTACTATTACCTTTTGTAGATATAAGGTATTGTAATGCATCAATAATAAAGTCCAAAGCACTTTTCTTTTCCATTAAATCTTTACTATTTATCATATCTTCTGAAAACTGTATTTTACGTTCAAACATCATATAATTAGTAATTTTATCAATTGAAAATGATGTTTTATATCCTTGCTTAATCAAAATACCATTTTGTAATCTATATGGTAATTTAAATATTTTAAGTCTATCATTTACTTCTATTGTAAATTTGTAATGGCACTCTCCAGAATTTGTAATTCAGTATTTATATGCTATTTCTATAAAGGATTTTATATCTAACATATCTCCTGTGTTATTTTTCAATGAATCCGGATAATTAGTACCTATGTATAAAGTAAATTCATGGTCATAATTTAAATTTAAGAACCATTGACCACCATCCCAATTATCCCATCTTAAATATTTTTCATTTATTAATCCTACATAAGGTAATTCTGTTTCGAATCAATGGATAAATGAATTCTAAAATCTTTTTTCTTTTATATTTTTTTCGGTATGTTTTTCTTTATATTCAATTTCATTATTAGCTAAAAACATTATCAGTAATGCTTTTGTTGTGTTTGCATCTTTTATTTCAGTTCCAGTTCTTATTAACAAGCTACAACGTAAATCCGGAATATCTTTTTCAAAAACATTTATTATTTCAATTAGCAGATCAAATATTTCATTGTCTGTCTCTATTGCTGAATTATAATTATCAATTGCAGTATCAATTTTTTTTATATAGTTAACAATTAATTTTTCTTTAGCTGGATTAATTTTATTTGACATTATTTTTCCTCTCACCTTTAATACAATATTATATATGTACATTATATCTTCGCTTTTATTTATTTTCTATAAAAAACTATGAGCTAAAAGAAATTTCCATCTTTCATCATCATAAAGAAGATATTTATTTTTATATTTAATAATGATAAGTGGATAACTATGTATCATATTATTGATTCCTTTTAATTCATTTTAAATATATAAATCATTGAAACAATGGACAAATAGACCAAAGAAATTTATCTAATCGTGATTTGATAAATCACGATTAGATAAAAAATTAAAAATAATAAAAGAAAAATAGAAATAGATAGCGTATATATTAATGAAGGGATATACTATTGATTGTAGTAATGTGTGATAAAGATAAGAGGTGAATATATATGTTGATGGAAATTTATTTAAGTGAAGAAAAGGCAAAGAAGAATAATATTGATTTAAATGAATGTTATCAAAAGATGAATCATTTTTTTCTTGATCGAGGTGTTAATATAAAAGAACCGGGTGTTTATCAAGGCGTTAAAGAAGATTTTGATACTTTTGTAATTGCACAAATGCATTTACCTGATATAAAATGGTTTTTAAAAGTTGTTGATCAATGGTATATAAGTTATTTTGGAGATACACCAGATAGTTCAGAATATAGGTCAGATGCATTAGACTCTTATTATCGAATTACTAAACAAACAGATGAATACATTAGAAAACAAAAAAACATCGTATTTAAACAAATAAAGTAAATAATAGAAGTTATCGGCAAAAAACATAAATTTATACGTTGTTAAAATATATAGTTTTTGCCGATAACGGCAATAAAAAGCCCTCTAGTTTATCACTAAAGGGCTGTTATTATTTTTTGCTCATAATGAATTGATAAGGTTTTAAGGTTGTTGGGTTGTAGTTGTTGTAGTTATCCAACAAGATGTTTCCTTGAATATCAGGAATTGATTGTTCAGTGTTTGTAAAGTTACATAAACAAATAATTTCTTGTCCTTGATAAGTACGTTTATAACCAATGACATCATCTACTGTTTTGATCTCTTCAAAATCACCATAAACAAGAATATCTTCTTGTTTTCTAATAGAAATCATTTTTTTATAGAAGCTATAGATTGAATTTGGATCATTGAATTGACTTTCAACATTGATTTTATCTTGGCTTCCTGTCATTTTTAACCATGGTTCATGATCACTAAATCCAGCATATTCACTACTATCCCATTGCATTGGTGTTCTGGTATTATCTCTACTTCTAAGGTTAAGGAAATGCATGGCTTCTTCTTTAGTAAAACCTTCTTCTAAAGCTCTTTGATATTGTCCATGACTTCCAATATCATCAAATTCATCAATGCTTTCTCTTTCAAAGTTTTCCATACCAATTTCTTCACCTTGATAGATAAATGGTGTTCCTCTTAAATTAAAGAACATACCAGCAAGCATTGTTTGTGAATAATAATTATGCTCTTTTTTATCTAAAATAAATTTATCAATTGCTCTAGGTTGATCATGATTTTCCAAGAAACTAGCAATCCATCCAAGTTTTTGTACTTCTCTTTGACTTGTAAATAAAAGCTCTTTAAATTGTTTAGTTGTCCAATCTTGTCTTTTAAACCATTCTTCATCTTCACTAATATCAAAATTACAATAATTAAAATCAAACATCATGGAAAAACATCCATCTTTACCAATAAAAATACCTAAATCCTTATATTGAACTCCAACAGCTTCAGCGACTGTCATACAATTATGTTTTTCAAATGTTTCTTTCTTTAATTCATCAAAAAAGACTTCAATTCCTGGTTGATTTCTAGAATAAGCAAAACAAGCACTTAAACCATCTTGTCCATCAACAGGACCATCTAAATATCTTTGATCCTTTTTAATAAAGTTAATTGCATCAACTCTAAATCCTGCAATTCCTTTATCTAACCACCAATTAATCATTTTATAAAGTTCTTGTCTTAAAGTTGGATTTTCCCAATTTAAATCAGGTTGTTTTTTAGAAAAAGCATGGAAATAATATTCATCTCTACCTTCTACCTTTTGCCATACTGAACCTCCAAAAACAGATCTCCAGTTATTTGGTTCTTTACCATCTTTAGAGGATTTAAAGATATAATAGTCATGATAAGGACTATTTGGATCTTTTAGTGCTTCTTGAAACCAAGCATGTTCATCTGAACTATGATTGATAACGAGATCCATAATAATCTTAATTCCTTTATTTTTAGCTTTTTCAATCAATTCTTCTAAATCAGCCATTGTTCCAAATTCAGGATTAATATCATAATAATCAGAAATATCATATCCATTATCATCCATAGGTGATTTATAAATAGGACATAACCATAACAAAGTCACTCCTAAATCCTTTAAATAATCAAGCTTTTCAATAATCCCTCTTAAATCACCAATCCCATCTCCATTAGAATCCTTAAAACTCTTAGGATAAATTTGATAAGCTACTTCCTTCTTCCACCATTCATTACTCATTTTCTTTTCTCTCCTTTAAAATATATAATTTAGAATAATAATCTCCAATCCCATCCTTATTCTCACCACTTGAACCATCACTTATAATCAAACCCACATTCATCAACTCATCACCATATAAATCTAAATCATTTACATGATAAACCTTATTTTCATCTAATCCCTCTAATAATAAACGACGATATCCAACATTAACTTCTTGTAAAGTACGATAATACCCTACAATCGCTAAATCTCTTTCTTTAGAAACAACCATCCAAGCTGTTTCATTTCCTTCAAAAGGACTTTTTAAACGATAAAAAGTACCAAATTGAAATAAAGAACGATATTGTTTCATAAAAACAATTTGTTTTTTAATGATTTCTTTTTCTTCATCACTTAAAGAATTAACATCTAATTCATAACCAAAAGTACCAAAATAAGCTACATTAGCACGTGTTTCAAGTGGTGTATTTCTAAATGTTTGATGATTAGGAATTGCTGAAACATGTGATCCCATCGAAGATAAAGGATAAACAAGAGAAGTTCCATATTGAATCTTTAATCTTTCTATTGCATCGGTATCATCACTGGTCCAACATTGAGGGGCATAATAAAGCATTCCTGGATCAAAGCGTGCTCCTCCACTTGCACAGGATTCAAAGAGTATATCAGGGTATTTAGTTGTTAGAACATCGTATAAATGATAAACACCTAGGATATATTCATGCATGACTCTTCCTTGTGATGAAACATCATGAGTGCTTGAATAGACTTCTGACATACAACGATTCATGTCCCATTTAATATATGAAATATAGGAATCATCAATCACATTCATCATTGCCTGGGCAATGTATTCAACAACTTCATGATTAGAAAAATCTAAAATATATTGATTTCTTCCATGACAACTCTTTCTATGAGGAGTTTTTAATATCCATTCAGGATGATTTCTATATAAGTTAGAATCTTCATTGACCATCTCTGGCTCAAACCATAACCCAAATTTTAAACCTAAATCATGAATTCTCTTTGATAAACCATTAATTCCATGAGGCAATTTATCTAAATTAGGGAACCAATCTCCTAATCCTTGATGATCATTATTTCTATTACCAAACCAACCATCATCTAATACAAATAACTCAATTCCTAATTCTTTTGCTGTTTTAGCCATTGAAACGATCTTATCTTCATTAAAATCAAAATAAGTGCCTTCCCAATTATTCACTAAAATAGGTCTTACTTGATCTCGATACTTCCCTCTAGCAAGTCTTTTTTGATAAAGTTGATGATAGGTTTGAGACATCTTATTCAATCCTTGATCACTATAAACCATCACAACTTCAGGACTTTGAAACGAATCTAAATGATCTAATAGATATTCAAAACAATGAGGATGAATTCCCATAGAGACACGTGAGACATGATAATTATCAACTTCTACTTGGGCTAAAAAGTTACCACTATAAACCAAACTAAAACCTAAAACTTCACCACTTGTTTCTTTACAATTTTCTCTTTTTAAAGCAATAAAAGGATTAAATTGATGTGAAGAACATCCTCTTAAAGAATAAATACTTTGAATACCTTCTGTAAGTTTTCTTGTTTTAATAGAACGTTCTCTTGCCCATGATCCTGTAAGTTCAATCATTTCATAATCTTGATCAGGTAAGTCTAAAGACATAGACATCATTTGATTAAGTTTTAATTTTTGTTTCCCCTCATTAACAATAAAAGCATTTCTTGTAATTACAGGAAAATCTTGATAAATGGTATAACTTAATTGGAGTTTTGTTTCAATGACTTCATCATATAAGGTAATGATAAGAGTTTGAGCTTCGTTTTCATTTTCTACATAGGTAGCAGGAAGATCTTTTAATTTTGGTTTTCCCTGTATGATTTTATGACTTACATATTCAAAGTTTAAAATATGACTCCCATTTTCTTGTAAAATATCGATAGCAGGATGACGTAAATCACCTGAACCATAAACAGGATATTCTTGTTTAATATGTTCTAATGAAAAACTTAAATCCCCTTTATAGCTACAAGGTGACATAGGACGGGGAAAAAGTTCTAATAAATGATCAAAGTCTTTACGATCATGAATTCTTTTTCCATAATAGAGTTGTCCTAATTGATTATTTTTTAAGATTTTAAACACATAACTAATTTCATTATTATACAAATGAAAAGTTTTACTTTCTTCATGAAATACAATCATAAATTTCTCCTTAATCACTAAATAGTATCTTTAAAATATCTTCTAAACCATCATCAACAATCGATTTACAAATAATATTTGCTTTAACTTTTAATAAATCACAGGCATTTCCCATAGCAACCCCTACACGACAAAATTCAATCATTTCTAAATCGTTTTCTCCATCACCAAAAGCGTATGTGTCATTTTGATTTAAATGATAATAATCAAGAACTTTTTGAATACCTGTAGCTTTTGAAATCGTTGGTGAATAGAATTCAAAAGCATTATCACTGCCATGTTCATCAAAATTAATAACATAACCAAAATCATTTTGGATATACTTTTCTATTTTTTCACGATCTTTATTTGTAACATTGGCTTCTATTTTAATCGCTCTTTTTAATACCTCATTACGATCAAACTTTGTTGTAAATAGATCTTCAAAATGTCCATTTTGAACAAAGAAGTTATAAAGTTCTTTATAAGAAGGATCAATGTATAAATGATTCGCTGTCGCAATCATATAATCACAATGAAGTTCTTCTAACATATTTGCTGTCTTTAAACATAACTCATAATCCATTCTATTTTCATAAATAGATTTTCCATCAATTTCTACATAACCACCATTATTTAAAATATAACCGTCAAAAGTTCCATCGAGCCATTTTTCATCTAACATGGCTTTGGGTCTTCCACTACAAATAAAGAGTTTATGTCCTTGTTTCTTTAATCTATTTAATTGTTGTTTTACACCTAAAGGTATTTCATAAATTCCCATTTGTGAGCATACTAATGTCCCATCTATATCAAAAAATAATACTTTCTCTTTCATAAAAAATCTCCTTTAGCTAATTATATCACAAAGCCCCTTTCTATGATTTTCAATAAAAGAAAATATAAAAATTACGTATGATAGTACGCAAGATAATACGTATGAAAAAAGGAATCTTTCGATTCCTTAACTAGTCATCTAAAATAGAAGATCCATTAGTCGCAATAACTTCTTTATACCAATCATAAGATTTCTTTTTAGAGCGTTTATAAGTTCCATTACCATAATCATCAACATCTACATAAATAAATCCATAACGTTTAGACATTTGATTTGTAGAGTTAGATAATAAATCAATTGGTGCCCAAGTTGTATAACCCATTAATTCAACACCATCTTCTTCAATAGCTTTATACATTTGTCTAATATGTTCTCTTAAATAATCAATACGATAATCATCATTAATAGAACCATCAGCTTCTACAGTATCTTTAGCACCTAAACCATTTTCAACAATAAATAATGGTTTTCTATAACGATCATATAAATCTACACAAGAAATTCTTAAACCGATAGGGTCAATTTGCCATCCCCAATCAGAACTAGGAATATGAGGGTTTTTAATAGCTGTAACAGTATTACCTGCACTCATTTCTAATCCTTTAGTATCCGCAGCAACACAACTTGATGAATAATAACTAAATGAAATAAAATCAACAGGATATTTTTTCATGATTTCTAAATCTTCATCTGTCATTTTAATATTAAATCCTTTATTTTTATACATTTGTAATAAGTATTTAGGATATTCACCATGAACTTGTGTATCACTATAACAATAGATTTGTCTCATTCTTTGTTGTTGTTCTAATACATCTTCTGGTTTACATGTATATGGATAATAAGTTAATTTAGTAAGCATACATCCTACTTTAGCATCAGGAATATTTTCATGTGTAATTTTTACCGCTAAAGCACTTGCTACAAATTGATGATGCATTGCTTGATATTCAACTTCTTCAAATTCTTCTGGTTTGAATCTTGATTCAATAAGTCCACCGGTCATAAATGGATGTCTAATGATTGAATCAATTTCATTAAATGTAAGCCATAATTTAACTTTATCTTTATATCTTTTAGTAATAACATCCACATAACGTGTAAAGAATTCAATGGAACGACGATCATACCAACCATTATAATCCATACAGAATGCTAGTGGTGGTTCATAATGAGACATTGTAACTAAAGGTTGCATTCCATATTTTAAACATTCATCAAAAACAGCATCATAGAATTTTAAACCTTCTTCATTAGGTTCTAATTCATCCCCTCTAGGGAAAATACGAGACCAAGCAATAGACATTCTATAAACCTTAAATCCCATTCCTGCAAGTAAAGCAATATCTTCTTTATAATGATGATAAAAATCAATCCCATGACGTTTTGGATAGTAAACTTCATCATCAGTACTTAAAGCTTTTTCAATCATTTCATCAGAAATATCGCATAAACCATGAGTATTTAATAAATCATTCATTGATTTAGGATCAGTAAATAATTGCACATCACTACAACTTACTCCTTTTCCTCCTTCTTTCCAACCACCTTCATATTGGTTAGCGGCAGTAGCTCCACCCCATAAAAATCCTTCTGGAAATTGTTTCATATTATATTTCTCCTTATTTTTTATTATCAAATTCATTATATCGATATTATTGAATATTTGTTTGTTTTTTCATAATATAAAAACTAATTCTACTTATAAGAGGTGTTGTTTTCTATTTAAAATGATATGATTTGATTAAAGGAAGTGGTCATATGGATCTTATCAAAATAGGTAAATATATAGCTTTTAAAAGAAAAGAACAAGGCTTAACACAAAAAAAGCTTGCTGAAAAGTTAAATATGTCTGATAAATCAGTCTCTAAATGGGAAAGAGGTATATGTTTACCGGATGTCTCTGTTTATCTAGAATTATGTAAAATACTAGATATAAGTATTAATGAGTTTCTGGCTGGAGAAGATATACCTAAAGAAACAATTGAACAAAAAGCAGAAGAAAATATTATTCAGATTACAAAAGATAATAAAAACAAACAAAAGTATCTAAAGAAAATTATAAAATTATTAATAGTTATGCTTGTTGTTTTCATATTTATTACAAGCATATTTATCTACAAAAAATTAACACAACCACAAAACTATATAGAACCTTATTTAGAAAAAAGCACAGAAATGCAAACAGCAAATATGCTTTCTAATCATCCAGGTGATATTTTGTTATTTCATTATAATTCAAAAAAAGATTTTGATTCATTAACTATGTATTTAACCCAATATCAAAAAGGTAAAAAAATATCTCATAAAGAAGTTTGTGAATTTTATATAAATCCTTCACAAGGTGCTAAGAAAGGTAATATTGCTCTTACAATAAATCAAGAAACGTCATCTATGAAAATCATTGTCGCTTATGATGGTGGTTATTATTCGGCTGAGCAAATTTCTTTTTTGGAAGATATTAAAGATTTTGATGCATGGTCAATAGAAAAAATTGAAGAAAAAACACTTATTAGATATGGTAAGGAACAAATGTTAGCAGCTTTATTTTATGGAAAAGAGGGTGTTTCAACAATTCCAATAGAAGAATTAGAAAAGAAAGATACAAAGTTAAAAAATGATTATATGTGTATTCTATCATTTAAATTTAAATAAGGAATTGCTATGGAAAAGATAAAAATAAACAAAATAAGATGTAAAAGATGTGGAGATATAATTGAAAGTAAAACAGCACATGACTTTAAGTTTTGTAAGTGTGGTGCCGTTGCAGTAGATGGAGGAAAAGAGTATTTAAGAAGATGTTTTATTAATACAGAAGATGATTATGAAGAATTATCAGAATATGAAAAAACGCCATCCTAAGATGACGTTTTTTAAAAATCAAATTTATTCTTTTTCTTCATAACAATAAAGACAGTTATACAAATAAGAGCAGATAAAATAGAACCAAGAGCGGGTGTAAGCCCCATTGGTAGTAATGTTTCAGGGAAAAGTTTAGAAGTAATATAAGCTCCTGGAACTCTTATAAGGGCTATGGAAATTACATTATGAATAAAGGAAATAATGGAATAACCATAAGCTGTAAAGAAACCACTAAAACAGAAATGAATAGAAGCAAACATACAATCTAAAACATATCCTTTTAAATATTGACTACCATACATAATAACTGCAACTTCACTTGTAAATAACGAAAGAATTTCCTTGGAAATAAATTGACAAGTAAGCGCAAAGAAAATTCCAAATCCTAAAGCAATAAAGCATCCATAGCGTAAAGTTTGTCTTGCTCTTTGATGTTGTTTTGTTCCAACACATTGTGCACAGATTGCCGAGATGGCAGATAACATACTTGATGGTACTAAGAATAAAAAGCTAATGATTTTTTCTACAACACCAACTGCTGCGGCAATATCAACACCACGCATGTTTGCGATAACCGTAATAATAATGAATGATACTTGAATAAGACCATCTTGCATAGAAATAGGAAAACCAATTTTAAAGATATCTTTAATAATCTTTTTATGTAATTTAAAATGGTGTCTATGGATGACAATCAATTTTCTTTTAATAATTGCAAATAAAGCAACAATTACACTAATAAGTTGTGAAATCACTGTCCCAAATGCTGCTCCAACGGCATGCATATTGAAATAACCAATGAAAATGAAATCTAACACAATATTAAAAAAACAAGCAACTGCCACAAAATACATGGGTCTTTTAGAATCCCCTAATCCTCTAAAAATAGAACTAATAATATTGTAAGCAGTAATAAAAGGAATTCCAATAAAACATATTTTTAAATAAAGTGTTGTTTCTTGAATCGCTTCTACAGGTGTAGACATAATAGAAACAATCGGATTAATAAAGAATAATAAAATCAAAGTAACAATCAGAGATAAAATCATAAAGATTATGCTTGTATTTCCTACAGTCATCCTTTTTTCTTCTTCTTTTCTTTCACCAACATAACGACCAATCATGACCGTTGAACCCATTGCAATTCCTACAAGCATAACAGTAATCATATGCATGACCTGACTTCCAATAGAAACCCCTGATAAAGAAGCGGCTCCATTGTATTGACCGACAATAAATAAATCAGCCATGCCATAGAATGTTTGTAAGAAATTAGCAAGTAAAAATGGTAATGAGAAAGTAATAATATTTTTTAAGGCACTACCTTTTGTTAAATCTTTTTGCATAACGTCAACTCCTTGCTTTGTATTATATAGGATAAATGTTAAAAGATAAAACGAAAAAAAATGCTTAATCTAGCACTTTTTTTCATGGATATGTTGCAATAATAGATTTAAGTTCTCTGATTTATTTTGTTTTAAATAAACAAGATCTATTTTTTCAAGATCAGCAAAGTATTTACTAATATCCTCTAAATAGAACTGATCTCTATTTTCTACTTCTTTTGTAGGAAGGATTGAAAAACCTCTAGATAGATTAAGTAAAAGAAGTTGTTTAGGGAATTCTTTAACGTATTCTACTTTATTAAAAGTTGTATGATAAATTTTATAAAGTTCATCTTTACATAATTGATGATAGTTTTGATCTGTTGCTTTTGTAATATAGGGAACAGATTGAATGACCTTTTCTATTGTATGATATTTATGGATCAGTTCTTTTGAACAAACAAGAGAAACGTTTTCTTTAGATAAGGTTGTTGTTTCAATTGGATTGTTTTTGTAGAAAGAGAGCATGCTTGGAGAAATTAACGCATCGAGTTGATGCGCTTTTAGGCCTTCCATCAATTCATTTTCTTCAAGATAAGAATAAGAAATAGAAAGATGTGGGTATTTCTTTTCAAAGCTTTCAAGAATTTCAAAGTCTGTAAAATCTGTTGTTTTCATGCCTATATGTAAAGTATTCGTTTGTTGAATATTTTGACATAAAGTTTGATAGGAAGCATAAATGTTTTTCATTCCTTCATAGAACTGTTTTCCTTGTTTAGTAAGAGTTAATGTTCTATGTTCTCTTATAAATAGCTGTGTTTGGAGTTCTTGTTCTAAGACAGCAATGTATTTAGACATCGTTGTTTGTCCAATATGACAAGCGTTAGCTGCTTGTGTAAAGTTTTTATATTCAACAGCTTTAAAGAAATAATGTATTTTATTTAGATCCATATTATCACCTCTTTTATTATAACAAAAAAAGGAGCAATGAAGCTCCTTTGCTCAATATTTATTTACGTTTGAATAATGATTTTAAACCACGTGATATTACTTGAAAGAAACTAAGAGAACGAACCATATTATTTGGACCAACATAATTTCTAACAGCTCTTAATGTCTTTTTATTATCTCTTGTCGAAAAGATAAAGTTTCCGTTGTTTTTCGTAACAACTGCAAAACGAGGAATCCATTTTCCTTTAAACATGACACTTGCCATGATTTCTGTTACTTCAGACCAAGGAATTTGAATATAATCATTGATGTTTTTATCATTGTAATATTCAAAAGCTTCATCCCCGATCAACACTTTACCATAGTTTGCCATTCCTAAATAAGAAGTAGCATTAATTGTTAAATCGACTTTTTTATTTAATGATTGTACCATATATTCCCTCCATAAATATTGAACTTTTTAAATTACATAATTCCAGCTAAACGAGCTAAGATACCAACGATAAATAATGCAACGATAATAACGATTGGTGAAACTTTTTTCTTTAATAACCAGCAGCAAAGTAATGTAAGTAATAATGCTGCAAGTCCAGGAATTAATTGATCTAAGTTTTGTTGTAAAGTAGTAACTTTAATTTTATCTAATCCAGTAGCTCCAAGGGAAGCATATTGAGATAAAGCTGATTTAATACCTTCAGCCCCACCTTTGATTTGACTCCAATCAATATAAGCACCTTCAGATTGAGCAACTCTAGAAACAACAGGAGTAAATGAAATACTTACCCAACGTTGAACTAAAGAACCGATAATGAACATACCTAAAATAGAAGCACCTTGAGTAATTTTACCTAATAAACCACCAGATAAATCTTGTGCGATAGAAGTACCAACTTTATATCCAAATTCTTGAGTATACCAAATAAATGCCATACGGATAATATTCCAAGCAAAGAAGAATAATAATGGACCAACAATACTTCCACCTAAAGCAAGAGAAGCACCTAAAGCACCTAAGATTGGTCTTAAAGTGAACCAGAATACTGGATCTCCAACCCCTGCAAGAGGTCCCATCATACCAACTTTAACCCCTTGAATAGCTTGATTATTGATTTCCGCACCATTAGCTCTTTCTTCTTCTAAGGCTAATGTAACACCCATAACTGGAGCTGAAACATAAGGATGTGTATTATAGAATTCTAGATGTCTTTTTAAAGCATCTGCTCTATCTTGTGGATCTTTGTATAATTTTTTGATAGCTGGGATAATTGAATAACACCAACCACCATTTTGCATACGTTCATAGTTCCATGATCCTTGAAGGAACTGATGACGCCAAGCAACTGATAAACGATCTTTTTTAGTTAATTGAATTTTTTCTGCCATATTTCTTTCCTCCTTCAAGATTAATAGTCATTTAAAATATCACCTAATGGATCACCAGAACCAGTAGAACCACCATTACCAGAACCACCGTTTTCTTTTAATCCTAAGTAAATTAAAGCAATAGCAACACCTAAAGCACCTAAAGCGATTAATGTTAATTCACTTAATGCAGCTAATACGAAACCAATAGCAAAGAATGGCCAAGTTTCTTTAGTTGACATCATATTAATAACCATTGCATAACCTACAGCGGCAACCATTCCACCACCAACAGTCATACCACCTGATAACCAAGCAGGCATTTGATTTAAAACACTAGTTACTGCTTCAGCAGGAACGATACATAGTGCAGCAGCAGGAACTGCGATTCTGACACCTTGTAATAAGATACCTAAAATTTGATAGATTTCAATTTTACGGAAATCTCCTTTTTCAGCAGCACCATCCATTAAGTGAACTAATGGGATAGCGATTGTACGACAAATCATAGTTAAGAATAAACCAGCTACTGATAAAGGAATTGCAACAGCAATTGAAGTAGAGATAGCTGTTTGTGTATTAACAGTACCACCATTTAAACCTAAAACCATGATAATTGCAGAAGCAACAGAAGCTAAAGCAGCATCTGGAGCAACAGCAGCACCAACGTTTGCCCATCCTAAGGCAATCATTTGTAAAGAACCACCTAAGACAATACCTTCACTTAGATGTCCTGAAACTAAACCAATTAAAGTACACGCTACTAGTGGTTGATGGAATTGGAATTCATCTAAAATCCCTTCCATACCTGCTAATAATGCTACTAAAATAATTAACATAATAGTAATTGCAGACATTAAATTTTCCCCCTATTTCATATTTTGAAGTTCAGTCTTTGCTTTTTTAAGAAGACTGTCCATATTTTCTTTAGAATCAGCAGGTACTTTACGAACATCGAAAGTAACACCCATTTCTTTTAATTTTTCTAAAGTTTCAACATCATCTTGATCCATAGCAATGGCTTTATTAACAACCACTTTACCAACTGAGTGAGCCATAGAACCAATATTTAATTCTTTAATATCAACGCCACCTTCAATAGCTCTTAAAGCATCTTGAGGAGTTTCAAATAACAATAAAGCTTTAGTAGCACCAAAACGAGGATCTTTAGCGACTTCAATCATCTTTTTGATTGGTACAACGTTTGCTTTAACACCTGGTGGTGCAGCTTGTTCAATCATTTGTTTACGTAATGCATCTTGAGATACTGCATCAGATACAACAATGATACGTGTTGGTTGAGTTGATTTTGTCCAAGTAGTAGCTACTTGACCATGTAATAAACGTGTATCAACACGAGCTAAGACATATTTAATATGTCCATCTCCAAGAACAGTTCCTTCAGGAATAGCCCCAGCAGGTGCTGGTTTTTCAGCTTTTACTGCTTCTTCCTTTTTAGGTTCTAATTCTTCTGGACGAATGTTAACTCCGTCTCTAGCAACTTCACAGATATGAGTTGCGATTTCATGTGCGCTGTCAGTAGACATACGCATTGCATATGCTTCGATAAGCATTGGTAAATTTAACCCAGTAACGATTGCCCAATGATCTTCATGACCGTTAAGTAATAAGTTAGCTTGATTAAATGGAGTCCCACTCCATAAATCAACTAAGAAAAGAACTTCGTCTTGATTTTCAAAAGTGGAAATAGCTTCTTCCATTTTTGCTCTTAAATCATCAGGACCTTCACTTGGTTGTAAAGTCACAGCTTTTACATCTTTTTGTTCACCGAAAATCATAGAACCAGATTGTAAAATTCCATTAGCGAATTCACCATGACTTGCAAGAATAATTCCTACCATATTTTTCCTCCCTCTCTTTAATTAACATTGAATAACAAAAAAAGTAGGCCAACTATTTAAAAGAAGATACAATGCACCCATTGCTTTCTTTTAAAATAGTTAATGCCTACTTAAAGTTACACACTATTGAATATTCAATTTAATTACAGTGATATACTAACATCAAAAAATGTAAGCGTCAATCATTTTTTTTACGTTTTTATGTTCTTTCATTATTTTTTGATATAAAAAATAATGAAAAAGATAATATATAATATAAAACAATCACAATTTATCAATAAATAAAAAAAGGGGTGATCCCCTAATTTTGAAAAGTACTTGATAAGATTCTTTCTAGATGTAAAGCTAAGTATCCTACTTCTGATTCAGGCAATTCTTTATTTAATACTTTTGATAAAGCATTACACATTCTTATTGCTTGTTCATAAGCAAAAGGAAATTTATTTTTGGTAAATTCACTAATATCCATTTGCAATTGTTCATTAGTATTTAAACGAATGATTAGGAATTTAATATGATTCATTAAACGGGCATAAGAAATTGATTCAACATCAATTTTCATATTTAAATCAGTTTGTAATTTAATAATACTTTCATGAACAACACGTGCTGCTTCCATAGATTCTCCTACTTTATTAGAAGAAATTGCTGAGTGAATATGTAGAGTAATAAAACCTACTTCATCATTATTGATTTCTTTATTGATAAAGCTTTTTATGATTTCTTTTGATTTTAAAGCAACTTCATATTCATCGGGGAATAAAAGTCTAATATCATAAGTAAAGGGATTTGTAGGCATGATGTTTTCATCCATACGTTTAATCGCAAAATAAATATGATCAGCCAGTGGAATTAAAATATCATGATTGACTTGTTCAAATTTATTTGTTGCTTCTTTAATGATTTCAGCTGCGATTTCAAGATAAACAGGATTGATATAATCAATGACTTTCTTTTGTTTATCTTTCGCTTGATAGTTCTTTTGCATCATGTATTTCTTGGCGTGAGGTGGAATTTCAAAATGTTCATTTACTTTTTTACCAAAACCAATTCCTTTTGCCATAACTATTATTTCATTATCATCTTCTTTAGCTAGAATGGTATTATTATTTAATACTTTTAAGACTTGATACATTTTGTTCACCTCTTTATTTTTAAAATCGTTTCTCCACTTTTTTTATGACCATAGTTCTTTTCTAAAGGTCCTTGACCTTTAGTGATAATCATTAAAAGACAATCATCGATGGCATTTTCTTTAATATAATTCAAATCTGCATTCCATAACAGATCTCCCTTTTTAACCTTCTGATTTATTTTAACAAGAAGTTCAAACCCTTGTCCATTTAATTTTACAGTATTAATACCAAAATGAATCAATATTTCCATACCATTTTCTAATTCAATCCCTAAAGCATGTTTTGTAGGATAAATCATAGAAATCGTTCCATCACAAGGAGCAACAACCAAACCATGTATTGGACGAATCATGAGACCATCTCCTAACAACTTATGAGCAAAGATATCATCGCAGCAATCTTCAATAGGTAAAACCTCACCATCAACAATATTTCCTATTTCTACATCCGTTGTATGATAATCAATTGTTTTTTCTTCATCATAAGAAGCAGGAACATTATTTAAATAATCATCAATCTTTGTTTTTAAAGAAGAAGCTTTTGGACCAAAGATGATTTGAATAGCATTGCCCTGTAATAAAACAGCAGCTGCCCCTGCTTGTTTTAAAGAACCTTCGCTTACAAGACTTGGATCTTGTAAAGAAGCACGTAATCGTGTAATACAACAATCAAGGTCACTAAAGTTATATCTTCCTCCTAGCCCTTTAATAATCATTTGTACTTGGGGATCAAGTAATGATTGATCAAAAGAGTAATCCATTTTCTTTTTATTAAAAATCGTTAATTTATTATCATCTTCTCTTCCTGGTGTTTTTAAATCAAATTTCTTAATTAAAAAACGGAATGAAAAATAATATAAGAAGAAATACATAACTCCACCAACAATAATAAAAACCCAATGAGTTTTACTATTACCTTGTAATACACCAAAAACAAGAAAATCTATTAAACCACAAGAAAAAGTAAACCCAATCGTCACCTTTAAAACATGGGCTAAAACAAAAGCTGTTCCCGCTAAAAAAACATCAACGACAAATAACATAGGAGCCACAAAAATAAAAGCAAATTCAATGGGTTCTGTAATTCCTGTAAGCATACTCGTAAGGGCTGCTGATAAAAAAAGACTTCTTATAACTTTTTTTGATTCATCTTTAGCACTGCGATACATCGCTAAAGCTGCTCCTGGTAAACCAAACATCATAATCATATATTCACCAGAGAAATACTTAGTTGCTTCAACACTAAAGTGCTTTAAATTTGGATCAGCAAGTTGAGCAAAGAAAATATTTTGGGCACCATCAATTAAAACCCCATTGACTTCCAAAGTACCACCAATAGCAGTTTGATAAAAAGGCATATAGAAAACATGATGTAAGCCAAAAGGAACAAGGGCTCTTTTAACAATTCCATAAACAAAAGTTCCCCCATAGCCACTACTAGCAATCCATTGTCCAAATTTAAAAATCCCGTCTTGGAAAGTAGGCCAAATATAAAACATCAAAAATCCTACCAAAATATAGACAATGGTAGAAATAATAGGAATAAATCTTTCTCCTTCAAAGAAAGATAAAAAATCAGGTAACTGAATTTGATAAAAGCGATTATGTAAACAACTCACACCTAAACCAACAATAATTCCTCCAAATACCCCCATTTGTAAGGATACTTGCCCACATACATTTGTAAGGGTTCCTTCAACAACTTTTTTAACAATCTCATTTCCTTTAATAACTCCATCAAAAATAAGCAAACTATGAATCGTTGAATGCATCACAAAAAAAGCAATTATAGAAGATAACACTGCTACTTCTTTTGATTTCTTTGCCATTCCTAAAGCAACAGAGGCTGCAAAAATCAAAGGCAGATTATCAAAAATTGTTTGCCCTACAGACATTAATAAAATCAATATATGATTTAAAGTTGTTCCTGTACCTAAAATACCTTCTAAACCAAGAGAAGCAATCGTTGCTTCGTTAGTAAGAGAACTCCCAATACCTAAAAACATTCCCGCAATTGGTAGTACAGCAATAGGTAACATAAAACTACGTCCTATTCTTTGTAAAACCCCAAAAATTTTCTTTTTCATTTTCTTCCCTTTCATTTATAAAAAAGTATAGAATTTTATACTTTAAAAACACAATTTTTCGCATTTAGTGTATCATAAAATAATCTATATGTACATTTGTATAGATGAGTTAGATTATAGATATCTTTAATGGGTAAGATACTGTATAATATTTATATATAACTAAATTCAAGGGAGGAAAAGCATATGGAAGAGAAAAGATTGTTGAGTAAAGATGAAGTCTATTTTTTAGTATTTTTTTCTAATTTCTTTATTGGATCAATCATATTGTCTAATAGGTATCACTTTGATTCAATACGTTCATTTTTTATATTTGCTGGAGAGGATCCCTTTCCATTTACTTTATTTTTCATAGTGTTCTTTTGTTGTCTTTATTATCTTTTTAAAATTTTAATAAAAAAATACCCACTAAGAAATTTTATTAAGAGTAATGATGTTTAATGTCAAAAAGGAGAAATATTATGGAAGAAATTAAACAACTTGTCTATAACTATGCTAAAGCAATACACACACAAAATGAAAAAGATTTTAAAGCATTATGGTCATCTAAAGAAAATACTTTGATTTCACTTACGAATCAATTTAATGAAATTGATGCTATTTATAATGATTTTTTAATAGGTGGTATTCAAAGACTTTATGAATCAATTGATTTAATTATAGAAGGAATAGAAATACATCAAATAGATGATAATAAAGCATTGCTTGATAACACAAGAGCACAAACAAGTAAAATTGTTCCTACAACATTAATAACAGCATAGATTGCAGTTGGTTTAGCTCCATAAAATGTTTCAACAAGTGTTTTACTTCCAAATTTACTCATAATTAAATAAGTTATTGCAAGCATAAAAACTAAAACACTGATACTAATAATGACAATTTGTAGAGCAGTTAATGATTGACTTGATGAAGTCATTTCTTGATTCATTTGGTCAGGTTGATTGTTGTTTTGTTGATTTTGTCCTGGGGAATCTTGTTGATTATTAGGTGCTTGTCCAGTAGAATTTTCATTTGTTTGATCATTTAAATCTTGGTTTTGTGAATTTGATTAATCATTGCTACTTTGGTTGTTTTGAGATGAATCTTGTTGATTAGACTCATTATTTTGACTATTTTCTCCTTTATTAGGCATTGAAGGAGGTGTTCCTCCTGCTTGTTGCATCATAGATGAAGTATTATGGTTTTTAGCATAATACAGAGTTCCTGAAATCGAACCTAAGGAAACGATAATACAAATTACACTGATTATAACGGATAATTTCTTTTTCATGTCTATCTCCTCTTGACACCTATATAGTACCCATTCTTTAACATATAAGAGTGTGAGTAGTGTGTAAAAATATGGTAAACTCATATACAATTTTGAGATATGAAAAAGATGGAGTTAAGCGCTTACATGTGTTACTATATATCTAGGAGGATTTTTTATGGGAAAATTGGATAATAAAGTGGCAATTATTACAGGAGGGAATGCCGGCGTTGGTAAAGAAATTGCGAAACTGTTTGCGAGTGAAGGAGCAAAAGTTGTTATTTCAGCAAGACGTCAACAAGTCTTGGAAGAAGCAGCAAAAGAAATTGAAGCAGCAGGAGGAACTGTTTTATGTGTTCCTACTGATATTTCTAAAGTGGATGATGTTAAAAACTTAGTAAGTAAAACAGTTGAAACTTTTGGTCAATTAGATATTTTAATTAATAATGCAGGTGTTTTAGATAAAGGATTAAATGCAATTGATCAAATTGATTATGATGATTTAAATAGAGTTATTGATATTAATCAAAAAGGAACAATGTATTGTATGTCAGAAGCTTTAAAAGTGATGAAAAGTGGAGCTTCTATCGTTAATATCTCAAGTGTTGCTGGTCAATATGGAGCAGGTGGTGCTGTTTATGTATCTACTAAAGCAGCAATTATTGGGGTAACAAAACATGCTGCTATGCGTTTTGCTAAAGAAAAAATTAGATGTAATGTTATCTGTCCAGGAAGTATTACAACAGATATGGCAGCAGGATTAACACCTGATACAATGGATATGAAAATGATGGGTGCTATGTCAGCTCATAGTGATTTAACACTTCAACCTTGTAGTCCTTTAGATGTTGCAAAAGTAGCACTTTTCTTAGCAAGTGATGATGCAGCACCACTTACAGGACAAGTTGTTGTAAGTGATTATGGAGTAGATTTATAATATGTAAAACCGCACATTGTGCGGTTTTTAATTTTAATACAAGTTAGTGTATCTACAATTAATTTCATGACAGCAACATTACTTACCTTTTGATCATTAAATACGACTTCTTTCCCCGTTACATTTTTCATAATTAATTGTAATTCTAACTTCTTTTTTCCTTATCTTCTATCAATTCAATATGCCCTTTTCCCATAATATTTTGATATTTCATAGAATATTGACATGATGTTTTTCTTTCAACAAAATATATTAAATCGAGTTTCTTTCCTACTTTTACAACATGAAAATAAAAGTATAAGTATAATCTTAATTTAAAGGAACAATATAAACACTGCCTTGATCTATAAAACCTAAACGGCAACATTGATTATTTTATTTAAATCGAAATTTGTGGAGAGATTTCCTGAACTTTCCTTATTTTACGGTTTTGTTTTTAGATGTGTTCAATTAGCGGTTTAACAATATACAATGGATTGTTATAAGTGTCTGTTGAAATACTCTATATATCCTAATTAGCAAAAGGGATAGAGTAAATTTCTGCCCTTTTGCTGAATTTTAAGTTCTAATGAATCTTTTTATCTAATATTTTCTATTATGAATGACATAAATTTATGTGCTGCATTACTTAGTCGTTCGTAGTCCTGATAAACGAAAGCAATACTCCACGTAATATCTTTATCATCAAATGGAACCATTACAAGATTTCCATAAACGCCTTGATCATACATGGGCTCAAGACTTAATGCGACTCCACGCCCCTTATTTACCAAACTGATCAGTTGATTTGCATCCGATGATTCAAAGGCGACCTTTGGTTTAAAATGATATTTTTTTGCATAATGCCACACCAGATTTTTGTAATACGATTTCTTGTCAAGCATTAGGAAATGCTCATTTTCCAGTTCTGAAAAATTCACCGATTGTTTTTTTGACAAAGGATTATCTTTGTGCACAAAAAGATATAAGGGAAATGTTTTCACCAAAGTATATGGAATCTTTTC